>Ga0210401_10002758_pt1 | contig 19196 bp, 14 predicted proteins | sample IncBWH32MmetaG_FD_150866 | JGI IMG/M metagenome (GOLD analysis project Ga0210401, IMG submission 150866) | Forest soil microbial communities from Barre Woods Harvard Forest LTER site, Petersham, Massachusetts, United States - Inc-BW-H-32-M | ecosystem: Environmental > Terrestrial > Soil >... | reverse complement strand
TTCAATTCGGGAACCAGATCCACCATAAGCTGGCCGTTCGGATCTAACGCTTCGCGAAGGGCATCGCGCCATTTACTCAGCTCCTTTTCGCTCTTGCTTAGCAGTAGGCGGATGAGGCTCTGAAAAGCTTGCGCCAAAGTAGCATAAGGGATGTCGCGCTTATACTGGTCGAACTTGCCTGATGCAAAAAAGCCGCGCGGCGGAACAAGCGGCTTATGGAGCTCATTGACGACGGAGGACTTGCCGATGCCGGAGTATCCGGAAACGAGCACCAACTCCGGCCTGCCGCCGGCTACGACACGGTCGAATGAGGTGAGCAGAGTCTCGATCTCCGTCTTTCGCCCGTACAATTTCTCGGGAATAAGCAGCCGGTTTGGCGTGTCGTCTTCGCCAAGCCGGAATTCGTCGATGCGATGCTGAGTTTCCCATTCATCAAGACAGTGCTGAAGATCTCTCTCCACGCCCGCCGCTGTCTGGTATCGCTCCTCAGCAGTTTTCGCTAGTAGCTTCATGACAATTGCCGAGACAGAGCCCGGAACGTCTTTCAAGCGCTCGCTCGGCGGCGTCGGCTGTCGGGCGATATGGCAATGCACCAATTCCATCGGATCGGACGCCGTGAATGGAAGAGTCCCGGTCAGCATCTCATAAAGTGTCACGCCGAGAGCATAGAGGTCGCTCCGCGAATCGACGGAACGATTCATTCGCCCGGTTTGCTCGGGAGCCATGTAGGGGAGTGTTCCGGCTATGAACTCGGGAGGTTCGGGCGCCTGGCGCTCACGCGGAAGGCGCGACGCGATCCCAAAGCCCATCAGCCAAGCATCGCCCGTGCTGGGTGAGATCATGACATTGGCCGGTTTGATGTCCTTGTGGATGAGGCCCTGACCGTGCAGTTGTCTGATTGCGGCACAAAGACCGATCGCAGCCTGCAGGAAGGCTCGCATCTCCATGGGCGTTCCAATCAGTTGATCGAGGGGCTGTCCCCCTGCATCCTCGAGGACGAGCACGCTTCGGCCCTCATGCTGCGTGAGCTCAATTGCCCGAACTGCCCACGCCGAATTCAGCTCGGCCCGCAAGGAATACTCATGTTCCATCATGTCGACAAGATCTGTTTGCGGATGCTCCGATCTTGGCATTACCACGAGAATAGAGGCCGGATGCGCACTCGTGCCTCTTCGCTCGCGGCCCCGGCAGAGGACGAATTCACCATTTTCGTGCAGAGGGTCGAGTGTGTAGTCCGAAAGATCCATTCCGTTCTCGTGACCGAGGGGCGGGACTAGTGTAATGCCAACCGGCTCCACTGGACAATATACGCCGTTTTGAAGGGCATAGGGTCTGTCCACGAAGGGCGGATCTCGTAGGCCAACGATATGACAACGCTCCGGTGCAGACCGTGGGACTAATGAACCAGCTGTCGGACGCCCGCCATGCCCCGACGCTGCCGTCAGTTAGCCGACCTAAGCCTCAATAAACGAAACTCCGTAAAGCATGGAAAGTCCTTTCGAGCGATTGTTAAGTGTCGAAGGATTCTGGTGGCATCCGATAATCTATCGCAAGCTCTACGAAGACGCATGGAATCGTTTGGGCGGTCCGGGTAAGCTCTCGGCTATTGTGTAGTGAAGGTTTTTATCGGACTGGTGACTCCGTCGCTCTTGCCGCTAGAGTCCAGCGATTCCACGGTGTAGTAGTAGGTCGCCTTCGGCGGGAGGTCGTACAGGTTCACTCGGAACACCGTCGATGAATGGTATGGGTTTAACCTGATCGAATTTTTGCCGGTTTGGCTCAAATGTTTTGGATCCGTACCATAATGCACCACCCCGTAGTGCACGGGCAAGCCACCGGGATTGTTCACCGTCCATCGGATAACTGTCAAATAGCCACCCGCCAACGGGACTTCTGGCCCGTCGCTGATCCGTACCCGCTCGGCTCTGGGGGTGATTGGACTTTCTTGAGCCGGCAGACTGCCGCTCAAGATCATGATCGATAATGCCAGAAGAGCTTTATTCATGTTCACACCTCAATGACTCAAGATTGTTAAAAGCGAAGAAACTATGGCAAACAGCCATCGACCGGTTTTAGCTCCGGCTCGTCCGCTCGCATATCAGATTTTGCGAGACGGACGAGCCAGAGAAGCCATGTCATGGCTTCGCATAACGTACTGCGCTACGGAATCGGTGGACTTGGGACAGGCGCAACGCCGCATATGGCCGATGCGCAAGGCGGCAGAGGCGGTGTCGGGATAAGTTCGCCATTGCCTTGCCTTGACGGCGAACAATTGGGATCTTTGGCCGGGTCGCATGTCATACACACACCAGTAAATGTGTCGCTGTTGGGGTAAGGCGCCGTGAAACCGTCGGTGAGTATTTCCAAAAAGGCGACAATCTGATCTTCCTCCTTATCCGTCAAGCCGAGCATCCCCGTCGTTGTGTCGAGATTGTTCGGCACCTCTTTCATCGGCCAGCAGGTCACCCTCTCGATCGTTCCTTCCGGGCAGTGTCCAGAAGTGACCGGATAGGCAAAGCTGGTGTCGCGCGTGTTGTAGAAATGTACGAGTTGTTTCAGGCTCTTAATGTAGCCATTGTGAAAGAACTCCTTCTGGAAATAAGGTTTCCCGGTGCCGGCTTCGGTGGTGGGACACTGCGATGGTGTCATCGCCACGTTGCGCACCGTGGCCACTTGAAATTGGCCGTCAACAGTTGGTGCAAATTGTGTCCAGTTCCGGTTTGGGTTGGGGCCGGAGCCGAAACCACTTCGGAGGAAAGTTCCCATTCCCAAATCCCTGTAGCCGAAACCGTAAGGATTCCCGATGAATCCAAAGGAATCCGGCGTAGTCTGATAATAGAAAGCATTCCTGGGATTGAGAGGCAACCCTTCATTTGCCGAGCCGAAGCAGGTGAATAGAGGAGGGTTGGCCGTCGCGTTTGCGCTGGTGTCATGTTGATTTGGCTTCAGGGTCGTCCCCCGGCCGTCGACATGACACGAGTTGCAGTTGCCTTTGCCGTTGAATAGCTCGAAGCCGGCCATCTCGTCTGCAGTCATCGTGTAGTTGCCCTTCAGGAACGCGTCGAATTTCGACGTGAAATTGCTGACCTGCACGGACTGCTCATATGCGTCAATCGACGAACCCCAGTGGTCATAGACTGCCTCTGCCTCTGTGCGCTCTTCCGTTGTCAAATTAATCGGTTCGGGGTTTCCGCCGAACACCGAAGCGCCTCCGGGAGTTGCGCAGATCTGCTCGGTGTTGGGGGGGAAGCTGATATTAAGTGAGTCTTGGCCCCACATCAGTTCGAAGAGAGGCCTGTATACAGCCTGCGAAAGCCGAAACGCCACGCAAGCAGTGTCAGGGAAGCCCATTTCTTGAGTATCAACGGGGGGACCCTGTGCCTGTTCGGCGTCGGGATTACGTAGCCTGTATCCGGTCGCGCGTGAATCCCAGAAATTCCCGCCGAAGAATAGGCCCTGCTCCTGATTGTATTGCAGCACAGGGAAGAACGGCGCATACGTGTGTCGCTGCGCCGTCCGCTTGCCAGCCCGATAGTGAGCTGTTCCGGGATAGGCGATTATCGTCAGGTTCACCGACGGAATTGGTCCGCTCCAACCGGCATACGGCATGTGGCAAGACGTGCACGCTTGATTTTTGCCTGGTGACATGTTCTTGTCGAAAAGCATAAGCTCGCCGAGTGTTTCGATTGATTCGGTTCCGGCATCTTTAAGTACGGGCGGATTGCCCGATCGTGTCGGCGGCGGTAGAGAGCGCCACCTTTCAATAGCTCTACTTTCGATGACATCGATCTCCCGTAGGACCCTGGCTATTTCCGAATCCAAATCGGCTGGGAGGATCCCGGGTGGGTACGGATTATAAACGGGCGTTTGTTGGGGGACAGATGATTGAGCTAGGGACATGATCGGGATGAGACCGCCGATCAGCAAGCATATTCCGGAGCCGCATAGCGCCAGAAGTTGTATTGGTCGGGTCATTGTGAACTCCTTGCAGGGAATTCTGTGTCGCATAAAGCCTCCAGTCACTAACACTTTCTAATGGCTTGTGAGAGTTGTTATTGCATGCGCCAGAACTAAGGCACAACACTCACGTTATAATGAAGTTACCTATCAACAAAGCAGGTCCGAACGCCGAAGCGTGCGTGCCCGCTGCTAATCGCTGATTCACAGGCAACTCCTTTGTGGGCGCGACGCCGCAAGGCGCAGGGCTTGTCCCCCGTGGAAGCACGGCACATGCCAACAGAAGTGCGCGGTCGTCGCATATGAGAACACAGCAGATTGCGCTCTTTCCATCCGAACCACCAGGCTCCCGTCATGTCGCGACGCCGGCTCTCTGACGGTAGCCCGACAGTGCCGGTGATATCATCGCCTGCTGGGCATCTAGTGCGAAAACCTCGCCTCTTAAGAACCCGATTGTAGGGGTCTGACTAACCGACGGCAGCAGGGTTTGGGCACCTCAGAAGCAGATTCGCTCAGCGTGGCCTTAAATCGAGGCCCCGACCATCTGTACCTGGAACAAACCTGCGGGTGGAGATAATCGCCAGCCGAAATGGCGCGCCGTGAACATTCCATCTGGTTCCAGATATTCATCGACACTTGTGGTAACAAATTGAACCGGAGCTTCACGTTAGCGATCTCGACTCGGCGTACCTCCTTTTGCTATGCCGAATCGATCGCGCTGACGTAGTCCTCGCCGCGCACGGCTACCCACAACTCGCGGCCGTCAGGACCGAAGAACGCCTCGTGCGGCGAACGGCCCACGTATATCTTGCCTTTTCCCGTGTTCGTTTGGGTGTCGATCAACGTCACGGAGTCGGACCCTATCGAAACAACATCGAGTGTCTTGTGATCCAGCGAAAAGCCGAGACCGTGCACCAGCAATTCGCCACGATAGAGTGGACTCAGCGCCACAGGAACATCTTTGCCCAGATGAATCGAACCGAGCAATTTGTTCGCGGCAGGATCGACCACCGAAACCGTGTTCGAAGGTCAGGTCGGCCGTGTAGACTCGGTCGCCGGCCGCAGCGGCGCTTATCGCGCCTACCGGCCTGAAGCCGTGTAAAGCTTGTCGCGTGCGATGGCCCACGGCGTTCGAGTTTGGTTTTGACGGCATGCGAGTGCTAGTTTCTCTTCCACGGTAACTTCTTGATTGAACTGCGACTCGCTTCAGCGTTTTTCCAGCTCTTCCTGATTGTGGGCCATCCGGAAGAAATCAACGGTTACGACAGTTAATGCTGCGCTGCGTCCTTTACAGGTAGAAATCTATTAATTAAACTCCAAGTTGTTTCTCGAAGCAGCCGAACCACGCCCCCGTTCACCGCTTGACAGCAACAACAACAACCGTCGTATCATCGAACTGCTCGGCGTCAACCGACCACTCGGCAACGGCTTGCATCAATCTTTCGACCACACCCTCAGCATCTAGCTCACCCGGGATACTTCGGCAACAGTCAATCACACGCGTGTCACCAAACTCTTCTCCCGATGAAGTTTGCGCATCCGTAATACCGTCAGTGAAAAGTATTAGGCGGCTTCCGGCCTTCATCTGCAACTGGCTGGTCGCATATCGCGCCCTCCTAAACATCCCGATTGGCAAGCCACCCGCCTCTAGTCTTTCGATCTCGCCAGTGGAATGAATCAATATCGGCGGTGGATGACCTGCATTGACGTACCTCAACAAGCGCGCTTGCGCGTCGTACTCAGCCCAAAAGAGAGTCGCATAGCGATTGTTTCCAAACCGGCCAACGAGTTCTTGATTCAGCTTCTCAACGAACTGCGCGGCGTGCGCGGCCGAGCTATCCGACCTCGTTCCTACGTGTGCGCGCGCGACGGCTTGCAGGTTCGCCATCATAAGCGCGGCCGGTACTCCCTTCCCACTTACGTCCGCGCAGAGAAGCCCAAGTTGTCCGTGATCCAGATCGAAGAAGTCATATAGATCGCCACCGACTGGCCGCGCCGGCAAAGTGCGGCCGGCGACCGTAGCCCCAGGCACAACTGGCGCCAAGCGTGGGAACAGATATTCCTGTACGCGTTGCGCCACTCTAAGCTCGCTCTCGAACTGTAGCTTGAGGACCTCTTCTTTTTTCAGTCGTTCCAGTGAAACAGCCATTTCGTTGAAGTTGTAGATCAGCTCTCCGAGTTGATCGTTGCTCCGCACTGGAGTCCTCCAGGCGAAGTTGCCTCCCGAAATTTGTTGCGCCGCGCCACTCAGGTCGTCGATCGCCATGGTAATGTTGCGGCTAAGGCGTACGCACATTCGAATGGCCGACACATCGATCACCAGGGCCGTCAAGGAGATCGCCGTCAGAAGCCATACCCAGTTGGCCAGTTGGCTGCCGACTGTCGCGAGGTCGCTGAATGTGCGTGCATAACTGGTTCGAACTTCGTACGCCGTCCAGTTCTCTATTGCACCGGTTTCCCAGTTGCGTACGGTGAGCACAACTCGTGCCGGCCGGGGTGTGCCTGGAAGGAAATTGTCCTCAATCATCCCTAGGATCTTGTGGCTCAGGCCGCCTACATGGAATCTCGTGGGGGAAACGGTTATCACATCCGAGCTCCCCTCCGAAGAAAGTCGTTTAGCCAGCTCGGATCCCAGCGGCATTCTGAAAATCGCCGTTACCTTGCATGCACCCTTCTCAATCGCCGCTACGTTGCGAACCTCGATTTTTCCCTGGTCGACTACTACGCCCGCAAAACCGGTGTTGGGCACCCAATCCGGACGGATCACGCCTGCGAAGTTCTCATGTGGCGTCGAAGATTGCGAGCCGCTATTGTCCTCCACAGCTACAGAAATCGTCGCTTCGGGCAACGCCTCCTTACTATAGGCCAGCAGAGGCGTCAGGGTGGTGGAACTCAAGTTTTCTACAACGCACGTACCAGCGCGCTTTAGAACGGCAGGGGCGATACTTCGGCTAGCTTGCACGAGAGTCTGAATTTGCTTTTCGACGATATTCGTACTCTCACGCCGCAGCACCACATTCAGAGTAGCGATGGCAAGGCTTGCGACCAATACTGTGGAACTTAACGTCAAAATGATGATCGCCACCAGCTTCCAGCGGACCCGGCCCCACTCGCGCCGGATAATCCGGCGCGCTCGGGGCAGGATGGAGGGCCTCACGGTGACCGCGACATTGCCGATTTGTTCTATGATGCTCGTGGGAGAGCGCCTCTTCGCAAATGTCATTGTCTGGTCGCTCCAGGGAATCGCCACCTTTGGCTTGCCCGTAGGTGACGGGAGGACGTTCGCCGATGTTCATTGCGCCTTGTTCGTTGCCGTTTCCTTCGTTGGCGTTTCCCCCTGCCGAAGTATCAACAAGCCTGGTCCACTATCGCTCGATCTGACCTCTAGCGTCATTGCATGCTCATCCGGCGAGCCGGCAACCGCGCGCTTGAGAGGCCCGAGCGTCTGTGCAATCGCTGCTCCGCCGATTCCCGCCGTGAACGCAACTAGATCCTGCGGCTGTGACCCGCCAACGAGCACGAGCTTATATTTCTTTCCGGGGTCGAGTCCGCTCGCGGCGATCTGCAAGTTGTCGATTAGCCCCAGAGAGTTGATTGACACACTGGCGCGCGCAGTGGAATCAGTTCCCGTCGGCGGAACCAGTTCCACATGTAATGCCTCCGTCGCCGAGCCGAGTGGCTTCAGATTGGCGGTGCCTAGATCAGAGGTGGTGGCGTTTGGCACATATACGAGCGCCTGTGGCAGTTGACCGATGGGAATCGTAGTGATGATTTGGTTGGTCAGGGTGTCGATTGCTTGAACTGCGTCTCCGTTTTCCAGCCCGACATAAACGCGCCGCCCGTCGCCCGATCCCCAAATACCGTGCGGGAGGTCGCCCGTGTGTATTGTGGCAATCAACTTCGGTTCAGATCCCGAAATTCTCCGGTATGCCAGCACCTCGTTCTTGCCCCCTACGGAGACGTAGTCGAAACGGCCGTTGGCGTTTGTGATGAACGTCACGTGATTGGTAATCGGTCCAGTCTCCAACACTGTTAGCGTGTGGAAAGGCGGCTTGGCGCTCACAACTTGTGTCTTGCCTGAGTCTTTCAACGTGAACCAGACCTCGTCCTGATCGACAGCGAGATTTGGCGAGAACGGGCTTGTCTGCTTCACCCGCGCAACGACCTTGTAGGTGGCTGTGTCGATCACATCCATCTCCGGCGTAAAGCTGGAAGGCACAAACGCATACTTGCCGTCAGGGCGAAAAAGAACCATGCCCGGACCGTTCGCAGTCTCTATCCGCCGGACCTCCTTTTGTTGCGTTGGGTCAATCACGCTGACGTAGTTCTCGCCTCGAACGGCCACCCAGAGTTCGCGGCCGTCGGGTCGGAAGAATGCCTCGTGCGGCGACCGGCCGACATAGATCTTTCCTTTTACGGTGTTCGTCTGTGTGTCAATAAGTGTGACGGAATTCGAACCTATGGAAACAACATCCAGTGTCTTGTGGTCTGGAGAGAAACCCAGACCATGAACGAGCAATTCACCGTGGTACAGCGGACTTAACGCTGCAGGTACATCTTCACCAAGGTGGATGGAACCCAGCAGCTTGTTGGTCGCTGGGTCGATCACGGAGACAGTATTAGAGGTCTGGTCGGCGGTGTATACTCGATCGCCGGCTCGAACAGCCGTGACCATTACGGTAACTAACAACATAATTCGATAGGTGTGCATGTGATTATTTCTCCTGTTTCTTATTCGCGGCTGAGGTCTTTGGTCAGCCAGAGTTGCATGGCGTCGATCTCCGATTGTTGGTCGACGATGATTTCCTGCGCCAAGCGGCGCATTACTGGATCCTTGCCGTAGATGAGTTCGGCCTTCGCCATGTCGATTGCGCCCTGATGATGCGGCATCATCATGGTTGCGAAATCGTGGTCAACATTTCCGTTCATCGGCGCGTTTGCCATCTCACGATCCATGTGTTTCATGCCTGCGTCCATCACATGCATGAATTTTGTGGCTGAGGGCAGCATCTGCGCCGCACCTGTTACTGCAATCAAAAGACCCAAAACTATTCCTGCGTTTTTAAGTGGCACCATGTTTCCTTTCTAGGATTCTGATGAATGAGAGCGGCTCTCGACTCCGGCATCTGACAATTCGAAGCAGCAATTGCGATGCCAACAAATATGAAACGCTTCGATTTACACCTGCGGGACCTACTGAGAGCAGTCAACTCTGGAAGCAGCCGGTTTTTTTCAGGCTTGTCGGATAGGGGTATCGGCACGTCAAAGGGCGATAAGTTGGCCCACGATAGCTGGTCCTCGATTCCGGATCTTCGTCCGCTGGCGAGGGTGTTATTGAAAAAGCGCTGATGATCTTATTAACAGATCGCCCGCCGCAGCCGGAAACGCCGCTGCGCGATTTCCTCGAAGACTTCACCCCCAACGAAGCCCTTTTCGTGCGCTCGCACTTTGCGGGCAATCCCACAGAGGTGAATGCGGCCGAGTGGCGACTGGACGTCACGGGGTCGGTAAACCGGCGGTCACGGTTGGGCTTAGACGACCTGCCTCATCATTTTGAGCCTGTCTCCAACGGGGCGGGATCTGGTTCACCGATTGCTTATCCAGTAAAGAGAGGGCGGGGTCGTTCTAATATGCGGACTTTTATGTGCCTTTTCCCGACTAACCGCTGCTCGCTCGTCGTCCTCTTAGGACTGTCTACTTGGTCTGCCGGCTGCGCCAGGAAACCTACATCACTCTCTGACGTACCCGTAGTCTACATTGCATCACCCGTACAGAGAGATGTCTCGATTTACTCGGACTGGATTGGCACCATGGTCGGTTTCGTTGACGCTCAAATTCACTCTCAAGTAAGTGGATATCTTTTGTCGCAGAATTACAAGGAGGGATCGCTGGTCAAGAAGGGCGATCTCTTGTTTCAAGTTGACCCCAGACCGTTCCAAGCTCTCGTGGATCAAGCGAGAGCCAAGGTTGAAGCGGCCAAGACCCAGTTGACCGAGGCGAACGCAGAAGTGGAACAGGCCAAGGCTGAAATCGACCGAGCTCAGGCTGCTCTTGGAAAAACCGAACTGGACGTGAGGCGCTACTCTCCCTTGGTCTCTGACGGTACCGTAAGCCAGCAGGAATTAGATGACGCAGTCCAGTCAAACCTTGCCAACAAGGCTTCGGTTGCGGGTGCACAGGGGCGGTATGCGCGTGCGAAGGCGCAAGTGGCGACGGCCGGAGCCGATGTGGATGTCGCTCAGAGTGCTCTCCAAAGTGCCGAACTCAACCTCGACTTTACTCGTGTGACTGCCCCTGTCGGCGGTATCGCCGGAATCCGCGTCGCAAACATCGGCGATCTCGTCGGAACGGGTGCTCAATCTATCCTCACATCCGTTTCCCAAACTGATCCCATTTTCGTGGAATTTCCCGTAAGCGAAGAGGAGTACTTGGGAATGCGATCGTTCCTATTGGGGGGCGATGCGAAGAGGAGGCCAAGCCTGGAACTGATCCTCGCCGACGGTACAACGTATCCATATCGTGGAGAGCTCGACATCATTGGACGCGAAGTCAACCCTACGACGGGTACGCTCCGGATTCGAGGGCTTTTCGCGAATCCAGGGAATGTCCTCCGCCCAGGGCAGTACGCCAAAGTTCGCGCCGTGACTGGCATCAGGAAGGCTGCCCTGCTGTTGCCCCAGGGCGCCGTTCAGGAGCTCCAGGGAATCTACCAAGTGATTGTCGTCGACTCTTCCAAGAAGTGCGAGTTCCGAACTGTGGAGGTGGGGGATCGGATCGGATCCTACTGGCTGATCGCGAAGGGTTTGAGCCCATCCGACCAAGTGATCGTCGAAGGACTTCAGAAAGTCCGAGCGGGAGATGCGGTTGAGCCGGAGCGCGCCGAGCTGCCCCCCTTCCAGCCGGAGTAAGGAGGAACAGGCAGAGAAGTTCGAGACGCCGAAACCGTACTATGTCGAAATTCTTCATCAATCGGCCTGTTACGGCAATGGTGATTTCGATTCTCATCGTACTCGCCGGCATTGTCGTCGCGCGTCGCCTTCCTATTGCTCAGTTCCCTTCAATCAGTCCGCCGGAGATCGTCGTCACAACGAATTTTGTAGGCGCGGATGCCCAGACAATAGAAAGTTCCGTCGCAACACCAATCGAGGAAGCGATGGCCGGCGTGGAAGGTATGAGCTACATGCGATCGTTCAACGCTAACGACGGCACGATGAAGCTGCGAATCGATTTCGACCTGAGCATGGATCCTGATATTGCCGAAGTGTTCTCCGAAATCCGTGTCAATCGGGCCCTGCCTCAACTTCCGCCGTCTGTCCGGGAGCAAGGCGTAACCATCGCCAAGTCCCACGTAAGCCCACTGATGATCATCGCACTGTCGTCGCCGAAGGGGTCCTGGGACGCCACATTTCTGGCGAATTATGCCAACATCAACCTCGCTGATCCGCTCACGCGCGTACGCGGGATCGGTTCGGTAGTAGTGCAGGGAGCCGGCGCCTACGCCATGCGGAATTGGGTGAATCCGGACCGTCTTGCCAGCCTCGGCGTTACTGTTCCGGATCTTGTCAAGGCGATCGAACAGCAAAACACAGTGAATCCTTCGGGCCAGGTTGGCGCGGAACCCGCTTCGCCTGGGCAGCAATTTACCTACACCATGCGCGCTCAAGGCCTTTTGGTGACCCCCAAGGACTTCGCCAATGTCATAGTCCGCGAAAATCCGGATGGTTCCGTATTGCGCCTGAGGGATCTGGCTCGAGTCGAACTCGGCGCCCAAGTATATAACGTCATGGGGCGGCTAAATGGTGCGCCAGCGGCCATCATCAACGTCTTCCAACTGCCCGGCTACAATGCTGTCGAAGCGGTTGATGGTGTCCGCAAGCTGATGGCGGACCTGAAGTCAAGGTTCCCGAACGACATGGATTATGCTGTGTCTCTGGATACCACCCTCGCTGTCCGGGAAGGCATCCGGGAAATCGTCACTACATTGTGGCAGGCCCTGCTTCTTGTCATTCTCGTCGTGTTCATCTTCCTGCAAAGCTTCCGGGCCACTTTGATTCCGACCCTGACTGTGCCGGTGGCCCTCCTCGGCACCTTCATCTTTTTCCCAGTGCTGGGATTCAGCATAAACTCCCTGTCCCTCTTCGGGCTGGTGTTAGCGATTGGCCTAGTCGTGGACGATGCCATCGTCGTCGTTGAGGCGGTCGAAACTCACATAGCCCGAGGACTGAGTCCTAAGGAAGCCTCGCTCAAGGCAATGGAGGAAGTCTCCGGCCCGGTAATTGCCATAGCGCTCATCCTCGCAGCGGTATTCATTCCTACGGCCTTTATTCCCGGAATCACTGGCCGCTTATATCAGCAGTTTGCCGTAACCATCGCGATCTCGGTCCTCATTTCCGCTTTCAACGCTCTCTCGTTGAGCCCGGCATTGTGCTCGCTTCTGCTGAAGCCAGACCGCGGACCATCCGGGGCCGGATGGACGCGCCGCCTCTTCGGCGGTTTCAACCGGACTTTTGAACGGGCAACTAACCGCTATGTGGGTGTGTGTGCCGCTCTCATGAGGAAGCTCAGCTTGAGTATGTTGCTTCTGGCCGGTGTTGCTGTTGCGGCTGTATTCTTAGGAGCCAAGCTCCCCTCAGGCTTTCTACCGACCGAGGATCAAGGTTACTTCTATCTGAATATTCAGCTTCCCGATGCGGCCTCGCTGCAAAGGACGGAAGCCTTCGCGCGCCAGGTGGAGAATATTCTTCGCGAAACGAAGGGCGTCCAGTATTACAGCACTGTGGTCGGCAACAGCCTCCTTACTCAGACCAACGCGACCTATAGCGCTTTCGTTTTCGTGGCGTTGAAGCCATGGGGAGAACGGAGGAGCCGCGACACCAGCCTTCAATCGATCATGGATTCCGTGAATGCTCGCATTAACAAGCTGCCGGAAGGTAGAGCCTTTGCTTTTGCTCCCCCAGCCATCTCGGGGATCGGCACCTCCGGCGGCTTTAGTTTCATGGTTGAAGATCGAGCGGGTCATTCCGTCGACTATCTGGCGGAGAACGTAGATCGCTTCATGGATGCGGCACGCAAGCGGCCGGAACTCGCGCGCCTGAACAGCTCCTTGAATGCTCGAGTGCCTCAGGTGTTTGCAAATGTAGATCGGGACAAGGTCCTCAAGCAAGGCGTCGAGCTTCAAGACGTGTACCGAACTCTGCGCGCCTTCATGGGATCGCTGTTCGTCAATTACTTCAACCGCTTTGGCCGTGCGTGGCAGGTCTACATCTCCGCTGAGTCCGGCTATCGAACGAAGGCCGAGGATGTGAAGAAGTTCTATGTCCGGAACGCTAAGGGCGAGATGGTGCCTCTCTCCTCACTGGTATCGATCGAGAATCGCCAGGGGCCGGAATTCACGTCACGCTTCAACGAATATCGGGCAGTCGAGATTACCGGTATTCCAGCCGCAGGCTTCAGCACTGTGCAAGCCATGAACGCTCTGGAGCAGGTGGCTAAGAGTGTGCTGCCGAAAGACATGGGCTACGAATGGAACGCCCTGTCCTATCAGCAGAAGAAGGCTCAGCAAGAGGTGAGCCCGGCCGCCGTTTTCGGCCTTTCTCTGTTCGTCGTTTTCCTGATTCTGGCCGCGCAATACGAAAACTGGGCGTTGCCGTTCAGCGTCCTACTGAGTACCCCGATCGCCGTTTTCGGCGCTTTTCTGGCTCTGTGGATGAGAGCCTTCGAGAACAACGTCTATGCTCAGATCGGATTGGTCATGCTCATCGGGCTCGCGGCCAAAAATGCCATCCTCATCGTGGAGTTCGCTCGTTCCGAGTACGTGAAGGGCGCCGCTTTGACGGACGCCGCCCTAGGAGGCGCTCGCTTACGTTTGCGCCCCATATTGATGACGGCCTTCGCGTTCATCCTGGGCACGCTTCCTTTGGCCATCGCTGCAGGGTCCGGTGCCGTCGCCCGGCAGATTCTCGGCACGACTGTGATCGGGGGGATGCTTGCCGCAACCCTGATCGCTGTCTTCATAGTTCCGACGACCTTCTACTTCGTGGAATTTACGCGCGAGAAGCTCCGCTCCTGGGGGAAGAAGGCATGAGACGGAAAGCCTGGCTTTGTGTCCCACTCAGTTTCGTCCTAGCCGGTTGTGCGGTTGGTCCGAACTACAAGAGGCCCATCGCGTCAGCTCCTCCTGCGTTTCGGGGCCAAGCAACTGCAGAATCAGATTCCCTTGCCGATCTGGCATGGTGGGATGCGTTTCCCGATCCCCCTCTCGACGCGTTGATCAAGGAGGCCTTGGCGAGTAATAAGGACCTTCTTACTGCTGTCGCCCGCGTAGAGGAGGCGCGGGATCTTGTCGCCGTCGCACGCTCGGCGTACTATCCAACGGTTGGTTACGGTCTCGGGGCACAGCGTGACCGGGGAATCTATAAATCGAATCTCGAGTTGGAAGCTCCAACCACTGGACCGGCGAGTAACCTCTTCCTCGCCGGTCTCTCCTCTGCGTGGGAGGTTGACGTCTGGGGTCGAATACGAAGGTCGAATCAAGCGGCGCGGGCCGAGTTTATTGCTTCGGAGCAAGGCCGTCGTGGACTCATGCTCTCACTCGTCAGCGATGTCACTCAAGCCTATTTTGAGCTCCAGGAACTCGATCGCCGCTTGTCGATCGCCCGAAACAATACCGATGCATTTCAGTCAACCGACTTACTTTTCAAGCGGCGCTACGGCGCGGGGATTACTTCGCGGCTAGCCGTCACCCGCGCGGACTCGGCCTTGGCCGAAGCTTCGGGCACCGTTGCGGACATCGAGCGTCAAATCGCCGTCAAAGAGCACCAGATTTGCGTTCTTCTCGGAAGGAGTCCCGGAGCGATTCAGCGGACTCCTCCCAATGGCGAGGCGCAGGTTCCTCCGGCCATCCCGGCCGGGTTGCCGTCCTCGCTCCTCGAAAGGCGTCCGGATCTCCTCGGTGCGGAGCAAGTTCTTATTGCGGCCTCAGCGCGCATCGGTATAGCGAAAGGGGATTTTTTCCCGAGGATCGGCCTGACGTCACTATTCGGACGAGTAAGTCCGGAACTTTCCGCGCTTACGAGCGGATCCTCGGCGATCTGGGCCCTTGCAGCGGGAGCTACCGGTCCGATTTTCACGGGTGGACAACTAACGGGGCAGTACCGAGCGGCCATCGCCGCTTTCGACCAGGCCAAGTTTCTATACCTCCAAGATACGCTCAGGGCATTCCAAGAGGTTTCAGACGCACTGGTGTCGGAGCAGAAATTGACCGAACTGGAAGCCCAGCAGAACCGCGACGTATCAGCTCTAAGTGAAGCGGTAGCGATTGCGAACAAACGATACCGCGGCGGTTTGGCGAGTTATTACGAAGTGCTCGAAGCTCAGCAACTCTTGTTCCCGGCAGAGATAACCCTCTCCCAAACCAAGCGCGACCGGCTCGTTGCAGTGGTCCAACTTTACAAGGCCTTGGGTGGGGGTTGGAAGCTAACAGACTACCAATGGACTCAAGGACGGCCTTGAGGATCGTGTGCTGCACGCTGAAGCCAGAATGAACTCCGGCTACTGCTATGAACTCCAGTTCATGAGTCGGTCTCTCGAAACGGGTAACCAACTATCGCACCAGCAATGTGTCATCCAGCAAGCGTACGTGCTGAAAAGATAAGTCGATTGGCCGGTAAATAGGATGTTAACTGGTCCAATCTGTGCACGCCCCCGCAACTTACAGACCCGGCAGAAGTTGAATGCAAAGCGGGCATCACGATTGGCCAGTTAACATCACTTATTGGCACACTTCGAACGGTATCGCTTCGACCTTTGCTTCCTTGGGGTAAATGGTCACGTTGGTTGGAAAGTTTTGGCACACGAAACCGACGGGAAATAGTGTCCCACCCCGAAAATCACAAACGGACCGTTTCCGAAGTCCCCTCAAGAAAACAAATTACCGGGGGATCTGCGGCTTCCGCGTCGGTTCCGGCATTACCCGTTAACATGGCCTGCAGGCGGACCCATCAACGTTCACCGGTTCACCCGCTCAGCCGAAAGCTGAGATTCCAGGCAAGTTGTTTCTTGGCCTCAGGAAGTCCGAGAAACGTCCAACAGGTTGGGCCATCCGGCATTTGTGCTCAGGGCCGGTCTTCCTCCGAACGGCCATGAGACAAACCCGGCGGGCCCTCTCCGTTTTCAACGCGCCAAGCGCCTCTCGCCGACACGATCGCCTTAGAGGGTTTCGGCACACCACGTAGGCCCTTGGCGAGCAGGAGCGTGATGAGCACGATCAGGAACACGAGCGTCTTCCACATGCCGAGTTCCCTCTGAGGAGCGCTGCCGGTTGAGCAGGGAGGGCGATGGATGTGACCCAGCCCCATCGCCACGCCAGGCACGACGGTGGGTCGGCCCGAGTGCCGTGGCACCCCTGTATTCGAAATCATGCGCTTTGCTCCCATCGGAGTCAAGCGGACCCCAATCCGCGCGCAGGACACGTCACGTTTGCGGGCCCCTGGATCCATTTCCGGGCAACTTGGGTAACCCAACTTCGCGTTGGTCCGTGATCCTTGCGGCATTCCGGCTCGACCGACCACAAGTACTTTTGCGCGGGCGAAGCAGATCCTCAGTATCGTTCCAACCGCATTCCGCCCGCGACAAGGCATGTCCCCCTGGCCTCCGGACCCCTGCGCCAGGCCGGGAAGCCCTTATGGCCTGGAGTTGCCTCCTCTGGAAATCGTTCCCGTAAACTCCCCGGTCTCCGTAAAAAAGACGGGGTTCGGTGGGTTAGAAGCATCGCTCAATATGGGCGTCGACGTCTCGATAAAGGTCAGGACGCCGATGGCCCCCTGGAAACGGCCGGTTCCGCCGGTGACTTGGAAGGTCAGAGTACACTGGGCCTGATTCGCCGCGAAATCGATGCAATCGCCTCCGTCCGTGAGATTGACCATCAACAGACTCCCGTCAAAGAAGCGAAACAGGCCGGCGCCGGCCACATCTTGAAAATAGACCTTCGTCGGGCCCGAGCAAGTGGTGGACGGTTGTGGAGCAGCCGTGCTCGCCTTGACCAATCGAAACGTGAACGGGCCCTGCGTGCCGCTCCCGGCAAGATTCTCTTCAGAGGTATTTGCGTTAGGGTGCTTTAGATCGATCACGCTCGGAGTGCCATCTCCCGAAAACGTCATATTCACTGGAATCTGTTGTGCGTCGACGCCTGCGACACCAAGAGTGAGCATCAGCGCCATAGTTGCTGTGTGTTTCATTTGTCCTTCCTGCTTTCTGGAGGAGATATGAGAGACTTTGTTCTCCTTCGCCGGTACAGGCGGCAGTGGACCGCCAAAACCCGCCACGCATCTTGTATATTTGTGGGTGCCCACGGAGAACGGCTATCCATCGACGCATGCACGGCGGAAATCACAAACCTTTTGAAGGCTTGGGGCAGCGGGGACGAAGCTGCCCTAGCGCAGCTCACCGAGCACGTCTATCCGGAACTGCGTCTCATGGCCCGGCGGTACATGAAAAAAGAAGTCCCGGGGAATAGCCTGCAGGCTACCGTATTAGTCCACGAGGTCTATATCCGCCTGATCGACGTGACCAACGTCGAGTGGCAGGCGCGCGCGCAGTTTTTTGCGATCGCGGCGCAGATGATGCGACGCATTCTGGTGGACGCTGCTCGCGGGCGCGGCTCGCGCCGGAGCGATGGAATCCCGCTCAAAGTGAGTCTGGACGAATCTGCTATCCTGGGGCCCGAGTCTCACCGATCGATTCTCGCTCTCGACGATGCTCTGACCGCGTTCTCCCAGGTGGCGCCGCGCCAGGCCAAAGTGGTGGAGCTGCGTTACTTCGGTGGATTGACGGAGGAGGAAGTCTCGACGGTTCTGAAGATTTCGCGGCGGACCGTTGAACGCGATTGGGGTCTCGCCAAAGCATGGCTGCTGCGGGAGCTAAGCCGTACAATTCGAAGGCCGTCGGGACGATAGATATGACTGCGGAGCGTTTCCGGCAGATCGCAGAGCTATACCACGCGGCTCGCGAGGGCACTGCCGGCGAGCGCGCAGCCTTGCTCGATCAGGCCGACCCCGAATTGCGCCGCGAAGTGGAGTCCCTGTTGTCGCAACCGGACAGCGGCGAACTCCCGGATCGGCCTGCGATCGAGAACCTTCCGCAAGTGCTGGAAGACTCTACTGTTACCGGATTGGCTTGGGGCGCGTGTCTGGGACCCTACCGCCTGGAAAGCAAGCTCGGCGAGGGCGGTATGGGGGAGGTCTTTCGAGCGATCGACACGCGATTAGGCCGGGCGGTTGCGATCAAGACCACGCGCGAGCAGTTCAGCTCCCGTTTCGCGCGCGAGGCGCGGGCGATTTCGTCCTTGAATCACCCTAACATCTGTACGCTTCACGACGTTGGCCCCAACTACCTGGTGATGGAACTGGTGGAGGGCGAGACGCTGGCGGCGCGGCTGAAGAGCGGACGGCTTCCCCTTAAAACGTCGCTCCTCTACGGCACGCAGATCGCGGCGGCGGTGGTCAAGGCACATGGCAAGGGCATCATTCATCGCGATCTCAAGCCGGGCAACATCATGATCGGGAAGTCCGGCGTCAAAGTTCTGGATTTCGGACTGGCGCGCTCGGGCCAGGATGAAACCATCACCGCGAGCCGCATGATTATCGGCACACCCGCGTATATGGCGCCGGAGCAGCGGGAGGGCAAACCGGCGGATGCGCGCTCGGACATTTACGCTCTCGGCTTGATCCTCCACGAAATGTTGACGGGCACGCGGCCGGGGCCGCAGCGCAAACGCATCCGGCCGCGGAAGCTGGACAGAAGCGTAAGCCGGTGTTTGGAAGAAGACCCGGCAAGAAGGTGGCAATCCGCTGCCGGGCTGCAGAAGGAATTGGCGGCCGTCACGCCGGTGAGACGGAGCACGCGCGCGGCCATCGGAGCCGCCACGGTGCTGGCGCTATTAGTCGTGACGTATTTCTATCTTCACCGGGCGCCAAAACTCACCGCCAAAGACACCGTCATCCTCGCCGATTTCGAAAATAAGACTGGCGATCCGGTATTTGACCAGACTCTTCGCCAGGGGCTGGCGGTGCAACTGGAACAGTCCCCGTTCCTGAGGCTCGCATCGGACGAGAGCATCAAACAGGCGCTGCGCCTGATGAACCGCCCCGTGGAGACACCGCTGACTCCGGAGATCGCGCGGGAAATCTGCGAGCGCACCGGCAGCGCCGCCGTTCTGGAAGGCTCGATTGCACCCCTCGGGA
>Ga0210401_10002756_pt1 | contig 19210 bp, 19 predicted proteins | sample IncBWH32MmetaG_FD_150866 | JGI IMG/M metagenome (GOLD analysis project Ga0210401, IMG submission 150866) | Forest soil microbial communities from Barre Woods Harvard Forest LTER site, Petersham, Massachusetts, United States - Inc-BW-H-32-M | ecosystem: Environmental > Terrestrial > Soil >... | reverse complement strand
GCGGAGAAGTGGGCCACATCCTGGAAGGTCGCACCCTCCGCCGCCACGATTACACTCGCAAGCAGCGCGTAGTCTGAATGTACATGGGCACGTCCCTCGATAGCCGCGATGACCGGCACGCGTATGTTGGCTATATTTTCCAAAACCTGAACGCCTTCATCATGAACTTGGCTCCACACACCGGGGTCGGCGACTTCGCCAAAAGATGACCAAGCGACGTCGGTAATGAAGTCCCCACCGGCGCCCGTAAGGATTACGATCTTGTTCGCTCGATCTTGCGCAATCCGGTAGAACGCCTCGACAAATTCGGTGTGAGATTGCGCGGTCATGATGAACGGCCCGCTGTCGGTGTGGAATTCAGCAATCAGCACACCTTTGTCATCTCGGGTCAGCTTTAGGTTGTGATAAGCATTGAAGTAGTCACTTTGAAGTTGCATCGTATGCTCCTCTCTTTTTTATAATTCCAACATGCAGGCAGAAACGGTCCCTGTTGGAAGAGCCTAGGCTGGCCGCTACATGGCTTTTGCAGGTGCGCCCGCCAGCAAATACATTAAGCCCTTCGGCGGAAGAGTGGCAAGGGCCCTCAATCTGCCGACCAAAGCATGGACGGCTGAGTACCGTCCGAGCGTCGTCCGTTAGTTTGATTTGCTCGCGGCGATCGTCGCCATGAACTTAGAGCGATATTGGTGTAGATTCAGCCCGCGATGCCCGAATCCATCCAACGCGACCCACCTCCTCCGGTAAGCCCGTGGCACCCACTTCGCATCGGGATTTTCCGCAATCTCCTGATTGCAGATCTGGTATCGGATATCGGGGCATTCATGCAGACCGTGGGCGCGGCATGGCTGATGACGACGTTGACCAACAGCTCGTTCTATATCGCGTTGATCCAGACTGCTTCGGCGCTGCCATTCTTCCTGTTGGCACTGCCCGCCGGTTCGATCGGAGACATCTTCGACCGGCGCAAATTGATCTTGGCTACAGAGATATGGATGCTGGTTATCGCCACCGTTCTTACCATTGTCACTTTCACTGGAACGATGACGCCATGGCTCTTGCTCCTGCTCACGTTGGCTCTCTCGCTCGGTGATGCCATAGAATCTCCGACGTGGCGCGCGATATTCCCTGAGTTGGTCAAAAAGGATGATCTCACGGCTGCTCTCGCGCTTAACGGAATCGAGTTCAACCTGGCTCGGGCCGTAGGCCCGGGACTTGCAGGCCTGACTATCGCGGCTGTCGGTGTAGCGACAACTTTCCTCTTCAATGCGCTCTCGTTTTTCGGAGTGATCCTCGTCATTTTCACTTGGAAACGCCCCACTCGAAAAAGCAAATTGCCCGCGGAAACACTCGCAGGTGCCAGCGTTGCGGGAATTCGCTACGTTCGTTACTCACCTGGCATTCGGACTCTGCTGCTGCGATCGGGAATTGTTATCTTTTTTGCAAGTTCCTTCTGGGCTCTTCTGCCGGCGGTTGCAAGGGAACTGAGCAAGAGTGCAGTCGGGTACGGTTTGCTGCTGGGCTTCTTTGGAGTCGGCGCGGTGCTTGGGGCTGTTGTCCTGCAACGTGCCAGGTCAAAACGCTCGACAGAGACTATAGTTTCGACTGCGACGGCGATGTTCGCTGCGATTCTCCTAAGCACAGCGGCCCTGCACAATCTCGCGCTTCTATGTGCGCTGATGCTTCTCGGAGGGGGTTCCTGGACGGTAGTCATGTCTCTTTTCAATACGATAATTCAGAATCTGGCGCCCGACTGGGTTCGCGCACGCGTGCTGGCAGCCTATCTCTTTGTATTCCAGGGCAGCGTAGCAATTGGCAGCGCCATTTGGGGCCTCGCAGCAGAACACACGACTGCCCGCACGACCCTCTTCGTTTCCGGGATCGGAATCGGCGCATCCTTGCTCTTGCAATTCACCTTTCGGCTTCCGAGCACGGCGGTTGATCTCCGCACATGGAATCATTGGGGTAAACCAAGCATGTTCGAGGAGCGTGCCGCCGACCTTGGGCCAGTTCTGGTTACAGTCAAATATGTCATCGATCCAGCGAAGGCGCCGGATTTCCTGAACGACATTTATCAGTATCAACGAATTCGCCGCCGCGATGGAGCTACACGGTGGGGCATCTACTTTGACACGGAATCCCCGCATGCTTATCTGGAGACGTTTCTAGTGGATTCCTGGCTCGAACATGAACGGCAACATGACCGCTTCACTGTTTCAGACCATGAACTCGAAAAGCGGGTGCTCAGTTATACGACGGAAAAGGTGGCAGTGAGGCATTACATCCATGCGAAGAGAACAAGGAATTCGTGACCAGACTTTGCGCGCCATCGATCGTACTGGAGTACACAGATTCGCCGTGGAGCGGCGAGCTATACATCGAATCTAATTCTTACGGGCCAAACGCGTCAAAATAGTGTTTTGCCATCGACGAGTTCCCGCATGCACTCCACGACGACCCCGAAGATAAGGACTGAGAGCTTCAGGATCTTCGTACTGGGCTTTTGTCATAAATCACTTCTCGACGTCCAACGTGGGCATCTACAACCGACAGTTTCGTCTATTGGTCGAGCGTCGCTAAAGCGAGACGCGCTACTTGTTCGAGGCTTTTCCGATCGGACCTCAGTCGTGCCATGGCTCGCATTCCCTGAATTGTGACAGTGAAGAACCGCGCCAGGGCTTTGGTATCCGCGGTACGCGGTAATTCTCCGGTTTTCCGTGCGCAGAGCAGTGCCTCTCTAAAAATCCCTTCGACTTCGGCTTGGTTGTCGCGCAGAAACTCCGCGAGTGAAGCATCTGACGTGTCGCGTTCCAGATTGGCGCTCAACAAAAGACAGCCTCGTTCATGCTGCTGCTTGGATTCAGCGCTCAGGCCAAAGAGGAGTTTCGCGAAGACCTCTTTGACCGGCCGCCCAGCACCGAAAAGTCGGCGCAGACCGTCGTTCGTTTGGCGCCGGTAATAGGCCAAGGCCTTCATGTACAGCCCGCGCTTGTCGCCATATGTGTCATAGAGGCTTTGCTTCGCAATCCCCATCTCCTGCAGCAGTAGCTCCAGCGACGCATTCTCGTAACCCAGCCGCCAAAAAACGTCCATGGCCTTGGCTAGGGCTTGGTCGGGATCGAATTCTTTCTTGCGCGCCATTTCAGACTTCCTAGTCTACAACAATCCTTGACAGATGATATTCCAGACTGTATGGTCTGAAATGCGGTTTGGGTCATACACCGCTAAAGGAGTTCTCCTATGAAAACGCGATGGAGCTTCCGTTTCGTTGCCGCGTCGATCACGCTGCTATCGTTTGTGGCACTGCCGGGAAGGGCACGCGCGCAGGATGCAAACGCGATCAGCTCACGAGCCGCCGAAGTCGGAGGCCTAACGCTGCATTACCTAACGGCGGGACACGGCCCGGCTCTGATTCTGCTGCATGGCTACACGCAGACATCGCGCATGTGGCGGCCCATCATCCCGCAACTCTCCCAAAAGTTCACGGTTATCGCACCCGATCTGCCCGGCATCGGCGATTCGTCGATTCCCAATGACGGCCTGGACATGAAGATGGCTGCGATCCGCATCCATGCGCTTGCGGAATCGTTGGGTGTTCAGAAAGCGGAAGTGGTTGGCCATGACATTGGACTCATGGTCGCCTACGCCTACGCTGCCCAGTTCCCGGCAGAAACCGAGAAACTAGTGGTAATGGATGCTTTCCTTCCCGGCGTAGCGGGGTGGGAGGATGTCTACAACAATCCCGGCATTTGGCACTTTCGCTTCAACGGGCCAACGCCGGAGGCACTGGTCCGGGGGCGCGAACGAATCTATTTCGATTATTTCTGGAACGATTTCGCCGCCGACAAGACGCGTTCGATTCCCGATGCCGATCGGGCAGCGTATGTTGCGGCCTATTCGCGACCCGGGCGAATGCGGGCGGGTTGGGCTTACTTCGTCTCTTTCCAACAGGCTGCCAAGGACTTCGCGAAGCTTTCCCAGACGAAGCTGACGATGCCGGTCCTTGCAATCGGAGGCGACAAGGCGAATGGAACGGTGCTTGGCAACCAGATGAAGGTCGTCGCAACAAACGCCAAGATGATCGTCTTGAAAAACACAGGACATTGGGTTCTGGAGGAACGGCCCAAAGAAACGACTGAAGCACTGATGAAGTTTCTGTGATGGGCGGGCATAGAACTGACGGAATATTAATAAGTGTCCGAGGGCGAGTCAGAATGTTTAAGAGCATAGGGGTGATCCTGTTGTGTATTGCGTCCTCCACGCTTGCGGCGAGAGGGCAGACACTTCGGCAGATGCGCATGACCCCAGCAGAAATCAAAGCCGGTCCGACCGACAACAACCAGATCGGCAGCTCAGAGCTCGCGGGCGTTCAACCGAGGTGTTGTTCGGTGATCCTAGGAAGGTCGGCTTCTATTCGATTCTCCTGTTCGTGCCCGCTCATGTGACGATCCAATCGCACACGCATAGGGATAATCGCGTGGCGACCGTGGTCTCGGGCGAATGGCACTTCGGCTATGGGGATCATTTCGACGCTAAAATGTTGAAGACACTGCCGCCTGGCAGCGTGTATTCGGAGCCAGCCAGTGTTGAACATTTCGCCCGGACCGCCGATACTGCCGTCGTAGTAGAGATTTCGGGCTACGGGCCAACCGACACTAAGTATTTCGATCCTGCCAACGATCCGTCGGCGAATAAAAAATGAAGTCCCCGAAAATCCACAGGCATTGCGAAGGATCTGGCTCGCAGCACCGCCAGCGTGCAAGGTGATACGTTGGTGCCAGGTGGCGTGCCCAGAGCTTGTTTGAAAGCCTTACCCTCGGGTCAGACACATGCATCGCCTTGCCTGAGAACTACATGAAATCATGTGTTCTGAAGAGCGCCTGGGGAGTCCTGGGTGAGATCCACAGGATGGCGACTTGGAGCAAACGATGAAAGTTGACCTCGTCCAACCCGAGTCTGTGACGGTCAAATTGTGTTGGAAGTGGTTTCAGCCAAATCCGCGAAAAGATTGTCCGTTCGAACCCGTTCACAAACATAGGATCGCAGATCAAAAGCTCGAAATCGACGGAACTCCTGATAAACGCCCTTATGGCCATCAACTTCCGAATTGTTGGCAAGCCGGAAGTGATCCGCGCCTCCCAACCAAAGTGTGCACGACAGAACTGTCTCACTCTAGAGGTTCACTCCAGGACGCGCCGCCTTTGGTCGCAGCGCGTGGCTAATGTCGGACTACGGGAGTGGGCATTTCTCGTTGGCAAGCTGGAACGCACCTCTGCGAGAGATTTCAGTCACTTGGGGTCGACTATGTTCGTTGATTGAAAATGGGAAATGGTGATTCGCTCATTTTCTTTCGACACGATTGCCAGCTGTCTGGCGTGCGTTTTGATTTCTACACCATCTCTAACTGCGGTGCTCCGCACAGCGGCCGTAAGAATGCCAACAAATCCCTTGGTCCGAATAAGAAAGTCATTCACTTCGAATGAAGTGAACTTCATAGAGTGATGGCGCAAATCGCTAAGGATTTCTGCTTTCCCAAGGGTGTCGCCGTTCGGGCGCACTAGCAGATAGTCATCTGAGTAGATTCTCTCAAGTGATGTTGTGTCCCCGGACTTTAATGCTCGCAGAAACTCTTCATAGAAGGCCTGGACCTCCTCTTTACTTATTGCGGCAATCGCACTGCTCATTCGGGCCTCTCACAAGCGGCGAAACTATCGTTTTACTCTTGCTCCCGAAGCACCTGCCCATAGGTTTTGTCATAGGGATAGAAGCGCTTATGTTCACCGCGTTCCCAGGCGGTTCTCAGTTCGGGGTCAGAGATGTCCCAGTCCGGACGGCATTTCTTCAATACCGCACGCAAGTCTTGCCGAAGCTCTTCGATGGTCGGTCGGCCAAAAAACCAGTAGCCGTTGTAGATCTTGAATATAACGAGACCAGGTTCGAGGACGATGACATGCGGGATCATCGGATCGTGCTGTGGGTCCGTATACTCAGCGATGTCGAGATCCTTCTGAACCTTTCGCGCCGGATCGGTTAAAAAGGTCCAATGAGCGCCAACGCCGTCGCGGTACTCATTCGTCAGAAGCATGTTGTCGGTGCTGATGGTGACGAGCCGGGAGTAACCGACTTCCATCTCGTGGTGAAGTTGGACCAGACCCTCGGCCTGGCGCCGATCCTTCGGGCAGTATCCTCCGCGGCTGAGCACCAAGATCATGGGATCTGGCCCTTGTAGATCTGAAAGCTTGCGGTGTTTGCCCGTGTGATCGGTCAGCTCATAATTAGGAAATAGTGCGCCGCGTACAATGTCCGGTCTCATGCGGTTCGACCTCCTCTAGAGCAATACGAGACATCTGTTTTCGGATCGCGCCTTTTCATCTGCACCGGTCCCGTGGCTATGCAGTTGCGGCCAAACTGTGAGCCGCCGTTTCCCGAGATTTCGCGGTACGGAGCCTGATCTTCATGCCTGCTCCGCGTTCATGCACGAACACATATCGTTCCGAGCATTCTCCGCAGAGCCAAAAATGCTCTACGGTAGGTTGTTCTGTGAGAGACTCTGCGTCTGCCGAGGAGAATCGAATCAATCGGCCTTCGCGGTAGTCAAACGGCAAACCGCAGTCCGGATTTAAGCATTTTTCGAACACGCCCTTCCGCCTAGTTTCTCGAGAGCTGTCCTTTGTCGTGGCTGGCAAGCCCGGCCGCGGCCGAGATGGTTACCCTACGCCACTCAATAACCGACGTTACGCTCGGCCAATCCGCCCGTTTCAACACCACTATCCAGATTCCTGCCGCCTTCCAAGCTTGCTCAGTACCGAACAACTGATGGACCGCAGCAACAAACGCGGACAACTCCTTTTCGGCTGAGGCGAGAAGCGGCACTATTGATCTAGCTTCTTGATTATTCACGCCGATCCTTCGGTTGCTCATATGTTCTTTCCAGCGATAGCCTTTCCGTTCGTGGCCGAAACGCTGGCGTCCGCCGGCTGTCACGTCGTAAGGACGACCCGGAATTCGGCTTTCCCGCTCATCATGCGGGCGTATCCTTCGGCGGCCTTTGCGAGCGGGAACTTTTCGATCATGGGGCGCACGCCCGTCATCTCCGCGAAGACCAGCGTGTCCTGGGAGTCGGTGGGGATGCCGCCCGCCCAGCCCTTGATGCCCTTCTTGCCGAAAAGCAACTGATTGGGCGACACTTCGATTGGATCCATCGACGCTCCCACGACCAGCATTGTGCCGTTCGCACCCAGGCCCCCGACCAACGCAGACATCGCTTTCCCGCTCGGCGCGGTAGCAAGAATCACACTCGCGCCGCCAAGCTTCTGCAGCTCCGCGGCTGGATCAGTCGAGATGCTGTCAATATAAACATCCGCTCCGAGCTTTTTGGCGAGCGTGGCGTTGTCCGACCCGCGTCCAATCGCCGCGACTCGATAGCCGAACTTCTTTGCGAATTGAATTCCTAGGTGCCCGAGCCCGCCGATTCCCTGGACGGCGACGAGGTCCGTCGGCAGCGCGCCGCTGTGGCGCAGGGAGTTAAACGTTGTAACCCCGGCGCACATGAGTGGCGCGGCCTCAGCCGCGTCGAGCGATTCCGGCATCCGCGCCAACGCCTCGGCAGGCGCGATCATGTATTCCTGATAGCCACCGTCGTAGCTGATGCCGCAAACCTTCGCGTTCGCGCAGTTCACGAAGTCGCCGCGACGGCAGGCAAGACAAGTGCCGTCCTGTCCGCCGTGCCAGCCGACTCCAACCCGCCTGGCCTTTCTGCCATTCCTTCACGCCCGCGCTAACCTCGTCGATCACGCCAGCCACTTCGTGTCCTGGGACGCGAGGATATATGATGCCAGGGAAAAGGCCTTCCTTCGTAATCACGTCACTGTGACAGATTCCACAAGCTTGGACGCGGATTCGTACGTTCCCCGGTCCTGGCTGGGGAATTTCTCGCTCCACGATTTCAAACTCTGCTCCGGCCTTAGGCACCTGCACGGCTTTCATTTTCGTCATCGTTTTTTTCCTATTTACTTCCGATTTCCTAGCGTTGGGCTCGCTGCCCGAAAACATCGCAGATTCACTTAGTAAATGAGTCCCCGAACATTGGCAGACCACTTTTTGACTGCTCCTGCGTAGCTTCGTCTTCGATTACATCCCAGTGCTCAACTAGAATTCCATCTTTGATGCGAACGATGTCCGCTGCAATCCAGTTCAGGGGTAGGCCAAAGTCCGAAAATCGCCCGTGTACGATCACGAAATCTCCACCGGCCGCGATCGTTCCTGCTTCGTACTTGAGCGTTGCCGGAAGGCTCTTAATGAGGTTGAACAAGCCCTCACGACCGGGCTCGATATGTGCGCTGTGCTGGATGTAGTTGGGCGACCAGTAGCGCTCGGCCGCGGCATAGTCTCGCTTATTAAACAGTGTGTCGAAGGCCTTGAGGACAAGCTCTTTGTTCTTCTCTTCAATCGTCTGATTCATTTTTGTCCTCCATCCCGAAGGGATATGTGAACGCACGTGAGGGTCACCGGGCCGTTTTGCCGCCGTCGACGAGGTAAGAAGCTCCTGTGACGAAGGAGGCCTTGTCGGACGACACAAAAACGATCGCTTGAGCAATGTCCTCGGGTTTTCCTGCGCGTTTTAGCGGTACGTTCGCGACCAAACCGGCCTTTTTTTCGTCTGTTTTTGCGAAGCGATTCAGCATTGCTGTCTCGATTGGTCCGGGGGCGATGACATTCACCCGCACGCCCGTCGCCGCCGCTTCCAGCGCCGCCGACTTCGTGAGTCCCTCGACCGCGTGTTTGCTGGCGGAATAGACAGAAGCCCCTGGCGCGCCGGTGTGCCCGTATGTTGAGGATATGTTCACTATGCTGCCGCTTTGGTGTGGCACCATTACGCGAAGTTCGTGCTTCATACTCAGCAGCGTGCCGAGCACGTTCGTATCAAACGTTGCGGCGTAGCTATCCGCCGTTTGCTCTGTGATGGGGCCCGGCACGCCTTCCGTGCCGGCAGCGTTCACAGCGACGTCCAGATGGCCAAAGCGTTCGACGGTTTTGTCGATTAAATTACGCACGTCTTCTTCGCGGCGTACGTCGGCGCGGATGAATTCTGCCTCCGCACCTGCCTTACGAATTTCACTAACGACCTTGTGGCCCTCTTCGTCGCGCCGACCCGAAACAACAACCTGTGCGCCTTCCTTGGCAAAAGCGAGAGCCGTCGCCCGTCCGATGCCTGTCAGTCCGCCTGTAATCAAAACAACTTGGGTATTCATTGGTGAGTTTCTCCTTGAAAAGCTCGAGTTCAATTCCGAATCCGACCCCGCGTCACGATCTATTGGCCTGTTGAGCCTTGACACTGGTTTCAGCGGTGCTCTTTACTCATCGAGACGAGTGAACTCCCGTACATATGGTTCGGCTAGATGTCCTCCAACGCGGTCCCTTCCAGCCATCCATCCGGGGGCACGGATGACGCGTTCACTCCACCAGGCGCCGCATCGGATACAAGGGCTAGGGCTGCTGTCGCGCAATCGACGTCGTTCTGCACCGTGGGCGCGCCGCTCAACCCGATCGCCCCGACAATTTCTCCGTTCAGCTTAATGGGAAACCCTCCTCCCCACGCCGCCATACGCGCAAGCGTGGGGATGCCGGCCAAAAGCGACGGGTCGCTCTGGATAAAGTTGAAAAAATCCTGCGTGGAGATGCCCAACAGAGCTGTATACGCCTTATTCTGTGCCATCTCGATGGTAGGGACTGGTGCGCCATCCATCCGGCTAAAGGCCTTGAGATTGCCACCTTCATCGAGAATCGCTACGTTCTCGCTAACGCCAATTTCTCTCGCTTTCGCCACCGCTGCAGCCGCCATTTTCTGCGCGAGGTCATAAGAAATGCTGTACTTCTTCACCACGCTCGTCATTGGACGCCTTCCTCCCTTGGACATGTACTGTGTGTTGATCATCCCTGCCCTTCAACATTCGAGGTAGCCTTTCCAGCCCTGCAGAATCATCTTGCCGAGATGACCGCCCGCACTCATCGTCGACTAAACTTGTACTCACGCGTTCATTCCGCCATCGACGGTAAGATTTGCGCCGGTAATGTACGAGGACTCCGGACCGGCGACAAACGACACCATCGCGGCGATCTCATCCACACGCCCGTAACGATCAAGCGCTGTGGCGGCCTTCTGCGGCACCGCCCAATCACCCGAGGCGGGATTCAATTCCGTGTCGATCGGACCCGGCTGCACGTTGTTGACCGTTATGCCCCGACTCCCGATCTCTCTGGCCAGCGCCTGAGTGAACATCTTGACGGCTCCCTTCGTGCCCGCGTAGGGCACAAGCCCGGGCGCCGCGACACGCTCACCCACGGCCGAACCGATCATGATGACGCGACCGCCGCTCTTCATGTGCTTCAGCGCCGCCTGAGTCGCGACGTACACGCCACGGACGTTGATGTCGAGCACGCGATCGATCTCTTCCAGCGTCGCCTCCTCGAACAACTTCGGGATGGCCGTGCCGGCGTTGTTCACCAGCACATCCAGTTGGCCGAAGGTGGCAAACGTCTTTTCGACCGCTGCTTTAACCGCGTCGGCGTCGGCAGCGTCCGCCTGAATTGCGATCGCCTTTCGACCTGCGCCTTCGATCTCCTTGACGACCGACTTGGCCGCATCGGCACCTTTCGTGTACGTGATGGCCACGTTCGCTCCGTCCGCAGCCAGACGTTTGGCGATTGCAGCACCAATTCCGCGCGAGCCACCTGTAACGAGTGCGATCTTTCCTTCCAGTTTCTTTGCCATTGTTGCTCTCCTATTCCGCTAATCTCGTTCTTAGCCGATCCAGTCGCGTATATCCTTCGTGAGGCCTTTCGATCTTTAGCGTCATATTCGATCTCTCGGGCGTTTCACCGAACAACAGCTGGCAATCCGAGCGCCACTCGCAATCAGTTGAATGATCGGCGTTTAGCTCTTCAAGTCAGGCCGAAATATTGGCGTTTGCTGAAAATTCAGCATCGCCTCGAGGCCCCGTCGCGCAAACCCGTGGATGGGGCGTACGCAAAAGGATCACCACGGTGGATTGAGAGCGGTTTCGAGGCGAGCGCCGGTTGGACACGCGATCACACCGCCACTCCAGCTATTTCGGCCGCAGAGCCGTCTGCCCCAAGTGATAGGCCAAGTGATTGGTACGACTCAGCAGGACGGCGAAACGGTTGCGCAAGGGTTCTTTCAGAAAGTCTTCGTCAGACACGGCAGCGTGCTTCTTTAGCCAGTCAGCTGTCGAGAGGCCTGCGAAACCCTCGAGCAATTTGCCGTTAACTTCTCTCCAGGCCTTCCGAACCGACTCGACCGGAGGAATTCCAGCTTGCTTCTTATCTGGATTGGAAATGAACGCGACCTCGAACTCGGGATAGCGCCGCCGCCCAAAACCCAGAAGAGGCAACATCCCGTCATGAGTGGCCGTGAGATGTCCCCACAGATAGATCAAGCGATTTCTTCCCGGCGCGACTTCCTTCAGGAGTTCTTCTTCGCTGAGACCGGAAAACATTTTGTCGGCTCTCTCGATGTTTCCCTTCCATCCGTTCAGAGCAACCGCCAAGAACAATTCCTCGTTCGTCATAAGGGTTTCCTTTTGTGTTTTTAGTGCATTCCCGACCTCGACTGTCAGGCCGGGAATCAAAACAACGTCCAGATTGATCACAACGTCCAAGTTCATCGAATTCCCTTTATCGATGTGTCAGAAACCCCCGTGAGTTGCGCCCTGAGCGTTGCTGGCCTTGTCACGCGAGCGCGGCCAATCCGGCTGTGGCATACCTCAATGGCACGCGGCGCAGTTGAGAGCAACAGAACTCGGTGTAAGCACTGTTATCGAAACGCAATCTCTAAAGTTGGGGCAAGCGGGAGACGTCCCATCCTCCGCCCAGGGCCTTGATTAAGAGCACGCTCGCCTCAAGCCGCCGTCTCCGTATATCGATGTCGTTTCGTTCGTTGGCAAGCTCAATCGTTTGTGCGGTAATTACCTGGAGATACGTGTCGACTCCACCTTTGTAACGATTCGTAAAAAGTTGAAGGGATTCCTGGGACGACGCAAGGGCTCGCTGTTGCTGCTGCGTTTCGTTCTCCAGGATGCGCAAGGCGGCGACGTTGTCTTCCACTTCCTGAAACGCAGTGAGCGCGGTCTGACGATACGTAGCGACTGCAGCATCGTAGTTCGCGAGAGCCGATTCGGACGTGGCGCGACGGCGCCCCGCGTCGAACAGCGTCTCGGCGAGGGCCGGTCCGACCGCCCAGAAACCGCTCGGCCAGCTAAACCAGTTTGAACCCTGCGTGCCTGCAAACCCCGCGGTTCCATCGAGGTTCACAGTGGGAAAATACGCCGCACGGGCGATGCCGATCTGCTGGTTTCCCTCCGCGACTCGGCGCTCCGCGGCGGCGATGTCCGGGCGTCGCTGCAATAGTTCAGAAGGGAGCCCAATTGGAGTCCTGGGAGGTTGATTGTTGAGCGGTGCCGCCGACAAGCTGAATTCTGCAGGCGGCTTTCCGATCAGAATTGCGATGGCGTGTTCGAATTGCGCTCGCTGCACGGTGACATCCGTGTCTTGTACGCCGGTGGTCTCCAACTGCGTTTGCGCCTGCGCGACGTCGGCCTTCGGGGCCACTCCTTTACTGAAGCGCTCGACCGTGAGCTGCACGTTGTCGGAATAGGCTTTCACTGTATCGTCGAGGAGCTGTTTCTGAGCGTCGGCGCTGCGCAATTCGAAGTAGTCCAGGGCGAGTTCCGCCTCGAGGCTGAGTTTAGCGGTCTCATAGTCGGCAGCGGTCGCCTGAGCTTCCTCCCGCGCGGCGGCTACGCTGCGCCGCACGCGGCCCCACAGGTCCAGTTCATAGGAAAGATCAAAGGGCAGAACGAAATCGCCCTTGCTGGCCTCTTGAATCTTCGACGGAAAGCTCGGTGAGAAATCGGAGCTCTTGACATAGCTGGTGCTCGGCGCGGTGGAGATGGTTGGGAACTGGGAGGCCCGATTGAAGCGAATCGCTGCGCGGGCTTCGCGGAATCGTGCTTCCGCTGCTTTTAGGTTCTGGTTGGAACTGGCGACCTGTTCTTCCAGCTTGTTTAGGTCCGGATCGCCAAAAACCTCCCACCAGTTTCCGCGGCTCGCCTGATCCGCTGGACGGGCGGGCTGCCACTGGTTTAACTCCTTGAATGAGTCTGGCGCTTCTTCCTTATAGGCTAGCGTCGTAGGCACGGCGGGCTTGATGTATCTGGGACCAACAGTGCAACCCGCAAGCAGCAGAGGCAGCGCAGCCATGCCGGTGAGGATCAAACGCCTGACGCCAAATTCGTACCTCATCGGCTAGAACCGCCTGCTGGTTTGTTGCCAAGGTGGACGGGCAACCCGGTGACCAGAGAATCCGACGGATCGACAATGATGGCGTCCGTTGGTTGCAGGCCGGAAACAATTTCAACAGTGTTTCCGTAATCGCGACCGATCTTGACCGGAACCAGATCAGCTTTGCCGTTGCGAACCAGTCCGACCTGCAATCCCTCCTTGCGAAAGATCAACGTGTTCGATGGAATCGTGACGGAGCGGGTCTCATCGGGCAGCTTGAGGTGCACAAAGACGTAAGCACCCGGCAGAAGTTGGCCGGTGGGATTGTCAACATCCACTTCGACAAGCAGAGTACGCGAAGCGACGTCAATCGAGTTGGCGTTGCGAACGAGTGTGCCACGAAAAGTTTGGCCCGGGAATTCATCGAGGGTCAAAGTGGCGGGCGCACCGGAGCGCGCGGCACGGGAGTACACCTCCGGAATCGACACGTATACGCGAAGCGTGCGAATGGCAGCTATGTGGAACAGTTCCCTCGGTTGCGTACTAGCCCCTGCGTCGATGAGCGACCCGATATCCGTATTGCGCGCGGTAATGATGCCGTCAAAGGGAGCATAGATCTTTTCGAATGATTGTAGTTCTTCAAGTCGCCGAACGTTAGCGGCATTGGATTCGGCTGTGGCTTTCACCGCGCTGAGATTGCTGGCGGCCTGGTCGGTTTCCTGCTGGGATACGGACCCCGTACTCACCAGGTCTTGCCAACGAGCGGCAGTGATTTTGGCAATGTTCAAGTTAGCCTGCGCGGTATCAAACTCCGCGTGTGCTTGTCGGAGCTGCTGGTCGACCTCGGGAGTTTCGATCTCCGCGAGCAACTGGCCTTTTTGGACATGCGCGCCAATGTCGAAATACCAGTGCCTGAGATAACCACTGGTTCGCGCAAAGAGCGATGCATCGCTGAATGCCTGCGTATTGCCAGGCAGCACAATTTCCTGTGTGGGAGCGCCTTCCTTCGGAAAAATCACGGCGACCGTGGGAACAGCAGCTTCCTGCGTTCGTTTCATCAGCCGCGATTCGGCTGCTACTCGCGAATGGATGCCGGAGTAAATCAGGAGAGCGAGGGTCGCGAGGACGACTGCTCCGACAAGGATTGCTATCCGACGCCGAACTCCCTGGCGGGGGAGAAATTCATCTGAATTTCGCCGCGCAGTCTGGACTTCGATCGTTTCTGGTTCTGTGGTGGTCGTCACGTTTTCCTCACTCGATGCCATGCTTCGTCTTGCCACTTCGTTGAACTTGGTCCTGCTACCCATTGGACTTTTCCTGAATTGCCGCAGGAATACTCCGTGCGTGTAACAAACTGAAGACCGCTGGCACGAAGACCAGCGTCGCCAGCGTGGCGCACAACAGGCCGCCAATGACGGCGCGTCCGAGGGGAGCATTCTGTTCGCCGCCTTCGCCCAATCCTAGCGCCATGGGAATCATGCCGACGATCATGGCCAGCGCCGTCATCAACACGGGTCGAAACCGTGTGAAACCTGCTTCTATGGCGGCTTCGATTGGGTCTCCGTGGTGCAGGAGCCGTTCTTTCGCAAAAGACACCACGAGAATGCTGTTGGCCGTCCCCACCCCCATGCACATAATCGCGCCCATCAATGCCGGGACACTGAGTGTGGTGTGTGTGACAAATAGGAAACCGATGATCCCTGCAAGCGCGGCAGGAAGAGCAGTGATGATGATGAACGGATCGAGCCACGACTGAAAATTCACCACGATCAGGAGATAGACGAGAACGACGGAGAAGACCAGTCCGCCCAGCAACCCGAGGTACGAGGTGCGCATGGTTTGTAGTTGGCCCCGAATGGTGATAAAGCTGCCACGCGGCAAGGATTTCCGGTTGGCATCCACGATGCGCGTGACATCATGGCCTACCGCTCCCAAGTCGCGGCCTTCAACGGCCGCGTAAATATCAACCACGCGCCGGATGTTGTAATGGTTGATCACTTCCATTTCGTTTCCCCGTTTGATGGAAGCGACATCCGCCATAATTTCAGGGCGAGCGGCTGTCGTCGCGCTCAGCGGAGTGTTCTGGAGGTCTTGCAGGGACTGAATCGAATATTGTGGAGTCTGGGTCACGAGGTTATAACTGACGCCGTTCTTGTAATTCAGGAAAAACATCGGCGTGATCTGGAAGCTGCCACTGAGCGAGTTCAACATGCTGTTGGCAACATCGCGCTGCGTGTAGCCTCCTTGCGCCGCCTTGGTACGGTCCACCGTCACGTCGAAGTCCGGATAGTCAAACGCTTGCTGTATGCGCGCATCCGCGATGCCCGGAACCCGCTCGACTTCGTGGAGCATTCCGGCTGCGACTTCGCGATTGCCCTCAATATCGGCTCCTTCGATTTGGATATCGATGGGCGCCGGCAAACCAAAGTTCAAGACCTGAGTAACGATGTCCGAGGGTACGAAATAGAAAGTCGTCCCCGGGTATTCACGTGGCAGCGTCTCTCGCAAACGCTCCACGTACTTATCCGTGGCGTGATGATGCTTCTTAAGAGAAACCAGGACATCAGCGTCTCCCGCGCCGATGAGGCCCGATGTGCTATGCATGAAATTGACCGTGCTGTAAGGTAGACCGATATTGTCAAGGATGTTGTCCACCTCGCTCCCGGGAATCTCCTGGCGGATTGTTCCCTCAACCAGATCGCAGAGCTTCGCGGTCTCCTCGATTCGCGTGCCGCTTTTGGCGCGGAGGTGGAGGATGAATTGGCCGCTGTCGGTGTTCGGAAAGAAATCCTGTCCGAGCCATGGCATGAGAAGAAACGCCGCGGCGCAGGCCAGAAGAAACGCGGGGGCGAAGAGGAGCCGCCGACGGACGAGCGCGATGAGTAGAACATGATAGAAATTCCGAAGGCGTTCGAATCCTCGCTCGAACGCTTGCTGGAACCGCACGAGAGGATTCCTTGAACCGTTAGCGTCCTGATTTTCCGGCCTGAGCAGATACATCGCCAGCGTAGGAACGAGCGTCCGGGAAAGTAAGTACGATGCGAGCATTGCGAATACCACGGCCTCTGCAAGAGGCACAAATAGATATCGCGCTACGCCCCCCAAAAAGAACATGGGCAAGAACACGATACAGATACAGAGCGTGGACACCAGGGCGGGCACGGCAATCTGTTGCGCGCCATCGAGAATGGCTTTGACCGTCTCCTTACCCATAGCCAAGTTGCGGTTGATGTTTTCGATTTCTACAGTCGCGTCATCAACGAGCATACCGACAGCAAGCGCCAAACCGCCCAAGGTCATGATGTTGATGGTCTCTCCGAGAAAGCTGAGGATCATCACCGACGTCAAGATGGATAGCGGGATGGAAACAGCGATGATCAAAGTGCTCCTCCAGCTTCCCAGAAAAAGCAGAATCATCAGCCCCGTGAGACAGCCGGCGATGATGGTCTCGCGGATGACGCCATTCACGGCGCCTCGCACGAAGATAGATTGATCGGCAAGAGGCACAATCTTGAATTCCGGTGGCAGGGTCTGGGCGACACGCGGAAGAAGGCCGCGAATGCCCTTCACAACGTCGATCGTCGAACCGTTGCCCGCCTTAAGTACGGTCACGAGAACGCCGCGATGGCCATCCTGGCGCACGATGTTGGTCTGCGGTGCGAAGGCGTCACGCACATTCGCTACATCACGAAGATAAATCGTGGAATTCCCAACCACCTTAACCGGGAGGTCGTTTAGTTCCGGGACGGTCCTCGTGCTGGCGTTTAGTCGAACGTCATATTCGAATGGACCCATCTTTGCCGTCCCGGAAGGAAAGATGAGATTTTGCTGCTGCACGGCATTAAGAACGTCTTGTGGCGACAGACCTTTCGACTGCATCAAGCCGGGATTCAAATCAATCATGACCTGGCGTTGCTTCCCGCCATAAAGGAATGGAATGACGGCCCCAGGCACTGTCACCAGTTGGGGCCTCAGGAAATTCTGTCCGAGATCGTTCAACTGCTGCTCGGAGAGTCCATCTCCAGACAGGCCCAGCTGCAGAATCGGCACGGTCGAAGCGCTATAGTTGATGATCAACGGAGGCAAAGTTCCGGGCGGCAGAAATCGCAGGATGGTTTGGGATCCCGACGTTACTTCTGCATTCGCCGTGTCCAGACTCGCCCCGTGTTGCAGGTAAATCTTGACGATGGCTTGACCATTCACCGTAGTCGATTCCATATGTTCGATGTTGTCGACGACGATTGTTGTCAGCCGTTCAAATGTGTTCGTGAGCCGGCCTTCTAATTCCTCGGGATTCATGCCGGTGTACTGCCAAGCCACCGCGATAACAGGGATGTCAATATTTGGGAAAATATCGGTCGGAGTGCGGAGGATCATGACCGGGCTCAGAACCAAAATGAGGATGGCCAGAACGATAAAGGTATACGGCCGGTTCAGAGCTACTCGAACGATCCACATCGGTAGAACTCCTTATACTCAAGTCGCGAAGTGGCCTCACGGTCTACGAAAATGGGATGAGACCGAACGGTCTCACGATGCAAGAACTTTTGTGTCATTGCAGATTTGCGGATTTATTTCCAATTTTCGCTCTCGAATGGGCGGCCAATTGATGGCAGCTACTGGGCCGTTCTACCGCTGGCCACGACGCAGGTGGCACGCGCGTTGAGTGTTGGGATGAAGAAAGTCAGCAACGTTCCGATCAACGGAGCGCGCACCTTCGATCAGACCTGACCTCTGCCGCCGTCAACGAAGAGCTCAATTCCTGTGACGAAACTGGAATCATCCGAAGCCAGAAACAATGCCACCTTAGCAACTTCCTCGGCTTGGCCCATGCGTCCCATTGGGATGGTGGACACAATCCGCGCTATCACGTCTGTGGATTGCCGGTTCGCGAGCGGCGTATTGATTGGACCCGGACTAACAACGTTCGAGCGGATGCGACGGTCCTTCAGATCTGTAGTCCAGGTCCGCACGAAAGAGCGGATGGCAGCCTTACTCGCGGCGTAGACGCCGAAGCCGGCAGTACCCTTGACGCTTGCGACAGAGCCGTTGAGAATGATTGCGCCACCATCGTTCAGTAGCGGCAAGGCCTTTTGCACCGTGAACAGCGTTCCCCTCACGTTGATGTTGAATAGTTTGTCGAAATGCTCTTCGGTGATAGCCCCAAAGGGAACAAATTCGCCGAAGCCAGCGTTGGCGAAAACAATATCGATTCGCCCCTTCATCTTAACGATGGTCTCGTAAAGACGATCAAGGTCGGCCAGTTTGGCTACGTCCCCCTGAACGCCTGAAACGTTTGTGCCGATCGCTTTCACGGCCTCGTCGAGTTCTTTCTGGCGGCGGCCCGTGATGAAGACGTAGGCACCCTCTTTGACGAAAAGCTTTGCCGCGGCCAACCCAATCCCTTCTGTCCCGCCTGTGATGACGGCGGTCTTGTCCTTAAGCTTTTTGAACATCGTCTTTCTCCATTGTTGCTGAGCTCTGAACTCCCGAGCTCCGATGCTCCATGGTCGATCGCTTGCTTCCGAGAACTGCATGGCCGAGGTGATAGGACAGATGGTTCGTTCGGCTGAGCAGGATAAGCGGCTAAGTGCGCCGGAGAATCTCATGTGGGCAATTGTCCGGCGCACGCTCCACGAGTTAGTGTGCCGCCGCAAGCGCCGCGCCTTTGGCGGCTTTTTCAATCAGAGTCGCCACCGATTGCGGATGCGATACAAATACCGAGTGGCTGCTCTTGACCTCGACGATCATCGCACCCGCGCGCTTGGCCATCTGCCGCTGGGCTTCGGGTGGAATCATCTTGTCCTCGGTCGTAACCAGGTACCAGCTAGGTTTCGATTTCCATGCCGGTTCACTGATCGTGCCGTTCAACGCGTTCACACCCCACGGCACTTGCGAGTCGGCCATGAATGCG
>Ga0210401_10002755_pt1 | contig 19215 bp, 15 predicted proteins | sample IncBWH32MmetaG_FD_150866 | JGI IMG/M metagenome (GOLD analysis project Ga0210401, IMG submission 150866) | Forest soil microbial communities from Barre Woods Harvard Forest LTER site, Petersham, Massachusetts, United States - Inc-BW-H-32-M | ecosystem: Environmental > Terrestrial > Soil >... | reverse complement strand
GCCAGCTCCGCGGAAAGATCGTGCAGAAGCTCCAGGAACACGCCGTTCGTCCAGCCAAAGCCCACAACATTCGCATGGTAACCCGCCGTCACCTGAGTTTCCGAAGAACGCGTGACGGCGTTGTACTTCTCACGAATGGTTCCATCACGGCGAAAATTTTCGGCCACCGTCGAGAGGAACTTGTACGAAATCCGGTCGGCCTCTTTGTTGAACCCGTAGCGCCTCAGGCCTTCATTCGTCAGAAGTTGATTAGGCGCCCAGGCGTAGGGGAAGTCCCACTGCGCGCCGGTTTCCTTGGGGCTCATCGCCAGACCGCCCGGCTGTTCGAATGTCGGTAGATGCTGCACGAGCGCCCGCGCCTGCTGGGGCGTGGCGAGCCCCGCCCAGAGCGGGTAAAAGGTTGTCACGTATTCGTAGGTGGATCGCGCTTGCCTTTGAAAGTCATAGTCAAAAAACATTCCGCGCTGGGCATCCCATAGATATTTGTTGATGTTCAGCTTTCGCTCTTCCGCGGTCTTCTTCCATTCTTCGGCTTCTACTTTGGAACCGAGAATCGTGCTCATGCGTTCCAGGTCCTTCTCGGCTTTATACAAAAGGCTGTTGAGGCACACAGGCGCAAAGTGGTGCGTTTCCGCGCCGTAGGGGCCGAAGCGGAAGGAAATGTCGAACCCCGACTCGCGCATGGAGCGGTCGCCCTTGTAAAAGTCAGAGCTAAGCGAGACATTCGTGGCCACGCTGCAGTCCGGCTTGGATTTGGTTTGGGACGTGTCGCATACCTGCAGGGAGTACGTTGAACCGAAAGTCGCGGGAGACGTGGCTCCATCGGCTTTGCGGACGAGCTCATGGTGATCAAGCTCTGGATGGGCCAGAAAGTACGCCACCACTTCACGATAGTGCCCGGTTTCGTCTTTCAAACTTTCGGGAGCGGGCCCCTCTCCAAAATCGAAATAACGCGAGAGGCCGGTCGCGCCGGCGAGGTGCGGCGCTGTCGTCCACAAACTATGCTCCTTGACTGCAAGTTTGTACGCATTCCTCAGCCAGCTGGGATCTTCGTGACCGGCGGCTTTCTCTGCTTCGTAAATCGCCATAATCATGGAAGTCAAGAATGGTGGCTGGGAGCGCGTGAGGTAATAGGTGCGGTTGGCATTTAACACTCCACCGTAATGCTCCACTTCGAATAAGAAGTTCTCCACCATGCCCTTGGCCAAGTCGAGCCTGCCGTCGCGAAGCAGCCCCACAATAATAAAGTAGCTATCCCAGCCGTACATTTCGTTGAATCTGCCGCCCGGCACGACGTAGCGGTTCTGAAGATACAGTAAGCCCGGTGGATCAATCGATTCCGAGCCCGCTTTTCCCAGCTGGCCGGCGGATGGCAGCAAGCTTATTACCTGGACGCTGCAGCGGGATTCGAGTTCTTTTACAGTCTCGGGTACGGGGAAATTCGCGGGAAGGTACAGCTGCGGAGTGCTGGTGAGTTTCGAATCGCCGAATGTCGCACAATCGGAGAGCGATCGAGACAGAGTGTCCCAGCTGGCGGAGATGTAGGAAAGGATTGGCTCGAGGCCCTTTTCCGCGTTTTTTTGAGGCCATGCAGAGATGGGATTCGAAACAGCCAGGAGAATAACTAGCGTGCTTGCAAAGACTTGCCGTCCTTTGCGACGCAAGCAGAGATCTGCGGAGTGTGGACCAGACAATTCGGGGTGCATACCTTGGCTGAGGATAGTCGCTTGCCATTCGCTAAGCAATAAGAGTTTGTGTGAGGCCACACATGGAGCCAAATCACGAGTGCCATGAACGAAATACGGGTTTCGAATCCAGTTCTAGTCACAGCACAGAGCGAACGGAGATGCGCTGCGGTCGAAACTGTTTTAGACTACATAAGTTGCAGAAATGGGCGTGTAGCTCAGCTGGGAGAGCACCTGCTTTGCAAGCACGCCTTCATCTCACCTAAGCTGTTGAATCGGCGTCTCTTCACGGTGCAATCCCCTCTGCTAGTTGGGCTACTAATTGGGCTACGAAAAATAAGGGTACGTTGGCCAAGTTTGGACAAACACTCCGAAAAATGGACTCGATTTGAGTCGGATGAGCACTACCGAAGAACGACCTCGGCTTCCTCTGCAATCGGCGAAGCGACTCGTGGCGTAATTCAAAACCCTGAAAATAAGACGGCCCGGGAGATTCGAAAGAGCTTCCGGGCTGTTTTGCTTTCTCTCTCAATCGATTTGCCTTGGGCGTGGGGGGCGACTCCCGTGCGCTGGAACCATCACCTATAACGCGCTGCCGCACAGCGGTGCGATGCCCGGCGACCTCGTTGCGGTACTGGGCATCGGCCATAACCTCCTCCTCATCCGACAGGCGGAGTTTGCGTGTCCTTGAAGTATCGTTTCTTCGCCGAACGGTCTCGAGCCCTGCCCGTGTCGATTTGCTTCTGCGACCAGCGGCGAGACCATCTGACGGTGTTGCGAATTATCCAGTAGTGGGACCTGCAGTCGAAGCTCCAATTCCCGATCGACGGGTCTAGCGAAATAGTCTTCCCGTCAAAGGTCAACTTCCAGTCGGTGGGGCCGAGCGGCGTAACGACCTCGTGCCCGCATCCGCAGCAGCACTTATGCGCGATGGTCGCAAACGGAATAGACACATAAATGACCCCTTCTTTAAGCTGGTCCGGAATATACTCGACGAACTCGTGCATGAGAGTCTGCTCAAATTTCATTGCTGGTCCTCATTGGTCATCATGTTGCCGTCTATCGTGTAGGTGCTGTGGTGTTCATTCTCCAAGTCCACATAGAACCCAAAAAGCTTTTTCCACTTAACGACGGCCAGCGCGGCGTTCAGGGCGTTTAGGTCTGCAATCTGGATGTTAGTGGAGTACTCGTTGTTCTCATCGCCGTCCGAGAACGAGATTCTGCTCTTATCCTTCACATGGCCCCGCTGCTTCGGTGTGCTCGTGGTGGTCCGCACGATTCCTAGTAAGGAGCCCTCAACTTCTTGTACCCCCATCCCGACGTCAACGAAGGGTATGCCCAATTCCTCCAGCTTCTCGATTACTAGCTTCTTTGGTCCGCCCCGATCAAGGCAGAGGAATACAAATGCGAGGCCGGCCAGCTCATTCACATTGGAAGCGTCCATGTAGTGCTCGTGAGGAACAAGGCCCCGGTGCATCCTTGAATATAGCTCCGCGAAGAAGGCCACTTTCGTCGGTTGCTTTTTGAGGTCGTCGATAGACGGGGCGCCCGGGGAACGAAAGGCGTTGTGCTGTGAAAATCTATCGCCGTCAAAGAGATGGATTTCCCTCACCGGCGTCTTCGCCACCAGGTCCAATACGTACGAGCCTGTTCCGCCTAAACCCAAGATTCCGACCTTTCCAATCTCCAACTTTTTGCTGACCACATTAATGCCGGCCCTACTCGAGGCCGTGTCGATGTACTGAAAGACGGAGTCCTCGTCGGCGTCGGGCACAACGACCGGAAAGGTCTTCGCCGTAAGCCCAGTCTGGCTCGAGATTATCGTGGCGTACGTACTCATCTTCTCGTAATAGTCTTTGTACGCGCCGGTTGTAGGCTTGCTGGAGAATGTGTGGTCAATCGCCAAATTGGGCCCAAGTTCGCGACGGGCACTCTGGTTCTCGATTTGGGCTATCCTTGAGCCGTCCTTGTAACATGGGTACTCGCCGATGAACATCGCGACGTGTGTACTTGGAGTCGTCGTGACGTCACCGGCCAGCGTCAGCTCTGAAACGAGCGTGCCCCGCTTCAATTCTTTGTTGGTGGTCCAATAAGGCACGTCCTTGACCAGCACGTGCCCGAACTGGACCTCGACGTCATAGCCCTCGTCACGCAGCTGTTTCAGGTCGGGGCTAAGACTTATCCGTTGCTGTGGCATCGAACACCATTCCGTCTTTGATCTCCACCGTCTGCCCCGGTGTCATGGTGCCTTCCGGGTTCTCTTTCGGGCCTTTCCGGTACGAGATCGTGAAAACGATGTTCGGGCCTGTTGGCACGGGGTTGAAGGCCAACGCAACAATCTGGTTGAAAGATTGCTCGTCGTCCCTTACCTCTTTTGGCCGGGCGTTCACAACGATCTTGAACCGCTTCGTGCGACCTTCTTGTCCTTCATGCTGCGTCTCTGCGTTGTTCATATTGCCTCCATTGGAGCAATAATAAGACATATATTTGCTGTGTCAAGAGCAAATAAAAGGCAATAGACATGTTGTACCAAAGGACAGTACCAGGCAAAATTGTGTCTTGACATGGATAAGTTCTTGCCCCTACTCTGGCTTGCCCTCGGCCATGACATTCTCCCGGCCATGCAGGAGCCCCATCTAGGAGGATGAGATGACGCCATTCATCGATAGCGCAATTCCACGTATTGATCGCAGCGTTGAGCACGTCGGCGTAAGCCGCTTAAGGAAGCTCAATTCCGATGACCTGAAGACGATGGAGACAACTCTCGTGCTACAGGAGAACGACCAACCCCTGGCTGTACTGCTCAAATATGAAAAATACCTAGTCCTGCAAGACCAGCTCGATACGCTTATGCGGACAATCTATGTGCTCAGAAACCCGGAAGAATCCGCCGCGCTGCGCGCAGGGATCGAAGACGTTAACAAGGGCCGTACAAAAGATCTATACGAAATCAAAGCGGGGTTGAACAAGAAGAAATAACCAAGGGGGGCTCGCCATGAGTGGTCAGCTTCAAATTCAACTTACTGCCACAGCGGAAGCTACGTACTCCCGCTGCTCGGGCGAGGCCGAAGAATGTATCGCGAAGGGAGACGAAAGTAATCCTAAGGTGAAGTTTTTTCAGACCCTCAAGGACGCGTTGACAGAGGGTATTCCGTCAGATCCGTTCAACCGAAAAATGGCCCTTTCGGGTTCCTTGTCGAACATATTTCGGTTCAGCAAGGAAAACCTGAGAATCTGTTATCTCGGCCAGGGCCAACAACGTCGAATCGTCGTTCTCTACATCTGCCAGTCCACAGCGGAAGAAGACGATTGCTATGCGCAGTTCGCATACATAGTCCTGTCCGGAAAGTTCGATGCCGCCTTCGCCAGCCTCGGCCTGAGGCCCCCTGACCGCCAGGGCGTCTTTCCAGGCCCCATCGTCAATTAACCAAAAAGATCGCTGAGCCACAGAAAGAGCCTCAACACGGGCAGTAGGGCTCTATGGGCGCGTACGAAGAGTTCTGAACATCAGATACAATTTAGCGACGCCCCCATGAGTAAGGTCATATGCCCAAGGCCCTTTTTCATTCCCTGGGGGGCGCAGTAAGCAGCGACTTCACAAAGTGAGTGACGTTTAAAAGAACATGCCCCCGCAAAGGCAAAACATCATCAGAAGCCCTCCGACGATTTCTCTCACCTGGATCCAAGTCCGATCACGGAGGGAACCTGGGTATTTGAGCGCGATGAATAGGGTCACTCCAAAGAAGAATATGGAACACGAAAGTAGGGTCCTGCCAAGTACGAGCCGGCGCAATGGCTCGGCTGGGTCAACGATGATTCGGTACGGCAGCACGATAAAAACAAAATAGGTGATACTGGAAACTAGCTCCAACAGCAAAGCGCTCGAAAACGGCGGGGAGAAGGAATCGGATCTTACAACTAGAAATTCACTTGACAGTAAAGACCGCGCTACGATAAAAGGCATTTATATTTTATGAGTTATTAAGATGCCGCGAAAGTTCCCCCTAGACAAACTTCAATTCGGTCTGACGATAGTTTTTGCTGTCCTGCTTGTTGGGGCACCGAGTCTTGCGCAGCAGGGAGATGGTATCGCCGTCGGCAAACCAAAGATTTTCGACAACCGGGCGCTGTCAATCATGCTGGAACAATTGAAACAATCGCTAGCGCAGGTACAGGTAGTAGATCAAAAATCCTTGGCAGAAAGTTTAGGATTGTTTCAAGGATCGCAGATAAACGAAGTCTCTCGCAGCCTCAGCGTCTCGACTCTCCCGCTGCCCGCGGTCAAATTGACAGAGCAGGCAAATTCCTCCGGCGAACTATTACAGAATCAGCGCACTACAGACCGTGCCGCGGTCAGTCCTTCCGCACCGATGTTGCCCGACGCTTTGGCAGCGCCCAATTTCCAGCCGAAATACGGGCCTAATGCCAGTGACTTGCTCTCAGACCAGGTGAACCTCTCCTATCAGATTTTCAATCTGCGAATGTTATTGGAGCGTTCGTTGTCTGACCGGTTGTGGCAAGACCCGACGAACCCAACGCGGATTGGACAGCGGCTGCAAGCGGTTATTGGGTTTGACGTTACGATCGATCCTCCAAAGGATTCAAGGGATTCCGCCGCAGTTGTCGAGATCACGATTGCCCCCAAAAGGACAGATTTGTCACCGGTGTCACTCGTCGCGATGATGCCCCAAGAGAAAACCTATAACGCGACTGCCCTAAACAATAGTTCGAATGCTTTCGGAGGCTCAGCGGTTGTGAAAATGATCACGATCGGATATTCGGAGCGGCGCCGCGGACAAGTGTTCTATTTGTATCGGGATTCGGACACGATCTCAGTAGAGCGACTCGAAAATCCTGCAGACACGCCCCAAAACGCTATTACATTTGGATGGGAATTCAGGCCGGTGCTAGGAAGAAAGTCAGTCTCGCCAGGGTCTCGCCAGGTCTTTGCAGTGGTAGCGTTACCTGATTTCGACCAGTATCTCGCCGCGTCCCCAGGCGCGAGCGCTCCCCCCTATCTACAGCCATCCCTCGTGTGCCGAGCCATGCCGGACGGGAGCACGGAGTGTTCCTACGCAACTGCTCAAAAAAATACTTCGTCGCCATTTGAAATATTGGTGTGGCGGCGCGTTTACTGGCGTAAGTATGATTCCAAGGCGCTAACAACATCGACGAAAAAGAAAGAGGCGACGGCGAAAGCCGTACTTCTCTGTAGGGCCGCTAATCCTTGTAGTGTGCCCTACACGGCGACGATTCAAGGTTCATTGCAACCCCACATCAGGGATGTTCAGTGGGTCGCGACTGACGACAAGAATGCTGCCGTAACAGTGGCGGGGGACAATTTCTTTGCGGGAACCAGCGTATATCTTGGCGGTGCCGTACTTGATTCAGAAAAGAATGGGCTACTGATCAAGTCTGAGCAGGACTTGACTCTTCGAACTACGTTATCGGCTATTGCTACCGGCGATGCCGTCTTAAACGGACGGTATGCGGGAAGCATTCCAATAAAGTTGCCAGTCAAAGGGACGGTGGCAGAAGGGGTCGAAATCAATTCCCTTAAGGTGAATCGGCTTCCCGGCCGAACTACCGCGGATCTGTTCGTAAATATTGAGGGCAGAGGAGGTACAGAGCTAGTACGTAAGGATTTCACGGAAGCATGTAACCTACTGGTCTTGGTCGGAAATACGCCTTTGCCGCCACCCTATTACTACCGACAGATACCGTATGGAGACGTTAAATGCGACGCGCCGCTCGCTGGCGAGCAGAAGTGCGTGGAAGTTCTAACCTCCGTTCCGGCGGAACTACTGACAAAGGATACAGTGGTAAAAATCAAGTGTCCCTTCCGTGGGAATGAGTTTGAAGATTCTTCCGTAAGCTATGACCCAAGCATCGTAAGGGCGACCATTCTAGGAATCGACGAAAAGGCAAAGACGACGACATTGGTAATCGCTGGAGCCTCGTTCGACAGAACTTGGCAGGTTGAGCTCGATCAGACCTACGAAGTGGACAAGAAGCAGGATTCGGGCGAACTTGAGCTAGACGGAAAAACATTGTTGGTCTTACGACTGAAGACCGATGTGTTAAAAGGCTATAAGAATTTGCTGTTATTGCCCCCATTCGGAGGCGAACCAATTGTAGTGCCGATTCCGACCTCTACGGCGACCCCTGAGGCGGTAGTGCCGAAATTGACGTGCGCCCAGCCGATTTCAGTCGAGCTGAACTCGAGCCGGAGCATAGTGTGCTCAGGAGAAGGATTCGCAGCCATCACCAGCGTTACGTTTGAAAACACTAATCTGACCTCTAAGCCAGTGACCGAAAAAGGAGTATGCGTAGTTCCGACCGGGGCGACAGCCGACAAGACTGAGTGCATCCGTGTATATCTCTCAAGACGGGTGACCCGCAAAGTCGGTCCTGTCGAAGTTCTCTTACACACAAAGGATGACAAAACTGTTTTGCCACTAAAGATCTTGGTACAAGCCACTCCAACAAAACCCGCTCCATGAGTATGATGTGAATTGGAGCAAAGGGGTGGAAAAGAAAATGAATGCAAAGCACATAGAGAAACTCATGCCAGCACTGCATAAGTCTATTGAAAAGGCTCTTAAGAGCAAAGGTATGGGGAATTTGCGCTTGACCCATCTAAGCCTGATGGCGGCTCCGAGTGGGAATCTAACACCCACCTGCGCTGGTCATTGGGAATGGCGATGCGAAATGACGCCACAGGGGTACGTGTGCCATTACGTATGCGTATCGAATTAGGAATAACACAAGATTAAACACAGCTTCCACCGACGAAGAATCGCAATCGCGCTTTACTTTGGCTATCCCCCTTGCGATTCCTTGGATTCATTCTAGGTGCCCAAAAAAATGGAAGAGCGACTTACTGACGCCACTTAGCACACGTTCATTTGCCTGAGTAACGCGCTATTCGCATAAACTAAAGCACGATCTGGTTACGCGCCCGTTAAGGAAGGCGACAAAAACCATGTAAGTAGTTGTAAAATCAATGGTGCCGGCGGGGGGAATCGCACCCACGGCTCACATTGATAGGCCGTAAGTTATTCATTCTACGTAACGCCAGAAACGCTAAAAACGCCAAAAGCACCCGGTTTGGTTACGCGGTGGTTACACGGGGTGGAGTGAGGTCTGCGGGTACCGAATCTCTGGCATCCAAAAAAGTCTGCAAATATAAAGGCCCTCAAAGTTAAAGGGTGGAGCCCTCATTTCTCTTCACAAACCGGCTGCCTTTCACGCCGTGCGGATTCTGCGATGTCTTGTGCTCTCCTAGCCCATTCGGCGCTCCCTCGCTGTGGGGTGGCCTTAGCTGAATTTGGATAGAGCAAGAGTTTCCTGGACTCCCAGGTTTGCAGTTCAAGTTCGCCTGGTCCCGTCATGGCGTCACTCGAAGCCTGTGCGCCATTCTTACTTCTTATTTAGCCAAGGCTCTTGTTTAGTCTGGGCTTTCACTCTTGCAAGCACACACCACTCAAGTTGAGCGACAACACCCATCTTCTGCAGGTCCAAAGGAAATCTATTTATTTTCCGAGGCATGCAGGGCACAGATATGGATGCGACGAAAAATGGCTTGCGCTCGGCAGAATTAGAGTAGGCGTCCCGTTTGCGACCGCCGTGAAAAATCTCTTCGCTCCGCTGTGGTGACCGCCGTCTTCAAGGCCATCACTAAACTGTCTGAGCCGCTTTCGCACGCCGGCATGGCTTACACCTACGTAAAAGATATTTTCTTCTGTTACGGTTTGTCCGGCCAGGTCCTCTTTTACAGAACGTCCCAGAAGCTTGTCGTCTGGATAAGCCAAGATATAAACGCCGGGGTATTGTGAATCGACTAGCTTCTTGACGTCGTCATCCAAACGAACCCAACTCTTGGCGAACAGGTCTTTGAGCAATTATCGCTCCACCTGCGAGAATCTGAAACACGAGAAATACTTGTTCCTAGAGAAAGCGGGGCCGTACTTGAAAGCCGAGAATCCAGTGGCACTGCTTGCCGGATGCATCGAGTCTCTAGTTTCGCAAGAACACGCGAAATGGGTTTCCGTGCAGGAGAGGAGGGAGCATGGCAGAAAGAACGCGCGGTAGTTCTGCTGAAATCCAAGAAAAGCTAGCAAAATGACTACAAAAATGACAACTATCGGAGCCACAGTGATTACGAGGTACGGGATGGCCAGGCGCCCAATTCGTATCTCCCCGGAGTACAATGCATCCGAGGAACTCCCGATGAGTCTCCAGGAGTCCAACATCACCGCAGTGAGGGAAAAAAACCAAGCTCGGGCCGTGGTGTTCCTTCACGGCTTCACCGGCAGCCGGGACGATACGTGGGATCGGTTCCCGGCCCTGCTCGGGAGTTCGACGCCGGACTGGGACATCTTTACGGTAGGATACGCGACCACGCTGCTGCCCGATGTGGTTGGCATCTGGTCAGCTGACCCGGACCTGCCAATTCTGAGCAAAATGCTCTCTACAGAGCTCGGGACACCACCGTTCGCGCAATACAATTCGCTGGCTCTCATCGCCCACAGCATGGGTGGTCTGGTAGTGCAGAAGGCCCTCGTGGACGATCCGGAGCTCTCGAAGAGAGTTCGCCACGTTATACTCTTCGGCACGCCCAGCGATGGGCTCCGCAAAGCCAGCTGGATGCCTTTCTGGAAACGGCAGCTGAAAAACATGGCACAGGGCAGCAGCTTCATCACTGAATTGCGGGCTGAGTGGAAGAACCTTTATGGGGCTAATCCTCCCTTTAACCTTCTTACAGTCGCAGGCGCAAGCGACCAGTTCGTCCCACCTAGTTCGTCGCTCGGCCCATTCGACACGCACTTCCAGCGTGTCGTCGTGGGCGATCACATAAGCATCGTCAAGCCCGCCGATGCCGATGCGCCGAGCCTCAACCTGGTGGTCGCCACGCTGGGAAAAGGAACGACACCCACCTCTAGCTCTGTCCCTCAACTTCGGATTGCATCCGAGAAGCGAAGCACCGAGGCGTCAGCAATCGTCCAAAAGGTAGAGGCCGGCACTGACGACATGTCAGTGAAAGTCATCGTGGATGCCGCGCTGGCCTTGGAGAGGGCCGGTCAGCGTGCCGAAGCGATCGCGCTGTTGGAGCGATATAAGGAAAAGGACACCGACATTAAGGGTACTCTCGCTGGCCGGATCAAGCTGATCTGGCTGGAGACGGAGCAGCCCGAGTACGCGGAACGAGCCTTGGCTCTCTACCAGGAAGCGCTGAACGCGGCAAGAATACCCGACCAGATTTATTACCTTGCGATTAATATCGCGTTCATGAAGTTTACATTCGCAAATGACAGCGCCGCCGCGCATTCTATGGCAACCCGGGCCCTGCGGCACGCTGTGCCGTCTGGTAATGACGTCTGGAAAACCGCGACCGCCGCCGAGGCGTATCTTTACCTGGGCCGCATCGAGGAAGCCGTCAAGAAGTATCGAACACTCGTCACGCTGGAGGCCGAGTCATGGAAGCTCAGGTCGGCCTCCCTGCAAGCGGGCCGAATCGCGGCCAAACTCGGCAACCGAGGTCTCGCAGAGGAGTTGGAAGCGATCTTCACGCCCGGCGCCAGGCGAGTGAACCGGATTTTCGTGAGCTACAGCCACAGAGATCGAGAATGGATCGACCGTTTCAGGGTGATGGTCGCCCCGTATCTCCGCGCCGCCGAGTCAGAGCTTGATCTCTGGGAAGACACAAGACTGCAAGCTGGGCAACAGTGGGATGTGGAGATCCGGCGTGCTTTGGAACGGGCTGGAGTCGCCGTAGCACTTGTGAGCGCCGACTTCCTCGCCTCAACCTATGTCATGGACCACGAGTTGCCAGCCATGATAAAGGCTGCGGACGAAGGCGGACTTCGGTTGCTCTGGGTGTACATCTCCGCAGGGGGATGGGAAGAAACACAGCTCAGCCGCTTCCAAGCCACGCACGACACGAAGAGGCCGCTCGACACCCAACCCGGGCCGGAACAGGACGAGATTCTGAAGTCGGTGGCGCGACAGGTCAAAGAGGCGGCGCTCGGAGCCACTCACCGGTTTAAGACCCAGGCGATCGACGCCCCTTTATCCGGTATCTCTGGCAGCGCCTAACTAACCGCGCTTATGAACACACGCCGACAGTACGTAAAGCGCGCCTCTCAGTTCGTTATCGCTGTCGAGGTAGCTCTACAAACCGAGGGGTTCACCTACGAGAAATGGGGGAGTGTGCAAACGTGCAAGCCGGGCGACTGGCTTGTTAACAACGGCGGAGACACATACACCGTAGATGGCGATACCTTCGCGCAAACATATAGGCCGACGGGCCCCGGCACTTACGTCAAGACCGCCACGGTTTGGGCGGAGGTTGCAAACGAGGCCGGCGAGGTCCGTACAAAGGAAGGAACTACTCGCTATAAGCCCGGCGATTATCTTGTCTACAACGAGCCGAACGGAGGTGATGCCTATGCCGTTTCGAGCGTCGCGTTCGAGCGTATGTACGAGCGATCGGATAAGTCCTCTGTTTGAGTCGCGGCCGTCGTCTCACAAGAGGGTCAACTGGGTATTCGGGACGAGCATGCCACATGGAAAGAATCGCGACCGGCTCACGTTGATTGTTCGAAAGCTTGGCTTAATTTGAGGTTCCCTTTCGTCGAGAACAAAGCAGGGAATTGTTGATCTCTCTGTTTTCATGTTTGTATCGGGTTCAAACGTCGATTGGCGCTTTCTTCGGTACATTTTGGACCTCATCAACCGCGTGTTCCTGTAAGTTCAGATGGCCTCGAACGGAACTTCGAGGGAAGTTCGCGTCCCCCCGGTCCGATCAGGTCAAAAACTCTCACTTCCTCCTGGACTAAAGAATCAGGCCGGTCACTCTGAAGGCCGAAAGGTAGCCTAGTTATCTAAATTTAAAATCATGCTATGGTTAACCGTTTCTTTAGTCAGCCTTATAACCTAGCTCCCGAGCTTTGTTCCAGTCAGCAGCCGCGCCGGTCGGATCTCCGACCTTGTTCTTCGTATCTCCTCGGAACTGATAAGCTTCGGCAAGTTCTGGCATGAGTTTGATTGCCTTATTCAGCTCTTCTAGCGCGAGCTTGTATTTCTGCAGGCCGAGATAACTTCTTCCCAGGTTCTTGTGCGTCCTCGCGACAGCGGGATTGAGAGCAATCGCCTTTTGCAAGGATTCTAGAGCCTCTTGATGCCGTCCAAGTTTGTTTAAGAGATAGCCATAGTTATTATAGAGGATTGAATTCGCCTGAGTAACCTGGATTCCGCTCTCTAGATCATGCAAGGCATCGTCGTACTTATGCTGCTCCATATGAATGTTGCCGAGACAAATGTATGCTTCCGCGGCATCCGGATTTATCAGAAGACTCTTGTCGCAGTCTTGGAGAGCCAGGTTCTCCTGCTTGAGAATCAGGTAATCCTCACCTCGAGCTGCGTAGGCTGTGCTATCATTCGGGGCGAGTTGAACGACCTTGTCGCGATCTTGAATCGCTAGCTGCTGTTGACTAAGTTGCTCATAGTAAGAGGCCCTATCCTCATAAGCACGCTTGTCGCGCGGTCGCATTGATATGACCTTGTCTTCATCGGAAATAGCTAATGCCCAATTGTTCAACCAAGAAAGCGCATGCGCGCGCGCCCGATAGGCCTCAACAAAACTGGGATCTATCTGGATTGCCCGCGAATACGCAGCTATTGCTTGGTATTTGCTATGTTGAAATAGATCACTGCCTTCTTTACGAGCATCTTCAGCTTCTTCACGCAGGTTCGCAGGGCTAAGTTTCCCCTGTGCGCCCTGACCCACTTCGGTTTGGGTAGGAAGTAGCGACACGCTGGTGGTTGCCATACTAATTTCAAGAGTGCAAAGTACTCGATTCGGTTCGACGGGACGGAGTCCCTGAGCGATGCGACTCATCATAAAAGGCAACACGGAGGACAGTATAAGATTTCTGTCTTCATTGTTGTCTGTCACCGGGCCATCCACTACCACCTGATATGTCCCTGGACCTAGGAGCTCATTGATCTCGGGCGGATCGTCCTGGTAGTCCAGCGCACTGGAGTCTGTAGGATGCCTAAGAGCTTCTTTTAGATCTGACCTCGAGACTTCACCGCTCCACAGTCCAATACGAAAATCGCCTAGTCCTTTCTTCGCTTCTGGCACGACAAACTTTGCGATCTGGGGAGTGCTTAAGTTCAGCTCAACTTTTATTGGCAGTGATTCGATCGGAATGATGCGCCGAGGGAACTTGCTCTCTTGAACATGTACATGCTTCTTCGGGATGAGCGGAAAAGATGCTGGCACGACCATGGCAGCAAGGAGCAAGGCGGCCAAGGGTCTACCAGTTCGACGAAAAATCGGCTGGGCCGATTGCGTAATGTAACTCTCCCGATCAACTGCCGAGATGGCACAAGCTAATCCAAACGATATCGGTAGCATGAGAGGCCACAGAACCGCAGAGGTGTCCTGCCCACGCCGAATATTCGCCAAAATAACCGTAAGAGCGAGCGTAGCAGCTACAAACCCAACAGATATCTGCGCGATTCTGTTAAGCATCGCGCCCCGGAAACACCCATGGGCGACCAAAGTTCCAAAGCGTATAGCCCCTAAACCGAGGGCGCTTGCCAACAATGAGATCCCGATCGAAGCTCCCGTAGCATGTTGGTGCGTGATGGCAATGAAGATAGATTGCAGAAGCGCTCCAATTCCTGCCCCAAGGAAGCAAAGCACAAGTATTTCCAAGAGTCCGCCAGTTAGCCGATCTGGCTGTCGTTGGATGGGACTCCACCACTGGCGAGTAAAGAACATGATTGCTAGTGGAAGGATGAAAGCAGAACTCGCGAGACCTAGCGCGGCTGGCGTCCCCAGATTAACCCGCATGGTTAAATTGATGTACAGCAGCAAAGCCACGGCTCCAATCACTGAACCGACAAAAGCTGACCTCCTTAAGTTGGCTGTCGGTTGTTGTGGGTGTCGCCGCCGTGAAGCCAACGAAAGCTTAATCCTTCTCATCATAGACATTTGAGGGAGCCGAATCGCCATGCCTCTGCCTCGGAGTCGTCCAACAAGTGTGTACGCGGGGACTGGCAGCATGCCAGGCAGGAATTGGTCTCTTAGAACATCTACAAGAGCGAGCGGGGGCGGATTTCCAGCGGAGAAAATCTCGTCTTCAGCCCGTTCCCTGACCTTTGGATCTTCATCGACAAGCGCGGAACGGACAATTTCCCTGAATGCTTCTTTCGAGGGAACGCAACCAAGTGCGGTCAGGGCGTTCCGACGCACCTGTGCGTCAGGCGATCTGAGGTACTCAATAATTAACGATAAGGCGCTATGTTGCTCCATGATCCACCAGCCTCCGAAGCCATGCTCGGATTTCGCCTTGTTCATGGTCCGCGGCAATAGTTAGTAAGCTCGCGATCACGAGGGGTGAAGCGGCGTTCGGTAAGGAATCCTTAGTTGTGCTGAGAAGCTGAAGCTCCTGCAGGGTCAGCAACCGACCCGTTTTTGCTCCTGGCCTCGCCTCATCTATGACCCGTTCCGCCTGCAAGGGAAGACCTTCGTACTGTTTCTTCCAGAACTCAAGGTCCGCAGACCCGACTCCCAGTGCGACCGCGCTGCGTAACATCAGCTCAAGGCTCCAGTCGTCCCAACGGATTTGATCGCGAAACTGATTTAAGGTATGAAATTCGTTCTCGCTAAGAAGCCGGCCACTCTTGCCTCGGAACTCCGCGCCCTCAAACATTCCAAGGACCCGTAGAACGTAGCGAAAGCGATTGTAATCGGGATTGATCGTTAGTTCCGTCCGGAGTGCGTCGAGAATAGGGCCAATCAGAAATTCATGAGTAATTTCAGCGAATTGTCCGCCCAATCGGCTCTCGAGACGCACGATAGTGCTCCGCTCCAGACGGGAAAGTAATTCTCTTCGAAGAACTGCCTTCCGGAACTTTGGTTGAGTCAGATCTTCGCGTTCTACAATGTTCCGGGTTCCGTTCGACGTCACCAGCAGTTGCAACATCTCAAGCACTTCGACACGCATTTCTGGGCTTAACTCGTCTAGGAACTCACGGAAGAAAGAACGTAGGATGCCTGCCGCGCCGTTCAAATTCGCGAGATCGTCCGCCTCGATGCGCGGGAGTCCTTCACTTTCACCCTGAGACTTCACAGCTAGATCGGAGCCGCGATAGAACCAAAGCTTTTCGCACACAATCTGCAGATGAGTAGGCTCGATAAACCTGTCTTCTCTAGTTAATTCGCCAATTATCTGACGGAAACACTCTTCTGAATAACGATACCCGAACTGCTGTGCGGGTTCTCGCACTGCCATTTCGGCAGCTTCTTTCGACAGGAGAGTCAAATGATACGCACATGAGTCTAGGTCCGGAACGAACCCGCGCAAAGGATCTAATTGCGCGATGTATTCGTCCCGCATTGAGATAACATAACGGATTGGAAGTAGCTGTGATTCGCCTCCTTCTCCCATATATAGCAGCTTCAATTCGTCAAATAACTCCCAACGGAGACGCCAATCAAGAGGTGCGTTGGGTAGATCTGGGGAGATCGAACCGGGATCCACGAATCGTGTGAACAATTCTTCAAATTGGTCGAGAACTAATACGATCCCGAATTTGCTTCGTTTCTGCCCGTAGATGCGGACGATGTTCTCAAAAAATGTATAGAGATCTGACACCGGAACATAAAACTCATTGATAATCTTCTCGTAACCGACGAACTCTTCTATCTGCGCTATTCGCTCTGAAAGCTCAGTGATACGGAACTCACGACCAGGGGCATTAACCTTGGGGAAGGAGGCTAAACTGAGTTCCTGTAGAGCGAGGAGGTGCTCCACAAACTGCGCGTAAATTATGTTGCCACGCAGCAACTTGCAGAACCAAGGATCGTAATCACCAAATGTTGGGAACGCTGCTCCTTTCACGTGCGCGGACGCGCTGCGCCGCAGAACGAGTTGGCGTCGAAGAGGCTGACGAACATCCAATGCATCGTACCGAGAGAGTAGTTCAGATATGGTCAAATCTTCGCCATTCTCAGTCAAAGCTTCTTGTGCTGCCTGAATAGCCTGACGCTCCACGGCTAACGGAGGAAATAGCGTCTGAAGCGTTGTAACGCGAATTGACTCGACGGGATCGTTCTGCGGTAGCACTCTAATCGGCACCCAATGGCGAGAGTGAAGACTAGGGATAACCTTCGCGTTCAACAAGGAGGTCTTGCCAGCTCCAGACTGGGCGTGAACCAACGTGAAGCGAGAAGAGAGGATCTTGGCGAGCAGTTGGTCTGCCTCCAGTTCCCGACCAAAAAAAAGAGAGGCGTCCTCTGCTTGATAACTTTCGGGGCCTTTATACGGTTTCGAAGCTCCAGGCTCTTCCATGGTCAGGCGGCCCTGAACTGAGTCTGCAGCTTGTCGATGAGAAGTTGCAGGAACTGCTCACTGGAGGATTCCAGCGTGGTGATTCTAAGATCTCGAAGAGTCGCCTCTCGCACCTTGTCCCACAATTGCAGCTCCATTCTCCGGTACGGATCCTCGCGTTCTTGATCGGGGGGAAGTTGAACTGAGTACACGGGGTCCTGCCTGAGCTCAAGTGCGGTGCGCAAGAGGCCTTGATATATGAGGCGAAAATCTGGATCGAAGAAACCATAACCAAGTAGAAGAATTGGGCTGCTATTCAAGATCTCGCTCAGTTGTGCTGGCACGAAGTTCTCTCGAAGGAGCCGACGCGTAAAGTTCATATATTGATCGACGGACAGCGCACAACTACCTCGAATGTCTTGTGATCCACGAAACTTGTACAAAATGGGATCGTTCCCGCACAGTTCCCTTACCGGGAGCATATGGAGTATCCCAACGCTGCCCGCGTCAGACGAGGCGTCTCCCACCACACTGCGGTTGTGGTTTGCGATCACGTCATCTAATTCATCCCAGTTATCCTGCCCAATTTTGCGAACGCCTCCTTTGGTCGGAACGCGCATACTCCCATCAGCGAGTCGTGTCACGTTCTGATACTGATTCACTTCGATGCGAGCCGTGGAAGTGTGTTGAACTAGACGTACGAAGGAGATTCCTTGTTGCAGCAGGGCCCGCTCCAGCATAACGTCCAGGTTTGTCGTCACGATGAGCTGCTGAACCCGACCGCGAACGCGTGGATTCGGCCGATTGGCTAGGAGAGAAACCAGGCTTGCCAGGCGTTGATGGGGAAAAGGCACACCCGAAGAGCGACGCCCGATCATATCAACGATTTTACCTTCCAAACGACTCGAACCTGAGCGAGCAGCATAGTATGAGCTCGCAACATCGACCGGAGGTAGAAGGTGGTCGTAATCATTCTCAATCAAATGAAGGTCAAGGAGAAGATCCCGAGTGATTTCGGACGGGCTAGGAGGGAGTGTGGTGCCATGACAGGTACCTGCGCCAATAAAGAATGTGACGTTGTCGGTTCTCAAGCAGTCGCACAAACCACTTATTGCATCATCGACAGCTAGATTCGAAACCGCCACATGACTCGGTTTTGGCTGTGGGGTCCCGTCAAGTTTCTTGCCTGTGATACCCCAATACAGGCGTTCTAACGTCGCGCGGTCTTCCAAGTAGTCACTGAGGACTACCCAGGTGTTGCGCTTTAGCAGGACCGGAAGTTTTACGGCGTCTTTGTCTACTTCAGGTAAGATGACAGGGATGACGCGATGCTGATATTCGATTTGTTTCTGAATGGCAGTTTCCATCTCTACCCGTTGCCATTTCCCAACTCCGGACGGACCAATACATATTGCGGTGGCGAGGCTTTTTTCAACTCCTTCGACTAACTCGCGTTGCCAGGGAACGCCTGGAGGCAAAACGTTCTGATCGAACCAAACCCGAAGCCCAAGCTCTTCCAAGGCGAGGGCGAGTCTTGACACAGTTGTACAGTCCTCATTCGAATAACTAAGGAATACATCATAGTCACTCATTATTATCAGCTCACCAATGGTCAAGTTCCTGAAAGGTGCCATATCTATTTAAATTGCAATAGCACTGCCCATCGGCTTGGTATGGCCATGCAAACGAATCCTCTTCGACAACGTGCGGACTAACTTCCATGGCAGAACGCCGAGCTCGGTGGAAGGATTTGAGGTCGACTAGGCATATAAGTCCCATGCTCACGAGCCCGTCAAGGATAAGGACGCTTAAGCAGCAAACGCACAAGTATCGATGCTGAATACGTAGCGCGGACGTTACCATCAACGGTTAGAGACTGTCAACATTCCTAATGTCGTCAATTCGTGAAGTAGTCGTGCGGATCTTTTCCTACTCGGCCACTCCCCAGAATGAATCTAGCAATCGACCAATTTCACGTTTCCGCAGGCGCGGAAATATCTCGAGAAATGTGGGGCTAGTTACGCGGTGGTAACACTGGCCGGTTAAATCTTGGCTAAATACCTTTAGAATGAATGGTGCCGGCGGGGGGAATCGCACCCACGGCTCACATTGATAGGCCGTAAGTTATTCATTCTACGTAACGCCAGAAACGCTAAAAACGCCAAAAGCACCCGGTTTGGTTA
>Ga0210401_10002754_pt1 | contig 19219 bp, 17 predicted proteins | sample IncBWH32MmetaG_FD_150866 | JGI IMG/M metagenome (GOLD analysis project Ga0210401, IMG submission 150866) | Forest soil microbial communities from Barre Woods Harvard Forest LTER site, Petersham, Massachusetts, United States - Inc-BW-H-32-M | ecosystem: Environmental > Terrestrial > Soil >... | reverse complement strand
AGGCCGTGGCAGGCGTCCCATTCGTCGCGCAGCTTGGCGGTCTCGAGCGCCTCGCGGGTGTAGGAATAGGGATAGTTGAAGATCGGCGAAGTCTTCGATTTGCGCTTCTCGTCGACCGGCAAGAGATTGTGGCCGTAGCGCGCAAAGCTGTCGCCGGGAGGGCGCGTGATCTTCTGCTGGTCTTCGTTCAGGCCTTCCGCGAAGGACGTATCGAACAATTGCACCATCGGAATGTCGAGGCCATCGAGCCAGAACATCGGCTCGGAGGTTTCGTTGGAATGGTCGTGCCAGGTCATCGACGGCGTGATGACGAAATCGCCGGGCGACATCGCGGTGCGCTCGCCATCGACCGAGGTGTAGGCGCCCTTGCCCTCCAGCACGAAGCGCAACGCCGACTGGCTGTGCCGATGCGCGGGCGCAACGTCGCCGGGGATCACCATCTGCACGCCGGCAAACAGGGAAGTCGTGATTTTCGATTGCCCGCGCAAGCCCGGATTTTCCAGCACCAGCACGCGCCGCTCCGCTTCCTTGGCGGTGATCAGCTTGCCGGCCTCGGTCATGTAGGCGCGGATCGCGTCGAATTTCCACAGGTGCGGCCGGCACGCGCTCTTCGGTTCGGGCGTGATCAAATCGCCGAGTACGTTCCAAAGCGCGGAAAGATTTTCGCCGTCGATCTTCTTGTAGAACGCCTCGCGTTCCGGCGTCTTGGTTACGGCTTCCATCGCCCGTCTCCTCAAGGTTCTTGTTGCTTCGCCAGATTGACAGTATACTGACGATATGGCTAACGTCAACGCCGGCAGGTAAAACCGGCAATAAAATTCGAGGGGGAGGTCCAAGATGAAGTTGCACGGCTACTTCCGCAGCAGCGCATCCTACCGGGTCAGAATTGCGTTGAACCTGAAAGGGTTAAGCGCGGAACACCTGACGCACCATTTGCGCAGGGGCGAGCAGCGCGATCCCGCTTATCTTGCGATCAATCCGCAAGGGCTGGTTCCCACCTTGCAGGACGGCCGCGGCACCATCCTCACCCAGTCGCTTGCGATCATCGAATGGCTAGACGAAGTCTACCCCGAGCCGCCGCTCTTGCCGAAGGACCCGCTGCGCCGTGCCCACGTCCGCGCTTTCGCGCAAGTTCTCGCCTGCGACACCCATCCGGTCCAAAATCTCAAGGTGCTGTCGCGGCTGCGTGAGCTCGGCCTTCCCGAGGAACAGGTGACGGGTTGGGCGGCATGGGTCAACCGCGAAGGCCTCTCGGCCTGCGAAACACTGATCGCGGGTGAAGCAGGTCCGTTCTGCTTTGGCACGCAGCCCACGATTGCCGATCTTTGTCTGGTGCCGCAATTGGCCAATGCGCGCCGCTTCGGCGTCGATGTCACGGCCTTTCCGCGCCTGCTGAAGGCGGAGGCGGCCGCGAAGGACCTCAAGGCGTTTGCCGACGCCGCACCGGAGCGGCAGGGCGATGCCGAGTAAGCCTGCGCCCGTCACGATGGACGCGGTCTACACCGCGCCCGGCTATCTGTTTCGCCGGATGCAGCAGATCGCGGTCGCGCTCTTCATGGAAGAGTGCAAGACCTTCGACCTGACACCGGTGCAATACGCGGCGCTGGTCGCGATCCGTACCCATCCCGGCATCGATGCGACGCGGCTTTCAGCGGTGATTGCCTTCGACCGCTCGACGCTTGGCAGCGTGATCGAGCGGCTGGAGGCGAAGAACTATGTCGAGCGCAAGCCTGCGCCCGAGGACAAGCGCGTCAAGTTGTTGTATCTGACGAAGACCGGTGCGTCCCTCTTGCGCGACATCATGCCGTCGGTCGATCGCGCGCAGGCGCGGATGCTGCAGCCGCTAAAGCCCGCCGAACGCAAGACCCTGCTGGCGCTGCTCGAACAACTGGTCGATCTCAACAATGAGGCGTCACGGGTGCCGCTGCGCGCCGAAGATGCGCTTGAGCATTTGGGAAAGGCCAGCTGATGACGGCATCGGGCGAAAGGCCGGTATTGATCGCGGGCGGCGGCATCGGCGGCCTCGCGACGGCGCTGGGGCTCGCGCAAAAGGGCATTCGCTCGATCCTGCTCGAAAAGGCTTCGTCGCTCGGCGAGATCGGCGCCGGCATCCAGCTCGGGCCGAACGCCTTCCATGCCTTCGACTATCTCGGCGTTGGCGAGGCCGCGCGGAGCATGGCCGTTTATGTCGATCAGCTCCGGCTGATGGATGCGCTCACAGCCGAGGAAATCTGCCACGTCGATCTGCGCGACGCCTTCCGGGCGCGTTTCGGCAACCCTTATGCGGTGGTGCATCGCGGCGATCTGCATGGCGTGTTCCTCAAAGCCTGCCGGGACAGCGACCTGATTGATCTGCGGGTCAGCTCGGAAGTCGTGGGCTACGACCAGGACGGCTCGTCGGTCACGGCGCGGCTTGCTTCCGGCGATCGGGTCACCGGCTCATTGCTGGTCGGCGCCGACGGGCTGTGGTCGAACATCCGCAAACAAGTCACCGCCGACGGGCCGCCGCGAGTCTCGGGTCACACCACCTATCGTTCGGTGATCCCGACCGAGCAAATGCCGGAAGATTTGCGCTGGAACGCCGCGACGTTATGGGCCGGCCCGAAGTGCCACCTCGTGCACTATCCGCTGTCGGGCTGGAAGGTGTTCAACCTCGTCGTCACCTATCACAACGATGCGCCGGAGCCGGTGGCCGGCAAACCGGTACCCGAAGCAGAGGTCATGAAGGGCTTCCTGCATATCCATCCCCGCGCGCAGAACATCATCCGCCACGGCAAGAACTGGAAGCTGTGGGTGTTGTGCGACCGCGACCCGACGCAGCGCTGGATCGACGGCCGGGTGACGCTGCTCGGCGATGCCGCCCATCCCATGTTGCAATATTTCGCGCAAGGCGCCTGTCAGGCGATGGAAGACGCGGTTTGTCTATCGCACATGCTGGGAGCCCACCCCGGCAATCACGTCACGGCGCTGGAAAAATATCGCGCGCAGCGTTTTCCGCGCACCGCGCGCGTCCAGCTTCTCTCCCGCGCCATCGGCGAGCACATCTACCACCCCGCCGGCGAACACGCCCGCCTCCGCAACGCCATCATGAGCGCCAAGACGTCGGAGGATTATTACAAGGATCTTGCCTGGCTTTATGGCGGGACGGGGCTGGGAGGGTGAGGGTCAAAACCCCGCGTCGTCGCTGCGAAAGCAGGGCCGACGCCGGCTATATTGAAGCGAATCACTACACCCGCATCAACGCCTGCCGGTCGATCTTGCCGGTACCGGTCTTCGGCAGTTCGTCGAGGAATTTCACTTCGCGCGGATATTTGTAGGGTAACAGCTTTGCCTTCACAAAATCCTGCAGGCTTTTCGTCGTTTCGACCTCGTCAAACGCGCGGCTGTTCATCACGACCACGGCCTTGAGTGTCATGCGCCGGTCCGGCAGTTCGGCGGCGAAGACGGCGCACTCGCGAACGTCCGGATGCTCAGCAAGGCAAAGCTCGACTTCGAGCGGATAGACCCATTGGCCGGAAATCTTGATCAGGTCATCGGCACGGCCGCGGAAGAAATAAAATCCGTCCGCATCGCGCACGAAGCGGTCGCCGGTGTAGATCCACCCGCCCTCGCGGATGGTCTCAGCCGATTTGTCCGGCCGGTTCCAGTAGAGCGGTGTCGAGGAATCGCCGCGCACCCACAAAATGCCTTCCTCGTTGTCGCCGACGTCGCGCCCGCCGCTATCCTTCAGCGCGATCTCGTAGCCGGGCACGCGGAGGCCGGCGGCGCCGAGCTTCTTCTGTTCCGGCCGGTTGCTCAGATAGATATGCAGCACTTCGGTCGAGCCGAGCCCCTCGATGATCTCAAGGCCGGTCAGCGCCTTCCAGCCGTTGAAGACCTCGGCAGAAAGTACTTCTGCGGCCGAGAGCGCCATGCGCAGCGAGGAAAAGTCACGCTCCTTGGCACCCTCAGCCTTGGTCAGGGACGTGTAGAGCGTCGGCAGGCCGAAGAATACGCTCGGGCGATATTTTTCGACGGCGTCGAAAATCGCCGCGGGTTTCGGCTGGCCGGGCAGCAGCAGGGTCGCAGCCCCCGCCGAGAACGGAAAGGTGATGGAATTGCCGAAGCCGTAGGCGAAGAACATTTTCGGCACCGAAAAGCAGATGTCGTCGGGCGCGAGCTTCAAGACGTTCTGCGCGAAGGCCACATCGCTATAGGCCATGTCATGCTGCAGATGCACGATGCCTTTCGGCCTGCCGGTCGAGCCCGACGAATACATCCAGAACGCCATCTCGTTGCGATCGGTGGCGGCTTCAGTGAGATCGGCCGGGAACCGCTTCAGCCATGGCCCGGCGATCAGGGCATATGGCACCGCGTGTGTGCTGGCCTCGCCATTGACCGCGATCAAGGTGCGCAAGGATGTGTCCTTGCAGGCCACCGCGTCGAAACGTGCGCAAAATTCGGCATCCGCCACCGCAACGGTGGCGGCGGAATCCGACAGATAGAATTGCAAGAGGTCCGGTGGGGTCAGGGTGTTGACCAGGAGCGGCACAAAGCCGGCACGGACCGCGCCGAAAAACGCGGCCGGGTAGGCCGGCGTATCGTCGAGAAACATCAGGACGCGGTCGCCGCGTTTCAAGCCAAGCGAGGAAAAACCGTGGCCCCACCCCGAGGCCTCGGCGCAAAGTTCCGAATAGCTCAGCGTACCCATCGGGCCTGTCAGCGCCAGCCGGTCACCGCGGCCCTTGCTGAGATTGTCGAACAGGATGCGGCTCGCATTATAGGTTGCCGGGATCCGAAAGCCGATCTCGTGCGCGCCCGGGCTCTCGGTTGGAACTTGATCGGCGATCGTTGGCGCTGTCATTTTTTGCCCCCGCCATGCCGTGGTGGCCGCGACGCCTGGTAGCGTGCCATGAAGGCCGGCGACATCGCGCGCAGGCGTGCGTCGTCGATCCGCCCGGAACGCGTGATATAGCTATGGGCGAAGTCCATCAGGCCGAGCTTCATATGCTCGGGGAATTTCGCGTACCAGTCGGCGCTGGTGCGCGCCGCCGTCACCAGCTTTTTCACGATCGGCTGGCGTTCGCCTTGGTAGCGGGCAAGCCCTGCGGCCAGGTCGCGCTCCCTCTCCAGCGCCTTGGCGAGCGCGATCGCGTCTTCGATGGCAAGCCGTGTGCCCGACCCGATCGAGAAATGCGCCGAGTGCAGGGCGTCGCCGATCAGCACCATGTTCTTGAACGACCAGCGCTCGTTCCAGATCCATGGAAAATTTCGCCACACCGACTTGTTCGATACCAGCGGATGCCCCTCGAGGGTTGCGGCGAAGACCTGTTCGCAAATGGCTTTGGATTCCTCGACCGTCTTGTCGGCAAATCCGTAAGCCTGCCAGGTCGGCAAATCGCATTCGACCAGGAACGTGCTCATATCGGGCGAATAGCGATAGTGATGGGCGTTGAAGTTGCCAAAATCGGTTTTCACGAAGGTCTGCGACAGCGTTTCAAACCGCTTCGTGGTGCCATACCAGGCGAATTTATTGGCGGAGTAGGACAGCGAGGTGCCGAAGTCGCCCTCGAAGCTGCGTCGTACCAGCGAGTTCAGGCCGTCGGCCGCCACGATCAGATCGTAGCCGGTTAACTGGTCGACGGAGGTAACCTGGGTGTCGTAACGCGGGGCGATGCCGGCGGAGGACGCGCGCGCCTGCAATATTCCGAGCAATTCAAGCCGGCCGATCGACGAAAATCCGACGCCATCGATCTCGGCGCGTTCGCCGGAAAGGTTCAGCGTGATGTTCTTCCAACTCTCCATACAGGGTGCGATTGCCTCCACCGTGTCGGGATCGTCGGCGGCCAAGAATTCGAGCGCCTGCTCGGAGAACACCACGCCGAAGCCCCAGGTGGCGCCGGCGGGATTCTGTTCGAACAGATCGATGTGGGCGTCCGGATGGCGCTTCTTCCAGAGATAGCCGAAATAGAGACCGCCTGGGCCTCCGCCGATGACGGCGATACGCACGCCTTCCTCCTCGATCGACAGTATACTGATGAATTGCGTCGAGATTAGTAGGTCGCGACCGACCGTACCAGAGAAATTATATTCTTAAATTCGGCTCTTGGGAGCGCGGGCGCCACGCTCGACCTCCGGCCTGCCGTTGACGCCGGGCAGCGGGCCAGGTCGAAAAGGACGCGCGAGGAACCTGATCCGTTCAGTGGTCAGCGCGCGGGCCTGGCTATGCCCGCGTGCGCGTCAGGCCGCGGCGTTTGCCAGAAACTGATCGACCGAGGAGCGCAGCTCCGCAGCCTGGTTCGAGAGTTCCTGCGCGGTGGAAAGGACCAGATCGGCCGAGCGGTTGGTATTGTCGCTCGCCGCAGCCGTTCCAGCGATCCGCTGCGCGACGCTCGCCGTTCCGGCCGCGGCCTGGCGGATATTTTCCGAAATCTCGATCGTCGCGGTGTTCTGCTGGCTCATGGCGCGTGCGATCGCCGCGGTGAAGCTGTCGATATCCGACATCACGGAGGTAATGGCGCCGACATTGTCGACGGCCCGTTTTGTCGCCACCTGCACTTCGGCGATTTGCGAGGAGATCTCCTCGGTGGCTTTGGCGGTCTGGATGGCGAGCGCCTTCACTTCCGAAGCGACCACCGCAAAGCCGCGTCCGGCTTCGCCGGCCCGCGCCGCTTCGATGGTGGCGTTCAGCGCCAGCAGGTTGGTTTGACCGGCAATGTTGCGGATGAAGCCCACGACTTCGTCGATGTGCTGGGCGGCGCTGGCGAGCGCGCCAATCGTCTCGTTGGCCTCGCTGGCCATCACCGAAGCGCGCTGCACGACGCCGGTCGCGTCCTGGAGCTGCGCCGTGATGGTCTGCACCGATTCGCCGAGCTGATCCGCGGCCGTGGCAACGGTATGGACGTTGTTGGACGTTTCTTCGGCAGTGGACGCCATCTGGGTCGACTGCTCGCCTGCCGCATGCGCGATCGACGACAGCGTTTGTGCGGTTTCGGTGAGCTTGCCGGTCATGGCGTCAGTATTGGTCAGAGCCGAAGTGATGGCGGAACGGAACGTCGCCACTTCGGCCTCGATGCGTTGCCGCCGGCTGACCTGCTCCGAGTTCATCTTGTCCTTGGTCGACATCAGCGCGATATTCTCGTCGGCACGGGCCTTCAGGTTGGTCTGCATGACCGCAAGCGATTTCAGAAGACGGCCTAGTTCGTCGCGGCGGCGCACCACGATGTGATCGGCGAAGTCGCCGGCGGCCACGCGCTCGGCGACGCGCATCGCGGCAAAGATCGATTTGCTCATGGAATAGGCGAAGGCGAGCGCAAGCAAAAGGCCGGTTACCGCCGTACCAATCGCCAGCGTGATCATGGTGGAGCGCGAGAATGCGATCGCCGCCTCCGCTTCGGTCCGGAAGCCAAAGCCGTCGGCTGCGACCACTTCCACCAGATCGTCAAATGCCGCGGCGGCTTCGTCGCCCTTCTGCACAATCGCAAAGCCAACAGGCATCTCGGTCAGGCCGGCGGCCGGTGGCTTGAGAATCTTCAGCTCGGCTTCGGACCATCCGCGGAAGCTTTTCTCGGCCCGCTCCAGTGCTGCATGCACGTCTTTGCTATCGACACGCTCCCGCACGACTTTCAGGTCGTCCGAAATGCCCCCGATCAGCTTTTCGAGCTTGGCCACCATTTCCTTCGTCGCACCCTCATTCATGCTCCGGTGCACGAGGAGGCGAGCCTCATTCATCGCGGCCAGCGCCGACCGCGCATAGTTGATTCCCATCAACGGTCCGTCATAGAGCCGCACAACCAGCGCGCCCGATGACGAGATACCTCGGATGCCGTAGAAAGCGAGCCCGCAGGCAAGACTGATGACGATGCAGAAAATTCCAAAAAGCTTGTAACGAATCGACATCAACGTCGCTCCTGACGGCCTCGAAAGAAGGCTATTCGGTAACCTTCACCATCATCTTCATCCGTGGATGGATCGCGCAGATCACCATCACTTCGCCCGGCTCCTTGAAGGTGACATCGGTCGATGATCCGGGCGGCTGGGACCCGAGGTTGAATTCATTGCCGGCGCTCGTCGACATGATGTTGTGAGGAACGCTGTCGTCATTGAGGAACGTGAGCGTTCCGCCCTTCTTGACGGTGACGCTCTCGGAGGAGAACGCGCGCCCCTGCTGCGAAATCGTCAGGTTGGCGGCGAGTGCGCCAACCGAGAGACCCATAAATACGACAATCGTGAGAGAAGGCAGTCGCATCGAATTTTCCTTAGGCTTGCACTGGATTGGTTTAGCGAGGCATCACCGGTACAGCAGTCGGACTGAGATCGCTGGTCAACGTTTTCAGGAAAGCCACCAGATCGGACTTTTCCTGCGATGTGAGGCCCAGGGGCTTCATCAGGTCGGAGCGGCTTGGCCGGTTGACGCCGCCCTGATCGTAATGTTCGACCACTTGTTCGAGCGTCTTGAGCGACCCGTCGTGCATGTAGGGGGCGCGGTGGGTGATTTCGCGCAAGCCGGGCGTCTTGAATGCATGCTCCATTTTGACAACGCCAGGCGCATACTTTCCGCGCCCGACGTCTTCGCTGGGCAGGCCGATATCCTGGAAGCCGTCATTGGTGAGGTTCCAGCCCTCATGGCACGAGGAGCACTGCGCTTTGGTATTGAAGAGCGCGAAGCCACGCTTGGCTTCCTCGGAAATGGCCTTCTCGTTGCCGTCGATCCAGTTGTCGAAGGGCGCACGTTGCGAGACGACCGTCCGTTCGTAGGTTGCGATCGCCTTGGCGAGCGTCTTCGGGCTCATGGGCTCGCCGGGAAACGCCGCGGCAAACAGCGGCTTGTATTCCGGAATGGTATTGAGCCGCTCCATGAGCTGGTCGATCGGCATGTTCATTTCACCGGGGGATTGTATCGGACCGAGCGCCTGCTCCTCGAGGTTGGCGAGCCGGCCATCCCACATGAAGATCGCGCCCCACGCGGCATTGATGATGGTTGGCGAGTGCCGGCCCAGTTGCGCCATCCCGTTGCCTACGCCGACCGGAAGTCCATCGGCCCAGCCGAACGCCGGACTATGGCAACTTGCGCAGGACTGCGCCGAGGATACCGAAATACGCGTGTCGAAATAGAGCTTCTTGCCGAGCGTCAGCTTCTCCGGCGTGTAGGGATTGTCCTTGGGGAAGGGGATCGACATGGGGCGCCGATATTGCGCTTTCATCGCATCGAGGCTGGCCGCAGCCTTCTGGTCGACGCCGAGGTAACGCGTCTCTCCGACGATGGCCGAGCCAAGGCTTGCGCCGGCAAAGCCGAACAGGGCCAGCGCAGCCGTCGCGACCGTGGTTCCAAGTAAAGCCGATTGACCTGGGCTGGGTCTGAACATGCTGCATCCTTGACGAAAACCGGAAGACCGGATCGGCGCTACATTGCGCGAGACAGGGTTCTCCCGCAGGACAACAGCGTGTAAGATAATACCTATAAGTTAATTAAAGTTTTCAAACTCTTAGTTACTACCTGGGCTTGTACCAAACTTTTCGTCCGAATCCTTCTGGTTGCAAATTTGCCAAACCTGGTTCGCGTTGCTCTCACACGCGGACCATCCGCTTGCCGCGGTTTTCGCCGGCGAGCAATCCGATCAGCGCCTTCGGCGTGTTCTCAAGGCCATTGATGACGTCCTCCTGCACTTTCAATTTGCCGGAGGCGACCCAGGATCGCAGGTCGCCGAGCGCTTCATTGCGCCGCTCCATATAGTCCGTCACGATGAAGCCCTGCATGGTCAGGCGCTTGACCACGATCAGGCCAGGTACGCCGCGCGGCCCGGTGGCCGACGGCACGCCATCATATTGCGAGATCGCGCCGCAGCACGCGATACGGCCGCGGTTGTTCATCTGCGCCAGGCACGCTTCGAGAATCTCGCCGCCGACATTGTCGAAATAGACATCGATGCCGTTTGGCGCCGCCGCCTTGAGCGCCTTGAATACCGCGCCATCCTTGTAGTCGACCGCGGCGTCGAAGCCGAGTTCGGATGTCAGCCAGTTGCATTTGTCCTTGCCGCCGGCGATGCCGATGACGCGGCAACCCTTGATCTTGGCGATCTGGCCGACGATCGAACCCACCGAGCCGGCAGCGGCCGAGACCACCACGGTCTCGCCTGCCTTCGGCTTGCCGACATCGACCAGCCCGAAATAGGCGGTGAGGCCGGCGATACCATAGACACTGAGCAGATAGGTCATCGGTTCGATCTTCGGCATCTTGGTCAGGTGCTTGGCTCGTACGACCGCGTAATCCTGCCAGCCGGTATCGCCGAACACGATGTCGCCCGGCGCAAGTTCGGGCGCCTTCGATGACACGACTTCGGCGATGCCGCCGCCCGCCATCACCGTGTTGGCCTCGACTGCGGCGCGATAGGTCGCTCCGTGCATCCATGCCCGGTTGGCGGCGTCGAGCGAGATATAGCGTACCCTCAGCAACGCCTCGCCATCCGCCGGCGCGGGAATGGTGCCCTCATTCATTTTGAAATGCTGCGGTCCCAGTTTGCCGGTCGGCTTTTCCACCAGCAGGATCTGGCGATTAATACCGTCACTCATGGCACTCCCTCCCGTGAATATGGCTGTTCTTGATGCAGCCGGCGCGCAAGAAACGCGCAACGGCGCACATTGTGCGTTGCATATGAGGCTAGTCGTCGGGCGCGTGTTGCACAACGGGAACATTGTGGCAAACGGACCCGTGGTGAAGCGTGTTGCGTCGGCGCCGGAATCTGCCAAACTCGGAAGCGGCTTTGAACTTGCGGGGGGTAAGACGATGTCGAACAGGTTTACGCAGTACATTCTGATCGCGATGGTGCTCGGTATCGTGATGGGGACGCTGGTCTTCAACTACATGCCGGACAGCCGGGCCGATATCGCTTCGGCCGTCAACCTGGTCGCGATGCTGTTCCTCCGCCTGATCAAGATGATTATCGCGCCGCTGGTCTTCGCAACGCTGGTCGGCGGCATCGCCCACATGGGAAGCGGTTCCAAACTGGGGCGTATCTTCGCCAAGACAATGGGCTGGTTCGTCAGCGCCTCGTTTGTCTCGCTGCTGCTTGGTCTGGTGATGGTCAATCTGCTGCAGCCGGGCGATAATTTCCCGGGCACGCTGCCGGACAAGACGCAATCGACGGGATTGCCGGTGTCGGCATTTTCGATCGAGAAATTCCTCACTCACCTGATTCCGACCTCGATCGCAGACGCGATGGCGCAGAACGAGATCCTGCAGATCGTGGTGTTCGCGGTGTTCTTCTCGGTCGCGCTCGGCGCGATGCCGGAGCGCTCCAAGCAGATCCTCTCGGTGATCGACGACGTCGGCCACATCATGCTGAAGGTGACCGGCTATGTCATGCTGTTCGCGCCGCTCGCGGTATGGGCAGCGATCATGGCGACGGTGTCGAAGAACGGCCTTGCGGTATTGTGGAAGCTGGTCGTCTTCATGGGCGGTTTCTACCTCTCGCTGCTGCTCCTGTGGGGCATCCTCGTGATCGTCGGCTTCATTGCCATTGGGCCCAGATACAGCCATTTGCTGCGGCTGATCCGAGAACCGTTGATGATAGCGTTCTCGACGGCGAGTTCGGAAGCCGCCTACCCCAAGACGCTCGAGGGTCTCAACCGATTCGGCGCCTCGGCGCGGATTTCGAGCTTCGTGCTGCCGCTCGGCTATTCGTTCAACCTCGACGGCACGATGATGTATTGCACCTTTGCCAGCATCTTCATCGCCCAGACCTACAAGATCGACATGTCGCTCGGCACTCAGCTTGCAATGCTGGCGACGCTGATGATCACCTCCAAGGGCGTCGCGGGCGTTCCCCGCGCCTCGCTGGTGGTGATCGCCTCGACCCTTAGTCAGTTCGGCATTCCCGAGGCGGGCCTGTTGATGATCATGGGTATCGACACCTTCCTCGACATGGGACGCAGCGCCACCAACGTGATCGGTAACTCGCTCGCCACCGCCGTGGTGGCGAAATGGGAAGGCGAACTCGCCCCCGAGCACGCGCTCGGCCCCGACGACGTCGTGCCGCCGGACATGATCCCCGGCGAAATTCCTGCGATGGCCGGTCACTAAAAGGAGCGTCGCATGCGCCAGGCGGTAGGGAGATCGATTGCTTGCGGCCTGTTGCTGGCAGGATGCCTGCTGGCGCCGACGGCAGGCGCCCAGAGCGGTGGCGAGGGACTCAGCCCGACGCTTGCCGGCATCAAGAGCAAGCATGTCGTGCATCTCGGCTATCGCGAGAGCTCGCCGCCGTTCTCGTTCCTCGACCAGGCCAACCGGCCGATCGGCTACAGCCTGGAACTTTGCGAGGCGATCGTCGATGAGATCGGCGTCGAGGTCGACGACCCCAATCTCAAGATCGATTATGTCAAAGTTACTTCGGACGACCGCATTCCGGCCGTGGTGCAAGGCAAGATCGACCTCGAATGCGGATCGACCACCGCCAACGCCGAACGCGCCAAACAAGTGGCGTTCTCGCCGCTGATGTTTGTGGCCGGCACCAAGCTGATGGTGGCGAAGGATTCGACGATCTCGGCCCCGAAGGACCTGCAAGGCAAGACCGTGGTGGTCACCAAGGGCACCACCAACGAACAGGCCATGCATTCGGTCGACAAGAAGTTTTCGCTCGGGCTGAAGATCGTCTCGGCGCCGGATCACGAGCAGTCCTATCAGATGCTCGCGGACGGCAAGGCCGATGCGTTCGCGACCGACGATATTCTGCTGTATGGCCTGATCGCGCGGCACAAGTCGCAGGACAAGTTTCGCGTCGCCGGCGATTATTTGTCCTACGATCCCTACGGCATCATGTTCCGCAAGGGAGAGCCGCAACTGGCCGCGGTCGTGGAGCGAACCTTCCGCAAGCTCGGCACCAACCACGATCTGATCCCGCTCTACAACAAATGGTTTGTCTCCCGTCTGCCGACCGGCGAGAGATTGAACGTTGCGATCTCGCCGCAGCTTGAGGACGCCTTCAAGGCGCTCGACGACAGCGAGGGCGTGAGCAATTAGAACGTTGCCTGACGCGGGACTTCATCCATCGAGACGGCGCAAGAGCGCCTCCTCACGATAACCTTCTCCCCTCCCCGCGCGATGCGCGTGGAGGGAGGGGAGTTCAAGACCTCATCTCCTGTGGCAAGCTCTTCCGTCTCGAACCATGAGGCCACCTAAGGCGCGGCAACGCCGGCAATATTTCACGGCTTGATGTGGAGGGCGGATTTCGTCGCGTTCAGCGCGTTGTTGAAGGCCGCCTTGGTTTGACCGGCGATGGTCGTGGCCTCGTAGGTGGGGCCGGCGGTAAAGCCGGTTTTGGCCCTGATCCCGATGGCGGTTTCCACGTGGTGCAAGGCGGTTGCAAAACTCGCCTTTGTCGAATCCGCAACCCTGTTCAGGTCGGCGACCTGTTTTCCGACGAAGGCCGAGGCCGAAGATGTCACGGACGATGTATCGCTCATGCGGTGCTCCCAACTCGCAGGAAACATCGGCCGGTTATGGTTAACGAGCCGTTAATGGGCGGATGTCGCATGGCTTTCAGTGGCTTGGCCTCAGAAGAAAACCAGATCCTGTGCGCGTCCGCCGCGGGCGGTGGCGGCGAACTCGATCGCGGTGAAGAGACCGCCGGCCACATAGATTCTCCGATTGAGCGAGGTGGCAAGCGTCCGGCTGGCGGCAAAAGCATCCTCGATCGTCGCGGCCATCTGGACGTTGGCGTGCGGATTGAGCTTGCGGACGGCGGCGGCAAGGGCCGCCGCGTCTCCGCCCTTGTGGTGCGCGCGGGTGCAGATGATGGTGTCGAAAGACGGCGCGAGCCCGCCCGCGATCTCGTCGGACTTCTTGTCGAAGGAAATGCCGAGCACGAGAATCCACCCTTGCGCCCCGTAAGCTTGCTTGAGCCCGGCGAGCGATTGCCGGATGCCGTCGGGCGTGTGCCCGACGTCGATCACCGTCATCGGATTTTCGCTGATGAGTTCGAGGCGGCCGGGCCAACGCGTGCCGCCAATACCCAACCTCACCGCCGCCTCCATCCGAGCGGAAGCCGCTTCAGGTTGCGCCTGTTTCCGCCAGAGCAGGAACAGGGTGATCGCAATGGCCGCGTTGTTGATCTGGAAGGCGCCCGTCAAGGCCGTCCCGAGCGAACGGAACTCGATCGCGCCGAAGCCGAAATCGAAGCGTTGATCCGATGCCGCCACGTTTTCGTCGCCGATCCTGATTGCATCGCGGACAAACAGGCTCGTGACATGCCGACTGCGATTATATTCGAGGATATGCGGCGCAAGATTTCGGCAATTCTCGCCGTAAATGACCGTACCGCCAGAGGCGCAGGCATCGCTCTTGTCGGAAACGATCAATGGCAGGGAGTGGCCGAGCAGCTCCACGTGGTCGTAATCGACCGAAGTCACGCAGGTGACGTGGCTACCGACCAGACGAACCGGGTCATAGCGGCCGCCGATGCCCGCCTCGAACACCGCAAATTCACAATTACTCTCCTGAAAATAAAGGCAAGCGAGCGCGAACATGGCTTCGAAGGCGCCGAATCGTTCGCCGCTGTGCTGTGATATCCCGGCGGCCTCGGTCGCGATCCGCGCTTCGAGCCGTTGCAAATGGTGATCATCGATGGGTGCGCCGTCGATCTGAAAACGCTCGTTGACGCGAAATAGATGTGGCGAGGTGAACAAGCCGGTCCGCAGGCCGTAAGCGCATGCGATGTTGGCGCAAAAGGCAGCGGTGGAGCCCTTGCCGTTGGAGCCGCATACCACCACCGAACTGCGCGAGAGCCTGGCGCGGTCGATCATCAGGCGATCAAGCAGTTCGGCCATCCGCGCCAAACAAACCCCATCGCCATATTTGGGGAGATCAAACATCCAACAGCCCCGTGGCGGAAAAGGTGTGGCGCCAGATTTTCAGAATCAGGTCGCCGCGGTCCGCGTCCTCCAAAAACCGGATCGATGGGTTGGAATTCACTTCGATGATTCGAATTGCGTCCGGATCATCGCCAACGTCCGTAAACAGATCGACCGCGGCTACCCGCAGGCCGAGCGCGCGGGCGGCCTTGCCTGCCATCGTGAGTGCGCTCTCCGAGCGGGGGGCCTCGAACACCATCGTTCCCCCGGCGCTCAAATTCATCCGTCCCGGAATTTCCCAACGCTCTCCCCTGGGCAACACCGTATCTAGCGACGCTTCGGAAGCCGCTGCCGCGTCAATAGGGGAGAGGCCGCGCGCCTGCAGCGTGGCGTCGCGCGCGATCAGAAGATCGCGGAGGCAGCGTACGCCGTCGCCCAACAGCGACGGCGGAGATTTTCTCGCGCAATAGGCGATCTCGCCATCGAGCAGGAAAATGCGGTATTCGTTGCCGGTCACGATCGGCTGGATCAACACCGCGTCGTAATATTGCGAGACCGCCAGCAGATAACGATCGAGCGCGACTTCATCGTGGATGGCTTGCGCGAAGTCGCCGCGCGATCCCGATAGCGGTTTGACGAATGCGGCAGCACCCAGTTTCCTGAAATAGGCGAAAGCGTCATCGCGCTCGTGCCCCGCCGGGCGGTGCGCGCGATGCCGCGCGTGCAGGAAAAAATAGTCGCCGCCCAGCGTTGCGATACCGGCATCTTCAAATATCCGGTTGGCGAAATATTTGTCGGATGCAAGTGTTGTCGCGGTGGAATTGTTTTGCGGATACCAGGAGCATCGTCCGGCACCGAAACGAACGCTTCCGTTCTTTGACGTAACGCTGAAGACCAGTCCCGTTCCGCCGTCGATGTCTGCAAACGCAAGCCCGAATTCGGCGCAGGCATAGGCCGCATAGACTGCCTGGTCCGGATAGAACGCGGGCTTTCCCGCTCGAAATTCCCGCACGTGTTTCATGCACTATCCGGCGATCAGGTATTCCCGGTTTTTGATGTTTTATCTCTTAACGATTTTTTCGACTGCGTGCGGCAATTAACTGCTGGATCGATGTGAATTTCAGCAAGTTAATTGCTCGCAACGGCTCGAGCGGAGAAGGTTTCCAGCAGGCGGTTTGGTTCAACCAATCGCCCTGCAATTTTGCCGCCTCGGCTGCGCATCCGGGCTTGTTGACTATCTCCGATATTGAGTTAGTTGAACCGCAATTCCTCAATTTTTGCAGGGGTTTTTGCCCTTTCGGGGCAAGCAAACCCGCTCGTTCCATCGCAATACCAATCGGAAAAATAAAACTCATGAGCGCGTTCTATCGAGAGAAAGTTCTTTCTGTCCGGCACTGGACCGATACGCTTTTCAGCTTTACCGCCACCCGCGACACCGGCTTCCGCTTCCAGAACGGTCAATTCGCGATGATCGGCCTTGAGATCGACGGCCGTCCCTTGATGCGCGCCTATTCGATGGCGAGCGCCAATCACGAAGACGCACTCGAATTCTTCTCGATCAAGGTCGCCGACGGCCCGCTGACCTCGCGGCTGCAAAAGATCAGAGAAGGCGACACCATCCTGGTCGGGCGCAAGGCGACCGGCACCTTGATTGCCGACAATCTGATCCCGGGCAACCGCCTGCTGTTGCTGTCCACCGGCACCGGGCTGGCGCCGTTCGCGAGCCTGATCAAGGATCCCGACGTATACGAGCGGTTCGAAAGCATCGTCCTCGTGCACGGCTGCCGGCAGGTCTCCGAACTCGCTTATGGCGAAGAGCTGGTCGCAAAACTGCGGGATGACGAATTGTTCGGACCGCTGCTTTCCGAGAAGCTCGTCTATTATCCCACCGTCACCCGCGAGCCATTCCGCAACCGCGGTCGCATCACCGATCTCATCACCTCCGATCAATTGTTCAACGATATCGGTCAGTCACCGCTCGATATCGCCGATGACCGGATCATGATGTGCGGCAGCCCGGCGATGCTGGAAGAACTGCGCCAGATGTTCGATGCTCGTGGCTTTGTCGAAGGCAGCCACAGCGAGCCCGGTCACTACGTGATCGAAAAGGCTTTTGTGGAGCGCTGACGCTGGTACGGAGCGCTGACGCCGGTCGTCGTCCCGGCCAAGCGAAGCGCGAGCCGGGATCCATAACCACAAATGGCCGCATGTTGCCAAAGCTGTGGCCGCTGCTGATTTGAATAAAAGCTTCGGTGGTTGTGGGTCCCCGCGTGCGCGGGGGAACGATGGAATTAATTCTTTGACGCCGAGGGACCGTGGCAGCTCAATCGACGATAAAGAGTTTCGCGCCGGTTTTGGTCGATGACCGGTGCGCGGCGTCGCCGAAGTCGGACACCTGGTAGCTCATGCCCGGCAGCAGTTTGAATCTGCGGCCGTCGCGCAATTCGGTTTCGAGTTCGCCTTCCAGCACGTAAAGCACGTGGCCCCGATCGCACCAGTGATCGGCCAGATACCCCGCCGTGTACTCGACCATCCGGACACGCAGCTCGCCGATATCCAGGGTGCGCCAGAAGGCCTCGCCGGTTTCGCCCGGATGCGCTGTGGCGGCGACCTTGCTCCAGTCCGTGACGGTAAAGGGCAACGCTGGAATTTTCATTGGCAGGGTCCATCTGTTGGTATTCTCCCGATGGTTTAGCAATTTGTGCGTGAATGTCACGCAAAGGCATTGACACCATCGCTTCGGTCGCAAACACCCACTGTTGATGGCGCGGCGCGGTTGCGGCCTGCTATAAATGCGCTCGAACGCCGCGCGGCTTTCGCCGACGCGTCGATACGGGAGAGAACAAGGGCTTTGTCGGTGCCAACCCAAGATGTCCCGGCGAAAACGGCCTTTGTCTTCGCGGGCGGCGGCAGCTTCGGCGCTATCCAGGTGGGCATGATGCACGCGCTCGCTGCCCATGGCGTCTCTGCCGACATGGTGGTTGGCTCCAGCGTCGGGGCGATCAACGGCGCCTACTATGCCGGCGATCCCACCTTGAAGGGCGTCCTGCAACTGGAAACCATCTGGCGCGGATTGACACGCCACGACGTTTTCCCGGTCACCTGGCGCACGATGTTGGGCTTCATCTGGCGCCGGGATTTCCTGATCCCGCATGACGGCATTCAAAAGCTGATCGACGATCATCTTCCCTATCGCAACCTGGAGGACGCCCAGCTTCCGATTCACATCGTCACCACCGATATCGTCACCGGCGACAGTGTCGTGCTTTCCGAGGGACCGGCCGCCCAGGCGATTGTCGCCTCCACCGCGATTCCGGGGGCTTTCGCGCCCGTTCCCTACAAAAACCTCTACCTCGCCGACGGCGCGATCTCTTCCAATACGCCGATCAAGGTCGCGGTTGCGAAAGGCGCCCGGCGCCTGATCGTTTTGCCGACGGGTTATGCCTGCGCCACCAATACGCCGCCGGTCGGCGCGGTCGCCAACGCGCTGCATGCGCTGACGCTTCTGATCGCGCGACAAATGATCAGCGAGCTTGAAGACCTCGCGCCCGACATCGAATATTTCGTGGTGCCGCCGCTTTGCCCGTTGGTGGGATCGCCCTACGACTTTTCGCGCACGGCCGATCATATCGAGCGAGCGATCAGAAAAACCGATGCGTGGCTGGCGCAGAATGGCCTTGAGAAAGGCGGCATTCCCGGTGAAATGCGTCCGCATAGCCACTGAATAATCTGCCGTTTTTGCCGGACGTGCGGTCGTGCGTCGGGATTTGACGGAACAAAACGCTTGGGTTTTGGGTCTCACGAGGCGGTGCTGGACTTCTCGATCTCGTGGAGGCAATCAGGTCAAGCTACGTTGCACTGCGAAAGCGGAAGGCGAGGCGATGTCCCCTGGCCGCCTGACGGATTGATTATCCGCCGGATGATTCGTAGCCTCGCTGCCGCCGGTTGTCATATCCGTGACCCTTGCCGCAGATATCGTGTACTCGTTATTCGGATGATTGAGCCAGGCTTGCGGCAACAAGAAATAACACGGCGGAATCCGCCTTCGAGGAATCCCATGGAAACGTTGATGCTTCCGTTCTCGCCACGCTTCATCGTTCTCACGATCTGCGCCGTCGTCACTGCGTTGCTTCTCGGCATCGGGATCGTCGATCACAGGGTGTTCGACCTGGTTCTGATCCCGCTGGTGATTTTCGGCGCGCTCACTTTGCTTGGCGTTCGCGATCTCACGCAAAAGAGTCACGCGGTCTTGCGCAACTATCCGATCTCGGCGCATCTGCGTTTCCTGCTCGAAGAGATAAGGCCCGAGATGCGGCAGTATTTCTTCGAGAGCGAGAAGGATGGCATGCCGTTTTCCCGCGACACCCGCGCGGTGATCTATCAACGCGCGAAGATG
>Ga0210401_10002753_pt1 | contig 19225 bp, 15 predicted proteins | sample IncBWH32MmetaG_FD_150866 | JGI IMG/M metagenome (GOLD analysis project Ga0210401, IMG submission 150866) | Forest soil microbial communities from Barre Woods Harvard Forest LTER site, Petersham, Massachusetts, United States - Inc-BW-H-32-M | ecosystem: Environmental > Terrestrial > Soil >... | reverse complement strand
CGGGAACCTCATTAAGACCGAAACGACAACGTATCAAACCCTGCCTGACCCCTATCCCCGAGAAATGAAGAGTTACGCACAAGCGCCTCAGCTTCCACTCAGCACAACAACCACTTGGGCGAACGGACAGGTCAGCAAAGTGGCGCAACTTTACGATTGCGGCTACTTTTCCTGGACGGATGATAATTCCGGCGGGCAGACCTACACCTCGACTTGCCCTGCGCCATCCACTAACCCCGCCTACGGTCTAGTGACTAGCAAGACCAACTACGACTACCCAGGCGGCAGCTCGACGCTTTCCACCACTAACACCACCTATAAGGCCCTTTCGAGCGATTCGGATGCTTCCAGCTATCTCAGCGCGAACCTCCTAGACTTGACATGCTTGGTGACCATCTACGGTCCCGGCTCTGTGCCGTCACAGACGTCGTGCAGCGCTCCGCCACCCGTTCAGGCTAATCAAGCTGCGCAAACTACCTACAAATATGACGAGTCCCCCAGCCCGACTGGCGTCCACGGGAACTTGACCTCAGTGACTCGCTGGCTCAACGGCGGCACCTCGCCGAAAACGCAATACTCCTTTAACGGCTATGGAACCCGGATCACGATGACCGACCCGGCCGGCAACCTGACGCAGTACACACCGGACGCCACTGGGGTCTTCTACAATCAAATTACCTATCCGCCCACGGGAAGTGTTCAACATGTTGTCTATCCCACTTATGACAGCAATACGGGGCTGATCACTCAATTCAAGGACCAGAATAGTCAGACGACGTACTACAAAAATTACGACGCGATGTTGCGAATTGGGGAGATTGATTATCCCGATGGCGGCCAGACGATCTTTTCTTACCCGAGCCCAACCCAAATCCAGCAGACGCAGAAAATCACAAGTTCATTAAGCAAAGTGACGACTTCTATCTTCGACGGATTGGGACGGCTGAAGCAAACACAGTCGAGTGTGCCAACCACGACTTGCGCTTCTGGTTACGCTTACGTAGATACGAGCTACGATCCTGACGGGCGCAAACACACTGTTTCAAACCCTGACTGCACAAGTACGGCCTCAGACGACATCAACACGACTTACTCTTACGATCCGCTAAATCGGATTACTTCGGTCGCAGAACAAGATGGTAGCGTGGTCACCACGGACTACTCGCAGGTTCCCTGCGTAACGGTTAAGGACGAGGCGCTCAAGGCACGAAAATCGTGCATGGATGGAGCCGGGCGCACTACCTCCGTTTGGGAGGACCCGCTGGGATTGAATTACCAGACCAGTTACAGCTACGATGCGAACAATAATCTCACCTCTGTTGTGCAGAATGGTTCGCGGAACCGAGGATTCACATATGATTCATTGTCACGGCTGATCAGCGCCACCAACCCTGAATCTGGCACGATCACCTATAGCTACGATGCCAATAGCAATCTGGCGGCCAAGGTCGCCCCGCAAGCCAATCAGACAGGCACGGCCACAACGACAACGAGTTCCTGCTATGACGCACTAAACCGTTTAACCACCAAGAAATACGCAACCGCTAGTTGCCCCCTTTCTTCGCCAGACGTGAGTTATTCCTACGACGGTACCGGGTGCCCTGCTGGTAAAACGTGCTTCAACCTCGGACATCGAACCGGGTTGAATGATGCGGCGGGATCAGAAACGTGGAGCTACTACTACGTCTCAGGAACGGGCGACGGCATAACTGACCAACGGACAACGAATAATGTAACTAAGTCTATGGTCTATACCTACAACTATGACCATACTCCCGCTTCGATCACCTATCCGAGTACGCGCACAATAACATACGGCGTCAACGTTGCCGAGCAGCCGACCTCCGCAATCGATAATAACAGCAGCAATCCAATCAATTACGCGGGTAGTGCGATCTATGCCCCTCACGGAGGATTGGCCTCAGTTTACTACGGTCCGAACAATATTCTCTCGACGTGGATATACAACGCGCGTCTCCAGCAATGCCGAATTGCTGCGAATACCAGTGGCACAGCGCCCAGTTCGTGCGGAGATGCACATACAGGAAATGTATTTGACCTCACTTACAACTTCAGCCTAGGTTCCGATAATGGCAACGTAGCCAGTGTCACCAATAACCTCGACCCAACACGCTCGCAGGCCTTTTCCTACGATCCGCTCAATCGCCTGCTTACCGCGCAAACAACAGGGACATATGTTAATAGTCCTTCGCGCTGTTGGGGAGAAAGCTACCAGTATGATAATCAGACAAGCGGTGGCGCTTGGGGAAATCTTACAGGTATTGGAGGGACCTCTTCTTCCTACAACGGCTGCACGCAGGAAAACTTGAGCATTCTCGTCGGCGTAAAGAATCAGATCACGACAAGCGGTTTTGGTTATGACGCTGCAGGGAACCTGATAGCGGCACCACCAACGGGCACTACGTACAGCTATAATGCCGAAAATCAACTAGCACAAGCCGCTGGTTTTGTCACAGCCGGATACCTCTATGACGGCGACGGAAAACGTGTCGCTAAGACATCGGCCGGCACTGCCTACAAACTCTACTGGTACGGGGTGAACGACGCCCCTCTTTCCGAGAGCGACGGCTCCGGCAATATCACAGATGAGTACATCTTCTTTAATGGTAAGCGCATAGCCCGGCGCGTGGCGCACTGACATGCGCACTATTCAGCAGGCTGTCTCGAATTCTGTCTGCAAGGAGGACATCATGCGCTTGTCACGGTTTGCGTTTCTGGTTTGCCTTACTGGATTTGCGTCGGCGGGTTGGGGGCAGTCGCCAAACGGCCAAACACCGCAGTCCGTAGCGACCTATGCAAACCTGCCGCTGCAGTTCGAGCAGAACCTCGGACAAACCGACGCCAGTGTTCAATTTCTTTCTCGCGGACCAGGCTACACAGCTTTTTTCACGGCGAATGAGGCGGTTTTCGTCCTCCGACCTCCTACGCCGACGGCAACAAATCCGCCCAGGAACCCTATCGACAGAATCAATCAGCTGAGAGCGCTCAATTCGACCCCGTCAAGGGTCATTCGCATGAAACTAGTCGGCGCGGACGCCTCAGCAATAGCCTCTGGAGAAAACAAGCTACCTGGCACGGCGAACTATTTCATCGGTAACGATCCGACAAAGTGGCGCACCAACATCCCAACATATTCTGCAGTTCGCTTCGCCGGAGTGTACCCGAATTCCGACCTTGTCTATTATGGGAACCAACGTCAGCTCGAATACGATCTCGTCGTCAATCCTGGCGGTGATCCGAAGAACATAGCATTCACGTTTGAAGGCGCTGATAGTAGCACACTCGATTCGTCGGGCAATTTCCGGCTGATGACAACGGTGGGAGAATTGCGGTTAGGAAAGCCGGCAGTCTACCAAATTAAGAGCGGGCAGCGAGTGAATATTGATGGTCGGTTTGAATCTAGGAGCGGGAATGCGATCGGCTTGAATATCGGCACGTACGATCCCTCACAACCCCTAATCATCGATCCTGTGATTGTCTATTCGACCCTTCTGGGCGGTACTGGTTACAACACAATCCAGCGAGCAGTGGCCGATCCGAGCGGAAATGTATTTATTGTCGGCTACACGAGTTCATCCGATTTTCCCACGACAGGAACATCCATCTCCCCACCGCCCACGGGCGGCGGCGTCAAATTGTTTCTTACAAAGTTGAATTTCTCCGGGACAGGCCTAATTTACTCAACTTATCTCGGGGGGACTTCAGGTAGTGATATCCCTTGGGGCTTAGCCATTGACGCCAATGGTTATGCGTACACCACAGGATCGACCTGTTCAACGGACTTCCCCGTCACTGCGACTGCTTATCAGCTGCATCTAGCAAGTAATGTGACGGATTGTTCGACGCAGGATGGGTTCCTGGCCAAGCTGTCCGCGGATGGCCGCTCTCTATTGTATTCCTCCTACTTCGGGGGAACAGGAGTAGATACGGGCCTTGGTGTCGCCGTCGATGCAAACCAAAATGCCTACTTCGACGGACGAGCGCTCTCGACGAATTTTCCCATTACGTCTAATGCGTTCCAGGCTACCAACAAGAGTTCTAATGGGAATGCCTTTGTTGCCCGCATCGATACCACACGGAGCGGCTCTAGTTCGCTGATCTATTCGACCTACTTGGGCGGGCATTCACGATCGACTGGTCAGGAGGGGGCTCAGGGCATCGCTACGGATGCAAAATATAACGCATACGTCACCGGAGTGACGTGCTCCTCTGATTTTCCCATCACGCAGTCAGCCTACCAAACATCTGGGAGCCCCGACCAATGCTCAGTATTCTTGAGCCAAATTGATACCACCAAGTCCGGTACTTCATCACTTGTGTATTCGACTTATTTCGGGGGGAAAACCACTGGCGATTTCGATAGCGGTCAAGGGCTTGTGCTCGATTCTCTAGCCTACGTCTACATTACAGGCACCACGTATTCCCATGACTTCCCTATTACAACTGGCTCTGGACTCAAAGGCACGCAAAATATATTTGTGGCGAAATTTAATACTGCCGCCTCCCAGTCATCTTCACTACTTTATTCAACTGTAGTGGGCGGCTCTGCTTATGATGCCACGTCGTGGATGGCGGTCGGCGCAAATGGACATGCGTACGTGGCGGGTTGGACTGATTCAACCAATTATCCTGTGACCCCTGGCGCAATCCAATCGACCTTTCAGGGTTCGACTTATAACAGTTTTTTAACTGTGCTGAGCCCGGACGCTTCGGCGATTCTGTACAGCACTTATCTAGGAGGTGCCGACAACTCAGCTTTTGGCGGGGTTTCTTTAGATTCGAGCAACAATATTTATATCGCCGGAGAAGCAGATTCTTCAACTTTCCCAACCACAACCGGAGCGTTTCAAACGATCTTCACTGGAAGCGCCGACGGCTTTATCATCAGGCTAACTAGCGGGTTTTGGGATGATCCCACAATTACCAGTATTTCTCCATCAGAAGGGCCAATCGGTTCTTCTGTTACGATCACAGGCGCAAATTTTGGCTCCTCACGAGGATCAAGCAGTTTGACATTTAATGGTACGGTGGCGACCTCAATCAGCACCTGGGCCTCAACCAGCATTGTGGCCACGGTGCCGACTGGGGCCACTACCGGCGATGTAATTGTCATCGTCTCGGGAGCACGCAATACGGACGGCCATACTTTCACGGTAACTTCCAGTGGCTCTGGCAGTCCGTTCATTAGCAGCCTGTCGCCGGGTCAAGGTGCGGTTGGTACATCGGTCTCGATCATTGGAACGAATTTCGGAAGTTCAGGCGTTGTGAAGTTTAACGGCGTGACGGCGAGTACGTCGAACTGGACGAGCACCGGCATTACCGCTGCTGTGCCTAGCGGCGCTACTACGGGCGACGTTATCGTGACGGTGTCGAACGTTCAAAGCAATGCCATGGACTTTGATGTGACCGGCTCTAGTGGAACCAGCAGTTCGGATATTTATTTTTATTTTAGCGACACGTTGGGTACATCTCGGATCATCACGGCATCAGACGGGACTGTCTGCTATGATGCGGACACGTACCCGTTCGGCGGCGAACGCGCCTACAAAGATAATTGCGACTCGGCTTACAAATTCACCGGCAAGGAACGCGACCCAGAATCCGGGTTAGATAACTTCGGCGCGAGGTATAATTCGTCGAAGTACGGCAGGTTTATGACGCCGGATCAGTTCACTGTTACGACCGGCCGCGTTGTCGACCCACAGCAGCTAAATCTGTACGCCTATGTCCGCAACAACCCGCTGAAGCACATCGACCCGACGGGAATGATTATTGACGACGCTGATTGCATGGCGGACGCGAAGCACTGCGGAAACGACTGGCAGAAGGTTCAGAATGTTGCCAATCAGCAGGATACGAATGGGAACTATCTGAACCCGGAACTTCATAAAGTTCTCAGCACGCTCCAGTCCGATTCACGCACGTTTGTTTTGCAGAATTCAAATATGGCTCAAGGTATCGTCGGGCTAACGACAATCACTACATTTACTGCAGACGGAAAGGACTTCACGCGAGCGACATTACAACTCGACTTTAAACAAATAAAAGGAATCTCTGCAGTAACCGCAGCTGATCTAGTTCCTGGTTTTAACAAATACCAAGGACTACTAAATGCTCCGATTGATCGTCTGGCCGAGACTTTTGGGCATGAAGCCGGCCACGGCTTATTTGCTATCGAGAACCCAGCCGAGGCAGTGGGAACCCAGCAACTTCTAAACCAGCGTGATGCAGCCACGGTGGGACTGCACTATCCGTATCCTCCTGATGTAATGCAGAAGATAGACGCTGCTGAGAGGGGGCTAATTCCAACAGAGCGGTTCGCCCAACAGGAAGAGAAGATTATCAATGGCGAATTGCAGGCAGACAAGAAAAAACAATGACGACTAAAATAACGACAATACTTTTTTTCGGTGCAGTGCTGTTTGGTTTTAGGCCGTGCTTGGCACAACAGAACAATGCTGAATGCTCTACTGTTTATGAGAACCACAACCAAATCGATTATGGTCCGTTAAAGGTTGCCTTCATTGAGGGTACGAGTGCCATTCAGGTTGGCCCTCCTGTAAAAGGCGCTGCAGAGTCTGGAGAGTCTGGGGTTCCGGGGGCCTGCTTCGTTCTTTTTACCGAAAAAGACCACAAGTTGGTTACAAGCGTGAAGGCTGACTCTAAGGGGCGCTTCGAACTTAGAGATGTTGGACCGGGCCGTTACCGCTTGGTTGCGCGAGCCGAAGGATTTTGCACGGCAAACATCCCGCTTGAGGTCGTCAAATCCTCCGGTCGCCCGGCTGAAATCCGTGTGTACTTCCGGTTTCCGGGTATCGATGTTTGCAGCACCGGCGAACTGGCACCAAAACCGGAGGGCAGCAAATCTGTTCGACGCCCTTAGCAACGCGTGCAACAGGCGTGGCAGAAGGACCGTAATGCCGTGGGACTTCGTCCAAGCCAGAAACGTGATCACGCCGCAAATGGCCAGCACAAGACAATTCCAGCGGCAGACACGGGAATGATGCCGATGCGCATGCCAGCGCGCGTTGTGCGCGGGTCATCGCTGCATCTCCGCGAGCTTGGCTTTAATCAGCGCAATCGCTTTTGCGGCGTCTGCGAATTCAGCCAGCGGAATCGATAACGACGTTATGTGCGGCTGAAAAATAACGAGGTCGGGCGTGATGCCGATACACGTGGCAAAAACACTTGATTCTGCTGCTGGCTAATCTGCCGTAGTATCCAAAGGGTTTTCTGAGTCTGTACCGACACTGGGTTTTTGCCCCGCCCGTCGTGCGGACCGAGCACGACATTGCGCAGTACCTTTGATCTCAAAACCATCTGGTTTTTGAAAGGTCCGATTGCTCCGACCCGAGCACGAGAAATCAGTCACTTACAGCCGCCTATTCCATAGGGGTTTTTGAAAGCTTGCGAAAGCTGGGTTCTTCGCTCGCTAGATGCAAGTATTTGCCCAATCTGGGCAATGTGCGTTCCGCATGGACAGTGACATCCGCGCAGACGGCCAACCGACTACGGCTCTCAAACCGTATCTACCGCTGGCGCTCACAGTTAGAGGGCCTCAGATACGCGAGCCTGGAGTCGAGATGTGGCACGAGACATGCGCAGACAGTTTATTGCGGGCTACCTGGTTAGCTCCACAACCCCCTGACTATCACGATCCAGGTAGTCCGCGCACATTGGTCCCATGAGTCGTGCCAGAACCAAAATCTAATTCGAGACTTTCCTGCCCTGCGTGCAACGCCATCGTTTTGCCGCTTCCGGGACACACGGCGGTCCAGGCACTTGAAGGGCATATGGAGCGCGACCACTGGTATCCCAGGCAGGTCGCGCACGTTGCAGCAGCCGAAGCCTTGGAACAAGCGCGTACGGTGATATGGTGGCCTTACAAGCCACGATTCACCGCATAAACAGTTCCTACGCTCACGCCCAACTCGCGGGCAATCTTCGGCCAGGACAGTCCCGACGCGCGCAGAGCCGCTATCCTCCCAGCGTCCACAGCCACGCGCGGCCTGCCGATGCGTGCTCCCTTTGCCTTGGCGTTCTTCATCCCAGCTTTGACCCGCTCGCGGATCAACTCACGCTCAAACTCGGCCATTGCACCAATGATGTTGAACATGAGGCGCCCACTGGCGGTGCTCAAGTCCAGGTTATCGCTCAGCGATACAAACGCGATGCCCAAAGACTCGAACTCTGCTAACGCATTGACCAGATGCCGCAGAGAACGCCCAAAGCGGTCCAACTTCCAGACAAGCACAACATCAAACCGGCGCTTGTGCGCATCGGCCATAAGCCGGTTTAGCTCGGGCCGGGAATCCTTCGAGCCGCTCACACCGCTGTCAACGTACTCGTCCGCAAGCCTCCAGCCGCGTGCTTCGGCAAACTGGCGCATTTCGCGAGTCTGTAGGCTCGCATCCTGTCCGTGATTGACTGTGCTCACTCGCGCGTAGATCGCGACACGGGCGCTCATCTTTTCTTCCCCTTCTTCGATAGCGACCGTTGGAGAGTCCTCAGCTTCCGAACTAACGCACGTCCAGCCTTTCGGTCCTCATTTTTCCATTTGTCAAATGCTTGCCACAGACTTTTAAGGGTGCCTTTAATAGTTCTTATTTGCTGCCGCAGGTTTGGGCTAGTGCGCTTCCGTTGCGGTCGTTGTAATCTGCGTTTGGGCCGCTTACGTTTCATCGCTTGCCAGCCCTTGGCCCCGGCTTCTGGGCGGCCTTCACCTTGCGGCCTTTGGCTATATCGACCTCATTCCAGAGCCAAAGCGTCCCGCCAGTGGGCATCTTGATCGCGGTCGACGGCTTGATCTTGCCGTCCGCGAGCCAACGGTTAAGCGTTCTGAAGGACACGCGCATCTTTGCGGCTGCTTGTCTTGTGCTGTAGGTCTTTTTCGCTTTCATCTTTCGGAGCCTCGCTAGGTTCAGCATTAGCAATACACACATAGCGGCGTCAGACGGCCAGTAGCTCTACTTCGAGTTTCATCAACGCATCGCGCACGTTGTTACGCGATTCCTTCGCTAGACGCGCTAGGTCCGGCGCATTGCCATTACCGCCTTCCGCGTGCCAGACCTTGTCCAGATAATCCGCGATCTCCCCGGCCATTCCGTAGCTTGAAAACTCAATAACGCGGCATCGGCTCAGGAAACGCGGCTCTAGGCCATCGGTTGAATTACACGTAAAGATAAACACGGTGTTAGGTGGGAAGGCGGTCGCGTCCAACTTGCTCAACAGAGCTAACTGTGCGGCTGGCGTCATCCGGTCTGCCTCATCAATCAAGACCACGTGGAAGCCGCCAGTCAGCGGCACAAAGTGGCAGTGATAACAAGCCTCTTCGATTGCTTGCGCGGTGCACTTCTGGCTAGGGATGTGCGTTAACTCGCCTTGGATTTGGGAGCACAGCGCTTGCGCCATGCTGGTTTTGCCGACGCCCGATGGCCCAACAAACAGCCATACGGACGGATATGGCTGCGCGGCAAACTTGGCTAGGATACGCTTCGGCTTGTCCAAACCTACAAATCCAGCAATCGTGCGCGGCCTGTACTTCTCGGCCAGCGACTGCGGGAACGGCAGAGTAGGGGCGCTCACCGCGCGCCCCCCTGAATGTAATCGGCGGCTTTCTGCGCTTGGGACGCCGCGAAAACGACCATGCGCGAATCGCTCTTGAGCACGTCAATCCACGACTTGAGATAAGCCGCCGAATTCTGAATGGTCTTAGGCGTGATTGCCGTGATACCACAAAGCATCGCGGCTCCGAGTTCCGCAACGAGTTCTTCTTTGCTGTGCAACTCTGAGCCGAATTCGTTGAGGTTTTGAATCTCCTCGCGTCCGACGCGCGACCGGTTGCCCGTGCTATGCACCAATTCGTGGAAGAGTGTGCTGTAGTACTCTTCGGCAGAATTGAACGCGGTTCGCGCGGGTATGCCGACGGTATCGGTCGAGGGTCTATACCATGCGCGGCCGTCTTGTATGATCGCTGGTCGGTTTGGCATTCCCACAACGATTGCTTCGCATTGATCGAGCGATGGAATTCTCGGTGAAGCGTTTCCGAGCCCTAGCTTGTCAGCGATGCCCTCAGTTTGCTCCACATTGAAGACGCGATAGAAACGGAGCAAGAACGGCCGTGACTTGCGGTCGTTCCCGTCCGCGTCGGTTACGATCTGCTCCTCACCAATCTTCCAGAATGTGACTAGGGACGAATGTTCACCCTTACGGATGTGGCCTCCGAGCTTCTGTGCCTGATTAAACGTCAACCAATACCGCGAGCCATAACCCTGCGGAGCGAGCAGAAAAGGATTAATTCCTCGGTATTCGTGTCCTGTAACCAGATTGCAAGGTGGTTCTGTGCGCCAGGGCCGATGCCAAGGCGCTACGCCAGACTCCAATTGCTTGATGATCTGTTCGGTTACGATCTGATAGACGGAAGAGTGTTGCGGTATGCTGGATGCAGCTTGCATGGGAGATAAGCCCTCCAATGTGAGTTAGGCTCTGTTGGTCGTTGACGCGACTGGCAGGGCCGTTTTTACTTCTGGCACAGCATATGCCACAATAGCCCAAACCGTGTCAAGCTAAATCTGCAATGCGAGTAAAAATAATTTGATTTGCGCTTGATTTGCAGCGGATTTTACGCGGACCTTGCAAAGCTTCCGACGAGCCGTGTTGAATCCAAAAATGTCGCCCAGTTTAGGCTTCCGCCAGGGGGGTGGCCTTTTTTTGAGTGACCTTTAGCCCCGACAAAATTTTCAGAAATCGAATTTTGCCGATTCGCAAAACAAGGTTTCCAGCCAGGTAAGAACGGCCCCTATGATTGTCAGCGATGAAGCTCTTGGTTGTGGACAAAGACCCCGGCATCGTCAAGTACATGGACGCGTTGCTTATTCACTGGGGTTACCAAGTTGTCTCGCTGTGCTTCCTCGGCGAGCAGACAGCCGCCAACGTTTTCGAACAGGTTAAATTGCAGAAATTCGACGTAGCCCTTGTGGACAACTTCAAGATGCCCCCGTTGCTGGGCGCCGACCTTCCGGCTCAGATCAAGCGACTCTCACCCGCGACCAAGATCATCATCATGGATGTGGCGCCTGTATCGCCAGCGGTAGCTGGTGCGTTGCAGCGTGAGGGAGTAGATTTCCAGCGACTGCTCCTTCCATTCGAGCGAATAGAGCTGATTTTCGCGGGGATTTTTTGCATTCCGCGAAATTAGAGGGCCGCCAATGGCGCAGAAGAGAATCGGAGTGTAATTCTGTGTCCTGCAACGTCCAAGGGAGTGCCGCTCACCATCAGTTTCTATAGATAAAACGAGACCCGCTGTACTATCGAAGCCAGCTAGCCACGCCACCATGATGTGAACACGTTCCCCTACGGCTTTGGCTAAAGCTGTAGCTTCCGTCGCCGCACTGCGCCGTTGCCCCTTTTGGAGCCGCGCTCGCGTTCGTGGGCGATTGCACCCGCTGGCCTGCTTTGTTCGTGTAGTAGTGCGGCTTAGATGCGGCCTTATGACTCGGGGCGTTAGCTGCCTTTGTGCTTGGCTTTTTGTCAGTCGCCTTCGATTTGTTGCTCTGAACGGTCTGCGGGGAAGTCGGCTGAGTTTGCTGTTCGGCTTGCCCGAACGACTGACCGGACGGGAGCAGTACTCCCAGAAGTACAAGAAGGCTGAGCGATCTTCTGAATCCCATGCTGTACCTCCTTGACACGCTAACGGCGTCGGGTGTTTACTGCGCGCTACATATCCTTGTTTGATAACTAGGTCAAGGCATTTGGTCGACATCAGGGCATGATGAGCGGCTTACGGGTGTCAGTCCTGCCATTACATTGAAATGGCAAAATCGAGAGCAAAGAAGGCCCCGACTAAATATGTTGTTGTGTCCAGCTCCAGCTACGGCCATGCCTTACGCGGTACGCGGATATATTATGAAGGCAAAAGGCCAAAGCGATTGGGCCGCGACGGGCGGATTACCTTCGGCAAGAACATACTCGAAGCTCTAAGAAAGAAGTTTGAAGGCAAGTTTCGGTGGATTATCACTGAAGAAACCGATTCGATTGAGATCAAATACGGGATTGCAAACGTCCGAACGTCTCAACGCCTGCTTAATCGAATGTTTAGTGATAATTTCGAGCGAAGTCGAGAGGTTAAAAGCGAGATAGTTCAGCGTCGTTTCTTCTCAGCATTCCCAACTTACTTTACGACGGCTCCTCCATCGGCTTATGTCCCCGGCTCCGTGGCTAAAATTTTGAGCATAGACGCTCTTAAGAAGCTCTCGTCCGAGGATAAGGAGATACTGAACCAAATACTACCTACGTTCTTGAAAGGCGAGGCAATGTCGTCTCTCGCTATTAAAGCAGTTGAGATTGATACGCTGAAGGGATTGGCGAACGAGTTCAGAACGGAGCTTGCGAATCGTCACGCCGAGAGTTGGTGGCAGAATTACATCCAAGGTCGAATCTTGCTGATGCAGCAAGGATACATTAGACCAATAGAGAAAATGAATGTTGCAATTGGCAATACGCGGTACCCGGACTTTGCCTTGGTAACCCACGACAACTACTTAGATATTCTGGAAATTAAAAAACCAGATACCCCGATCTTGAAGTTAGATGGAAGTCGTGGCAATTATCATTGGGACGTGGAGATTTCGCGGGCAATTATTCAGGTGGAAAACTATCTGGAGCATATTGCGAATCACGCCGACCAAGTTAGAAGCTTCATCAAGGACAATTACGACCTCAATCTGAAGGTGGTCCGCCCGCGCGGGTTCATTCTAGCCGGAAATTCCACAGAATTTGTTTCTCAAAAGCACCGGGATGACTATCGCCTTTTATCTCATGGTCTTAAGAACGTTATGGTAATAACCTACGACGAGCTTCTCGTCAGACTTGAAAACCACATCAACGTTCTTGAAAGGTATCAAAAGAAAATGCCGGAATCGGATGCTCTTTCGATAGCCGATACGTCAGCCTGAAAAAGAGGTTTTCACCGTTTGGGGCAGGCAATGCTGCACTCCGACCAAAATACACCAATGTGGCACTGTCCAGAGTGTGCTCATTCGCTGCGTTGGTCTCTTAACAGATCGACCAAGCCGAAACCCGGCGAGCCGTCGATTTGCGGCCACTGCGCTGCCTTTGTGATTTTCACCGACGAGTTGACGCTGCGTGCGATGGATTGGCCGGACTGGTGTTTGCTGACGCATCGGCAAAAGCGAAGGTTGGTCGGGACACGGGCAGTCATCCAGGCACGAATTCGGGCGGCGAGACAATAAAGTCAGGGCCGAAATTATCGTCGCCACTGCCTGTCTGGTTTTATCGCGACAGACTCGCCCTGTACCTCAGCTGTCAGCGCCCCAGGCGCAATCGTCGCTCCAGCGAGAAGTGTATGTCGGATGTTGTCCTTCTCCTCGCGGATCACCCACTCCAGGGCGACGATTCGCAGCAACCGGTCCTGCTCGATTCGCGGAGCGATAGGAATGATCGGCACTATCCGTTTAGATTTGGCGGGCATTGGGCTGTCCCCTCCGATGCTCTCCAATGCCACAACCACGAGGCCAATGTCAAATTCGCAAAACTGCGTCAGCCAAGAGTGACAGACCTACTGAATCATCTGGAAGCTGAACTTTGTTTCAGCCTTATGAAGGTCAGCTTGGTGTGTTGGAGCCATCGTGATCGGTCTTCGGATGACGCCTCCGCCACTCAGCCTTTGCCTCTTCAAGCTGGATTACGAAGACCTTTCGCGGCGGCTTACCGAAGTTCGCCATCGGTAAACACAAATAGCGCCCCGCCTTGCCTTCTCGAATCAACTCTTCATCCGTCAGCTTGCGGAGCCGGGCTCGATACGCTTCGAGATCGACCTCATCAGTCGTGAATTGGGTTGAGTCCATTATTAGGCGGACACCACTCTGCGGAACGTCACTCGTGGTCAAGACCGGAATTCTATATGCTGCTCACGAGCGGGCTGCTTGTCAAATCTCCATCGGTTCTCCACGCCGTTCGTCTTCTCCGCCAGGATTGCACCTATGCACGAGGCGCGTTATCCTTTCGCCCTCCCCGGCTAATCCCTAGATCGCTCAGAAAGAGGCACAGCGATGATTATTGGTGAGCGCTTGCGTGCATTGCGTGAGGAAAAACACATGTCACAGGGTCATATCGAAAAGAGAACCGGCCTCTTGCGTTGTTATATCTCGCGTGTTGAAAACGGTCATACCGTGCCATCAATCGAAACCTTGGAGAAGATGAGCCGTGCTCTTGAAGTTCCGCTCTACCAATTGTTCTATGAAGGCGACGGAACGCCGGCGCCGCCCAAAGCAGTTGGCAAGGCGATGGCATCGCCCAAATCCGATAAAGAAGTACGCCTCCTGAACAAATTTCGCGATCTATTTAGCCGCACGGGTGAAAGTGATCGGCAACTGCTTCTGCACATGGCGAAAAAGATGGCCACTCACTGATACTAGGTTATTCCCATCGGTCCTGCCATACCGCCGCGGGGGCTCGTTTTTGGGGTAATCACAGGGGTCTCTTTGATCTAAAGCAAAGTAACCTTTCGGCACTCGGCCCACTCTAAAACCCTGTCGGCTCCGAGTTGATATAATCGTTTGCGTGGGCTGACACCTGTACTATAGTACAGCCCGACGTACGGTGTTTGGGATGCAGAACATGGCGCTTGATTCATGAAGCGCCTCGAAAGCCGGTCGGTGTATGGTTGGGAAGCCGCTTTCAGATGGGTGAGAGTTGCAGCAAACTTTTCTTTTTTGCCTAACAATTACCACTGGAGGCGGGCCAGTGGACGTTGCTTTTCCCGGTAAGACACTGGACTAAGGCACGTTATTTTGAACGGCCCCTACGGACAGTGAAATGCATCAATCGGATGGGCGCTTAAGAGGGTTGGGATAAGTGTCAATGAACGACAAGCCAAACGCGAATCCGCAGGGCTCGGTGGTCATCCAGGTCAAGGGTGAAGACCCGATCGGTGCACCTCCGGCCATGTTCAGTAACTTTCTGGCGATCTCTCGTGTCGCGTCCGATGTTCAGTTGGAATTCGTCTTCCTCGATTTTAACCACTTGGCGCAGATTATTCAGGGGCAGGCTTCTCCTCCTATGCCCGTTGAGGGGCAGACGATCGCGAAGATAATTATGCCCGCCGCTGCATTCGCGCAATTAAAGGATCATTTTGTCAAGCTAGTGGCCGATATCGAGAAGGAAATGGCAAAGCAGCCTGGGGAGGTACACAATGTCGCCAGTAACCGCCGCGCAACCTCTTAAACAGCGCGTGGAGCGCGACTCCGCCACGACTTCCGACAATCGCGCGGATTTGCGTTATGCCGCCGACCGAGTTACTCCGCAAGGTTTAGTGCTGGTCGATGCAAAGGAATGTTCGAACGATCCTTTTATGGCTATTCGACATGAGCATCGTGTCACAAATCAGCCGCCAGTCGTGCGCGAAGAAGATGTGGAACTCAAGTCGTTGCCGTCTACGGCGACGCTTCAACGTCATACCGGCCATCACGCCAGATTGTTGACCTTCAAGAAGTCGCGATAACAGCCTGAGAGATGGGCGATGATTTGTACGATCTATCGTCGCCCGTATACCCTCAGCAGGGCGACATCTTTCCGAACGTCCCGCTAATAAGTCCGCCGTCGAGCCCATACCTGATAGTCCTCCGGGAAACAGATGGTAAGCCCTGGCAGCCAAGGCCGGGGATTTTGCAAGCCAGTTCCGAACAACTTTTGAGCGCCTTCGATGGGGCTGCTGAATACGTTGCCGTTTCCGCCGAACGCGGCTTAGCGGCCATCCTCACACAAACCTGTGATTTGGTCGATCAAGAACAATGGCTGGTCTCTCCGCTCTTGGCGCTTGCAGGGAGCGAAATCGATGAGGGAAATCTATTCGCCGGAAAATATGCAAATCTCTTCGGAATGCCGAAACACCCGTCAGGATATTTCGAGGTTGGTTTCCTAGATTTATCTAAGTGCTTCGTTATCCGACGCGAATCGGTGCAACAGAAAGACAGAATCGCATCACTAAATTTGGACGCGCAGCACGCACTGAATGACAAGTTCGCCGAGGCATTGAACCGGATGTGGGGCCACGCGCCAGGTGATGATGTCCCCGAAACTGGCAAATACCGATGTATCCGATGTTTTCAATTCTATGGCCTGGAAAACAAAACCATAGACCTTCGGGCAAGTGACAAGTTTCCCGAATGTGAGGACTGTCTAAAGATCAAAAAGAAGGCTCAGTGGCGGCAATTGAGGAAGCACAAGAAATACTAGCTACGCTTGCAAGGCGCTTCGAGGGTTGGCCCTTCTGCGCCACGGTCTGGAAATGCCAGAGATGAGTGGCGAGAAGACTATTGCGTGTCCTTTTCCAGCGTACCCGTCAGGTGAACCTCGGAGCCGTCCATTGTTGTAATTTCACGTGACCATTCTTTGTATCCCATCAGCCTGAGTCGAATGGTGTGTTTTCCGCGGCTCAGCTTCAGCGTGGCGGGTACATTGCCTACGAACGCGCCATCCGCGTAAATCTCCGCCCCGTCAGGACTCGACGAAATTGAAACCGTCGCAACCGAGCTTAATGTCTTTGGTTCAGACGAGCCGGTGCTTACCGGTTCGGAAGAGGCTGTGCCGGGTGAGACGGTACGTTCGATTGCGTTTGTCGCGGCCGGTTGAATCTTGTCGTCGAATTGGGTCTTTGCTGTGATCAGCGGTCTTTTCTCAACCGCTTGACAAATACTCGGGAGGACAGTAGCCAGACTGTTGCCGTGGAATTCCGAGATTGCACTCCCGCCAGCATCCATCAAGCGGAAAGCGAAATGGGACGAGGAATGTTCTGGCAGCTTTTCAGCTTCAAGTCTATAAGCGGCTTTCGACGGGTCTGAAGTGATAACAAAACTGTGACATTCATGCGCGACTTTCTGAATGTCAGATGAAGATACAATGGAGTTGCCTGTCACGGCGATGCGCGGCAGCAAACTTTCTTTAATCTGGTCCATAGCATCTTTTAAGAGCGACGTAGACGCCGAAGTTACAACCGTCCGATTGTGGTTATGTAGAGGTGAAAGCGTAACGAACTTCTGACTGCCACCATCCCACATCGAAAGTGTCCCGCCTGCGTCGTACCAATATTTCGTTCCCGAATAATTATGCGTGACCGGGGTAGTCACGGTCCCACTGGCCGAATTGCCACTATCGTCAGTGACAGTGACTCGACTTTGCTCCTGGGTCTGATAGCTGCCCTGGTATTGGGCACTTTTTAGAGATTCACCCCAGCCAATCAGATAAAGTGGCGCGTCTGGCATTTCGATCTTGTTTAATTTTTCGTCACCCATCACCTTTGCCAGGGCGATTTGCGATTCATCGCCTCTGGGATCCCAATAACAAATTCCCGCGAACTCGCCTTTATCCCCGTGCTTGTCGTACCACTCGCGTTGAGGCTTAGTCATACCGAGCATCGGCACGCCGACAGTCACTTCATCCGTTTCAAGAGTTGTGAAATAAGCTCTACACTCCGCACCAGACTTCGGCTTGGTTTGCGCGTAAGCAGAAGAATTCCCGGTCAAAATCGCGATGAACCCGCACAGCAAAATGGTTCGACTTCTAATTGAGGGCATAGCTAAAGGTTTCTTATCTTTTGAATTTGAGATAACACGTCATCCTTGTCTGGGGCATTCGGTCTGCGCCGTAGATACTCTTGATACCAGGGAATTGCGTCTCGATAATAATGAAGCTTCACAAAGCATAGTGCGACGTTATATGCAGAAGCAGGTTCAGATGTGTTCAGTTCCGAAGCTTTTTGGAAACTTTGCCTGGCAAAATCCCAATTCTCTAACGAGAAATAAGCCGATCCCAGATTGAAATGCATAAAGGCATATTTTCCGTCGGACAATCGAATTGCTTGCTGTGCTGGATTGATTGCCTCTTCAAACCGATGCAGTCCGATTAATGCAACCGCCATTGAATCGTAAGCAAAGGCGCTCGAAGGAATGAGTACGGTTGCCTCTTTAGCATGGTTGAGGGCTTCGGAATATACGCCCCTCTTGTTTAATGTATCGGCGATCTCTCGGTGTGCACCGGCCAAATATGCCTCACTACCAGATTTGCCGGTTCCGGTTTCTATACAGGAGCGGGCCGACAATAACAACAAGTCATCTTGTGCTGATAGCTCGTAATTGTCGGCAGCCAGACACCAATATTGATAAAAATTGTTGGCTAAGGCCGCAGTTCGATACGCTTCCGCGGCGTCGGCATAATCTCCAATGCTTGCGAGGTGCTTACCATCTGCCTCCCAATCGAAGAAAGTGGTCTTACCGGTTTCTTTCAGAAGTTCAAACCAATGCTGCCATTCCGCAGTTTTGTTGAGTGCAAAGGCTGTGCGATTCAGTGCTCGGAGAACATTGGCGTATTCGTCGGAGTCAATTTTAGGAGCGGCATCAAAGGCTGCGTGAAAGTCCTTATCCGCCTCGGCCATAGATCCTTCGTCTTCCAATACATCAGCCAACGTGTAGTATGTTTCATAAGTGGGCGGGTGTGCCCGGCTCATTGCAGTCCGTGCGGCGTTTTCAGCCTCTTTTAGCAGCGTCTCTTTTTGTTGCCCCTGATCTTGCCAGAACGCTTTGCTGTGCAGCGATTGTGCGTAGAGCAGCGACGATGTGACTGTGGGATCAATCTCGGTTGCCCGCTTCGCCGCGTCTATGGCGACATCATAATCCTGTGTTAATGCTGCTTTAGCCACTTGGATGAGCACCGAGGCATTCGCACCGGCCTCTTCGTAGGCTTTCCGTAACAACGTCTTGATCTGAAGATCGGTTTGCTGATAGGGCGAATCTGCCGCTGCCGAGTATTCCTGTGACTGATGAGTTTCGGTCAGCTTCGTAATTTCATCCAGCGTAGCAAGCGCATTGCGCGGAGGCGACGCGCCCACCTCTCGAAGAAGTTTGCTAATCAGCGAAGCCGGGACAGCGAAATTCAAATTCTGACCGGACGAGAGAATCCCAACAGCTACGCCCACAACTTCTCCAGAGCTATTGAAGATAGGACCACCCGAGGAACCGTGTGACAACGGCGCGGAGATTTGCAGAAGCTCCCTGCCGTCCAATGTGCGGACACCAGAAATTACGCCTTGGCTTATCGTCTTCTCCAAACCTTCAGGATTACCAATCGCGAAGGCGACCTCTCCAGGGGCGGGCGACTTCTGCGCGAGTGTCAGAGGCTTAACGGTAATCTC
>Ga0210401_10002751_pt1 | contig 19246 bp, 21 predicted proteins | sample IncBWH32MmetaG_FD_150866 | JGI IMG/M metagenome (GOLD analysis project Ga0210401, IMG submission 150866) | Forest soil microbial communities from Barre Woods Harvard Forest LTER site, Petersham, Massachusetts, United States - Inc-BW-H-32-M | ecosystem: Environmental > Terrestrial > Soil >... | reverse complement strand
GCTCGTGATCTACTGGGCCTGGAACAATACGCTGTCGGTGCTGCAGCAGAGCTTCATCATGCGCCGCAACGGCGTGAAGGTGGAGCTGTTCGACAATCTCAAGTCGACTTTTTCAAAAAAAAAAGAAGTAGCGACGTGAGCTCCGTCGCCGGCTCCTCGTCGTGAGGAGCGCGCAGACAGAGCCGTCATTGCGAGTGAAGCGAAGCAATCCAGAGTCCCGGCGGACTCTCTGGATTGCTTCGGAGCTGTCGCCCCTCGCAATGACGGAGGTGAGAGCCTTCGCATGACCACCACTTCGGATGCGGAGCTGATCGAAGCCGGGCGAAAACTGTTCGCCGGCGACTGGCAATTCATTTTCGCGTCCCCCTCGATCGAGACGCTGCCGCCGATGGCGGGGTTGGAGGTCGCCTTCGCCGGCCGCTCCAATGTCGGCAAGTCCTCCCTGATCAACGCCCTGACCGGCCGCAATGCGCTGGCGCGCACCTCGCATACGCCCGGCCGGACCCAGGAGCTGATCTTTTTCGAACGCGGCGACCAGGCCGGGCTCACGACAGGTCTTCGGCTGGTCGACATGCCCGGCTACGGCTACGCCGCAGCGCCCAAGGCGAAGGTCGCCGCCTGGACCGCGCTGATCCACAGCTTTCTGCAGGGCCGCAGCACGCTGGCGCGGGTCTATGTGCTGATCGACGCCCGGCACGGCCTGAAGGACGTCGATCTCGACGTCCTCAAGGCGCTCGACAAGGCCGCGGTCAGCTACCAGATCGTCTTCACCAAGGCCGACCAGGTCAAGCGCGGCGAACTCGACGCGCGCGTCGCCGAGACCGCGGCAGCACTTGCCAAACATCCGGCGGCATTCCCGGAGATTCTCGCCACCTCCTCGAAGGGCGGCGAAGGGATCGCGGCGTTACGCGCGGCGATGGTGCGGCTGCTCAGGGAAAGACAATAGGAAGCACAGAGATGGACAGGTTACGCCGCGTGCTGATTGCGCTCGCGGGACTGATGGGCGCGTGCGGCGTGGCTCTGGCGGCGCTCAGCGCCCATGGCGAGGATGCCGCGCGGCTGCAGCCGGCGTCCGCGATGCTGCTGTTCCACGCCAGCGCCGTGATGGGCGCGGTTGCGCTGGCCGCGCGCGGCCTCGCTCACGCCAAAATAGCGATCACGGCGGCCGCCGGCTTCATTGTCGCGGCCGCGCTGTTTTCCGGCGATCTCTCCCTGCGGCATTTTGCCGGCCACGGCCTGTTTCCGTTTGCGCCGCCGATCGGCGGCACGCTCTTGATCGTAAGCTGGCTTGCGCTCGCCCTGGCGGCCGCCTGGCCGCGACGGGCGTGACCGTCGTTCTTTGCTTTACGCACGCGCCGGCAATCGGATAGAACGCGCCCGACCCAGTTCCAGCCGAGATCCGTTTCATGACCGACGTGCCAGAGATCAGCCCGCTCGATCAGGCCCGCATCCTGTCCGAGGCGCTGCCGCATATGCAGCAATATGACGACGAGACCATCGTCATCAAATATGGCGGCCATGCCATGGGGGCCGAGGACACGGCGCGGGCGTTTGCACGCGACATCGTGCTGCTGGAGCAGACCGCGATCAATCCGGTGGTCGTGCATGGCGGCGGGCCGCAGATCGCGACCATGCTGAAGCGGCTCGGCATCGAGTCGGAATTCGCCGCCGGCCTGCGCATCACGGATGCCGCGACCATCGAGATCGTCGAGATGGTGCTGGCCGGATCGATCAACAAGCAGCTGGTCGGCTACATCAACGAGGCCGGCGGCAAGGCGGTCGGCCTCTGCGGCAAGGACGGCAACATGGTGCGCGCGAGCAAGGTGACGCGCACCATGGTCGATCCCGGCTCGCAGATCGAGAAGGTCGTCGATCTCGGTTTTGTCGGCGAGCCGGAAAAGGTCGATCTGACCCTGCTCAACCAGCTGATCGGCTACGAGCTGATCCCGGTGCTGGCGCCGCTCGCCACCTCGAAGACCGGACAGACCTTCAACGTCAATGCCGATACGTTCGCGGGCGCGGTGGCGGGCGCGCTGAAGGCCAAGCGGCTTCTGCTGCTGACCGACGTCCCCGGCGTGCTCGACAAGTCCAAGAAGCTCATTCCCGCACTCTCGGTGAAGGATGCCCGAAAACTGATCGCCGACGGCACCATTTCCGGCGGCATGATTCCCAAGGTCGAGACCTGCATCTACGCGCTCGAGCAGGGGGTGGAAGGCGTCGTCATCATCGACGGCAAGATGCAGCACGCAGTCCTGCTCGAATTGTTCACCAACCAGGGCACCGGCACGCTGATCCACAAGTGATGACCAGAGCGGCGGCGCAAAGGAAGGTGCTCATGGCGCTGCCCGTCGCAGCGTTGACTCTCCTCGCCTTCGCAGCGCCTGCGGCGGCCGACCTGAAACTTTGCAACCGCATGAGTTACGTGGTCGAGGCCGCGATCGGCATCGACGAGAAGGCAGCCACCGCCACGCGCGGCTGGTTCCGGATCGATCCCGCGGCCTGCCGCGTCGTCCTGCAGGGCACGCTGCAGGCGGATCGCATCCTGCTGAACGCCCGCGCGCTCAGCCTCTATGGTTCATCGCCGATCCCGCAGAACGGCAGCGACACGCTGTGCGTCGCGCAGGACAATTTCGTGATCGCGGCCGCCCGCCAGTGCCGCGCCGGGCAGACCCCGGCGCCCTTCACCCAGATCACGCCGAAAGAGACCGACGACGGCAACCTGGTGGCCTATCTCGCCGAGGATTCCGACTATGACGACGAGCAGGCGCGGCTCGCCGCCATCCAGCGCCTGCTGGCGATCGCGGGCTATGACGCCACCCCGATCGACGGCGTCGATGGCCCGAAGACGCAAAGCGCGCTGGCGGCGTTCCTGAAGAGCCATGGCCTTTCGGCCGACGCCGCGCAGTCGCCAAATTTCTTCACCCTGATGATCGAGGCGGTGCAGGCGCCATCGCCGGTTGGCCTGACCTGGTGCAACGATACGCCCCACAAGATCGTGGCCGCGGTCGCCGCCGACGACGGCAAGTCGGTGACCAGCCGCGGCTGGTACCGCATCGATCCCGGCAAGTGCCTGCATCCCGACGTTGCCGGCCAGCCGAAGCAGATCTTCAGCTTCGCCGAGGCGGTCGACGCCGACAACCGCACCATCAGGGTCAAGGACAAGCCTTTGAACTGGGGCGGGCCCAAGGAGCTCTGCACGCGCGAAAGCAAGTTCGAGATCAACGAGCAGGGCGATTGCGGAACCCGCGGCTTCGGATCGGCCGGCTTTGCCGCCGTCGACATGAGCGGCGGCGGCAGGACGCTGCGCTTCGCGATGCCGTGAGGAACGCGATGAAATCCCCCCGCGGCTTCGATCATGTCGACACCTGGGTGTTCGACCTCGACAACACGCTGTATCCGCATCATGTCAATCTGTGGCAGCAGGTCGACACCCGGATCAGCGAGTTCGTCAGCCGCTGGCTCAACGTGTCGACTGAAGAGGCGCGGGCAATCCAGAAGGACTACTACCGTCGCTTCGGCACCACGATGCGCGGCATGATGACCCTGCACGGCGTGCATGCCGACGACTACCTCGCTTACGTGCACCAGATCGACCATTCGCCGCTCGAGCCCAATCCTCTGATGGGCACGGCGATTGCAAAGCTGCCCGGGCGCAAGCTGATCCTGACCAATGGGTCGCTCGACCATGTCGACAAGGTGTTGGGTCGGCTCGGGCTGACAGACCATTTCGACGCGGTGTTCGACATCATCGCGGCCGAGTTCGAGCCAAAACCGGCGCCGCGGACCTACCAGAAATTCCTCGATCTCCATGCGGTCGATCCGACCAGGGCGGCGATGTTCGAAGACCTCGCCCGCAACCTTGTGGTCCCGCATCAGCTCGGCATGACCACCGTGCTGGTGGTACCCGACGGCTCGAAGGAGGTGGTCCGCGAGGACTGGGAGCTGGAGGGCCGCGAGGCACGTCATGTCGATCACGTCACCGATGATCTGACGGGATTTTTGCAGGGGCTTGCGAAGGAAGTGTAGGGTGGGTTAAGCGACTTGTCCGCCGTAGCTCGAAGCGAGCCGCTCTGCTCGCCCTGCAAGTCCGATCAACGTCTCCCGCAAGGAAGCTCCGATGTCCCTGTCCGCCCTGGAGTCCACCGTCAATGCCGCGTTCGATGCCCGTGACGGCATCTCGACCGCGACCAAGGGCGAGGTCCGTGACGCGGTCGACCATGCACTCGCGCTGCTCGACAAGGGCGAGGCGCGCGTGGCCGAACGCGAGACCGGCGGCAAGTGGAAAGTCAACCAGTGGCTCAAGAAGGCCGTTCTGCTGTCCTTCCGCCTCAACGACATGGGCGCCATTGCCGGCGGGCCCGGCAAGGCGTCTTGGTGGGACAAGGTGCCGTCAAAATTCGAGGGCTGGGGCGAGAACCGGTTTCGCGATGCAGGGTTTCGCGCCGTGCCTGGGGCGATCGTGCGCCGCTCGGCCTTCATCGCGCGCAACGTCGTCCTGATGCCCTCCTTCGTCAATCTCGGCGCCTATGTCGACGAGGCCACCATGATCGACACCTGGTCGACGGTCGGCTCCTGCGCCCAGATCGGCAAGCGCGTGCACATCTCCGGCGGCGTCGGCATCGGCGGCGTGCTGGAGCCGCTGCAGGCCGAGCCCGTGATCGTCGAGGACGATTGCTTCATCGGCGCCCGCTCGGAGGTCGCCGAAGGCGTGATCGTGCGCCGCGGCGCGGTGCTGGCGATGGGCGTGTTTCTCGGCGCCTCGACCAAGATCGTCGATCGCGAGACCGGCGAGACCTTTATCGGCGAGGTTCCGGAATATGCCGTGGTGGTGCCAGGATCGCTTCCCGCCAAGCCGCTCAAGAACGGCCAACCGGGTCCCGCAACCGCGTGCGCGGTCATCGTCAAACGCGTCGATGAGCGCACGCGCGCGAAGACCAGTATCAACGAATTGTTACGGGACTGATCGGAACCCCCGGGCACCGGAGGCGACTGATAATCGGGTGGCAGCGCTTCCGCGCGGTCCGGAGGGCGTTGCATGGACTATATCTGGTTCCTGTTCGATTTCGTGGGCCGGATCAACCGCGTCAGGTTCTGGCTTGCGGCCCTGATCATCGCGTGCTGGATGGCTTTTCTCGGCGGGCTGGCGATCGGCTCCGCAAAGCTTTTCGGCAGCAGCGCTCTCAACGGATTCGGATTCGACACCAACGACATTTTCCGCGTCGTCGATCCCGGCAGCTACCCTTCCGCCTTCGAGACCATCCGTACCGGCAATACGGCCTCGGCGGATTACCTCATTCCCCTTTCGTTCTACGCGATCGGAATGCCGCTTTTTCTGTGGATCTATCTCGCCACCTCGATCAAGCGTCTGCACGATCGCAACAAGAGCGCCTGGTGGATGATCCCGTTTTTCGTCATCCCCGGGCTGTTCGACCAGTTCGACGACCGGCTGCCCAATTCCTATCCGGTGTTGGCCCTCAGCCTGGCCGCGGCCACGCTCTGGCTTTGGGGTCTCGTCGAAATGGGCTTCCTGAAAGGCACCACCGGACCGAACAGGTATGGCGCCGATCCGTTGCCTCGGGCCGTCCCACCGGCGCGGACCCGCGATACGCCGCGCTGGGATCAGCATCGCGAGCTGGAATTGACCCCGCACAGCGCGAGCAGCGCGGGTGGAGCGGATTTGACGTTCGCTTCCCCCGCGCCGGGACATCCTGATGCGAACGTCAAATCCAAAGCTCCACGCGCAAAAAATATTCAGTAGTGGTCCTTTGACGCCGACATTCGTCAACGTGCCTCCCGGATGAGATGCGAATGTCGGCGTCGGACCACTAGCCCGCCCGCGGGCCTGCATGGTAAGCGGGAGCATGAATGACGCGCTCTCCATTGCCCGCGATCTCGTCCGCTGTCCCTCCGTTACGCCTGCCGATGCCGGCGCGCTCGGCGTGCTGGAATCCCTCCTGAACGGAGCCGGCTTCGACGTCCACCGTGTCACCTTCAGTGAACCCGGCACCGCCGATATCGACAACCTCTACGCCCGCATCGGCACCGACGCGCCGCACATCACCTTTGCCGGCCACACCGACGTGGTGCCCGCGGGGGACGAGAGCGCCTGGACTCACGGCGCTTTCGCCGGCGAGGTGAAGGACGGCCATCTCTATGGGCGCGGCGCCGTCGACATGAAGGGCGGAATCGCCTGCGGCGTCGCCGCGGTGCTGGACTATCTCCGCGACACCGGCGGCAGGCCCAAAGGATCGATCTCGTTCCTGATCACCGGGGATGAAGAGGACATTTCGGTCAACGGCACCATCAAGCTGCTGCAATGGGCGGCCGCGCGCGGCGAGACCTTCGATCATGGCGTGCTGGGCGAGCCCTCCAACGTCGAGACCCTGGGCGACTGCATCAAGGTCGGCCGCCGCGGCTCGCAATCCGGCACGCTCCATGTCGAGGGCAAGCAGGGCCACGTCGCCTATCCGCATCGGGCGTCGAATCCAGTGCCGGATATTTCCCGGCTGATCACGGCGCTCAGCGACGAACCGCTCGATCACGGCAGCGCGCAGTTCCAGGCGTCGAACCTCGAATTCACCTCGGTCGATGTCGGCAACACGGCAAGCAACGTGATCCCAGGCCAGGCGCGCGCCAAATTCAACATCCGCTACAACGACTGCCATAGCCGGGACTCGCTGCGCGCGCTGGTCGAGGCGCGCCTGGCGAAGGCCACGGGCAACCGCATCCGCGCGCGCATCGTCTGGGAGCCGTCGAATTCCGACGTGTTCGTCACCAAGCCCAGCCCGTTCACCGACCTCGCCGTTGCTGCTATCGAGGAGGTGACCGGACGGAAGCCGGAGCTCTCCACCTCCGGCGGCACCTCGGACGCGCGCTTCATTTCGAAATATTGCCCTGTGATCGAATTCGGCCTGGTCGGCCAGACCATGCACCAGGTCGACGAGCGCACGCCGGTTGCGGATTTGGAGAAGCTGACGAAGATCTACCGCGGGATATTGGACCGGTATTTCGGGCAGTGATCCGTCATTGCGAGCGTAGCGAAGCAATCCAGTCGTTTTTCGCGGCGAGAGCTCTGGATTGCTTCGTCGCTCCGCCCGCAATGACGGCAACAGCGCCTCAATACTCCACGCGCACCAGATACAGCCCCTCCGGCGGCGCGACCGGGCCGCAGGCTGCACGGTCGCGCGCGGCGAGCGCGGCGGCCAGATCATCCGCGCTCCAGCGGCCCTCGCCGACCCACACCAGCGAGCCCACCATCGAGCGCACCTGGCTGTGCAGGAACGAGCGCGCGGACGTCACGACATGGATCGTGTCGCCGTCGCGGATCACGTCGAGCTGGTCGAGCGTCTTGTCCGGCGATTTCGCCTGACATTCGGTGTCGCGAAACGTGGTGAAATCGTGCTTGCCGACGAGACGCTGGGCGGCGTGATGCATCGCGCCCGCATCGAGCGCGCGCGGCACCCGCCAGACCCGGCCGATGTCGAGCGCGAGATTGGCCCGTGTGTTGACGATGCGGTAGAGATAGTGCCGTTTCTTCGCCGAGAAGCGCGCCTCGAATGTCTCCGGCACGATCTCGGCCGCGAGCACGGCGATCGGATCCGGGCGCAGATGCGCATTGAGCCCGTCGCGGAAGCGCCCCGGCGGAAAGGTTTTGGCGATGTCGCAATGGGCCACCTGCCCGAGCGCATGCACGCCGGCGTCGGTGCGTCCCGAGCCATGGACGCGGACCTCTTCGCCCGACATCGCCTTGACGGCCGCCTCCAGCGCGCCCTGCACCGATGGCGCATCGGGCTGCAGCTGCCAGCCGCAGAACGGCGTGCCGTCATATTCGATGGTGAGCTTGAAGCGGGGCATATTTTCCCAATACCCCGCCTTCGCAGGGCATGACAGCGCTAGGAGAACCGTACTCCCACCTTCAGCGGGGTGCCACGCAAGAACTCCGTCGCCTTCATCGGCGCCTTGCCGGCGCGCTGCAATTCGACGATCCGGACCGCGCCGGCGCCGCAGGCCACCGTCAGGCGATCATCCAGCACCGTGCCCGGTGGACCCGCGCCATCGGCCGGCTCGCAGCGCAGGATTTTCAGCCGCACCGGCGCGCCCTCGACCGGCATCTGGCTCCACGCGCCCGGAAACGGCGACAGTCCGTGAATGTGACGCAGCACCTCGCGTGCCGGCCGGCTCCAGTGGATGCGCGCCTCGGCCTTGTCGATCTTGGCCGCGTAGGTGACGCCCTCGCTCGACTGCTTGGCGAGATGCAACGCGCCGTGTTCGAGCGCGGCCATGGCGCGCACCATCAGGTCGGCCCCGAGCGGCGCCAGGGCGTCGTGAAGGTCAGCCGCGGTCATCGCATCCGTGATCGCGATGCGCGCGACCATGGCGACGTCGCCGGTGTCGAGCCCGGCATCCATCTTCATCACCATGACCCCGGTCTCGGCGTCGCCTTCCATGATGGCGCGGTTGAGCGGCGCGGCGCCGCGCCAGCGCGGCAGCAGCGAAGCGTGCAAATTGTAACAGCCGCGTTTTGGCGCATCGAGGATCGCCTGCGGCAGGATCATGCCATAGGCCACGACCACGGCCGCGTCGGCCTCGTAGTTGCAAAAGGTCGCGAGGGCCTCTTCCGTTTTCAGCGTCTTCGGCGTCAGTACGGGAATGCCAAGCCGTCGCGCCTCCACTTCGACCGGCGTCGGCTGCAGTTCAAGGCCGCGGCGGCCGCCGGGTTTTGGCGCGCGGGTGTAGACCGCTGCGATGTCGTAGCCTCGGTCATGCAGCGCGCGCAGCGTCGGCACCGAAAATTCCGGCGTACCCATGAAGATCAGGCGAAGGGGCATCGGGCTTCTTTTTTGGCTGGCTTTGTCATTCCGGGGCGATGCGAAGCATCGATCTCGAGATTCCGGGTCTGGTCCTTCGGACCATCCCGGAATGACATCGTTGAAGTCAGGTGCCCGGGTCAAGTCCGGGCATGACGACGGAAGCTGTGGCGCTACTCCCCCTCGCGCTTGGCGGCCTTGGAGAATTTCTTCAACACGCGGTCGCGTTTCAGCTTCGATAGGTAGTCGATGAACAATACGCCGTTGAGATGGTCGATCTCATGCTGGATGCAGGTCGCGTAAAGTCCCTCCGCATCCTCTTCGTGCATCTTGCCGTCGAGATCGGAGAAGCGTACGCGGACCTTCGCCGGCCGCTCGACCTCCTCGTAATATTCGGGGATCGACAGGCAGCCTTCCTCGTAGACCGACAGGTCTTCGGACGCCGACAGGATCTCGGGATTGATGAAGACCCGCGGCTGCTGCTTGGTCTCGCCGTTCTCGTCGGGCTTGGCGAGATCCATGGTGATCAGCCGCAGCGGCTGCGCCACCTGGATCGCCGCGAGCCCGATGCCGGGTGCGGCATACATGGTCTCGAACATGTCGTCGGCGAGCTTGCGGACCTCCGCCGTGACCCTCTCGATCGGTTTGGAGACCAGCCGCAGCTGCTTGTCGGGAAGGATGATGATGTCTCGGACTGCCATGGCGGGCGATTTAAGCTGTTGATCAAAAGGGGTCAATGCGCCGCCACGCCGCGTTCACGGTTCGCTAACCACGAATTTTCAGGTTGAGTTAATCATAAAAAATGACTCGCCGCTGACGATAAACGTTCTCTCTTCGTTCGTACAGACGACCGAATCGGTTACACAGGTCGGCATGAACCCGAACCAGATTATCCTGATCATCGGCGACTGGCCGCTCCGCCTGGGCGAAGCCGCCCTGGGCTTTTGCGCGCTCGTCATCCTGCTGTTGCTCGCGATCACGATCGCGGTCGTGCGCTCGGGCCGGCGCGGCGCAGACACGGCGATGGCGCAGGCGGTGCGGGCGGACGCCTTGGAGGAACGCCTCCATGACATGCTGCGCGCCCAGAGCGAGGCCAATGGCCGCGTCGACGCGATGGCACAGGCGCTGGCTGGCCGCCAGGCCGAAATGGCGCGCGCGGTCAACGAGCGGCTCGACTCTGTGACCCACCGGGTCGGCCAGTCGATGGAGCAGAGCACGCGCAACACGATGGATTCCCTGCGCGCGCTGCACGAGCGGCTCGGCATCATCGACCATGCCCACAAGAACCTCACCGACCTGACCACGCAGGTCACGACCTTGCGCGACGTGCTCGCCAACAAGCAGGCGCGCGGCGCCTTCGGCCAGGCCCGGATGGAGGCGATCGTCCAGGACGGGCTGCCGAAAGGCTCCTACGAGTTCCAGTTCACGCTCACGTCCGGCAAGCGCCCGGATTGCGTGGTGTTCCTGCCCGACCAGCGGCCGCTTTGCATCGATGCGAAATTCCCGCTGGAGGCGATGACCGCGCTGCATGACGCGCGCAGCGACGAGGCGCGCAAATTCGCCAGCCAAAGGCTGCGCACCGACGTGCTGAAGCACGTCGGCGACATCGCCGAGAAATATCTGGTTCCAGGCGAGACCCAGGACACCGCGCTGATGTTCGTGCCGTCGGAATCGGTCTATGCCGAGATCCATGACGGGTTCGACGACGTGATCCAGAAGGCCTATCGCGCCCGCGTCGTGCTGGTGTCGCCGTCGCTCTTGATGCTGGCGATCCAGGTGATGCAGCAGATCATGCGCGACGCGCGGATCAGGGACGCCGCCGACCAGATCCGCAACGAGGTGATCAATCTCGGCGACGACCTCGGCCGCCTGCGCGAGCGCGTGTTGAAGCTGCAGAAGCATTTTGGCGACGTCAACGAGGACATCCGCCAGATCCTGATCTCGGCCGACAAGATCGAGAAGCGCGCGGGCCGGATCGAGGAGCTCGACTTCTCCAAGCAAGACGCACCGAGCGAGCCGCCGCGCGGGGTGGGGCCAAAAGCGCCCGACTTGTTCCCGCTCCGCCAGCTGCAGGCGGGGGAGTGAGGTCCTCGTCGCCGCTCCCCGCAGACGGCGGGCGAGGCATCGCCGCCAGAATCTGCTAGCAAGACGGCATGACCGCACCCGAAGTGACCTCCGAAACGGCCCCGCCGACCGACGCGCCCGCGCCCAGCTGGCGCGGGAGCCTTGCCGTTTACCTGCAGCCGCGCGTGCTGGTCGTGCTGTTTCTCGGCTTTGCCTCTGGATTGCCGCTGGCGCTGTCGGGTTCCACGCTGCAGATCTGGATGCGTGAATCAGGGGTCGATCTCGGCACGATCGGGCTTCTCGCGCTCGTCGGGACGCCCTATACGCTGAAATTTCTCTGGGCGCCGCTGGTCGACGCCCTGCACGTGCCCCTCTTCACCCGCGCTTTCGGCCGTCGCCGCGGCTGGCTTCTGTTCTCCCAGCTGCTGTTGATCCTCACCATCCTGCTGCTCGCGCTGTCCGATCCCGCGACCGCACCGTTTGCGACCGCATTCGCTGCACTGCTGGTCGCGGCCGCGTCGTCGACACAGGACATCGTTGTCGATGCGTTCCGGGTCGAAAGCCTGCCCGAGAGCGAGCAGGCCGCCGGCATGGCAGGCTATGTCGCCGCCTACCGGATCGGCATGCTGGTCTCGACCGCGGGCGCGCTGTTCATCGTCAGCGCCTTCGAGAGCTATGACCTCGCACCGTCGGCGGCCTGGATGTGGGGATACGTCGTGATGGCGGCGCTGATCGTGATCGGTACCATCACCGCGCTTGTCGCCACCGAGCCCGCGCAATCGGCCGCGGCCGATGCGGCCACCAGCGCCGAGAGTGCCGCAATGCGCGTCCTGCACGCGGCGTGGGGCGCCTTCTCGGAATTTCTGGGCCGCCGCGACGCGCTCGCCGCGCTCGCTTTCGTGGTGCTGTTCAAATTCACCGACGCGTTCTCTGGCACCATGACCGGACCGTTCGTCATCGATCTCGGCTTCAGCAAGGTGGACTATGCCGCCATCGTCAAAGGCGTTGGCCTTGCCGCCACCCTGATCGGCGGTTTTGCCGGCGGCTTCGTGGCGCGGCGCTATTCGCTGGCGACCAGCCTCTGGATCGGAGGCGTGCTGCAGGCCATCGCCAATCTCTCCTTCTCCTGGCTCGCGCTGACCGGTGTCAACCAATGGGCGCTGGCGCTCGCGGTCACGACGGAGAATTTCACCAGCGCGGTTGGCACCGTGATCTTCGTCGCCTATCTCTCGGCGCTATGCCAGAACCCGCTGCACACCGCGACCCAATATGCGCTGCTGACCGCGTTTGCCGCGGTCGGACGAACCTACCTGTCATCCGGCGCGGGATATGTCGCCAAGACAACCGGCTGGCCGCTGTTCTTCGCGGTCTGCGTCCTCGTCGCCGTGCCGAGCCTCGTCCTGCTGGCCTTATTGCAGCGGCGCGGGCATTTCGATGCGCTCGGGCCGGTGAAAGTCTAGCGCCTCACCAAACTCCATTTCGTCACCACAGCCTCGCTGATCTGGCCGGCATCCTGCGCGCAGGCGACCTCGCCGACCTTCACGGAGATGGCCTTGCCGATCAGCGCCTTCAGCTGGGACGTCTGTGCGTTGCTGGAGGCGATAAGCTGAAAGGTTTCAGGCCCGGTCTCGAGATTGCACAGTCCGCCCGGCTGCGGCAGACGTCGCGGCTCGCTGGTGATCTGATAGGTCGGCACGCGCTTGCCGTCCTTGCCGTCGCGCACCTGCATCATGGTCAATTCGCCGGACAGGATGTCGCCGGTGTTGATCGGCTTTCCGGCCTTCAGCGGAGGATCTGCTTGTTGGGCCGCTGACGCGGAGACAGCAAGCGTCATCATGAGTGCGGCGAAAGATGCAGCCAAAGCACAGCATTTGCCGAATCGTCGTTTCGTCATTCCATCGTTTCCGTCGTGAGATGATTAGAACAGGGTCCGCTGCCGCATCGCGGCGGACAGCGTACCTTCGTCGAGATAGTCGAGCTCGCCGCCGACCGGCACGCCATGCGCGAGCCGGGTGACCTTGACGTTGGCCTCATGCATGAGGTCGGTGATGTAGTGCGCCGTGGTCTGGCCATCGACGGTCGCATTCAGCGCCAGGATGATCTCGTGGACCTGTGGATCATGGGCGCGCGCCACCAGCGCATCGATGGTGAGGTCCTGCGGGCCGACGCCGTCGAGCGGCGACAACGTGGCGCCGAGCACGTGATAGCTCCCGTTGGTGGCATTCGCCCGCTCCAGCGCCCAGAGGTCGGCGACATCGGCGACCACGACAATGATCGAACGATCGCGGCGCGGATCGGTGCACACCGTGCAGGGATTTTGCGTGTCGATATTGCCGCAGGTCCTGCAGACCTGGACCTTGTCGATCGCGACCTGCAGCGCGGCCGAAAGCGGCGTCATCAGCGCTTCACGCTTCTTGATGAGATGCAGCGCCGCCCGGCGCGCCGAGCGCGGGCCGAGCCCCGGCAGCCGCGCCAGGAGCTGGATCAGGCGTTCGATCTCGGGACCGGCGACAGCGGGCATGAACGTGGTCTAGCCGAGCCCCAATCCGGGCGGCAGGCCGAGCCCGCCGGTCAATGCCTGCATCTTCTCCTGCACCGCCACCTCCGCCTTGCGCCTTGCGTCGTTCTGCGCGGTCACCAGCAGGTCCTCAAGAACCTCACGCTCTTCCGGCTTCATCAGCGAGTCGTCGATCTTGATGCCCTTGACCTCCATCTTCGCGGTCATGCGCACCGAGACAAGGCCGCCGCCGGAGATGCCCTCGACCTCCAGATTGCCGAGTTCCTCCTGCATCGCCTGCATCTTCGACTGCAGTTGTGCCGCCTGTTTCATCATGCCGAGAAAATCAGCCATCGCCTCAATCCTTAACGTGGGCAAACCGCGACGGCTTCGGTTGAATCGCCATCGCGCTCCAGGGTTCTTGTTTGAGCATGACCCCTCGGGTCAAGCCCGAGGGCATGCTCTCCGGACCGTTTGGGTCGGGATCATGCGCTACAGATCAAGCTCATCGTCGCCGTCGAACTCCTCGACGGGCACCTCGGCGCTAATATCGGCTTCCGGCGGCTCAGGGGCAAGCTTGCGCACCTCGATGATGCGGGCGCCGGGGAAGCGCGCCAGCACCTCCTGGACCCGCGGATCGGCTTCCGCGGCGCGTTCGCGATCGTTCTTCTCGACCAGGCTCTGCTGGCGCAGCGTCGCCTGCCCCTTCTCATTGGACACCACGATCGTCCAGCGCCGGCCGGTCCACAGGTCCAGCTTACGCGACAACTCATTGACCAGCGAGCGCTGTGCATTTGCCTCGAGCGCCACTTCCAGCCTGCCGTCCTCGAAACGGACCAGGCGGACATCGGTCTCCAGCGCGCTCTTGGTCAAAAGGTCGCGCTTTTCGCCCGCCAGCGCCACCAGTTCCCGAAAGCTGGAAATTCTCCGCGCGGGCTCGCCCTGCCCTTCGGCGGCCGGCGCAAGCATCTGCGGACGCACCGACGGCTCCGCGCTTGCGCGCGGCGCCACGGAGGCACGCACTGGGGCCGCCGCGGCCCCAGAGATGGTCGGCGCCGGGCTACCCCGTGGCGTCTCCCTGGCCACCACGACCGGCGAGGACCCGCCATTCTGATCGATCATGCGGATCGCCTCGTCCGGCGTCGGCATGTCGGCGACATAGGCGATGCGCACCAGCACCATCTGCGCGGCCTCGGCGGGCCGGGTCGCCGTCTGCACCTCGGCGATGCCCTTGAGCAGCATCTGCCACATCCGTGACAGCACCCGTATCGACAGTTTTGGGGCAAAGTCGCGCGCACGCAGCCGTTCCGTCTCGCTGAAGGCGACGTTGTCGGCCAGCGACGGGACGATCTTCACCCGGGTCACGAAAAAGACGAACTCGGCAAGGTCGGAGAGCACCACGATCGGATCGGCGCCGGTATCGTACTGATCGCGGAACTCGCGAAAGGCGCTCGCGATATCGCCACGCGCAAGCTGCTCGAACAGGTCGATCACCCGAGTGCGGTCGGCGAGCCCCAGCATCTGCCGCACGGCGTCGGCGCGCACGGGCCCGGCAGCATGCGCGATGGCCTGATCGAGCAGCGAGAGCGAATCGCGCACCGATCCTTCGGCGGCGCGGGCGATGATCCCGAGCGCCTCGGGCTCGATCCCGACGCCCTCCTTTGTCGCAATATTGCCGAGATGCGCCATCAGGACGTCAGCCTCGACCCGGCGGAGGTCGAAGCGCTGGCAGCGCGACAGCACCGTGACCGGGACCTTGCGGATTTCGGTGGTGGCGAAGACGAATTTGGCGTGCTCGGGCGGCTCTTCCAGCGTTTTCAGGAAGGCGTTGAACGCCGCCGTCGACAACATATGGACTTCGTCGATGATGTAGACCTTGTAACGGGCGCTGGCCGGCGCATAGCGCACGCTGTCATTGATCTGGCGCACGTCATCGACGCCGGTGTGCGAGGCGGCGTCCATCTCCAGCACGTCCATGTGCCGGCTTTCCATGATCGCCTGGCAATGCGTGCCGAGCACCGGCATGCGGATGGTCGGCCCCTTCACCGAGCCGTCGGACAATTCGTAGTTCAATGCGCGCGCGAGAATCCGCGCCGTCGTGGTCTTGCCGACGCCGCGCACGCCGGTCAGTATCCAGGCCTGCGGAATCCGCCCGGTCTCAAAGGCGTTGGAAATGGTGCGGACCAGCGCGCCCTGCCCGATCAGATCGTCGAAAGAGGAAGGGCGGTATTTTCGCGCCAGAACCCGGTACGGCTTGGCCGCTGGCGCTGCGCCGAGCGCGAAACCGGCCTGATTGTCGCTGTCGGGTCGATCGGAAGAAGCGCCAGCATCGGTCATCGATCGATCCGCAATTGATTTTTCTCTCGGCCTTTTTTGCGGAAAGAAACGTAAGGGTCGGCGGAACACGCGCGGGTCCGCCATGCCTTGCACGTTCGCGCGAGAAATAGGTAGGAGACTGACGAGCGACCCGATCCGGACCTCGTTAGGGCTGCTTCCTTCCGGACCTGACCCGGTTGGCGAGTGGCTCGTCCACCGCCAATCTCCCGGTCCCTATTTGGGGCCAAAAGCCCAAGAAAGCAAGCGGGGCTCACGCTGTCATGCCCCGCCAAGGCGAGGTATCCAATAAACTCCGCTCCGTCGACAATCCGGGGCGGCGGTACTGGATCATCCGCTTTCGCGGATGATGACGCCTTGATATGAAACCGCCACCCGTGTCCTTTTTCGAGCCCGACAATTGCCGGGACTTTGGGAACCCCTGAATGTCCGATCCCGCCTGGTCGCTGCACCCCCAGCTCAAGAAGGACACCGTCGAGATCGGCGACCTGCCGCTGTGCCGTGTGCTGGTCATCCAGGACGCGCACTATCCCTGGCTGCTGCTGGTCCCGCGGCGCGACGGTGCGGTCGAGATCATCGATCTCGACGAGGTCGAGCAGGCGCAATTGATGACCGAGATCAGCCGCGTGGCGCGCGCGCTGAAAGACATCACCAAATGCGACAAGCTGAACATCGCAGCCCTCGGCAACGTGGTTCCGCAGCTTCACGTCCACGTTATCGCTCGGCGCACCAGCGACGCCGCCTGGCCGCGCCCGGTCTGGGGCGTGATGCCGCCGCTGCCCCACGACCCCGAAGAGGTGCGGAATTTCATCGGCGCGCTGCGCCGCAAGATCTGGTTGGGTTGAAAGAACAAGATGTCAGCATTTGATTCATTTCCGTTGGGCCGGCCCGCGTTCGTCACCGATATTCTCGATCGCGCGGCGCATCTGCGCGGCCACGACGACAAGCTGATCGCGCTCGTGGGCAATCCCGCCTCGCGCGCCTATGTGGTGCATCGCGATTCGCTGGTCGTGAAGCGCGAGAATGGTGCTTCACGCGCGCTGCTCTCGATCGACGAGGCGCTGAAATTCGGCGCCAATCCCGGGACGATCTTTTTGGGCCTGCGCGATGGCGCCGCGGTGTTCGGCATGGGGATCTCGCAAACCGCCGCGGAAAAGCTCATCAATCGCGAGGACGTCGCGGTGACCGAGCTGCGCGGCATGGCGATGCAGGGCATCGTGCCATCAGGAGAGCTCTCGGCGATCGCGATGGCGAAATCGCTGGTCACCTGGCACCAGCGCCATGGCTACTGCGCCAATTGCGGAACCCGCACCGCCATGAAGGAAGGCGGCTGGAAGCGTGACTGTCCGAACTGCAAGGCCGAGCATTTTCCGCGCACCGACCCCGTCGTCATCATGCTGGTGACCTCGGGCGAAAACTGCCTGCTCGGCCGGCAGAAGCAATTTCCGACCGGCATGTATTCCTGCCTCGCCGGCTTCGTCGAGGCCGCCGAGACCATCGAGGACGCCGTCCGTCGCGAAATCCGCGAGGAAAGCGGCATCGACTGCACCGACGTCGGCTACTATATGACGCAACCCTGGCCCTATCCGTCCTCCCTGATGATCGGATGCACGGCACGCGCGCTCAACGAGGACATCGTGGTCGACCGCACGGAACTCGAGGACGCCCGCTGGTTTACCCGTGACGAGGCGCGCCTGATGCTCACGCGCCAGCATCCCGAGGGCCTCGCCGGACCGCACCCCTTCGCGATCGCCCATCATCTGGTCGGCCGCTGGGTGCATGGCGAGGGCGCGTAGGGCATGATCCGGGATCGCGCCCTGGCGCTGAACCGGTCTTAACGTCGATACTTGCCCTCTGACCCGCAACGGATTTCCCGATGAATTCTCCCGGACCGAAGAAAGTGCCACACATTCTCTGCATCGGCATTCCGGTGCGCGACGGCACGTTTCGCGTCGAACGCGTGCCCGAGCGGGGCTTCAAGGAAAATGCCAGCAGTTTCGTGGAAATCTGCGGCGGCAATGCGCTCAATGCCGCGATCGGGATCGTGCGGATCGGCGGCCGCGCCTCACTTTGCGGTCCGATGGGCGATGCCAAGGAGGCGGCGAGCCGCTTCATCTTCGACAAGCTCGCCGAAGAGGGCATCGACACCAGCCATCTGATCCACATGGCCGGGCTGGTGACGCCGATCTCCGCGATCATGATCGATGCGAGCGGCGAGCGCACCATTGTGACGTTTCGCGATCCGGAGCTCTGGAAGGTACAACTGCCGCCGGCCGATATCCTGCTCCGGGATTGCGATGCAATCCTCGTGGAAAGCCGCTGCGCGTCCTTCGCCACCGATCTCTGCGCCGAGGCGCTGCGCCGCGGCATTCCCGTGGTCGTCGACATCGACCGCGCGATGTCGCGCAGCGAAGGCATGTTGTCCGCCGCATCGCACCTGGTGTTCTCCAGCGAGCAATTGCAGGAAACCGCCGGGATCGCCGACGACGGCGAGGCCCTGAAGAAGCTCGCCAAGCTGACCCCGGCCTTCCTGGCCGCAACCCGCGGCCCGCGCGGCACCATCTGGCTCGACGAGCACGGCGGCTTGCGGGAGACCCCGGCCTTCCCGGTCCACACCGTCGACACGCTCGGGGCCGGCGATGTGTTCCACGGCACGTTCACGGTGGCGTTGACCGAGGGAATGGACCTGCTGGCGGCGCTGCGGTTCGCCTCCGCCGCCGCGGCCCTGAAATGCACCCGGTTCGGCGGGGCATTCGCGGCCCCAAATCGGACGGAGGTCGAGGAGCTGTTGCACCGCACCCAGGCCTAGTCTCCAACCCGGCCTGGACCCGGCGGGACTTGCGATAGAAGAATTTTCTCTATATGAAGGGAAAAATTCCTTGATATGGAACAAAGTTCTTCGCATGAGCGACCCCGCCGTCCAGCTCCCCGAACCCAACCGCCGTCTCGATGCCATCGACCGCAAAATCCTGATGGTGTTGCAGGAGGATGCCTCGTTGTCGGTCGCCGAGATCGGCGATCGGGTCGGACTGTCATCGACGCCATGCTGGAAGCGCATCCAGCGGCTTGAAGCCGACGGGGTGATCCTGCGCCGGGTCGCGCTGGTCGATCAGAACAAGATTGGACTGGGCATTTCGGTGTTCGTGTCGGTCGAGAGTGCCGACCACTCGGAAGCCTGGTTGAAAAAATTCGCGGACGCCGTCAGCGCGATGCCGGAGGTGATGGAATTCTATCGGATGGCGGGCGACGTCGACTACATGCTGCGCGTCGTGGTCGCGGACATGCCGAGCTATGACGTGTTCTACAAGAAACTGATCAGCGCCGTGCCGCTGAAGAACGTCACCTCGCGCTTTGCGATGGAAAAAATAAAATCAGTCACGGCGCTGCCGGTTCCAGCGGCGTGACACGTGATTTCAACGGCTTGATCTGAGCACGATCGCAATATCATCGAACAACGACATATCATCGAACAACGACATATCGCGAAAATTACCACCGACTTCGCGACGGGAGACTTTTACAGCTCATTAGTCTTCGCATCGAT
>Ga0210401_10002748_pt1 | contig 19251 bp, 16 predicted proteins | sample IncBWH32MmetaG_FD_150866 | JGI IMG/M metagenome (GOLD analysis project Ga0210401, IMG submission 150866) | Forest soil microbial communities from Barre Woods Harvard Forest LTER site, Petersham, Massachusetts, United States - Inc-BW-H-32-M | ecosystem: Environmental > Terrestrial > Soil >... | reverse complement strand
AAAAGCAAAAGAGCCCCCCGTTTCCGGAGGGCTCTTTTGCTTTGTCTCTGTAAGGCGAGAGCCTGGCCTGAGAGCCTGCCCTGAGCCTTTTGAAGGGTGCCCGGCAATTGTACATAGCTCGATGTCACGGGCCTCGAAGGCCAGCTTAACGGCCGTCCATCGGCACCCAATGGGCCTCTTGCGGGCCCACGTAGTCGCCCACCGGACGGATCAGCCGGTTGTTGGCCTGCTGCTCCAGCACGTGGGCGGTCCAGCCGCTGAGGCGGCTCAAGGCGAAGATGGGGGTGAACATCTCCGGGTCAATGCCCATGCAGTAGTAGGTGCTGGCGCTGTAGAAGTCCACGTTGGGCTTGATGGCTTTGAGCTCCCACATGGCCTCCTCGATCAGGCGGCTCATTTCGAACCACTTGGGCTGGCCCGCCTTGGCGCAAAGGCTCTCGCTCATTCGCCGCAGGTGCGTGGCCCGCGGGTCCTCGGTCTTGTACATGCGGTGGCCGAAGCCCATGATCTTTTTCTTTTTTTCCAGCGCGTCCTTCACCCATTCCTTGGCGTGGGCCGGCTCGCCCACTTCCTTGAGCATGTGCATCACTTCGGTGTTGGCGCCGCCGTGCAGAGGGCCCTTCAGCGCCCCAATGGCCGAGACGATGGCGCTGTGCAGGTCGCTCAAGGTGGCCGCGGCCACCCGGGCGGTGAAGGTGCTGGCGTTGAATTCGTGGTCCGCGTGCAGGATCAGGCACTGGTCAAAGATCTTTTCGTTGGCCGAATCGGGATCCTTGCCGGTGAGGCAGCGCAGGAAATTGAAGGCCACGCTCTTGCGGGGCGCCGGGGCCACGAATTCCTGGCCAAGCATCACCCGCTGGATCGCCGGCACCAGCGCGGTCATGCGGCCCATGAGGCGAATGGCTTTGCGGCTTTGCGGGTGGTCCCGTCCAAAGCCGGGGGCCCCTGGGGTGAGTTGGCCCATGTAGCGGAAGCCGTCCTTCCAGGCCTCCGGGGTCACGCTGGCCCCCTCTTCAATATCAGCCAGGCCGAGAAGGCTCACGCCGGTGCGCAGCAGGCTCATCGGATTGGCCTTGGCCGGCAGGGTCTTCAGCCACGCCGCGACCTGCGGTTCCAGCAGGGTCTCGGCTGAAAGGTCGTCCTTGAAGCTTTCCAGTTCCTTGGCTTGGGGCAAGCGCCCGTACCAGAGCAGGAAGATGGTCTCTTCAAAACTGGAATTGTCGGCCATCTCGTGGATCGAGATGCCTCGATAGGTTAGGACGCCGCGTTTGCCATCGATGGTGCTGACGGAAGTCTGCCCCGCGACAATATCTTCAAGCCCACTGACTGCCATAAATGCACCTCGCTGCGTAATTCACTAAGTAGGTTCGTGAAAGACTTTAGTCCTTTTGGGCAAACCCGGCAACTGTTTTGGATCCGGGCGCGCCGGAAAAGGCCGTATTGGCGGCCCTAAACAAGATCGTTAATCTGCGATTGTGGGATGGGGTAGACCGCTGATGACGGGTTGAACGCGGGATTCGAGGGTCAGGCGTCAAAAAGGCTGTCGTAGTAGTCATGCAAGGCTTCCAATTCGCCCGGACGGGCCTCGACGATATGCAGGCCCATGCTCCAGCGGCCATAGAGATCCGCCGCATTGCGCTTGGACCAAGCCACCTGCGCCCGGACCGTCAGCGTGCGCCGCACGGGCTTGTCCAAGGTGACCACCAGGTCGACCACGGTCTTTGGATCCAATTCATAGTCGCTGTGGATCTGAAGGCCGGTCTTGCTCAGATTGATCGTGCGTCCGCCAAAACTGTCACCGGGGCCCAGGTGGTGCCCGGTGCTGCGGTTCAAGGGCAGCGAGACCACCATGCAGTCCATGGGCAGCACGGCCGTGATCCGCTTTTTTCCGCGGCTTTCTTCCTTGGGTTTGCGCAGGGGAGGCATGGGATCCCTAAAGATGGTGCCGGAGGTGGGACTTGAACCCACATGCCCACTGAAGGACGAAGGATTTTGAGTCCTTTGTGTCTGCCATTTCACCACTCCGGCAACGGCGCGCATGGTACCCAAGGACCGGCCAAGGGTCAAACGATTTTGGATTCCATAGGACGAAATACCTATCCGCGCCAATTCAAGTTTCCAGTCAGAAACGCCTTCAGGGCTTTGTGTTTGACAATCTTTTTGGCAAGTGTTAGCGTTTAGGATTATGGGGGGGAATGGTCAAAACCCTCTGTGAATTAGGGGTTTTTTGTGTCCGAAGACAAGAAGACCATCGTCAAAATGGCCCATATCTATTCCCAGGAAGGTCGCTGGGATAAGGCCATTGCCGAGTATAAAAAGCTGATTAAGCTGGACCCAGAGGACTTTAACAGCTTTTCCATGCTCGGGGATGTACTGGTGAAGAAGGGGGAACTGCAGCCCGCCTTCGACGCCTATTTTGTTTGCTCCGATGCCTACATTCGCCTGGGACAGCTGGAAAAAGCCGCCCTGGTGCAGAGCAAGATCGCCCGCCTCAACCCAGAAGCGCTCAACGCCGACAGCAAAGCCAAACAGTCCGTCTTTCAAAAGCAGGTGGAAGGCGACAAGGCCATGGACGGCGGCGACCTGGACGCGGCCATCGCCTCGTACCAAAACGTGCTGGGGATGGACCCCGACCGCTTCGACCTTTACCAAAAGCTCGGCGACCTATTCCTGCGCAAGGGCGACATCGAGCAGGCCTGCCGCAAGTACCTTGAGATCGGCGACATCTATTTCCGAAACAAGCTCATCAAGAAGGCCGCGCCGATCTATTTGAAGGTGGTCGAGCTGGATCCGGAGAACGTGGACGCCCACGCGGCGCTCGCGGACATCCAAGCCAAGAGCGGCAACGAAAGCGAGGCCAAGAAGGAGCTGCTCCTGCTGGCCGAATTCCTTTTCCAGCGCGGGGACCTGGACCGCTGCTACCAGTTCGCCCAAAAGGGCGAGCAGCTGAAGAGCATCGAAAGCTACAACTACCTGGGCCACGTGGAGCTCCGACGCGGCAAGCGCGGCGAAGCCCGGGCCTGGTTCGAGAAGCTGCTCAAGTTCAAGCTCAACCACGGCGGGGCCCTGTGGGGCCTGGGCCTGGTGCAGGTCGAGGAAGGGAAGCCCGACGACGCCATGAAGACCTGGGCGCGGGTGCCCAACACGGACCGCTTCTACGGCGAGACCCTCGAAGCCATGGGTTCGGTGTTGGCCGGCAAGGGAAAGTCCGCGGAAGCCGCCAAGCACTACCAGGACGCGGCCGCCGCGCTGCGCGCCAAGGGCATGGCGGACGCGGCCAAGGCCGCCACGGCCAAGGCCAGCGAACTGCTGGGCGGCGCGGTGCTGGAGGACGAGCCTGCCGCCCCCGCGCCGGCCCCCCAGCTGCCCGCTGCCGCGGCGCCTCAGCCGCCGCCGGCCCCGGCGGAGGTCCCCGCCCCTGTGGCCCAAGCTCCCGCGCCCCCGGCCGCCGCTTTGCCGCCGCTGCCCACTGTGTCGACCCCGGTCAGCGCGCCGCTTCCGCCCCTGCCTGAATTGCCCGGCGCAGCCGAACCTAGCGCCGAGGACGACGTCGAAACTCTGCTGGCCTTGGCGGACAATTTCGAGGCCGAAGGCGCCTTTGACGAGGCCATTGACGTCTACCAGCGGGTCCTGGCGCAGTCGGCGAACGACGCGCGGGCGAAGGAAGGGCTGAGCCGGGCCTACCGCATGCTCGCCGGCGGGCCGGCCCAGGCCGCGCCTGCCGAGGCTCCCAAAGCCGGCCAGGATGACGAACTGGCCCAGCTGGCCGCCCGCAAGGCAGAGGCTGAGGCGGAGCGACGCCAGGCCGAAGAGGCCGCGCGCAAACTGGCCGAGGAACGCGGCCGGGCCGAGGACGAGGCCCGGCGTGCCTCCGAAGCGAGGGCGCAAGCCGAGGCCGCCGCCCGAAAATTGGAGAGCGAGCGCAGCACCGCTGAGGCCCTAGCCAAGGCCGAGGCCGAAACCAAGCTGCGGGCGGAGACCGAAACCCGGCTGCGGGCCGAGATCGAAGCCAGGCAGAAGGCTGAGGCCGACGCCAAACGCCAGGCCGCCGACGCGGCGGCGCAAGCCGAGTCCATGCACAAGCGCATCGAGGCGGAGATCCGCGCGCAACTGGAAGAAGAGATGCGCCGCAAGGTGGAGGCCGAGGCCCAGGCCCGCACCGACGCCGAGGTGGCCAAGAAGGTGGAGGCGGCGCGCCAATCCGCGGAAGCCGACGCCAGGGTGAAGGCCGAAGCAGAGATCCGGCGCCAATTCGAGGCCGAGCGCAAGAAGCTCGAAAACGAGCAGTCCGGCGAAAAGCAGCGCAAGGAAGATGAGCTGCGCCGCGACATCTCGGCCAAGGTGGAGGTCCAGCAAAGGGCCGAAACCGACCGCAAGGTCGAGGCGGTGCGGGTCCACGCCCAGGACGAGGCGAAGAAGCGCCAGGCCAACGAGGTGCTGGCGCGGGTGGAGGCCCAGCAAAAGGAGAAGTTCGCGCCCCTGCAGCGGACCATCGACGAGATCCGGCGCAAGGTGGAGGAGCGGGCCGCCCAAAACAACGCGGCCGGGTCCCCGGGCGCTCCCAGCGCCCCCGCGGCGCCGGCGGCGGCCCAGCCGCTTGCCAACAAGGCGGCCGCCGAAGAACCCGACGAGATGGACGATTTCATGACCGCCGCGGTCGCCGACATCTACGTGAAGCAGGGCCTGGTGGACGAGGCACGCCGCATCTACGACCGCATACTCCGCCGCGAGCCGGGGAACCAAGAGGTGCGGGACAAGCTGGCCGGACTCGACGGCAAGCCCGCCGCGGCCGCCGAACCGGACGCCAAGGCCGCCGACCCAGTGAAGAAGAGCAAAGTCTCCTACCTTTGATGGCCTAATGAGCTATGAACAACATTTCGGACTGACTGAGCAGCCCTTCGGCAACGCCGCGGACGCCCGTTTTTTCTATGAAAGCGAGCAGCACCAGGAAGCCATGCTGCGCATCCAGCATTCGGTGAGCACCATGAAGGGGCTCACCGTGGTCATCGGGGGCGCGGGCGCGGGCAAGACCCTGCTGGCCCGCTATGTGCTGGCCAAGCTGGAAGAGAAACCCGGCGAATACGAGGCGGCCCTGCTGGTGATCGTGCACAGCGAAGTCACCGCCGACTGGCTGCTCCGCAAGATCGCCAACCAGCTGGGCGTGCCCAATCCGGCGGAGCGCAAGGCCGACCTGCTGCCGCAGCTTTTTGAGCGGCTGATGGCCATCCACGACGCAGGGCGCAAGGCCGTGGTGATCATCGACGAAGCGAACATGCTCAAGAGCAAGGACATCTTCGAGGAATTCCGCGGGCTGTCCAACCTGGAGGTGCCCGGCCGCAAGCTTATCAGCGTGGTGCTGCTGGGGCTGCCGGAGCTGGAGACCAACATGGCCGTGGACCCGCCCCTGGTGCAGCGGGTGGCCATGAAGGTGAACATCCGGCCCCTGGACGCCACCAGCAGCGCCGCCTACATCCGCCACCGCCTGGCGGTGGCCGGCGCCAAGGAGCCCATTTTCGAGTCCGAAGCGCTGAACATGGTGCATGCCATCGCCAAAGGGGTGCCCCGACTGATCAACACCCTTTGCGACAACTGCCTGTTGGAGGCCTTCCTGGTGAAGCGGGACCGCGTTAACGCCGCGCTGGTGCAGGACGTGGGCCGTGACCTCGGCTTGGTGACCCCATGAGCGGCAAGATGACGGCCCGGGCTTGGCTGGGACTGGCGCTGGGGTGCCTGGCTCTGGGCCTCCTGTGGGGCGCCATGCGCGGGGCCTGGCGGGACAAGGTCTCCGGCTGGTCCAAGGGCATGGACCTGGGTCCGGCCCGGGTGGCCATCCTGCCGCTGGACGGCGAGATCCAGGATTCAGAAGCCACGATCCACTGGCTCAAGCGCTTCGCCCACGACGTCCGCGGGGTCAAGGCCATCGTCATCGCCCTGGACACGCCCGGCGGCGGCGTGGCGCCGAGCCAGGAGATCTGCCAGGAGATCTACCGCCTGCGCGACGACGGCATGGTGGTGGTGGCCAGCATGGGCAACATGGCGGCCAGCGGCGGCTACTACATCTCCACGGCCTGCGACGAGATCGTGGCCGACCCGGGCACGGTCACCGGCAGCATCGGCGTCATCATGGACAGCTACCACGCCGAAAGGCTGCTGGACAAGGTCGGGGTCAAGTTCGAGACCATCAAGAGCGGCGAGTTCAAGGACAGCGGCAGCTTTTCGCGGCCCATGCTTCCGCGGGAGCGGGCCCTGTTCCAGCGCGCCATCGACGACGTGTACGACCAGTTTGTGGAGGCCGTGGCCGAGGGCAGGCACGACGCGTTCACAGCGGTGCTGGCCCACCGCAGCGGGCGCAAGGCGGACAGCTACACCGAGGCCGAGGTGAAGGCCTACGCCAAGTCGCTGGCCGACGGGCGCATCTACACCGGACGGCAGGCCCTGGATCTGGGCTTGGTGGACACCCTGGGCGGGCTGCAGGACGCCGTGGACCGGGCCAGCGAACTGGCCGGCATCCACGACCCCGAGGTGGTCACCTTCCGCCAGGGACGCAGCCTGGCCGAATGGATGACCGGGATGACCCGCGCGGAGATGAAGGCCTGGGTTCGGCAGGCCTTCAGCGGCGAGGGACCGGCGATGAATTTCGTGTTGCGCTGAACTGACCCAAGGAGATTTTGAGATGGCCGACGAGAATTTGCCCCCGAGCGACGAGGCCGGGGAGCCCGAAACAGCGTCCCAGGCGGCGGAGACCCCGGCGCCTGCGCCCGTGGCCGTGGAGGAACGGCAGCCCGACAAGCCGCTGCGCAGCTGGGGCGGGACCTTCTTTCTGCTGGCCTTGGCGGCGGTGCTTTCAACGGTGGTGGGCCTGTTCCAGGAACGCCAGGAGGAGCCCAAGCACCTGTGGCTGGGGCTGGGGCTGCTGCTCTGGGGCCTTTTGGACCTGCTGGCCCAGCGCAGGGGCCTGGTCAAGTGGCGGGGAGCCAAGGCGGTCACGGGCAACGTGGTGAACCTGCTGCGCGCGCTTGCGCTGGCCGGGCTGGGCGCATGGCTGGCGCTGATGGCGGAGGGCCTGGCCAAATTCCACGGGACCGCCCTGGTGACCACGGCGGGGGTGAGCATCCTGGTGGGTTACCTCGGCGTCGCGCTGGCGCTGGAGGCCTCGGTGAAGGGCATGCGCCTCAGCGGCCAGGCCCTGATGCTGCTGGCGCTGGGGCTCATGTACATCTCCTACCTGTATTTCAGCATCCCATTCACCTTCAGCTGGGCCGCGGTCTTCGCCATGCTGGCCTTCGCCGCGGCGGGCTGGTCGGCCTTTCGCGGGGCGCTGGATGAGAATCCGGCGCTGGCCCGGGCCGTGATGCTGGTGGTGCTTCTCCTGGGCGCACCCCTCGTCACCTTCGCCGTGCAGCAGATGTTCATGGTGGAGGAGCAGCCCCTCTTCACCCCGACCCTGCTCATCCCGCGCATGCGCCGGGTGGTGAAGGGCGTCTCGCCGGAGGCCGCCCAGATCAAGTGGGCCCCTGTGCACACCCAGCCGGCCCAGCCCGGCGACGTGCTTTACAGTGACAAGGTCGCCTTCAGCGACCGCCGCGGGGACAAGGCCGGGGTGGGCCTGTTCCAGCAACAGGACGACGGGCTGGGCCAGCTGTCCTGGGTCGAAACCGGCGACGACACCCAGCTGACCGGCTTCAGCCAGGACGGCAGCCAGCTGGCCTTCACGGCCAAGAAACCCGGCTCCAGCGCGCCCTCCCTGAGCGTGCTGGAGCCCGCCTCGGGCCAGGGCTCGGTGCCCCAGGACGGGGCCAAGGCCTACTATGAGCTCCGGACCATCTACCAGTCCTCCACGGCGCCCGGCCCGGTGCACGGCCAGGTGTGGAGGAACCGCGGGACGCAGCTGTATTTCTCCGGCCCCGAAAGCAGCCCCAAGTCCCCGGAGGCGAAGATCCTCCGCGAGGACCTCAGCGGCCACCAGTACTCGGTGCTCCGCAAGGGGCGCGGATACCCGGCGATCTCGCCGGACGGCCAGACCCTGATGAGCGTGGGCTTCCTGCCTGACGAGATCTACCTGGAAATGGCCGACGGGGTCAACGGAAGCGGCAACCCCCGGGTCTTCGACCCGTTGAAGGAAAAGGCCTATTTCCCGGCCTGGAACGCGGCCCAAACCCGCACGCTGTTCATCAAGAAGAACCGCCTGATGATCATGCATTCCAACGGCACGCGGCAGGAGCCCTTCGGGCCCCGGCTGCTGGAGTCGCGGCTTTGGTACACCCATTCCACCGCGCCCTTCACCCTGGCCTTCCAGCACACCGGGGACCGCTACCGCATCTACCGGGCCCAGCCGGACGGCAGGCAGGAAAAGCTCATCTTCGCCGCCGTGGGCAGGGACCTGTCCCCGCCCCAATGGTCGGCGGATTCCAAGCGCATCGGCTTCGTGCTCCGCGATGACCACGGGTCCTCCATCTACACCGTGAACGCCGACGGCAGCTGGCCCAGGCGCTTTTTCCTGACCAAGGACCTGGTGCGGAACCTGCAATGGAGCCCGGACGGATCCCGGCTGGCATGGATCTGCGAGCGCGGCGGGGATGACTGGCTTGGCGGCCTGGGCGCGGGCGTGTCCCAGGAGCTGTGGACGGCGGGCTACGAGGGCCTGGATCCGGAACGGCGGATCCAGAGCCAGGGCAAGCTGAGCTGCCCCACCTGGGCCCCGGACGGGAAGCGCATCGCGGCGCAGGAAACCAGCAGCTGGAGCTTCCTGGGCTGGCGCCTGGTGAACCCGGACCTGAACAACGTCCTGGTGGCGGACCTCTCTGACCGCCACGTGCGCGTCATGACCCGCTATGGCATCATGGCCCGGCAGCCCGCCTTCTCGCCGCAGGGCGTGGCCGTGGCCTACTTCACCGACCAGCGGCCTTGGGCCCCGGGCCTGCAGGGCCGCAAGCTCTTTGACCTGGTCATCTCCCAGCTCTACTGAGACCCCTTGAATCGCCGCCCCAATCAACGCCGCCCGCCGATCAAGCGGGCGGCCTTGTTTATGGCCCTGCTGCTCTTGGCCGGCGGCGCGGAAGGCTATGGCCCTTTCAAGCCCCGCCCTTCCGATCTACGCTGGAAGATACTTAAATCAGCCCATTTTGACGTCTATTTCTACCCGGAAGAGGAGGCCTTGGCCCGCCGCGCCGCGGTGCTCGCCGAGGCGGCGCTTGACCATGACTCGCATGTGGTGGAGTACTACCCCAAGGGCCGCCAGCCGCTGTTCCTGTTCCAATCCCATGTCCAATTCCAGCAGACCAACATCAGCCAGGAGGTCATCGGGCCGGGCACGGGCGGCTTCACCGAAGCCTACAAGAACCGGATGGTGCTGCCCACGACCCAGTCCGACAAGTGGCTGCGCATCGTCATCGCCCACGAGCTGACCCATGCCCTGCAGTTCGACGTGCTCTACGGCGAGGGCCAGCGCAGCTTCCAGGTGCTGAAGAACTACCTGATCCCCCTGTGGGTGATGGAGGGCATGGCCGAGTACTGCGCCCAAAATTGGGACGCCTACGCGGACATGGTCATGCGCGACGCGGTGATCAACGACCGGGTTCCGGACCTGGCCGACATGGACGGATTCAGCCACCTGGACGAGGTCTACGTCGCGTACAAGGCCGGCCAGTCCGCGATCCAATACCTGGCGGACACCCAGGGCCCCGGCGCCGTGGCCGAACTGATGCGGAAGTACAAAGCCGAGATCTCCACCGGGCAGGTCCTGCGGGAGGTCACGGGGATGGATGCCGGGCGCTTCAACCGCGACTGGAAGGCGAGCCTGCGGAAGAAATATTGGCTTCAAACCCAGGGGAAACGCCCTGTTTCCGACCTCGGGCCCGCCCTTACCACGGACGACAGCGCCCAGCTCACCACCAATGACGCCCCGGCTTGGTCGCCGGACGGACGCCGCATCGCCTTCATCACCACCCGCCGGCAGCGGGAGGAGATCTGGGTGTCGGACGCGGACGGACGGCATCCCCGCCCCCTTTTCACCGGGCCGTTCGAGGAGCTTGGGCGCAGCGGGGGCTACGGGGTGTCGGGCGCCCGTCTGGCCTGGTCGCCGGACGGCCGGCAGCTGGCTTTTGTCCGCGTCCACGACGGCGCCAAGTGGCTCTGCCTGGGCGACGTCGAGGGGGGCGGCCTGCGGGACCTGGACACCGGCTTTGAGGAGCTGGCCGCGCCGGCCTGGTCGCCGGACGGCCGAAAATTGGCGTTCAGCTCGGCCAAAGGCGGGTTCAGCCAGATCCAGGTGATCGACCTGAAGGCCGGGTCGGTCAGCCAGCTGACCCATGAAAGCGCCACCAGCCTGGTCACGGACCCGGCCTGGAGCCCCGATGGCGCCTGGGTCGCGTACAGCGCCGAGGAGGGCGGCCTGAACCAGATCTTCAAAGTGGACTCCGCCGGGGGCGGCCGCCAGCGCCTGAGCCGGCCCGGGATGGACAGCCTCATGCCGGCCTGGACCCCGGACGGGAAGTCGCTCTACTACTGCGTCAACGAGGACCTGGGTTACGACCTGGCTTCGGTGTCGGCCGACGGCAGCGGCTACCAGCGCCACAGCAACGTCATCACCGGCGTGTTCCTGCCGCGGCCTTCGCCCGACGGGCGCTGGCTCCTGCTCACGGCCTACGAGGACGGTTGCCAAAACCTCTATAAAATCCGGGCGCCCCTTTGGCAGGACGCCCCGCTCAGCGCGGCCCTGCTGCGCCTGGCCAATCCCTACCGCGGGAACGGGCCGACGCCCCCGCCTCCGGCCGCCCTGTCCATGCCCGGACAGGGCGGGGCCCAAGCGGCAGCGGCCACCGGCACGGCGTCCGGGGCCTTGCCCGTGCTCGAAGCGGCGGACCTGAGCCCCACCGCCGAGCTGCCGGTGGAGCCATACCACGTGAGCATCTCACCGGACCTCTTTTTCGTGCTGCTGGGCTACGACAGCCTGAGCGGCCTGGTGGGGGGCGGCTATTTCTCGGCCAGCGACATGTTGGGCGACCACCAGGTGCAGTTGAGCGCGAACTTCGTGCCGGGCTACGGCAGCGTGGCCCAGCTGGACTACCTGTTCCTGAAGGGCCGCGACAACCTCGGCCTGTCGCTGTTCTACCGCGACATCAACTACCTTCTGTCCCAGCTGGATCCCGCCGGTCAGAACAGCACTTTCCAGGACCAGGAATACGGCGGCAGCGTCTACCTGCAGCACCCCTTCAGCAAATTCCTGCAAGGCCAGGTGGGCCTGGTCTCCATGCAAATGGACAGGCAGTACAGCGGCTCCGCGCCGTTGGATCCCTTGGTGGCCTCCACGCTGGGGCAGAGCTATGTGAACGCGCTCAGTTTCAGCCTCGTGCGGGACACCCTGACCTACAACAACTTCGACATTTACGGCGGAAGCCGGCTGCTCGGGGCTGTCAGTTATGCTGACAAGGCCTTGGGGGGCACGCGCAACTTTGTGGTGTGGAATGCCCTGGGCATCACAGGACTGCCCCTGCCCATCCTGGACCGCGATTCGACCCTCACCCTCAGGCTCAACGGCCTGGGCCAGACCGGTCAGGACCGCCAGCTCTACTACTTTGGCGGCGGGCAGGTCCGGGGTCTGTCCTACAACGAATATCTGGCTGAGCAGTATGTCACCGGCAGCGCGGAATTCCGGCATCCCTATATCAAGCGGATGAATGGTACACTGTGGCCCCTGGAAAGCCTGTTGATCCGGGAAATCGAGGCCGTGGCTTTCTACGACGCCGGCCTGGCGCGGGTCCAGTGGTCGGGCACCCAGGCCACCGACGTGCGGGCGGGCTACGGTGCCGGGATCCGCTTGCATGGTTTTCTGTTCCAGAAGGCCTACATCCTTTTTGCCTTGGACCTGGCCCAGCGCACGGATAAGCCCGGAAATACCTATTACTACTTTACATTAGGGCAGATTTTCTAATGTTTTGTCCTACGAAACGGGTGATTTTCTTGACACAGCCCCAAGGGTCTTTTATTCTTTTGGGCCTTTGTGCCCGGGCGGATGGACGCCCGGGACCCCGACCTGAGCCCCGGCCTTTGGGCCGGAGCTTACGAGGCCACCGCTGATGTACCAATTGCGCCTGACCCACGTGCCGGAAAACGGCACGCTCCAGGAAGACGGCCTGGTCCTGGGTCCGGCTGAATTCGCCCTATCCGGCGTTTTTCAGCCGTCTTCAGTGGAGCTGGGTTTTGAGCTTCAACGGCGGATGGAACGGGTCTATGGCAAGGTGTGGGCGCAGGCCCAGGCAACCCTGACCTGCGGACGATGCCTCAAGGACTACCAGGAGACGATCGAAGCGGATTTCCAGATCATGTTCGTGCCCCGGCCGACCGAAGTCGGGCAGGACGGCGATCCGGAGGATCCAGAGCTGAGCGTCGCCTTTTTCGATGGGGAGAACCTGCCCCTGGGGGAAGAGATCAGGCAAGAACTTGAACTTCGCCTGCCTTTTGCCCCGCTATGCCGGAACGACTGCAAGGGTCTTTGCGCAGTCTGCGGCCAGGATCTGAACCAGGAAGACTGCGGTCACCACTCCGCAGGAGCTTCGGGCGCGTTTTCCGCGCTGAACCACTTGTTTCATCCCAAAAAGGAAGGAGCCTGACCGGCGACCCCGGCCAGGAATCAAGACCATGCCCAATCCAAAAAAGCGCCATTCCAAAGCCCGCCGCGACAAGCGCCGCGCCAACTGGAAGGTGGAAGCCCCGAACCTGAGCCTTTGCCCGCAATGCCGGCAGCCCAAAATGCCGCACCGCGTGTGCCCCACTTGCGGCCACTACAACGGCAAAGAGATCGTCGCGGTCGGCGAGGCCTAAGCCCTGCCCATGCGCATCGCCCTGGACGCGATGACCAGCGAGCTGGGCGTGGCGGAGGCCGTGCATGGCCTCTTCGGCGCCCTGGCCTTGGATCCGGAACTGGAAGTGCTCGCCGTCGGCAGCACCCCGGTGCTGGAGACGTTGCTGCATGCCGGTCCCGCGGCCCTGCGCAAGCGTGTGGAGATCGTGGAAGCCCCGGATGTGATCGCCATGGAAGAGGAACAGGCTGTCACCTTCAAGGGCAAGAAGGACACTGCATCCGTGGCCGTCGCCGCGCGGCTGGTGAAGGAAGGCCGTGCCCAAGGCGCCGTGTCGGCCGGCAACACCGGGGCCTCGGTCATGGCGGCCACCTTGCTGCTTGGGCGGGTGCCGGGCGTGCGGCGGCCGGCCATCCTGACCCCGCTGCCCCACGGGCACGGCTACTGCGGCCTCTTGGACGCCGGAGGGGTGGTGGATTGCCGACCCGATGACCTGGTGCAGTGGGCGGTGATGGGCTCGGTCTACATGGAACACGTCATGCACGTGGCGGCCCCGAAGGTGGGCCTGCTGTCCAACGGCGAGGAGGATAGCAAGGGGAACGCCCAAACCCTAGAAGCCCTGCCGCTGATGCGGCTGGCGCCCATCAATTTCATCGGCAACGTGGAAGGCCGGGACCTCTTCAACGGCCACTGCGACGTGGCCGTGGCCGACGGCTTCCTGGGCAACGTGGTGCTGAAGACGGCCGAAGGCATGTCCAAGATGATCCTGGGGCAGCTGCGCGAGGGCTACAGCGCGGCCGGCCTGCTGGGCAAGCTGGGCGGGCTTTTGTCCAGGCCGGTGTTCAACCGCCTGAAATCGCGCATGAGCCCGGATGAGATCGGCGGCGGGCCCTTGCTGGGCGTGGCCGGCAATTTCATCATCAGCCACGGCCGCGCCAACCGTATGATGATCAAGAACGCCCTGCGCGTGGCCGCCGAATGCGCCCGCCAGGATCTGGCCGGCCGTTTGGCCGCCGCATTCAAGGCAGAGGCATGACCCGAAATTTCGCCAGCATTTTAGGGACCGGACGCTACCTGCCGGCCCAGATCCTCACCAACGCCGACCTGGAAAAGCGCGTCGACACCAACGACGAGTGGATCGTCAGCCACACCGGCATCCGCGAGCGCCGCATCTCCGCCGCCGACGAGCACAGCTCGGACATGGGCGCGGCGGCGGCCAAGGCGGCCCTGGCCAAGGCCGGCATCGCCCCCACCGAGCTGGACGCCATCATCACCGCCACCCTCACGCCGGACTATCCCTGGCCGGCCACCTCCTGCATCATCCAGCAGAAGATCGGCGCCCCCCAGGCCCTGGCTTTTGACCTGTCCGCCGCCTGCTCCGGATTCGTCTACGCCCTGTCGGTGGCCGAGGGCCTCATCGCCACCGGCACCTGCAAGCACGTGCTGGTGGTCGGCGCGGAGAAGCTCACCAGCATCATGGACTGGACGGACCGCAACACCTGCGTGCTCTTCGGCGACGGGGCCGGCGCGGCGGTGCTGGGCCCGGCCAACGGCCGGCGGGTGCTGCGCAGCTTCCACTTGGGCGCCGACGGCAGCATGGTGCCCAAGCTGCTGCAGCCGGCCGGCGGGACGGTCATGCCGGCCAGCGCCGAGAGCGTGGAGCAGCGCCAGCATTTCCTGAAAATGGACGGCAAGGCCGTGTTCAAGTTCGCGGTCCGCATCATGGGCGAAGCCGCCCGCCAGGCCGTGGAAAAGGCCGGCCTGACCAACGCTGACATCCAGCTTTTCATCCCCCACCAGGCAAACATCCGCATCATCGAGGCCGCCGCCAAGTTCATGGGTCTGTCCATGGACCAGGTCTTCGTCAACGTGGACCGCTACGGCAACACCTCCGCGGCCAGCGTGGCCATCGCCATGGACGAGGCTGAAGAACAAGGCAGGCTCAAGGCGGGCGACAAGACCGTGCTGGTCGCCTTCGGCGCCGGCTTGACCTGGGCCTCCTGCGTCATCGAGTGGTAGCGTGAAGACAGCCTTCCTTTTCCCGGGCCAGGGAAGCCAGTCCGTGGGCATGGCCAAAGAGCTCTATGAGACCCGGCCTGAAGCCAAAGCCTTGCTGGACCAGGTGAACGCGGTCCTGGGGCGCGACCTGCTGGGCCTGATGTTCCAGGGCCCTGAGGACCAGCTCAAAGACACCTTCAACACCCAGCCCGCCCTCTACGCCGCCGGCCTGGCCTCGCTGGCGGCCCTCGCGGCCGAAGGTCTCAGGCCCGACTACCTGGCGGGCCACAGCCTGGGCGAGTATTGCGCCCTGCAGGCGGCCGGGGTCTTCAGCTTCGCGGACGGACTGCGCCTGGTCCAGGCCAGGGCGGACGCCATGGCCAAGGCAGCGGCGGCCAACCCCGGCACCATGGCCGCCATCCTGAAGATGGACGACGCGGCCGTGGAAAAGGCCTGCGCCGAAGCTTCGGCCCAGGGCCCGGTCCAGGCGGCCAATTACAACTGCCCGGGCCAGCTGGTGATCAGCGGCAGCAAGGCCGGCGTGGAGAAGGCCATGGAGCTCTGCAAGGCCGCTGGCGGCCGTCCCATGCCCTTGGCCGTGAGCGGGGCCTTCCACAGCCAGTTCATGGTTCCCGCCGGCGCCGCGTTGCGGACGGCCTTTGGGGCGGCTGCCTGGTCCGCCCCGTCGCTGCCCGTGATCGCCAACGTGGACGCCCAGCCGGTGGCAGACGCCGCGGACGCTCAGGCCAAGCTGGTGGCGCAGGTCAGCGGGGCGGTGCGCTGGACCCAGACGGTGCTCCAGCTGAAGGCTGCGGGGGTCACCCGTTACGTGGAAAGCGGGCCGGGGAAGGTTTTGAGCGGCCTGGTAAAGAAGATCGACCCGGAGGCCCAGGTCTTTAATGTGGGCGATTCAGCCTCCCTGGCGGCCACGGTCGCGGCCCTGAAGGGCTGACCAGTTATCGCACCTGAAAGGGACAGCATGGATCTGAAAGACAAAGTCGCCCTCGTCACCGGAGGCACCCAAGGGATCGGCCAGGCCATCGCGGAGGATTTCCTGCGGGCCGGGGCCCAGGTGGCCATCACCGGCCGGGACCTGGCCAAGACCGAAGCCGCCGCCGCCGCGCTCAGCCAGTCCACGGGCGGGGTCTGCGCGGGTTTCGCCGCGGACGTGGCCAATGGGCCCCAAGTGGAGGCCCTTTTTGCGGGCATCCAGGAGCGCTTCAAACAGCTGAATGTGGTGGTCAACAACGCCGGAATCACCAAGGATGGCCTGTTGATGCGCATGAGCGAGGAGGATTGGGACAGCGTCCTGGCCACCAACCTCAAGGGCGCTTTTCTGGTCTCTAAAGCCGCTTGCCGCCCCTTGCTCAAGGCCAAAGGGGGCAGTATCATCTGCGTCAGTTCGGTGGTGGGCGTGGCCGGGAATCCGGGCCAGGCCAACTACGCGGCCAGCAAGGCTGGGCTGATCGGCTTCACCAAAAGCCTGGCCAAGGAACTGGCCAGCCGCAGCGTGCGGGTCAACGTGGTGGCGCCGGGGTTCATCCGGACGGCCATGACCGATGACTTGACGGACGAGGCCAAAAAGGCTCTCCTGGATCAGATCCCCCTGGGCCGCTTCGGCGAAGCCCGGGAAATAGCCTCCGTGTGCAATTTCCTGGCCTCGGACGCCTCCCGCTACATCACCGGACAGGTGCTGCGCGTGGACGGCGGGATGATGATGTAGCTTCAAACCCTTTCAACGTTTACTTGAACCTGAACCAAAGGAGTACAAGCGTGGCCATCGAAGACAAGGTGAAAGAGATCATCGTCGAGCAGCTGGGCGTGGACGCTGCCCAGGTGAACCCGGACGCGTCGTTCATCGACGACCTGGGCGCCGACTCCCTGGACACCGTGGAGCTGGTGATGGCCTTCGAGGAGGAGTTCAACATCGAAATCCCCGACGAAGCCGCCGAGAAGATCAAGAAAGTCGGCGACGCCATCAGCTACATCACGGCCAACGCCAAGCAGGCCTGATTAGCCCTGACCTCGCGACGCAACGCGCTTGGGGGCTGATCCCAAGGCGTTGCGTTTCGCATTTTTCCAGGAACATACAGCATGAACCAAACGCGACGCCGCGTGGTCGTCACCGGCCTGGGTACCGTGACCCCCCTGGGCAACGATGTGGAGACCACCTTCCAGGGCCTGCTCGCCGGCAAGAGCGGCGTAGGCTCCATCACCCGCTGGGACGCCAGCAAGCACAGCACGCGCATTGGCGGTTTCGTCAAGGACCTGGTCCTGGACCCCTCGGTGGCGGACAAGAAGGACGCCCGCCGCATGGACTGGTTCGTCCAGTTCGCCATGGCCAGCGCGGGCCAGGCCATTGCTGACGCCGGTTTCGGCGACTTGAGCAAGGTGGATTTGGAGCGCTTCGGCGTGCTCATCGGCAGCGGCATCGGCGGCCTGGGCGTGATCGAAGACCAGTGCAAGATCCTGATGGAAAAGGGGCCCGGCCGGGTGAACCCCTTCCTGATCCCCATGCTGATCGTCAACATGGCGTCGGGCCAGGTGGCCATCCGCTGGGGCTTCAAGGGGCCCAACAGCGCCGTGGCCACGGCCTGCGCCACAGGCAACCACGCCATCGGCGACGCCAGCGAAATCATCCGCCGCGGCGCGGCCGACATCATGATCGCCGGCGGCACCGAGGGCGCCATCACTCCGCTGGGCCTGGCCGGCTTCTGCTCGGCCCGGGCGGTGAGCGAGCGCAACGACGACCCCCAGGGAGCCAGCCGGCCCTTCGACAGCGGCCGCGACGGATTCGTGATGGGCGAGGGCTGCGGGCTGCTGATCCTGGAGGAGCTGGAGCACGCCAAGGCCCGCGGCGCCCGCATCTATTGCGAAGTGCTGGGATACGGCATGAGCGACGACGCCAACCACATGACCGCGCCGCCCGAGGACGGCAACGGGGCGCGCCGCGCCATGCTGGCCTGCCTGAAGGACGCGGCCGTGGCAGCGGACAGCATCGACTACGTCAACGCGCATGGCACCAGCACGCCCCTGGGCGACAAGGCCGAGACCCTGGCCTTGAAGCAGGTCTTTGGCGCCCACGCCACGGATAAGAAGCTGTGGATCAGCTCCACCAAGAGCATGATCGGGCACCTGCTGGGCGCGGCCGGCGGCGCCGAAGCCGTGGCCTGCGTGAAGATGATGCAGACCGGCAAGGTCCACCCGACCATCAACCTGACCCACCCGGACCCGGACTGCGACCTGGATTACGTCCCCAACACGGCCCGCGAGCGCAAGCTCAAGCGGGTCATGAGCAACGGCTTCGGCTTCGGCGGCGTGAACGCGTCGCTGATCTTTGGTGCCTTCGAGGGCTGAGGTGGCCAAAGCAGACGCCGCCGGCGACGCAATCTCCCTGCTGGCCGCGCTGAAGCTGAAGCCCCGCTCCCAGGCGCTGTACGACCAGGCGCTGGTGCACCGCAGCATTTTGAACGAAACGGGCCAGACCTTGGCCAGCAACGAACGCCTGGAGTTCCTGGGCGACAGCGTGCTGGGCCTGGTCGTGGCCCGTTTCCTGTTTGAGGCCTTCCCGGACCTGAGCGAGGGCCAGCTGGCCCGGCGTAAGAGCCAGCTGGTGAGCACCACCATGCTGGCGGGCTGGTCCCGGGCCATGGACCTGGGCAAGTACCTGCAGCTGGGCAAGGGCGAGGAGCTCACCGGCGGCCGGGACAAGGACACCCTGTTGGCCGACGGCTTTGAGGCCTGGCTGGGGGCGCTTTACATGGACCAGGGTTTTGAGGCCGCCGAGGCCTTCGTGGCCCGCTTCCTCAAGGACCAGGCTGCGGCCAGCGCCGGCGGCAAGTTGGCGGACAGCAAGAGCCGGCTGCAGGAGCACACCCAAAAGCTCTATAAGCGCCCGCCCCATTACCGTGTGGTCGGCACGACCGGGCCCGACCACGAGAAGATCTTCGAGGTGGAGGTGCTGGTGGAAGGCAAGATCCTGGCGCGGGGGCGGGGCAAGAACAAGAAAGAGGCCGAACAGGCCGGGGCCGACGCAGCCATGAAGGTGGTGGAGGGGAAGAAGGCGCGTTGATTTAGTTATTTTGTTAGATTCAAATTAGATTATGATCGTGGTCATTTTGTCATTAAAACCGTGCCCATCCCCTGTAAGATCCTTGCAGCCTTAGACCTGGGAGGGGGGGCCATGCACCGAAGAAAGTTCTTGTTTGTCCTATTGGTTGGTTTGATCGTCGCCGTTTCCAAGACGGCCCTGGCTGACGACACGGCCACGACGACTTCTACGGACTCTCCAACGGCAGTTGAAACCATGGCGGATACGGTGACCGCCAGCCCCAGCGCGACTCCGTCGGCGGCCAGTACGGCCACCCCCACTCCAAGCACGACGATCATCCTCCCCACCCGGGCCGCCACCCGTACACCCACGGCCACCTTCAATTTAACCCCCCATTTCGACTTC
>Ga0210401_10002747_pt1 | contig 19263 bp, 14 predicted proteins | sample IncBWH32MmetaG_FD_150866 | JGI IMG/M metagenome (GOLD analysis project Ga0210401, IMG submission 150866) | Forest soil microbial communities from Barre Woods Harvard Forest LTER site, Petersham, Massachusetts, United States - Inc-BW-H-32-M | ecosystem: Environmental > Terrestrial > Soil >... | reverse complement strand
GCCACTGTTGCATCGGAGTTTGTCCCGCCCCTGCACCGCTCGTCACACGAACGACACGGTCAAGCACGCTAGGCGAACGCCGTTGCGAAAGCGTTAACCCACGTCGTCGGCGCAATCCTGCTACACGCTACGGATGTGCATCGCTTCGCTCGTTGTTATTCTTGTGCGGTGCACTATAGTTATGGTTGCGGCTGGAAAAGGCCTTTTCAAGGCGATAGCCCCCGATGAAGCCGCCGAGCCTCAGCGGGGCGAAAAGCAGACCGATCAAGCCCAGGAGATACCATGAGCGTCGATCCAATGCAGAAATTCGGGAAGGAGAACATGGACATGGCGATGAACGCGTTCGGCGCCTGGGCCAAGAATGCGCAAGCCATCGCAACCGAGGTAGCGGATTATTCCAAGAAGTCGTTCGAGGACTCTGCTGCGGCCTTTGAAAAGCTCATCGGCGCCGGGAGCCTGGAAAAGGCCATGGAAGTGCAGACCGCGTATCTGCGATCGTCATACGAAGAATTGGTCGCCGAGACCGCCAAGATCGGCGAGCTGTACGCGGACCTCGCCAGGGAAGCTTACAAGCCGTTCGAAGGCGTGCTGATGAAGATGCCCGGGACGAAGTGACGGGTGGCGGCGCGCTCCTGTAATGCGTCTATTGCGTCGGTATTGATCTGCTCGTCCGCCGACCTATCTTCTGTGCATTCCGGACACTCTGCTCGCGCCCGGTAGCGCCGCGTTGATGCGCGCCAGTGTTCAGGCGCGCGCTTGCAAACCGAACCGCTATCGTGACGCTGTGCTCGGCCGGATCAGCGCGGTCGGCGTCGAGCGCAGTTGGCATCAATCGTGCAAGCCTAGGCATGCTAAGCGTGTCCAGACGTCCCGCGGAACGCAACCGGCTGGTAAGCGGTTCTGCGTTTTGGCGGCCGTTTCGCCGATCTAGAAAGCTGGGGCTTCCGTATCTATGATAATGTGTCGGGGTTGGCAGGATCGATGCCTTGACGGACCTGCGCTGGATTGCCGACCCTGCCGTAACCGATCTGACGATAGACGAAAACAATGCCGCCGCGTGACGATTTCGACACCAGATTGCCCATCCGCTTGGCGGACGACGACCGCAAACGGAAGAACGATCAGAGCGGGCCGGGGACTGCGGTCATCACGAAAACGCGGCCGCAGACGAAACGGCCAAACCTCTATCGCGTCTTGCTGCTCAACGACGACTACACGCCGATGGAGTTCGTGGTTCATGTGCTTGAACGCTTCTTCAACAAGGACCATGAGGCGGCGCATCGCATCATGATGCACGTCCATCAGCACGGGATCGGTGAATGCGGGGTATTCACCTACGAGGTTGCGGAGACCAAAGTGACGCAGGTCATGGACTTTGCCCGCAAACATCAGCATCCTCTGCAATGCATCATGGAGAAGAAGTGATTCCGGGGGACGCCACACAGATGAAGAGAAATTGAAATGCCAACCTTCTCGCGCAGCCTTGAACAGTCGCTCCACCGGGCTCTGGCGCTCGCCAACGAACGCCATCATGAATACGCCACGCTCGAGCATCTCTTGCTCGCGCTGATCGAAGATCAGGACGCTGCCGCCGTCATGCGCGCGTGTAACGTCGATCTGGACAAGTTGCGCCGCAGTCTCGTCGCTTATCTGGAATCGGAGCTCGACAATCTGGTCACCGATGGTGCCGAGGATTCCAAACCGACCGCCGGCTTCCAGCGGGTCATCCAGCGCGCCGTGATCCACGTCCAATCCTCCGGCCGCGAGGAAGTGACCGGCGCCAATGTTCTGGTCGCGATCTTCGCCGAGCGCGAAAGCCACGCCGCGTATTTCCTGCAGGAGCAGGACATGACGCGCTACGACGCCGTCAATTACATCAGCCACGGCATCGCCAAGCGTCCGGGCATGTCGGAAGCGCGCCCGGTGCGCGGCGCCGACGAAGAGAGCGATGCCAAGAACGGCGACGAGCCGAAGAAGAAGGGCGATGCGCTCGACGCCTATTGCGTCAATCTCAACAAGAAAGCACGCGAAGGCAAAATCGATCCGCTGATCGGACGCGACACCGAGATCAGCCGCACGATTCAGGTGCTCTGCCGCCGGCAGAAGAATAATCCGCTGTTCGTCGGCGAAGCCGGCGTCGGCAAGACCGCGATCGCCGAAGGGCTGGCGCGGCGCATCGTGCACGGCGAGGTGCCGGATGTGCTGCGCAACGCGACAGTGTTCGCGCTCGACATGGGCACGCTGCTCGCCGGCACGCGCTATCGCGGCGATTTCGAGGAGCGGCTCAAGCAGGTAATCAAGGAGCTTGAGGCCTATCCCGGCGCGATCCTGTTTATCGACGAGATCCACACCGTGATCGGCGCCGGCGCCACGTCCGGCGGCGCGATGGATGCCTCGAACCTGTTGAAGCCCGCTTTGGCCTCGGGCACCGTGCGCTGCATCGGCTCCACGACCTATAAGGAATATCGCCAATATTTCGAGAAGGATCGGGCGCTGGTCCGCCGCTTCCAGAAGATCGACGTGAATGAGCCCTCGGTTCCCGATGCGATCGAGATCCTCAAAGGGCTCAAGCCCTATTTCGAGGACTATCACAAGCTCCGTTACACCAACGAAGCCATCAAGGCCGCAGTCGAGCTGTCGTCGCGTTACATCCATGATCGCAAATTGCCCGACAAGGCGATCGATGTGATCGACGAGTCGGGTGCGGCGCAGATGCTGTTGCCGGAGGGGCGGCGCAAGCGGACCATCGGCATCAAGGAGATCGAGACCACGATCGCCACCATGGCGCGGATTCCGCCAAAGGCGGTGTCCAAGGACGACGCCGAAGTGCTTCAGCACCTGCAAGATACGCTCAAGCGCGTCGTCTACGGTCAGGACAAGGCGATCGAGGCGCTGTCGGCGTCGATCAAGCTCGCGCGCGCCGGCTTGCGCGAGCCGGAAAAGCCGATCGGCTGCTATCTGTTCTCCGGCCCGACCGGCGTCGGCAAGACCGAAGTGGCGCGGCAGCTTGCAGCTACGCTCGGTGTCGAAATCATTCGCTTCGACATGTCGGAATACATGGAGCGTCACACCGTCTCCCGGCTGATCGGCGCGCCGCCCGGCTATGTCGGTTTCGACCAGGGCGGATTGCTCACCGACGGTGTCGACCAGCATCCGCATTGCGTGCTCTTGCTCGACGAAATCGAGAAGGCGCATCCGGACCTGTTCAACGTGCTCCTGCAGATCATGGATCACGGCAAGCTCACCGACCACAACGGCAAGCAGGTCGACTTCCGCAATGTGATCCTGATCATGACCACGAACGCGGGCGCTGCCGATATGGCCAAGGCCGCCTTCGGATTCACGCGCACCAAGCGTGAGGGCGACGACATGGAGGCGATCAACCGGCTGTTCGCACCGGAGTTCCGCAACAGGCTCGACTCGATCATCACCTTCGCGCACCTGTCGCAGGACGTCATCGCGATGGTGGTCGAGAAATTCGTCCTCCAGCTCGAGGCCCAGCTCGCCGATCGCGATGTGACCATCGAGCTGACCGACGAGTCCTCGCAATGGCTGATCGCAAACGGCTACGACGAGCTCATGGGTGCGCGGCCGATGGCGCGCGTCATCCAGGAGCACATCAAGAAGCCGCTGGCCGACGAGGTGCTGTTCGGCCGCTTGAAGTCGGGCGGCCACGTGCGGGTCGTCGTGATCACGGACGAAGACGGCAGGAGCAAGCTGTCGTTCGAATATCCGGATGGTCCGGTGACGCCGCGGCCGGAAAAGCTTCCCGAACCGCGCCGCTCCAAGAAGCGCCGCTCGTCGCCGCGGCGAAAGCCGCCGGGCGGTAACGGCCCGGGCGGCGGTTCGCCGCCGCGCCGCGGCTCCGTGCCGAAGGTGCCGCTGGTCAAGGTCTGACCGCCGGAAACAAAATCTAGGGAAATAAACAGCGGCGCCTAGTCTCAAACCAGAGGCTGGCGCCGTTGCAATTCGCGCGCGAACCAAAGCGAGAGCGCCGGGAAGCCCACCGCCGTGCCGAGAAAAAGCGGCATGGCCCCAAGCCGGTCGATGACGAGCGCGCCCACCGCGACCCCCGCCGTCTGGCCGAAATAGAGCGCCGAGGAAAAGATCGCGACCGCGGTGCCGCGCGCCTCCGGGGTCATCTGCGTGGCTTTGGTCTGCAGCGTGTTGTGGAACATGTAGAAGCCGAGCCCGATCGCCGTCACGGCGATCGGCGCCAGCCACCACGTCGGCTGGAAGGCCAGCACGATATATGCCGCGGTTATCAGGAAGCCGCCCATTACGGTGAGGCCGGCTTGTCCAAACCGGTAAACCAGGAAACGCACGAGCCCGGCATAGATCAGCCCGCCGACGCCGAAGCAGGCGACGGTCAGACCGATCAGCGTCAGACTTAGGCCAAAGCGCACATGCAAATTTGCGCCGATATAGGCGAACGCTCCCCAGGCCAAGGCCGCCTCGATGAAAGCCATGATCAGAATGATGCGCGAGAACGGATTGGACAGGACGGCGGCGTAGTCAGCCACAAAGCCGCGGCGGTCGGAAGCCTCGCGGCCGCGTTCCCGCGTCTTCGGATTGACGATCAGCTCGAAAATCAAGCCCACGGCCGCAAGCGCGAACATGCCGCCGAGCGCAAAGAACACATTGCGCCAGCCGAACAGGTCGCCGAGCACGCCGCCCATCGCCTGTCCGAAAAGCTGTCCGAGAATGTAGCCTGACGCGTAGCGCGCCAGGATCGGCTGCAAGCGGTCGGCCGGCGTCACGTCGCCGAGATACGCCATCGATACCGGAATGACCCAGCCGGCAACGGCGCCGGTCGCGAGCCGCGCCAGCGCGAGTTGCGGCAGCGACGATGCCGTTCCGCACAGCGTCACCAGCAGGGCGGCAAGCACGCTCGCGATCGCGACGGTGCGGTATTTCCCGAACCGGTCGGCCATCGGGCCGACCACGAACTGGATGGACCCGTGCGTGACCGCATAGGCCGTGAGCACAATCGCCGCCACGCCCACGGTCGTTTGGAAGTCGCTCGCGATCTGGGGCAGCAGCGAATCGGTCACCCGCACCTGCGCCTGGCTCGCAAAGCCGGCCGCCGCGAGCAGGATGATGGAGCGAACCGGCGTCTGGCGTGGGGAGGGCTTGGCCGGTGAGAGTGTCGCTGACACGTTTAAATTTGCTCGGAAACGGAGCCGCCGTTGGAGCCGCCGGCGTTGACACTCCGCGCGACGCGGGCTTTCTAGCGCGCGCAATAGCAGAAGCGATAGAGCGATGATCGAGAACAGATATGTTCCGGGCGCGGTCGAGGGCCGCATTTATGCAGCCTGGGAGGCGTCGGGCGCCTTTCGGGCGGGACGGCCGGAGCGCGCCAAGGCCGAGCCTTACTGCATCGTTATTCCGCCCCCGAACGTCACCGGCTCGCTGCATATGGGCCATGCGCTCAACAACACCCTGCAGGACATTCTCTGTCGATTCGAGCGTATGCGCAGCAAGGACGTCTTGTGGCAGCCGGGCACCGATCATGCCGGCATCGCCACGCAAGCCGTGGTCGAGCGCCAATTGATGGAGCGCCAGCAGCCCGGCAGCCGCGAACTCGGCCGCGAGGCGTTCATCAAGCGGGTCTGGGAGTGGAAGGCGGAGTCCGGCGGCGCCATCATCGGCCAGCTCAAGCGGCTCGGCGCGTCCTGCGACTGGTCGCGCGAACGCTTCACCATGGACGAAGGTCTTTCGCGCGCGGTGGCAAAAGTTTTCGTCGAGCTTTATCGCTCCGGCCTCATCTACAAAGACAAGCGCCTGGTGAACTGGGATCCCAAGCTCAAGACCGCGATCTCCGACCTCGAGGTGCAACAGGTCGAGGTCAAAGGCCACCTCTGGCACATCAAATATCCTATCGAAGGCAGCGACGAGTTCATCGTTGTCGCAACGACTCGCCCCGAGACAATGCTGGGCGACGTTGCCGTCGCTGTGCATCCTGAGAACGAGCGGCTCAAGCATCTGATCGGCAAGACGGCGGTGCTGCCGCTTGTTGGCCGCCGCATTCCGATCATCGGTGACGACTACGCCGATCCCGAAAAGGGCACCGGCGCGGTCAAGATTACGCCGGCGCACGATTTCAACGATTTCGAGGTCGGCCGCCGCCACGAACTGCCGCTGGTCAATGTGCTGGACGCCGAGGCGCAACTCGATCTGCGGGACAATGCGGCGTTCTTGCACGGCGTGCCGCTGTCGGCGGAGCTTGACGAGACCTTGTCGCTGCACGGGCTCGACCGCTTTGCGGCGCGCAAGCGCATCGTGGAGCATCTCGAGGCGCGCGGGCTGCTCGACAAGATCGAGCCGACCACCCACACGGTGCCGCATGGCGACCGCTCAGGCGCAGTGGTCGAGCCGTTCCTCACCGACCAATGGTATGTCGAGGCCAAGACCCTGGCGCAGCCGGCGATCGAGGCGGTGCGCGCACGCAAGACCGTGTTCGTGCCCGCGCAATGGGAAGCGACCTTCTTCAACTGGATGGAGAACATCCAGCCGTGGTGCATTTCCCGCCAAATCTGGTGGGGGCATCAAATCCCGGCCTGGTATGGCCCGGACGGCAAGGTCTTCGTTGCCGAGAATGAAGACGACGCGGTCGCCGACGCGCTCGCGCACTACACCGATATCGAAGAGATCACGGTCGAGGAGGGGCATGATATCGCCGCCGATCCGGAGCGGCGCGCGCGCTTTGCCAACGAATATCTGCATCGCGACGAGGACGTGCTCGACACCTGGTTTTCGTCGGCGCTGTGGCCGTTCTCGACGCTCGGCTGGCCCGACGAGACGCCGGAGCTGAAACGCTATTACCCGACCAGTGCGCTCGTCACCGGCTTTGACATCATCTTCTTCTGGGTCGCGCGCATGATGATGATGGGGCTGCACTTTATGAAAGAAGTGCCGTTCCACACCGTCTACATCCACGCGCTGGTGCGCGACGAGCGCGGGCAGAAGATGTCGAAGTCGAAAGGCAACGTCATCGACCCGCTCGAAGTCATCGACGAGTACGGCGCCGATGCGCTGCGCTTCACGCTTGCCGCCATGGCGGCGCAGGGCCGCGACATCAAGCTTTCGGCCCAGCGTGTCGAGGGCTACCGCAATTTTGCGACCAAGCTCTGGAATGCGGCGCGCTTTGCGGAAATGAACGGCTGCGTGCGCGATCCGGATTTCACGCCGCGTGACGCGAAGGAGGTGCTCAACCGCTGGATCGCGCACGAGACCGCGAGGGCGGGCAGCGAGGTCACTACAGCGGTCGAGGCTTACAAATTCAACGAGGCTGCGGCGGCGATCTATCGCTTCGTCTGGAATATCTTCTGCGATTGGTATTTGGAGCTGGTAAAGCCGGTTCTCACCGGTGCGGACGGCGCCGCCAAGGACGAAACACGCGCGACCACGGCATGGGTGTTGGACGAGATCGTCAAGTTGCTCCACCCATTTATGCCCTTCCTCACAGAGGAGCTCTGGAGCGTCACCGCCGAGCTGGGACAGAAGCGCGAGCACATGCTGGCGCTCGCTGCTTGGCCGCAACACGATGGGCTCAGCGATCCCAAAGCAGAAGCCGAGATTGGTTGGGTGATCGATCTGATTGCGGCGATCCGGTCGGTGCGTGCAGAGATGAACGTGAACGCTCCGCTCCCGCTTGTCATGCTGAGGGTCGGCGATCACGTTTGGGACAGAGCGTTGCGATGGTCGGAATTCATAAAGCGGTTGGCCAAAATTTCAGAGGTGACTCGGGCACCAATGCCAAAGCCGGGCACTGTCCAACTCGTGGTCCGGGGTGAGACTGTGGGTCTCGAATTGGCTGGCATCATCGACCTTGCCGCTGAGCGTGCGCGGCTCGCGAAAGAAATGGCCAAATGCGATGCCGACATCGCCCGCGTCGATCAGAAGCTCGGCAATGCCGACTTCCTCAAGCGCGCGCCCGAGGAGGTCGTCGAGGGTGAGCGCGAGAAGCGCGACGAGGCACAGGCGCGCAAGGCGAAACTCGCCGAGGCGCTTGAGCGTTTGCAAGGCGCCGCTTAGAACGCGCCGGCTTTAGCTTGAATTGTCGTCGCGCTCTAGATCTTGGGTAGAGCATGATCTTTTCGGAAAACCGATGCCCACTTTTCCGGATCATGCTCTGATACGTGTGATCATGCGTCTTCCGGGAAAATTCAGTGACGTCATCTCGCACTTGGCCGCTTTCGCTGGCCCTTCTTTGGCTGATCGGTGTCGCGCTCCGCCTGGCGATTCTGGCAGTGCCGCCGGCGATTCCGGCACTGCGTGAGGAGTTCAGCCTCACCGGCACCGAAATCGGCGCGTTGAGTGGAACACCCATCGTCATTTTCGCGGTGGCGTCGTTGGCAGGCTCGCGCCTGGTGGCGCGCATCGGGGTTATCGCGGCCGCGACGGCCGGCCTTCTGCTGACGGCGCTCGGTTCGGCGACCCGCAGCCTCGCCTTCGACACGATCAGCCTGTTCGCCGCAACGGTTGGTATGGGGATGGGCGTGGCCGTCGCGCAACCCGCCATGCCGGCGCTGGTCGGGCGTTGGTTGCCGAAGCGGCTCGTGCTCGGCACCGGCGTATACACCAACGGATTGTTGGTCGGCGAAATTCTGCCCGTCGCGCTTCCGTTGCTGCTGCCTGTGTTCGCCGACAACTGGCGCGCCACATTTGCGCTTTGGGCTGCGCCCATCGTCGCCATCGCTGTGCTGACCTTTGTGCTGGCGCCGTGCGAGGGGACTGCGACAGTCCGCCAAGTCTCGGAACGATGGTGGCCAGATTGGCCGGCGTGGGACGTCTGGCGGCTTGGTTTGATCTTCGGTGGTGTCGGGCCGCTCTATTTCGGCACCAACGCCTTCTTGCCCGGATACCTGAGCGAGGCGGGCAGGGCCGATCTTATCGACCCCGCTTTGACGGCGCTCAATCTCGGTCAATTGCCGGCGTCGTTTCTGCTGATCGCGTTTTCCCGCCGCATCGAAAGCAGGGCTTGGCCTTTCATCCTTGCGAGCGTTGTCGGGCTCGCCGGCGTCGGCGCGATCGTCGTGACCGCGAGCGCCTTGACCGTGGTCAGCGCGGCGGTGGTTGGCTTTGCCGCCGGCGCCGCGTTTGCACTCGGCCTGACGCTGCCGCCATTGTTAAGCAAGCCGGAAGAGGTGGCGCGTGTGGCGGCCGCCATGTTCACCATCAGCTATGCGTCGACCGTGATGGTGTCGCTGATCTGTGGCGCGCTGTGGGATGTCGCAGCAACCGCGCGTGCAGCATTCCTGCCGATTATCATCGCCACGCTGTTGCCGATCGTGCTGGTGCCGACAATTAGGTTTGACCGCGGCTCGCGCATTGGTGTGTGAGGGGCTGGCGGCTCTTCGCACGTGCTGGAGCGTTTGGAACGGATAGGCGGATCGAGATGCGCATTTTTCTTGCCGGAGCGAGCGGAGCCATCGGACGGCGGCTGGTGCTGCTTCTCATCGCGACCGGGCACGATGTCACAGGTATGACGCGCTCGGCCGAAGCAGCGCGCAAACTGAAAGCCGCGGGCGTCCGTCCAGCAATCGTTGACGTCTACGACGCAACCGCGCTGGAACGTGCCGCGATCGACGCGCAGCCCGAAGCCGTGGTTCATCAGCTGACCGACTTGCCCCAAGCCTTCGACGAGAAGAATTTGGCCGCGTCGTATCCGCGCAATGCGCGCATCCGCGTCGAGGGCACGCGCAATTTGATCGCCGCGGCGCGCGCGGCCGGCGCCCGACGCTTCGTCGTGCAAAGCATTGCATTCGCCTATGCGCCTGGCCGCGAGCCGCATGTGGAGGACGATCCGCTCAATCTGGCCGACGGGCCTCGTCTAATAACGGTGCGCGGCGCCGCCGACATGGAACAACAAGCCCTGGCGTCAGGCATGGACGCGTTCGTGCTTCGCTACGGCCTGTTCTACGGTCCCGGCACATGGAACGACGGTCCAAGCCGCAAGCCAGCGCTCCACGTCGATGCTGCCGCCCAGGCGGCCGTGCTTGCGCTCGCGCGCGGCGCGCCCGGCATCTACAACATCGCCGACGACGACGGAGCGGTATCGATCGAGAAGGCCCGTCGTGAGCTTGGCTTCGACCCTGCTTTCAGGTCGCCCGTTTAGTCGTTTTGGTCTTCTTCGTGGCGGTCTTTTTGATAGCGGTTTTGCCGGCGGTCGCCGGAAACGGCTTGCTGAGAAAGCGCGAGCCCTTCAGCCCATAACGCCACGGCTTCTCGGCGGCTTTGGTGATGCCGATGCGCACGCCGGACACGACCTCAACCGCGCCATCGCGAGCAAATAGCTCGAAGGGCAGTTCGTCGAGCGGCAGCGCGTTGTGCGCGGCGGTAATCCCGAGCGCTTCACAGACGCGACCCGGACCTGAGCAGAGAAGCCGCTCGTCGGCCAGGCCGCGCCGGCGGCGCATGCCTGCAATCCCCACGGTCGGCTCGATTGCCCGGATCAACACGGCGCTGGCCGAGCCTTCCTGCTCGCACACAAAGTTCACGCACCAGTGAATGCCATAGGAGCGGTAGACGTAAGTGTAGCCGGGCGGTCCGAACATGACTGCGTTGCGCGCGGTGGGGCCGTGAAAGCTGTGCGCTGCGGGTTCCGTGTGGTGATAGGCCTCGACCTCGACGATCGGGCCGCCCCTTCCGGCGAACAACAGGGTCGTGCCGATCAAATCAGGCGCCACCTCAAGCACGCTTCTGTTGAAAAAGGCTCGCGTTAGGCGCTTGGGCATCGGCGCATCTGAATTGGCCAAACATGGTGAATCGGGAATTAGCCTAAAGGCGCAGGCGATCGTAAATCTGTGACTATCTGGCAACAGCGCTGGAACATTTGTTGATCTCGCACCGCAACGTCGCTGGGCGCCCCTTTTTGGCCATAGGATTTCTTGAGACGGGAGGCCGCAGTCGGCGGCGGATAAAAAGTCCGGGCGCCCACTGCGCTTCGATCGAGGTGGACTTAGATCGGACGAGTGCGCGAGGGGGCCTGTGTAAGCCCGTAGAGTGACATGGACGCAAAGACCAATCTGAAATCGAGGCTGCCAAGCCGCCACGCCACCGAAGGGCCGGAGCGAGCGCCGCACCGCGCCTTTTACTATGCCATGGGCCTGAGCCGGGAGCAGATCCACCAGCCATTTGTTGGTGTGGCGACCTGCTGGAACGAGGCCGCGCCCTGCAACATCGCCCTGATGCGCCAGGCTCAGGCGGTGAAACGCGGCGTCGCCGCGGTCGGCGCCACCCCACGCGAGTTTTGCACCATTACGGTCACCGACGGCATCGCCATGGGCCATGGCGGGATGAAATCCTCGCTGCCTTCGCGCGAAGTGATCGCCGATTCCCTCGAATTGACGGTGCGCGGCCATTCCTACGACGCGCTGGTCGGCGTGGCCGGCTGCGACAAGTCGCAGCCCGGCATGATGATGGCCATGTGCCGGCTCAACGTCCCCTCGATCTTCATTTATGGCGGCTCGATCCTGCCCGGCACCTTCAAGGGCAAGCCGGTCACCATCCAGGACGTCTACGAGGCGGTCGGCAAACATTCGGTCGGCGCCATGTCCGACAGCGACCTGGACGTGCTTGAGCAGAATGCCTGCCCGTCGGCCGGTGCCTGCGGCGCCCAGTTCACCGCCAACACGATGGCGACCGTCTCCGAGGCGATTGGTCTTGCGCTGCCTTACTCGGCCGGCGCTCCGGCGCCCTACGAGATCCGGGACAAGTTCTGCATGCTGGCCGGCGAGATGATCATGGATTTGATCGTCAAGAATATCCGGCCGCGGGATATCGTGACCCGGGCTGCCCTGGAGAATGCGGCGGCCGTGGTAGCTGCGACCGGCGGCTCGACCAACGCCGCGCTGCATCTGCCGGCCATCGCTAACGAATGCGGCATCGAATTCGATCTATTCGATGTGGCCGAGGTCTTCAAAAAGACACCTTATATCGCGGATTTGAAACCCGGCGGCCGTTATGTCGCCAAAGACATGTTCGAAGCTGGCGGGGTCCCGCTGCTGATGAAGACCCTCCTCGATCATGGCTATTTACATGGCGAGTGTCTGACCGTCACCGGCCGCACGATCGCGGAAAATCTCAAGGCGGTGAAGTGGAATGATGCTCAGGATGTGGTTCATCCGGCGGACAAGCCGATGCTCCCGACCGGCGGGGTCGTCGGTCTGAGGGGCAATCTCGCGCCGGAAGGCGCGATCGTTAAGGTTGCCGGAATGGAGCGCTTGCGTTTTTCCGGTCCGGCGCGCTGCTTCGATGGCGAGGAGGCTTGCTTCGAGGCGGTCAAAAACAAGACGTACAGGGAAGGCGAAGTGCTGGTGATCCGTTACGAGGGCCCCAAGGGCGGGCCGGGCATGCGCGAGATGCTTGCGACCACGGCCGCGCTCTATGGTCAGGGCATGGGCGATAAGGTCGCCTTGATCACCGACGGACGCTTCTCCGGCGCCACCCGCGGTTTTTGTGTCGGCCATGTTGGGCCGGAAGCGGCGGTGGGTGGACCCATCGGCCTGCTGCGCGACGGCGACATCATCGAGATCGACGCAGTCAAGGGCACGCTCGACGTCAAGCTGACCAAAAGCGAGCTCGAACAGCGGGCGCGCGAGTGGAAGCCGCACGCCGAAGAATTCACCTCCGGTTATCTATGGAAATACGCCCAGCAGGTCGGACCGGCGCGCCGCGGCGCCGTCACCCATCCGGGCGGTTCGGTTGAGAAAGAGTGCTATGCGGACATCTGAGCATATCGCCCGCGTCGTCAGGGGCGGCATGTTGGTCGCCGTGGCCAGCGTATTGGGCCTCGGCGTTGTCGACGGCCCGGTTTCGGCCTTCGACGGCACGAGCAGCCCGAGCACCGCGTCGCTGACGCCGAATGACGGCCTGCGCAGCCCGGGCATGCCTGAAAGCGCGGACAAGGCTAAAAGCTTCACCGCCCTGCAATACGCGGCCGATCAGGGCCATCTGGTCGCGCAGTGGAAGGTCGGGCGCATGTATGCTTCCGGCGACGGCGTCCCGCAGGACGACCAGCGCGCCTTCGTCTATTTCAGCCAGATCGCCAACACGCACCCGGACGAGCCCCCCGGTACGGCGCAGGCGCGCATGGTCGCCAATGCCTTCGTGGCGCTCGGGCACTATTACCTGAAGGGCATTCCCAATACGGCGATCGCGGCCGATGCCGGCCGCGCCCGCGAGATGTTCGCCTACGCGGCTTCGTATTTCGGCGACGCCGACGCCCAGTACCAGCTCGGGCGCCTCTATCTCGACGGCTCGCCGAGCGATCCGCGCCAGGCGGCACGCTGGTTCCAACTCGCCGCCACCAAGGGCGATTGCCGCGCCGAGGCGGTCTTGGGCGACATGCTGTTCCAGGGCAAGCACGTGCCCCGGCAGGCCGCACGCGGCCTGATGTGGCTGACGCTCGGCCGCGATTGCGCCGGCGCCGAGGACGCGTGGGTCAAGCCGCTCTACGAGAACGCCTTCCGGCGTGCCAACGACGATGAACGGGCGATGGCGCTGGTCTTTCTGGAAGGTTGGCTGAAGGGCCGCCGCGAGTAATTGGCGGGCCGAGAAGCCGCTGCGCTTAGCAGCGTTCCCGGTCCTGTTCGCTCCGTCGGAAGCCCCGTCCGCTCCCCCGAAGGTCCGCTAATTTACGGATCCGATATCGAGGTCCACCCATACCGGCACGTGGTCGGATGGCTTCTCCCAAGTGCGCACGTGCCGGTCGATACCTGCATCGGTCAAGCGATCGGCCGCCTGCGGAGACAGCAACAGATGATCGATCCGGATCCCGTTGTTCTTCTGCCAGGCGCCGGCTTGATAGTCCCAAAACGTGTACAGCCCCGGCGCATCGCTTGTGGCCCGCACCGCGTCGGTCAGCCCCAAGTTTAAGAGCGATTGGAAGGCCGAGCGGGTGCGCGGCAGGAACAACGCGTCACCCCGCCAGTTTTGCGGATTGCGGACGTCGGCCGCCGCCGGGATGACGTTGTAGTCGCCGGCGAGGATGAGCGGCTCGCCGAGCGAAAGGCGTTCATTCGCGTAGGCAAGAAGCCGTTTCATCCATCCGATTTTATAAGCGTATTTGTCGGTCTCGGGCGGGTTGCCGTTCGGCAGATAGATGCTGGCGACCCGCAGCGCGCCTTTGGCGGTCGAGACCACGGCTTCGATGAAGCGCGCGTGATCGTCGCTATGGTCGCCCGGCAAGCCGATGCTCACTTCGTCGAACGGAAATTTCGACAGCAAGGCAACGCCGTTGAAAGTCTTTTGTCCGTGGATTGCGAGATTGTAGCCGAGCGACTCGAATGGCTCGCGCGGAAAGGCGTCATCGACGCATTTCGTCTCCTGGAAACACACGATGTCGGGCTGCCGTTCGGCAAGCCATGTCACCGCCGCGTCGAGGCGTTGCTTGATGGAGTTCACATTCCAGGTGGCGATGCGCACGGGCGATTGACCATATTCGTGTGGCGCGACGGTCGCCGCGTGACCCTAATTGGAATGCCTCAGGATCGCGCTGCCATTTTGTCTCAGCATGATCTTTTCGGAAAAACCGGCGTCCACCTTCCGGATCATGCGCTAAAGCGCGAAACTCGTCCCGCAGCCGCATGAGGCGGTGGCATTCGGATTATTGACCTTGAAAGACGATCCGATCAGATCGTCGACAAAATCGATCTCCGATCCGGCTAGGTAGTTGAGCGATATCGGATCGATGAGCACCGTGGCGCCCGAGCGCTCGATGACCATGTCGTCCTCGGCCCTGGCACGCTCGGTGTCGAACTTGTACTGAAACCCGGAGCATCCGCCGCCGGCCACGCTTACGCGCAGCATCGTGCCCGCCGGCTCCTGACGGAGGATTTCACCAATCCGGAGCGCTGCCCGTTCGGTAACCGTGACGTCGGTGATCATGATCTCCTCCAGCCGGGCAATTCCGATTCCCGCTGTATTCTTGCAATAGGTAAGTGCGCTAAATGCCAACGTCAATTGCGGAAACCGGCCGAACCATGGCGATCGAGGCTGCAAAATCTCGCGCTTCCTATGCCAGCGACCCGGCCCGAAGCCGCGGGCGCCTGCATCCGGAGCCGGCCAGCAAAAGTCGCAGTGCGTTCCGTCGCGACTGCGACCGCATCATCCACGCGACCGCCTTCCGCCGTCTCAAGCACAAGACGCAGGTCTTCGTTTTTGACGAAGGCGATCACTACCGGACACGGCTCACCCACACGCTCGAAGTCACCCAGATCGCGCGGGCGCTTGCGCGCGCGCTTGGTCTCGATGAGGATCTCGCCGAGGCGCTCGCGCTTGCGCACGATCTCGGTCACCCGCCGTTCGGGCACGCCGGCGAGCGCGCGCTCGACGATTGCCTGAGCGCCTTCGGCGGCTTCGATCACAATGCCCAGACCCTGCGCGTCGTGACCGCGCTAGAGCGCCGCTACCCCACTTTCGACGGCCTCAATCTCACCTGGGAAACGCTCGAGGGCCTGGTGAAGCACAACGGGCCGCTGACCGACCGGCGGGGACATCCGCTCGGACGCTACCAGGCGCACGGCGTGCCCGAAACGATCCGCGACTACGACAAACAGCAGGACTTGCTGCTTTGGAGCTATGCGAGCCTCGAGGCACAGGTCGCGGCCTTTGCCGACGATATCGCCTACGATGCGCACGACATCGATGACGGTCTGCGGGCCGGATTGTTCAGCATCGGCGATATCGCGGGTGTGGAGCTGCCGGGACACATCCTTGCGGATATCCGCAAGGATTTTCCCGGTCTCGACGACGCGCGTGTCGTGCACGAATTCATTCGCCGCATGATCGGCCTCTTGATCGAGGATGTCGTTACCGAGACCGGACGGCGCGTCACTGCGCTGGCGCCGCGTTCGGCCGACGACGTACGGGCCGCAGCGTCGGCACCGGTGGGATTTTCGTCGGCCGTTACCGGCGCGGAGCGACTGATCAAAGATTTTCTGGAAACGCGCATGTATCGGCACGCGCGGATCAAGCGCGTGATGAACGATGCCGCCGACTTGGTGCGTGCGCTTTTTCGCCGCTACATCCAACATCCCGGTGACTTGCCGGCGGAGTGGTCGATGGGGCTCGCGCCACTCGGCGAGCCGGCGCGAGCGCGCCGCATCGCCGATTTCATCGCCGGGATGACCGACCGCTACGCGCTGGCCGAGCATGCCCGGCTCTTTGACTCGACCCCGGAATTGCGTTAGGCGCGCGGCGCTCCGGCTCAAGCGGAGCAGAATGGATATCGATGAACGCGCATAACATTTTTGCCGAAATGCTCGGGCGCATTCATCGCGTCAGCGATGAACTGGTGGCGGCCGGTCTGTTGCCGCCGGGAATGGATTGGTCGCGGGCGACGGTCGAGCCGCCCCGCGATCAAACCCATGGCGATATGGCGACCAACGTCGCCATGATGCTCGCGAAGGATGCCGGCAAGAAGCCGCGCGATCTCGCTGAAGCCTATGCGGCAAAGCTTCGCGCCGACACGTTGGTGGCCAAAGTCGACGTCGCAGGCCCGGGATTCATCAATCTCACGCTCAAGCCGTCCGCCTGGATAGGATCGCTGCGCGATGCCGTGCGGCTCGGCTCTGAATTCGGGCGGACCGACATCGGGCAGAACGCGCTCGTCAACGTCGAATATGTTTCCGCCAACCCGACCGGGCCCATGCATGTCGGCCATGGGCGCGGCGCGGTGTTCGGCGATGCCTTGGCAAATTTGCTCGCGTTCACGAGCCATAGCGTCACGCGCGAATACTACGTCAACGACGCGGGCGCGCAGGTCGATGTACTCGCGCGCTCGGCGTTCCTGCGCTATCGCGAGGCGCTCGGCGAAACCATCGGCGCTATCCCGGAAGGGCTTTATCCGGGCGACTATCTCAAGCCTGTTGGCGCGGCGCTGGCGGCGGAATTCGGCGGCGCTCTCGCCAGGCAGACGGAAAGCCAGTGGCTTCCAGTCGTCCGCGCAAAAGCAATCGCGGCGATGATGGAGATGGTTCGTGCCGACCTTGCTGCGCTCAACATCACCCACGAAGTTTTCTTCTCCGAACGTTCGCTCGTCCACGGCGAAGTCGATCAGGTCGCTGCAACGATCGCGTGGTTGCGCGAGCGCGGGCTTGTTTATGAAGGCCGTTTGCCGCCGCCGAAGGGGGCGCCCGTTGAAGATTGGGAGGACCGCGAACAAACGCTCTTTCGTTCGACCGCCTTCGGCGACGATGTCGATCGTCCGCTGAAAAAGTCGGACGGCTCCTATACCTATTTCGCCTCCGATATCGCCTACCACGCCGACAAGATCCGGCGCGGCTTTCGCACATTGATCGACGTCTGGGGCGCCGACCACGGCGGCTACATCAAGCGCATGAAGGCGGCGGTCGCCGCACTCAGCGACGGCAAGGCCGAACTCGACGTCAAGCTTGTTCAGCTCGTGAAGTTGTTGCGGGCCGGCGAGCCGGTGAAGATGTCGAAGCGGGCAGGGGAATTCGTGACCTTGCGCGATGTCGTGGATGAAGTGGGCCCGGACGCGGTCCGCTTCATGATGCTGTTCCGCAAGAACGATGCGGTGCTCGACTTCGACTTGGCGAAGGTGCTGGAGCAATCGCGCGACAATCCGGTGTTCTACGTACAATACGGCCACGCGCGCGGGCATTCGGTGTTTCGCAATGCGCGCGAAGCCTTTTCCGACCTGCCGCCGCTGCCGGTGATGGTTAACGCGGCGAATCTGGATTTGCTGTCGGATCCTGCCGAACTCGCGCTGATACGGCAGATTGCGCTTTATCCGCGGGTAGTCGAAGCCGCGGCGGGAGCCCACGAGCCGCACCGAATTGCCTTTTATCTGTATGATTTAGCTAGCGACTTTCACGCTTTATGGACGTTGGGCAACGCATCGCCACATTTACGCTTCATTATCCACAATGATCGACAAATGACGATGGCGCGGCTCGTACTTGTACAAGGCGTGGTCACAGTTCTCGCGTCGGGGCTCGCGTTACTTGGCGTTGGGGCGCCGAATGAGATGCGATAACTCCATGCCGCCGGGGGGCGGCAAGAGCAATCGTGGGGCATCGTTGCTCGAAATTGAAGTGAAACGCCAGAATCGGAGCAAGTCCGATGGCTGACAATAATTATCGGTCCGATCGCCGCCGAGATCCGCTCGCGGAACTCGCGCGGCTGATCGGGCAGGGGGACCAGTCCTCGGGGGGACAGTCCCGAGAAACCCTCGATCCGCCGCGGCCGCGCGCTCCGGCGGCGCGCGACGTCGATTGGGCGCCCGAGGACCGCTATGCCGCGCCGGAGCCCCATACCGAGACGCGCTATGCGGCGCCGCTCCCGTCCGCTCCATCGTACCCTTCGTCTTCGTCGGATTATTACGCGCCGCATCAGGCGCAAGATCCCGGCTACCGCGACCACGGCTATCAAGACCCGGGCTATCAAGGCCAAGGCCATCAGGATCAAGGCTATCAACCCCAAGCCTATCAGGACCAAGGCAATCAAGATCGCAGCTATCACGATCAAGGCTACGACGAGCCAGCCGGAAGCCGCTTCTTTTCCGGGCCGGCCGGCCAGTTCAACGGCTTCCGCGAAGAGCCGAGCCACGGCTTGCAGAATTTCTATGACGAGGCGCTGCCGCAACTGCCGTCGGCCCGCGACCTGTCGGCCTATGCTTCCGCGCTAGATGTCCACGGCAATCAAGCTGACGAGCACGACTATGCCGAGGACGGGGCCGCGCCTGCCGATCACGACTATCAGGAAGCGCGCAACCCCGGCCGGCGGACTGTTCTAGTTGCGGTGATGGCAGTGTTTGGTTTGGTGGTTGTCGGCTCTGCCGGCGCCTTCGGCTACCGCGCCATGTTTGGTGGATCTGTCCTGCCGACGCTGCCGCCGATCATCAAAGCGAGCAACGGACCAAACAAGATCGCGCTCGACCCGCAGGCTGGTGCGGCGAGCAATGCCGCTCAGGCTGTGGCAACCACCGGCTCGACCGAGAACCTCGTATCGCGCGAGGAGCAACCAGTTACCATCGATGCGCCCAAGCCTGCACCGCGGGTGGTGTCGACGATTCCGATCGTCACCAACGGCCAAAGCGCGATGCCGCCCGGCATGAGCGGGATGCCGCCGGCGACCACCGGTCAAAGCGGGCCAAATCGCGTCGCTGCGGCGGATTCGCCCTGGCCCGCGCCGCCATCCACGCTGCCCGCGCCGGCCCCGGCGGCCGCTGCGCCACCGGCGCCCGTACCGGTTTCGTCTGAGCCCAAGAAGATACATACCGTGACCATCCGG
>Ga0210401_10002746_pt1 | contig 19269 bp, 19 predicted proteins | sample IncBWH32MmetaG_FD_150866 | JGI IMG/M metagenome (GOLD analysis project Ga0210401, IMG submission 150866) | Forest soil microbial communities from Barre Woods Harvard Forest LTER site, Petersham, Massachusetts, United States - Inc-BW-H-32-M | ecosystem: Environmental > Terrestrial > Soil >... | reverse complement strand
ACCTGATAGTCGAGAAACTGTGTTGACTGCGGCTTGCCGGCAACACGCCAGTCGTCATAATTCAGCAAGCGGCGGAAAAACGTGAATTGGCCCTGCCGATTCAAGATCTCGACTTGCATGAAATCCGTAAGCTGCCGGGCGAATGCCTGCACGTGCTGGTCGAGTCGTTGAAGATCGCGCTCGATATGCGTCCGCAACAACTTCTTCATGCTGTCGTTGGTGAACTGCGATTTGAGTTCGGCAATCGCGCCCCCTGGATCGCGTAACAGGCGAACTAGCGCCGTGCCGACGCCGGTCTTCGACCGGGCGCCTTCGAGCAGGATGCAGTAGAAGATTTCAACTTGATAGAGATGGTCCCGCTTCGCTTCAAAGAACTTCCGTCGCTGGTCGATAGCGGCTTGGACAATGGGGTCATCATATGTTCCGAACGGTATGTCGGGGCGGTTCGATTTGAATAGATACTGGTAAACATGGAAGCCTGGGCCAAAGGCTTTCAGCGCTGCCTCCAACCGCTTCACCGCATACTCTTGCTGCGAGCGGTCGAGACTTTCGTAGTCCACACCGGGAACACTGAGAACCATGCCTAGATCGCCGCTTTTGGTAAGGAAGGCCGTCTCGTTCCAGAAGCCATAGAGGTTGATGTGGTCGTTCAGCGCCGCACTCTCTTTCCACGGCTTGATGACCTTGTCGATCCGCAGCATCACACTACCTCCACGCGGGGAACTTGCTGCTTCGCGGCGTCATAGCGCAACTTGTAGCGTTCGGACTTTGCGAGGATGCGGAGGAAAGCCGGATCGCTGTTCGTTACCCAATGGCCGAAGGCAAAGCCGCCTATGAAGACAGCGATCCCGGCGAGGATGGAATTGAAAAGGTTGAAGGCCCCCACCGCGCCGACGCATACGAAGTAGAAGAGCGTCCGTTCGACGCCCAGGTAAGTGAGAGGCTTGTGCAGACTCTTGAAGACTCGATTTGTGCGATGCTTCTGGTGTGCTTTGTCGGGCATAACTCCCTCGTCTAAGCGCGGGTTGAAGGTGGCTGGGAAGGGCGCTATACGCCCCAGAGCCAACTCAAGACATTCACTGCCATCACGGCAATGCCTGTTCCGGCGGCAACACCAGCGAGCGCCTTTTTTGCGCCGGGCTCGCCGTGCGCGAATCCGTAGCCGCCGATCACAATTGCAACCAGACTTGCAACCTTCGCGATGGTGCCAGTGAAAAGGCTCTGGATGGCGTTGAAGCCCGTATCGAACGGAGAACCCTGTGCCAGCGCTCTCATAGGCATGAAGAAGAGTAGAGCGAGCATAGCGGCGGTTATGAGCGGCGACTTCCGCCGTCGAAGGTGTTTGATTAATCGACTGAAACACAATCTTACTGAACGTGGCATGTCCACCTCCGCAGCGCCTTTGATGCGGCTGCCTTTCGGGCAAAAGTAACCGCACTTAATCACCACGTCCAACGGCCTTTCTGCGGTCATGTATTCGTGGAAGGCTGGCTGAGGGAGATTTGAGCCATTCGCTCGACAAGCCTCTTGTCCCGCCTCGAAGTGAAAAGCTTTCGTAAGTAACTCGCAGTTAAGGATAAAAGCACGTGAGATCGTTACGTGGTTGCTCTTCGTGGGGGCCTGGGGAACCTCACCAGTTCTTTTTGACCTGAGAACGATACGGGTGGTGACACATCTAAAGAGATTCGTGGATTTTTATCTGTGATAGCGAAGTCTTGGCCTTGCACACCGTGATGCCCGATTGGGTCACCACTGTCAGGCAGATACTTGGAGCTGGGTCGAACACACGGCGCTGCGTCTCGCTCCGCTGGAATTGTGAAACACTCTTTGCCCGGCTAGGACAAACCGAGTCATGGCCATTCATAATAGACACTGCAAGAGAGATCGGCCATGTCTAGCAGCTACTTGGATGAACATCTTTACAAGTGGATTGCGGTCGCTAACGAAAGCGCGGAACGTTACGACTTCCCGCCCGGCTTGATTGAAGAAAGTATCCAGTCTTTAAAGACTTATCTCGGCGAAAGCTTCCTGACGGACATTTTCAAAGGCACCGATCCGCTTCACATGCTCGGCCTGCGGGAGCAGGAGTTGGATCGCTGGCTACGAGGCGGCGCAGGCGTCGATGACCATGTGATACAGGTTCTCGATCTGGTGTCCATTCTTACGGAGCTTAAGGATGACCCCTGTCTGGGTGACAAACTCGACCGACTGAAGAGGAGTGCCTTCTGGCCTTCTCAATTTGAATTGGCAATGGCTCAAAGAGCGAAACGCACAGTCGGGGTTGACAATAGGGTTCGACTCAGCTGTGAAAGTAACACCGCAGTTGGCGATTTCATTATCGACTTGAAAGAAGGGTCGGTCGCATGTGAATGTGCGCGCCTGGAATTTGGTGACGAGGAAGAAGAACAATACCGGTTGTCGGGTGATCTGTATCAGTACCTTGATCTTCGTCTCAAGAAGGTAACGCGCCCGTGTTGTATCAAGATTCGGATTAACGCGCCTCTGAATCGTGCATCGTTTGAACTCACCGTCCAATGTATCAAGGCCAGCCTTTCACGCTTCGACGACACAGGAGAGATAACTCGCGAGAAAAGAACGGACGTCGAAGTCATAATTGAGCCCCTCATGGACCAAAGCGAACGGATTCCTTTCCGTTACATCGACGGACGCGTTCAAGATGTGCTCGGAACAGACTGGATAAGCGCACAGTCTCTTTGTCGAGTGAATGCACAAAACGATGACGAAGCCGCCGCAAGGTATAGGGCCGGCGGAGATTTGGCGGACGACGAATATGCTCGCATATTTGTGTTCTGGAAACGGGGACCCGCCGATCTTGATCCTTATGCTCGGATGAAGAACAAAATCAAGAAAAAGAGGCACCAGACGAAGGCCAGCGAAGATCTGCTTGGTCGAATCATATTTCTTGAGTCCCAATGGGATCTGGAATGCGTCGACGCGGATCGCTTGGGAAAAGTTATCGACCACGAACTCGCGACTTCAAAGAACACTATCGCCGTCGTAATTGCGCAGAGGTGCGCTAGTGTTCACTATCGACGTTGGTACCGGTATTTCATTTCAAACATCGGAGCTTCTTTTGTCTCTAACAAGGGCCTGCGAGACTTCTTACCGCGATTCATCACATACGACCGGGACTTCGATCCAATTCTCAACCAGAGATACCGGCGTACTTGGAAGGAGGCGGCGGAACGAGTCAAGCGACACGAAGCAGAATGGGAACAGATCAATCGCCGCCGCGAAAGCGATCTTTAGGGAACCGGCAATCGACAGTAAACGGGTTTGTCGGCGAGTTTCAACTTGCTTGCTGATCAACGCCTAACCGTCCGTGATCGCGTTGCGGCATTGCTCCGCGACAGGCTGGGATATGTCCAAAATATCCGTTCCCTCGAATAATGCGTTTGCATTTTGGGCAAGGTCTAACCACGAGCGCCTGTTTCTGCGAGGCCGCCACTGGGCAGGTTCGCTGGGTCGTCACTGTTTCGAGACCATACTCATCAATGAGCCACTTCGCGACGGCTGGGTCCATGAGGCCGAAATTTAATTCCGAGCTGTGCCGAAGACAGAATGCCTCGAATGCTCGGTCCGTCACAGAGCTATCCATTACCTTGAGCTCCCCATCGGCGACCCATTTCCCCACTTCAATAGTAGTGGCACCCAAGAGCTTCGCAACTCGTCTCCAAGAGTAGCCTTCGTTCTTGTTACACACGGCCGCATCGGTTTCTGCCTCCATCCCCGGTAGGGTCATGGTTCCATGTTTGCGGCAGAATTCAGCCAGGGAGATTGCCGAGACCCGCGGATCGCGGACTCTTAGAAGACCAGTACCAATCAAACGCTGCAGACGACGATGGCTCACGTGCAAAGTTTGCTGGATTCTTCGTAATGACCAGCCGTCCGTTACTCTTGCGCTTATGGCCCGGCCTTTAAGCCGGAATCGAACTGATTGTTCTGAGCGTTTGAGCTTTTCGGCGATCACTTTGACCGGCTCATAACCGGCGCGCGCAAATAGTTCTTGTTCCTCTTCCCTTGTCCAAGGTCGTCGATCTCGCTTTCGCTTGCCTGCCTGCTCTGTGTCCAGCCAACCTTGACTTCGGGCGAATCTCGACACTACGTAGCCCGCGAGTCCCGGATAAAGCGCCCTTACGGTCTTGATTGCTTCGGTCTTTTTCCGGCCTCCGCTTCGATAGCCCTCGCGGAGAATCTCAATCGCAGAGTCGCTCCAATCGACCGCTGTCGCATTCTTGCGGCGCTCCTTCTCGCGCAGGTGTCGCATGCGGTGCCAGACCTGGGCAGGCACTAGCTCCGGGGTTAGCTGCCGCACCCTTTTGACGGCCTCTTGAGTACCCCTCGGACCATATTTCATCCCGACGACGAGGATCTGGTCTATCTCGTGGAACCAACGGAAGGATTGGCTTTGCTTCTGTCTGTCGGGATTGATTCCATCTCCCATAGGCAAATCGACCGGTGCATCTGGCTTCTGCTTCCGAGAATCACAGTTGCCCCATACCTATAAAAGGAACCAAAACAGTACCGAACCTATCGAAAATATTTTCGCTACTTTCTGTTCTCGTTCGGGTTCTTCTTGACATCCCTTTCTGTCGGATGGCACGCTTGCGTTAGCCCTCTGGCCGGGTACCACGCAATTGCTGATGTGAGGCACTGGTATGCCAGCCCCCGAACCCGGTCCGGAGTGGGTCCTCTCAGGTGTCAGACCTCGTTCAGATTCGGCCACCGAAAGCGAACTCCTGAAAGCGGCGAGATCAGCGTGGCCGAAGGCATTGGCCCACGTTCGACAAGTTCAATCACAAAATCCATTCAATGACGACGGACTTCTGGTCGCTGAAGTGTGGGAAAGCGTTCTGCAATCTGTTTCCATGACACTCGATCGGATGAAAGGAAGGCCGGGCCAGATCGGAGATCTGGAGGCTTATCTTCTCGGCAGCTTTTACCATCGGCTTAACCGTGCTCTGAAGAAGGAACAATGCCGTGAGGAAACGATCCGTCTTGTGTCTTCCATCGACGAGTTGGAGGTTCTTGGTGCGGCGAATCGGGTGGAGCAGCAAGACATTGAAGGCACCCTGCATGCTCAGGAGATTCTTGATCGGATGGACGAGTGGAGCCGCAAAGTTTGGGTTGCGCGCGAGTACGGCTACAGTTGGAAGCACATCGGTCGCGTTTTGGGAATTCCCGGTGATAGCGTCATGCTTCGCTTCCGACGCCGCATGAAAATTCTACGAGCACGTTTGTCTGGAGGTAGATGAGATGCCAATGTGTCGTGGGGCTCTCCTTCAGTTACACTTGGGCTGTTTTTCAGATTGAACTGATAGCGAGTGGACTCTCTCTGAGCACCGAAAGCCAATCCAACGCGGCGGACAAGCGCTTGCTTGATATTCTCCGGCAAGGCTTAGCGACGGAGTTCCCTAACCCCGAGAGGATCGGCTGTCCGGGCAGTGCCCTACTCAAGGGCATAGCGCAAGGAAACGTGTCCCTCACTGAAGCAGAGCCTTGGCTTGACCACCTCGGCTCATGCAGTCCGTGTTTCCAAGAATTCAAGGAGTTTCGGCGGCAATCGGCGATCCAGCGCCGGCGGGTGCTGGCTTGGGTCGCCACTGCAGCTGTTCTGCTCTTCGCGGTGGGGGGATGGCTGTGGGTGCGAGCCCGACGCTCGGTGGAACCGACTGATACAGCCGTTTTGGATCTCCGTGACCGCTCGGTTGCCCGCGGGCAGAGCCCATCTGCTAGTGGTCAGGCACCTTTGGAAATTTCTCGAACAACCAAGCACCTGGTTCTCGACCTTCCGATTGGAAGCAAAGAAGGGCCCTACGATGTCGGGCTGCTCACTGACGCGGGCGACCAGCTCTTGCGCGCGACGGGGATCGCGCAACTGCACGATCACATTACTGATCTGCGGGTTGATATTGACCTCAGTCAGGTTCGGGCGGGGGCATATTCTCTTGGGCTTCGCCAGGCTGGTCTTGAGTGGACCCGATATCCCATCCAAGTGTTTTGATCCTATCCGCTGTTGAATCGCCAAACTGCGGCTTCCGATTCTGTCCGTCAGTGATTACTTCTGCATTGGTGACAATTCGGGGCATCCGCCCATAAATTACTACAAGCCCGCTTGTCGGTACTGATCGCCCGTATTGGCCGGCAGAGCGTCCTATGTCGTAGCCAGCTTCGCGATGTTCGTGTACCATTCGGCGGCGAAAGCAGTTACGACGCCCGCGGCCCGTGGATCAGCGATCCGGTTTCCCGAAGATCCAAAACTCAATCCCCCCAATTGGATCAGAGCAAAGTCGAAAACAAGGAGAGCATAGACCGCGGCTCGGTTCCAAGTGTTCACGCCAGCCCTCAAGCCCCGGATGAATTCAATGATGTTCTGCGCCAGCGGGTCCGTGACGGACGCGAAGCTGTTCGCATCCAGCGGTTTCGCAACGTCATAGATGACCGAGCAGACCTGTATCAGAGTCTCCACATCAAGCCGCTGATGCAAAAGCACCGAAACCTCCAGGACCGCCAGATCTCGTCCGGCGGTGCTCCGCCGGACCACGCCAGCATCAAAAATATAGGCCTCGGGCCCTCGCGGTGTGGTATCGAGCGCGACATTGTTCATATGCAAATCGCCATGAACAATCTGACGTTCCCGAAGCCGGACTTTATCGTCACATTGCCGCAGCTGAAGATAAAGCGCCACGGGATCGGCGGCAGGCAGGCCAGCGGACAATCGCTGTTGCACGTCCTGCCATTGATCCCGCAGGTTTTGTTCATCATGTGCCGACCATAGCAGCGACTTCAGCGGCTTGCTGTCGTCCAGGAGATCTCCGAGCTGCTCTACCTGACCAACGATTTGTCCTGCAATTTCGAAAGCGGCTGCTCGATCGATGTTTTGAAACATCTCGCCGAGCGGCTTCGGCCTCGCGTCTTGGGCCCCGACCTTTTCTGTGACGATCAAGCCGGTGCTTCGCGAGACCACGGTGCTCGTGATTTTGATATGCGTGAGTTTCTGCTCAATTTTTCGGGCGCTATCGATAACGCTGCGAGAATCTGGCCCGGCCAGCAGCTTGAAGAACTTGGGCCGGGATGCGCCGATGCCGTCCTCCAGTAAGTAGCGGCCCATCAGGACTTTCGTCCATGGATTCGCCGTCGGACCGGCGCTGGCGTCAGGGCAATCCGTGGCAGACCACCAATCAAGGTCCACGCCGATACCGCCGCTTTGCTGCAAAACGGAGCGACGCAACAAGTCCTCATCGCGCGGACTCAAGGTCGGGTACTGTTCTATTCCTGCATCGCGAAGATGAATGCCAAGCCCCGCATACCGGAGTGCCTCACGGCAGGCGCGCCGTATTTCCCCCTCAAGAAACCCATAGTCTCCCTTCGCGAGAAGTTTTCCGTAGAAGAAATTGTCGCGCAGCGTGTCCTGAATGCGCACCTGATCGGTCGAGCCAACATGTCCACTGATGACGAGAAGCGCAGGAATCGGATAACGGTCCCGGTTGATGCACCTTTCCAGCAGCGCGAGGCCGAGATCCTGATCCTGCACCTCCGGTAAGCCCTGCTTCTCGGGCAGGCGGAGATCCAGAATGACGGCGTGAAAAATCTTGCTGCCTTCGAGGAGGTCTGCTGCCTTGTCATAGGAAAATGCATAACAAGGAGGCATGATCGCAAACGGGAGAGCATTGCTTATCTCTCCAGAAACAGTCTCGAAAATACCCTGGTAGACGTCCTTGATCCGATCCTCGTCCTCGATGACCAGCGGCTGAAGCATCAGCGGATAACTCATCGGCCCTCCAGCGGAAGCCGGATCTGCAACCGGTATTCCGACGGCCTTTCCTCATATAGCCGGATCTGACCGCCGAGACGCTCTACAGCCTCCTGGATCTCCAGCAAACCGCGCCCTCGTCCTGGCGTTTTTGTGGAATACATCTCCTGAAACGCGATTTCCTTCAGATCCCTTGAAAAGCCGGGGCCATTGTCCAGTATTTTTAAAATGAGATCCTTGCCGGCAGCATCGAAGATGATAGTGACATTGCAGTTGATACCCGCCGCCTGATGCGCGTTCAGCCAGATATTCCAGAAAACAATCTCCAGCAGATAATCGCTCGCGAGAATTCGTGCTTCGGCATTGTCCGCGTCGATCAGCTTGAGGCTTACGGAGCTATATCGGCTTGTATAACGGAGGTCCATCTGGCGGAGCCAATCGGCGAGGGCGACGGACCTCTGCTGAAAGTATTCAGGATCGGCATCCGTGGCCTCCAGCTCACGGCTTAGGGACAGCAGTGCGTCATTGATCTTTGCGAGGGCGACCTGAATATCGGACACGGGGTTATTCGCGGCAGCCGACTTCACCCGACTTGCCTGCGCCTGTGCAGCTAACATCGTATTGCGGAGCCGGTGACGCAATCGCTCCGAGACATAGCGGTACGCGTCTACAATCTCCTTCGGCAACACCTCCATCGAGGTTTCTTTCGGATGTTGCAGGGCAGAAGCATCGACGTCGGCAAGTGCGCCTGCAATAGCGCGGCGCGTGAACTCGTCCGTCTCTGTGTCCCGCCAAAATAACAACTCGGGCACGAGGCGCTTTTTCCCGGGGTGCGTACGAACCGCATTGGCGACGACCTGGCGCAACCTTGCCTCGCCCGGCCTCCGCAGACGCTCCAGGAATTCCGGCAGATCGTTGTTATTCGCCTCGAAGGCCTCCAGAAAAACGATCCGGGCAGTTTTCGGGTCTTCGACACCAAGTCTTCTTAGGCGTTCATATAGCGTTTCACTTGCCGCCATAACGTTTCCTGCGTAGCTCAAAGGCTTCCCTGCCTCCTTCCAGGAGATCCACGATCTGTTCGCGGCAATCGTCGACCGACCCCGACTTTTCGACGTACCCGATTTTTCCGTCCGAATTCATGACGATGACTAGATCGGCGTCTGCCAGCACCGGAATGTTGGCGTTGTGTGTGATGAAGATCATCTGGCGCTTCTTCTTGAGGCGCTGTATGGAATTGACCACCGTTTCATAAATGAAGTGGTTGTCCAGGTTGTCTTCCGGCTGATCGATAACCAGCGGATTCCGCGTGCGCGCGAGCAGCAAAGGGAGGAGAGCCGTGCACTTTTGGCCGCGTGAAAGTTCCGCGGCATCCTTGAAGATCGGCTCTGCGTTAGTCGCAACATTGAGCTCGATGCGCACCACGTCGTCGATCTCGACGACCTCCATTTGGAGTGGATCTACGTTAAGGCGGAACGCAGCCAGGATCTTCTTCGCGCGTTCCGGGCCAAACCCGCAGGCCTCATCGAACCCGACATGGTCATCAGTCTGGATCAGTTGTGCGAACTGCTCGGGCCGAAGCTGGAGCAGCGCGGCGAGTATCTCATCATGATTGCGGACGCCGGCGCCTTTCAGGCCCTGCATCAACAGGTTCCGGTATGCGAGATCATCGGCATTCCGGAGAACACGCACCCTGATCTTTTCACCGGCTTCTCGCGTCAGCTCATTTGCCACTGTGTCGCGAACCGCCGATATCTGTTCCCGTTCTAATAAAAAACGCGCCTTTAATGTTCGCCGGCTTTCCAGAAGCTGTGTCAAGCGCTCCTTTTCGCGCGTCTGTTCGGCTTCGGTTTCCTCCAGCCGTGCAACTCGTTGATGCAGCTCCAGACGAGCCCGGGAGCGTTCGTCTGCCTGCTGATGCACCTGTTGCAATTCCGTAAACTGGGCGGTTTGATTCGTGTGAGCCTCGCCAAGCTCGGAGCGTACCTGTTCTGCAGTTGCGATCGCGGCGTCAACTGCGGTTGCGGTATTCGTCAGATGCTTCACCGCGCCGGCCAATGATTTCTGAATGTCTGGCTGCCGGCGTTGCAAAATCTCCGCATTCGCCGAATCCTCTTCCGCGAATTGCGCCATGCGGGCCTGTTCAACGCGCGACTTGAACTTCTCCACATCGGCCGTAAGCAAACGAAGCGTCTGAAGAAAATCTTCGACGCGCTTTTTCTCTTTTGCATTTCGCTGCTGCTGCTTTAAACCCTTGTCATAGACATTCGACGGGCCTGTTTCTGCAACCGGCTCAAGCGCGGCGAGCTGCGCCCTCACATCGCCAAATTCTTCAATCCGCTCGGCGAGGTCGCCGATGCTGCGCCGCGCGGCCCGAATCTGGTCCGCGCTGGCATCCAGTGCCCGGCGGTGCTCGCCCAGCGAAAGATGAATAGTCGAAAGTTCCGCGGCGCGAAGTTCATCGAGAAGCGCCCGGCGCGTTTCGCCCAGAACCTCATCGGCGATGGTCTCGATTTCATCGCCGTTGTAAGCATCGATGGGCAGATAGGTGCCACGGTCTAGATCGACGCCGGAGACTGGGCGCCCTTCATTTGTCAGCAGCACGACAGGCTGCTTGAGGCCTCGTCTCAGGGTATGTTTCAACCCTGCGTCGGTCGTGAGCGTCAGCGTCACCAGACCACTATTGCCGATGTTCGCCTGGAGGAGGTCCAGCCGCTTCTTCGATGCGCCAACGCCGCCTTTGACAGCAAAGCGCAACGCTTCTGCGAGAGTCGATTTTCCACTGCCCCGTGGCCCGATTATGCAGATGAGCCCGGGAGGCAGGACGGTTTTCAACCCTGGCAAAAACCCCCCGTTCATTTCTAGCTGCTCAATCGTCCACATGTGGAGCCTCAATTCGAAGGCGCGCCGAAACGCGCTTTGTCTCGCATTGTTTCGAGAGTACCATCAGGCGAACTGCTATCCAATGGCGGGTCTCGGTTGATCGGATTCGTGCTGCAGGGTCAGCGAAGATGCATTCTCAGAAATTATCGGCTTCCCCCGTCGGGCCGCGCGCATGCGCTCAATGTTTTTATGTCGCGCGCAGATACAATCCGCCCGGCGTGCCTGCGGCAGTTCCTGACCGTAGGCGGGCCCCATCAGGAAGTCAAACTGGAACCGCGGGGCCAGTACGGGGGGCCATTTCATAAGGTGTGCAATCATCTCCGCCACGACCATACACGCGCTGAAGCAAGCCGTGAAGGGAACCGAGGGCTCGAATCCTTTCTGCTGCTGCTCTGCGGAGATCGTCAGCGCGATTCCTTCCTGAATGACCGAGCAAATCGGACGGCCGATCCGTGACCGGAGGAAATCCTGTTTTTCGCCGGGCGCTTTCTCCACGTCCGATGCGGCGACCAGGGAATCAGGGACTGACACACGTTCCAGGCCGAGCCCGGTCGCCTGCATTTGAAGCACTTCGGCGGCAGCGCCGGCTGGCTCGCGGAAAAGACACATGAGACAGGCAACATCATCCGGCCACGGGTGTCTGCTGACTTGGCACGTGAAATCGCCGATCGCGCCGTCCACGATGATGTCCGGCCACAGCGTGCGCTGAACCTGGTGGCGCGCGGAAATGTTGTCCAACCCGTTTAACACAACTGCCGGAACCGCGCGAGACTCGCGGGCGTATTCCTCAAACGTCATCTCGAAGCCGTCCACCCTCAGGAGCGGCCCGCGCAGGTGGGTGGCCAACGTCTTCGCTTTTGAGGCGCCCGAGTCCTGTGGTCCCATCAGAATGCAGGTTCCGAGGTTCTCTTCCCCGTACGTCTGCGGATCGACAATCTCCACACGGCCGCGGCAGGGCAGCTGCGACAGCAGCCGAACGATGCCGTTTCCGATCGCGCCGGCGCCGACAAGCAGGAGGTCCAGATCGACTGAGGATGGCAGCTCACGGCCGCAATCGGTTTCTCCGCCGCGATAACTCCGCAACGAGAATGAAAAGCCGTCGAGGAGTTCGCCTCGCTCCGGTCTGAGTTTGATCAGGCGCTTGAATACTTCTCCTACGCCCAGGCTGGCGGCCGCGAACGCTCCGACCGGGTTCTCCATTCCCACGTCTGCCGGCAGGGCGCGCGTGCCGGAACTCACCCGCGCAAGCCAGCCATTTGAATTGATGGTCGTCCAGGGCAGGCCGGGGTTCACGGCCGTCCCAACGGACAAAATCGCGTCGAAGGACCCGACGTCATCGATTCGATCGCAGTATTCCACGCCTGGTCCAAAGGCAATGCGCTTTGAAAGTAACTGAGATATGACCCTCAGGTCCTGAGAGGCCGCCGGGATATGGATTGTAATGTTCGGGCAAATCCTGAGGAGCAATCCGACGGCATCAAGGAAGCAATTCCGGCCGTTGAAGGTGTTGAGAATCTCGGGTTCGCCGGTCAGCAGCACGCTTTTGGCCAGAAACCGGTGACGGTCCGCGGCCTGTTCCGACAGCTGTGCCGCAGTTTTTGCGGGGCGGCTATAAATAAGATCGAGGTTCATGATTCGGCTCCCACGGTCAGCATCGGCGGACGTAGACCGTCATTGATTTCCAGGCAGCGGCGCGCCGCCTCGTGGCTGAGGCGGACGAACCCCGCTTCGCAGGAGTAGACATGCACGCCCCAGTCGTGGACGGGAACTCGGGTTCGAGCGAAGTCAGGCGCAACGAGCGAGAGATAAGAAGGCACCTGAATGCCGTACATACGATCCGTGGGCGAAAGATCCACGCCGTAGCCCGGAGGATGGGAATGGACCTGTCCTACAAGCCGGAGGCCGTGCTCTATCGCGACATCGGCAACGTCGTTGAACAGCGCCGGATGGATGTTGATAAATCCCTTGCGCCTTTCCACCAGCGGACCCCGGAGGCGGATCAGGTGCGTTATGTCGGCAGTTTCGGCGCTGTCCTTACCGAGCCATAAGACGATCCCTTCGCGGTCTTTGGCGCCGTCGAGCGCCATTTCATCGAGGGAGTCTTCGATTGCGGCCTGGGGTATGCGCCAAAGCCGAGTCTGGGCGAAATACCGGTTATTCATTTGAAACGACCTTGATAATGTTCATCGAGTTCCTCCTGTAGTTGCCGCAAAACCCAAAGCAACGGATTGCCGCTGGGATTCCATTGAAACCGGGCATCATTTTTCCATTCCGGGTGTGTGGCAAAACCTTCGGCGCACCAGTTCACGCACGCGTCAAGATTTTGCGGTCTGAAGCCGCGGGCGACAGGCCACGCCTGAGGCATGTCGATACGCCCGGTTTTCGGATCGCGGAACTTCAGTGATGGCGGACACTCCGGGTATCGGGTCCAGAGGAGCCTTGCCTGAAATTTCTCGCCGGGCTCGCGCGCGGGCGCGAGTGTCACGAGCATTTCCAGATCGGCAGGCATCTCGAGTGTCCACCGGCCGGCGTCAGGAGTATCCGCCGCTTCCACGAAGTCGTCGCGTAGGTTCAGAACTGAGAACTCGTCGCTCACCCTTGCGTCACCTGCTGGCTGAGCTTGAGCACGAGTGTCGCGGCATGTCCCGCGAGCTGGCCAATGGTTTCGCTCAGGTTTTCGAGCGGCGTCTTGTCATGGAAGAGAGTATAGGTGTACGTGCTTCCGTTGACCTGTCCCTCCGTTAATCCGAAAGCGTTGAGCACGGCTGCTTTCAACGTAGCCAGTGTCTCGCTCGGTGCGGCGTGGTCTTGTTCGAACGGCCCCTTTGCCGCCGGGTAGTTAACGATTACTTTCAGTTGCTCTTTCTGTTCAGACATTTGTTTGGTTCCTTTTCTCCACCTGTAGCCCGGTGGCGGCCCTGGTTACAGTCACCTCCTTCACTGAATGAAATGAAGAAGTCGGCAAAATTTTTATCCCATCACCTTGTACACGTACTGCTCCCGGCCGCTGGCCGACGAACTCTTTTCCCGCCTCACAATTCCCAGGCTGCCGAGTTTCGAGAGCCTTTCGTTCATAGCCGTGAGATTAACCTCGAGCTTCTGGCTGAGGGTGCCGGCCGATACTGCTTCTCCGGCCTTGAGAATCCCCCGGAACGTCGCCTCGTCGGCCGGATGGACCTTGCCGAGCAACCGGAGCTTGCCCCCGCTTCGCTCAATCATCAGAGCATTCGAACCCTCCAACGCCTGTGTCAGGTTTTCGCGCGTGCAGTCGGTGAGCCCTTCTACAATCAGGAACCGACCAGGGTACTCCGCGCCCAACGTCGATAGTGTTTTCCCGAAGAGCTCGGCGGCGAAGGAAAAATCAAAAACCTCTACACCGGAAGCATCAAGTGCCAGAACGTCGCCAGCCTTGAGACTATCAAGGGCATCGCCCAGGCGGCTGCGGATCGGCCGCGCTTTTTCGCGCGTCCACAGCTGAGGTCCGAATTCCTTGAGTGTGAACTTCTTCTCCATCCATTTCAGTGTACGTGATGAAGCTGACATTGTCAAGCCCCCCACAGGTCGCCGAGAAGCCTCGATGCTGCGATGCCGCCTCGAACGGATCAGTAACGAAAAGTCGGCTTGTCGGAAGTTTTGCGAGGGTCGCGGGCTGGTCACGCTAGCAGGAAGTTAGAGGATTCAAACGGAGCTTCTCGATCTCCGTCGGATCACTTGACCATTGGCATATACAAGAATTTTGAACTGAGAACAATTGGGGTGGTGAGTCCTTGCTCCCATTTGATCCGACTACGGCATTGCTGAAGAACCGCAGTCGCGAACTACGCGCTACGACGCAATTGGTTGCCCTCTTCCAGGCGATAAGGAACTGGCTGCGCTTTTCGAAGCCAGTTCGCTAATTCATGCGGATCGAAACGGATTGCCCCCGCCAATCGAAAGGATGGGAGTCTCCCCCCCGCTGCCATTTTGTAAACATGCTGGGGCGTGACTTGGAACAATTTTGCAACGTCCCGTGCGCGTAAAACGTGGGTTTCTTTTTCCAATTGCGCTATCAAACTCATATTTGGCCACCTCAACAGAAGGCGATTCCGCCTCTGGCAATGTCGATTGTTTAGAACGATCAGAGGTTTCCGTCAAACGGCTTCGAGGGTCCGAGTCTCGGCGTGTCGCGATACCGCGAGACCGGCGCGGCTCAAAGTAGCCTGCACTGCGACCTGACTTCGTCACGCAACATACCTGGCTAACGCCCCAGCATTGACCTTGGCCAGCGCATCTTTGGATTGCACACCCTTCAGGTAGACCATGGTGGACTTGATGTCGCGATGGCCCATCCAGCTTTGCAGTGTCCGAATGTCTACGCCATGCCGCAAATGCTCTGTTGCGAAAGTGTGACGGAACTTGTGAAGAAAGAAATGCCGGCAGTGCGGCCCTTGGGCGCATTTGTTTCCGTGTTTGGTGACGCACTGTCCGCAGTTCAATTCCGCGCGCTCGGCCACGCGTTTCACGATCATGTCGTTTTCACTGTCTGGATTCCCTTTTGAGTTGGGAAATACCAGTTGTGAAGGCAGCCCGTTCCTGCGTTCTCGGAGTTTTTGCAACTGGTTTACAAGTGCGGTAGGGAGCGGTACGGCACGCTCCTCCCAGTTTTTCGGCCCGAACCCCCAAAGCGGTTTTGCAGTCACGCGCACCAAACTGTTCCGAAAATCCATGTCACGCCAAGTAACATAACGAACCTCCCGATCGCGAAAACCAGAGGCGAGCAGAAATTTTAGAAATACGCCTTCATCTTGGTCCGCGTGTTCGAGCATGGTACCGATCTCGTCCGCTTCGTAAATGGGACGGATGGTGTCCACGTAATCAGGCCAATCGTTCGACTCAATCAGTTTGGTCTTTCCGTGACGTTTGAAGAGCTGGAGAACGACGACTAGTTTGTCATATACCGTGCGGCTGCCCAGTCCCTGTTTGTAGCAATCCGTCATAAACTTCAAGATATCTTGGCGCTCCACCTGATCGACGTAATCTTTGGCATAGGATTGGCGCAACAGCGTATCTAGGGTGTAGCGATACGTCCGATAGATCCGAAGACTGCGATGATGCTTCACGAGATCGAGATACGAATCGATCGCCGTGGCGATGCCGATGCGGCCCTGGTTGTCACGCGACGGTTCTTCCTGGGGACGAATGAGGCCTGCTTTGATGGCACCCAGTTCGATTGCTTTGCGACGAGCCCCATCGATGACGTTTTCAAACCCGCCAACTGAATGTCTGCGCCGTTTTCCACCTTGGTACCATTCTAGGAAGTACCTGCCTTCCGGGTGATGCTCCTTGCGACGGGCGATCCAGACTTGATCGCGGATGACTCTGCCCCTCTTTTCAACGACCGCAGCAAATCGCCACTTTTTTTCGACTCGGATGTATTTAACGATATTGACGCGCTCTCCGTACTGCTTAGCTTCAACCATCTCCATTCTCCTGGAACGGCGATGGATTTTTGCTCAGTGCGCGGATTCGGTCAAACGGGTATGGCCACCCAAATGGGGGCCGGGGAGTGGACAGTAAGATGGACAGTAAGCGCTCTAGGAGTATGAAAAGAAAGGCATCCGGTTAGAAGGCAGCGTTCTAACAGACACGACTGCCGGCCAAGCCAGTGGCGCTTCCAACCCGTGTTCCGGCTGTCTCAGATCTAGTTGATTCTCTTTGGGCCATACCGAGCAGATAAATCCCGGTTTCTCCGCGTGGCCAGAAACCGAGCCGAGACCAGTACGCTCTCAACCTCCGCACCGCTTCTCCTTGTCCCACGCCGGGTGGTTTCAATCTGTTCAACGCTTTCCGATCGCGGGCGAAGGCAGGAGTAAATTGCAGCGGCCAAGGCTTGCACGCTACCAATCCACAGGCGGAACCGAAGATGTCGATAGTCCGGTCTACGGCGGTTGGGCCGATTCCCGTTCCTCGAAATTTCGGACTGATTTCCATGCAGTCGATGATTAACAGGTCGCATCCGGCGGCCTCATATTCATCTTGCACTTCCTCTTTCCAGCAGCCGGTATCCAAATCGAAGAGGAGTTCCCAATATTCGGCAATATTCCCGTCGATGCCATCTCCAAGCCTTTCAGTGCTGATGCCATGGTCCATGGCCTCACCGAATTGCACTAACGATGCTTTTATGTAGCCAACCTCCTCTTCGTCTCCCCGATCCTCGGACTTAGCGGAAATCCTCCCGAGAATGGAGTGGACGAAATCTGCATCAACGTTTTCTTCGCGCAGCGAGGCCCGGACTGCGAACTCGATGCTCGCGACTATGTTTCTCTTTGCCTCATTCGTCGTCTTCGAACCGGCAGTTGCTTTTTCGATCTTCATGTCGCACCTCATGCCGCCCTGTTTACCGTAGTATTCAGAATTCGTCAAACGGCAAGAAATGTCTATCCCGTTCGTAAGGGAATTGGCAGACCCTGCGTCCAGCAGTCAATCGCGTTCTCATTGATTGGACTTTTCAACTGAGATCGATACGGGTGGTGACCCAGTAGGACACACTCGAATCCTTTGTTGCTGTATGTATGGACAGCCGCCGCAACCAGCACAGTTCAAAGCGGTTTACGAGTAGGACGCAGCGGACACCTGAGCCACTTCAGAAATTCAGGCCGTTCAATCCCCGCGCTATCCGGGGGTCTTTGATAGAACGAGCTAAATGATTGCGCGGCAGATGGTTAGTTGCCACGCATCATTAGCCCCGTTAATTGCGCAAAGAACGTCTCGTGGACCCGTTTGACCAATACCTGCTTCCCATTTACAACACCGATGATTGGCTGTGGAGATCGACCGGACATTAACCAGCGCAGCGGATCTGAGGTGGTGCATCAATGCTAGAAAACGCGAACGAAACTATCAACTTGGCAACACAATACGTCAAAGAGCGAAAACAGGTTCAGAGTCAGAGAGATTTTGAACCACTGCTGGACACCGAAGAGGCCGCAAGGCTTCTCAGAATGCACCCTCGAACTCTTCGCACGAAAGCACGGCGTGGATCAATTCCCGCCGTCCAGGTTGGAAAACGTTGGCGCTTTCGTGCCTCCACGCTGGACCGTTGGCTCGGCAAACTCGCCAGCTGACCATCGGCAGGGCGAGGAACAAAAAACATCTCGACCGAAATGAATCGCCGATCTATCCTGACGGTGTCCGCCGACACCGTTTGAACAAAGGAGAAACTTTGTTTAAACGGACACGTTATCAACACGGAAGCGTCGAACGCGAAGAGCGGAAGAAGGGACCGGCAGTCTGGGTCTACCGATGGTGGGAAGAAGACATCAACGGGAAACTGGTGCATCGCAAGGTACAGGTTGGGGATGTCAAGAAATACCCGACCGAATCTGCGGCACACTCTGCTGCCGACGCTCTTCGGCTAACCATAAACAATCGCTGCGAACACAGGAACCTGCGGCGAACGACAATCAACACGCTTTGGGAGCACTACTCTCAAGAGGAGTTGCCTCTCAAAGCACTATCCACACAGGATGCGTACATAATCTACGCGAAAAACTGGATTGTTCCACGCTGGGGCAATCTACCACTAGAACAAGTCAAAACTGTGGAAGTAGAGCGTTGGCTACGAGCGACCGGAGTTGCGGATGGAACCAAAGCCAAAATCAAGTGTGTGATGTCGGCTTTGTTTTCGCACGCCGTTCGGTGGGAGTTTTGTGGCCACAATCCCATATCCTCAGGGATACCGGTAGGGAGTGGAGGCAAGCGAGGCCCGAGCACTGGCGTACGGATCAGCGCCAAACGTCAGAGATCCCCTTTGGTTTTGTCATCAGAACAAGTCAAACTCGGTTTGGCAGAACTGGAGTTTCGGGATCAGTTGCTCGTGTTTCTAGAAGGAGCCTTGGGCATACGTCAAGGAGAACTCGGGGCGCTACGATGGCTGTCGTGCGATTTCGACAACATGAGCATCAGCGTCCAACACTCGTACTACTGGCGTCGAGGTGGAAACCTGAAGAGCACAAAAACGGAAGCGTCTGCAAAGCTGCTGCCGATGCATCCAAGCCTGAAGAACTCCTTGCAGGAGTGGAGATCGCAAAGTCTCTACAACAGACCGGAAGACTTCGTATTCCCTTCCGAAAGACTGCAAGGCAGCAAGCCGTTGGATCTAGCTTCAGTGTTGAAGAAAAAGATTCAGCCTGCGTTCAGACGAATCGGAATCACGGGTGTGGGCTGGCACACTTTTCGGCACTCGGTTGGAACCATGCTGGCGGAGATGGGCGAACACCAGCTCACGATCCGAGACTACTTGCGGCACAGCAACCTCCATGTCACGAACAAGTACCTGCAGGCGACATCGAAGACCAAACGATTGGCGCAGGACAAATTGGTCGACGCCATTTTGCCGACGGGTATTTTGCCCAAGACAAACCTGATTCAATGAATGCTGTTTGTGAGCGTTTTCGGATGGGGCCATTCTCGTCCGGCGCTTATCGTCCCCTAACATCCCCTGTTTTGCTGGAGGTTAGGTTTGCAAGTGCTTGAAAAGAATGGCGGGGACGACGGGACTCGAACCCGCGGCCTCTGCCGTGACAGGGCAGCGTTCTAACCAACTGAACTACGTCCCCACTCGCCAAATCAACGAG
>Ga0210401_10002744_pt1 | contig 19276 bp, 15 predicted proteins | sample IncBWH32MmetaG_FD_150866 | JGI IMG/M metagenome (GOLD analysis project Ga0210401, IMG submission 150866) | Forest soil microbial communities from Barre Woods Harvard Forest LTER site, Petersham, Massachusetts, United States - Inc-BW-H-32-M | ecosystem: Environmental > Terrestrial > Soil >... | reverse complement strand
CAGGAAGAGTTACTCGACGACATCTGCAACGACGTGCTCGGCTACGGCCCGCTCGAGCCGTTGCTGTCGCGCGACGACATCGCCGACATCATGGTCAACGGCGCCGGCACGGTGTTCATCGAAGTTGGCGGCAAGATCCAGCGCACCGGCATCCGCTTCCGCGACAACCAGCAGCTCCTGAACATCTGCCAGCGCATCGTCAGCCAGGTCGGCCGCCGCGTCGACGAATCCTCGCCGATCTGCGACGCGCGCCTCGCCGACGGTTCGCGCGTCAACGCCATCGTCCCGCCCTTGGCGATTGACGGCCCCGCGCTCACGATCCGCAAATTCAAGAAGGACAAGCTGACGCTCGACCAGCTCGTCAAATTCGGCGCGATCTCGCCGGAAGGCGCGGAAATCCTGCAAATCATCGGGCGCGTCCGCTGCAACGTGCTGATTTCCGGCGGTACCGGCTCCGGCAAGACGACGCTATTGAATTGCCTGACCAACTATATCGAACACGACGAGCGCGTCATCACCTGCGAGGACGCCGCCGAGCTTCAACTGCAACAGCCGCATGTGGTGCGCCTGGAAACCCGCCCGCCCAACATCGAAGGCGAAGGCCAGGTCACGATGCGCGAACTGGTGCGAAACTGCCTGCGTATGCGCCCCGAGCGCATCATCGTCGGCGAAGTCCGCGGACCGGAAGCGTTCGACCTGTTGCAGGCGATGAACACCGGCCACGACGGATCGATGGGAACGCTGCACGCCAACAATCCCCGCGAAGCGCTGTCGCGCTGCGAATCGATGATCACGATGGGCGGCTTTTCGCTGCCCTCGCGAACCATTCGCGAGATGATCTGCGCCTCGATCGACGTCATTATCCAGGCCGCCCGTCTGCGCGACGGCTCGCGGCGCATCACCCACATCACCGAGGTGATGGGCATGGAAGGCGATACCATCATCACCCAGGACCTGTTCCTGTACGACCTCGTCGGCGAGGACGCGAACGGCAAGATCATCGGCCGACATCGCTCGACCGGTATCGGACGGCCGCGGTTCTGGGATCGCGCGCGCTACTACAACGAAGAGAAGCGGCTTGCGGTAGCGCTTGACGCCGCCGAAGTAGCCGATAAGGGCTGAGGGCCACACCGTGAAGATGCAAACACTCGCACTCGCCTTCCTCGCCGCCTCAGCAATCGGCGGCGTCGCCTGGGTGTTCCTCTACCCGCTGATGTCGGGAGAGCGGAAGGCCGAGAATCGCCGTGCCACGGTCGCAAAGTCCGAACCGGTCGCCCGCAATGCCGACAAGAACCTGCGCTCGCGCCGCGAACAGGTCGAGGGCACGCTGCGGGATCTCGAGGCGCGTCGGTTGAAGGAAAAGAAGATCCCACTCAGTGTCCGCCTCACCCAGGCCGGCCTCAACTGGTCGACCCGGAAATTCATGGTGGTTTCCGCGGTGCTCGCCGCCATGTTTTTCGCTGGCGCCATGTTCGCAGGCGGTGGATTAGTGGGAGCCGCCGGCCTCGCCTTCGCCGCCGGCTTCGGCCTGCCACGCTGGGCGCTGAGCTTTCTCAAGAAGCGCCGCGAAAAGGCATTCCTCAAGGCCCTGCCGGACGCCGTCGACGTGATCGTTCGCGGCATCAAGGCCGGGCTGCCGCTGTTTGAATCGATCAAGGTGGTCGCAGCCGATGCGCCGGAGCCGCTCAGAAGCGAGTTCCTGGCGATCATCGAAACCCAGGCCATCGGCATGCCGCTCAGCGACGCCTGCGCGCGCCTGTTCGAGCGGATGCCGGTGCCGGAGGCGAACTTCTTCGGCATCGTGGTGGCGATCCAGCAGAAATCCGGCGGCAACCTGTCCGAGGCGCTCGGCAATTTGTCCAAGGTGCTGCGCGACCGCAAAAAGATGGCGGAGAAGATTCAGGCGATGTCGATGGAAGCCAAGGCGTCGGCGGCCATCATCGGTGCGCTGCCGCCGATCGTGATGATTCTCGTCTACCTGACGACCCCGGACTACATCGCGCTGCTGTGGACCCATCCGACCGGTCAATTGATGCTGGTCGGTTGCGTGATCTGGATGTCCACCGGCATCTTCGTGATGAAGAAAATGATCAACTTCGACTTCTGACGGTGCAGCATGATTGATTTCCTGATCACCAAGCTCCACGACGCACGTTTCGTGACCATGATGCTGGCCGCGCTCGCGGCGAGCGCGACCGCCTACACGCTGGTCATGCCGTTTTTCGCTGGCGAAAGTCTCGACAAGCGCATGAAGGCGGTGGCGAGCGAACGCGAGCGCATCCGGGCGCGTGAGCGCGAGCGTCTTTCCAAGACCGAAAAGGTCTCGCTGCGGCAGACGCCGAAGCAGCTCGTCTCCAGGGTGGTGGAAGATTTCAACCTCACCAAATGGCTGGCGCAGGAATCGGCCCGCGAAAAACTCACCATGGCCGGCTATCGCGGCCAGGCGCCCTACGTCACGTTCCTGTTTGCCCGCATGGTGACGCCGATCGTGATGTTTCTCGGCGCGGTGCTTTATGTGTTCGTGATCTCGCATCTGGAAAAATCGATGCCGGTCAAGATCGGCATCTGCGTCGGCGTCGCCTATCTCGGCCTGCAGGCGCCAATGTTGTTCCTGAGGAACGCGATCAGCAAGCGGCAGCTTTCGATCAGGCGCGCTTTTCCCGACGCGCTCGACTTGCTCCTGATCTGCATCGAGTCCGGCATGTCGATCGAGACCGCATTCCGCAAGGTCTCCGGCGAGATCGTTACCCAGTCGATCGCGCTGTCGGAGGAATTCACCCTAACCACGGCCGAGCTCTCTTATCTACAGGACCGTAAGGTCGCTTACGAGAATTTGGCGAAGCGCACCGGCCTCGAAGGCGTCAAATCAGTCTGCCTGGCGCTGATGCAGTCGGAACGCTACGGCACGCCGCTCGGCCAAAGCCTGCGCGTCATGGCGCAGGAAAATCGCGACATGCGCATGAACGAGGCCGAGAAGAAGGCCGCGGCGCTGCCGCCGAAACTGACGGTGCCGATGATCCTGTTCTTCCTGCCGGTGCTGTTCGTCGTCATCCTCGGGCCGACCGGCATCAAGATCGCAGCAATGCAGTGAGCCGGCCGCTTGGCACGGCGAAAGCTTTTCGAATTGACATCGACTAGAGCCTTTTCCGTTCCGATTGAATCGGAACGGAGGCTCTCTTTCTTATTTTGACGCGTTTTCTTCGTGCGAACCGGTATCCACTTCGCTGGAAAACGCTCTAGTCGTTCCGGGTGAGAGCCGCCACCGGGATCGTGCCGCGGCCAGCGCGCGGACTGTCCTTCCGGTTCAGCATTTCTTTCAGATAGGCGACGTTTGCCGCCGCTTCCTCCGGGGGCAGATCGGCCTTGACGATGGTTTCGGCCTCCGCAAAGCGGCCTTGCAGGCCGACCACGAGACCGAGGTTCTGCCGCACGCGCGCATCCGCCCGTGGGCTGGTATAGGCCTGGCGGAGCACTTGTTCCGCCTTCGGCAGGTCGCGCGTCAGCATGTAGGACAGCCCGAGATTGGAAAGCACCGACGGCTCGCCCGGCACGATCTTCAGCGCGCTGGCATAATAGCCGCGGGCTTCCTCATGCCGGCCTAGCTGATCGAGCGCGGTGCCCTGCACCGAGAGGATTCGCCAGTCCGGATTGTCGGGCGTGTGGGCGCGGCTCAAGACGTCGAATGCCTGCTGGAAATTGCCGTTGTCGGTGAGCGCCCGGCCCCAGGCGGCGAGCAGCGCCTTGTTACCGGGATGGGCGATGGTGGCCTGCTCGAGCACGGCCGCCGCCTGGGCGCGCTGCCCATTGGCGCGCAGCGCCTGGCCGTACGCCAAAGCGGCGTCGGCATCCTTGGGATTTTCACGGTAGCGATCACCGGTCTTTTCCGCCGCACCCAGCGGATCGGCACTGGCCGGTGTCTCGGGCTTGGCGGTGATCGAGCCGGTGATGTCGGACATGGTCTGGCAGCCGCCGAGACCAGCGGCCAACATCGCCGTCACGGCCGCGGATGCGAGGAACCGGGCAAGACTGGACTGAAGGCGCATCGTAGGGACTCACGGGCGGATAAATCGAGCCGATCACGCCAGCAATAGACTGTTAACCCTAACGGCCGGTTAATCTGCGCCTTATGGAGCGCTCCGGTCCCGCCCCCCGAAACGATCGGCCCTGCGAATGGGACGGCCGACCCTCGGGTCAATATTCGATCGCCAGCCGTTTGCGAATTTCATCGAGCCGCTTGTCGACCGCGTCGAAGCGCGCATGAAGGGCACGGTCGTGGAGATAGAAAATATAGCCGCCCCCGAGAAATCCGAAGATCCAGTGGTGGCTCTCGACGTAAACCAGCACCGCTTCGATCGCGTGACCGATAACAGCAAAAATACCCAACACGGCGTCCATCGCATTCCCCGCTGGAGACAATGACCTTCTGATTTCTGGAGGATCCCTCGCCGGCAGAAACTAACACGATCTCCCGGCGTCGTGTAGAGGCGGGCTACGCGACGCTTTCTAAGAGATTGCAGCCGCGCAAAAACTCTGCAAAGTCTGGCTACGTCCCAAGCCATCCAACGAGCGGAACAAGACGAGCCAAGCATGCCAACGGTGTTTGAGACTGCGCCGGCCGCATCGGCCATTCCCATTACGTTTGTGGCCAAGTCGACCTGGGGCGCGATCAGCACGGAACTACCGCCCGAGGGGCGGCAATTCGCCTACGCCAACGGCTTTGCGGCCAAGCCCGGCGCGTGCCTGACGTTGCCGGCCGCCGACGGACAAATCGCGCACGTGTTATTCGGCCTTGAGGAGGCGGACGGCAAAGCCTGTGATCTGTTCAGGCCCGGGGCGCTGCCCGGCCTGCTGCCGGCGGGCGTCTATCGCTTCGCCAACGCGCCGCACGACATCCGCCTTGCCGCGCTTGCCTTTGCGCTCGGCAGCTATCGCTTCAACCGTTACCGCAAGGCCGATGCGCCCGATCTGACGCTGGTTCCGCCCGAGGGCATCGACGCCGCGGATATCGCGCGGATGGCCGATGCGGCGTGGCTCGCCCGCGATCTCATCAATACGCCGTCCAACGACATGGGGCCGGAGGAACTGGCGGCGGCCGCAGAACAGCTTGCGGCGCGCTTTGGCGCAAGCTTCAACTGCATCGTCGGCGATGATCTCGTAAGGCAGAATTTTCCACTTATTTACGCCGTCGGCATGGCATCGACCCGCGCGCCGCGCCTGATCGAGTTCGTCTGGGGCGATCCCGCACACCGAAAGGTGACGCTGGTCGGCAAGGGCGTCTGCTTCGATACCGGCGGGCTCGACCTGAAACCTTCCACCGGCATGCTGATGATGAAGAAGGACATGGGCGGTGCCGCCAATGTGCTGGCGCTGGCACAGATGGTGATGGACGCGAGGCTCAAGGTACGGCTACGGGTCCTGATTCCTGCGGTCGAGAACGCGGTCGCCGGCAACGCGTTCCGCCCGCTCGATATCTTCAAATCGCGCAAGGGCCTTACCGTCGAGATCAGCAACACCGATGCGGAGGGACGGCTGGTCCTGGCCGATGCGCTGGCGCTCGCCGACGAGGAAAAACCCGACCTGCTGGTCGATATGGGAACGCTGACGGGCGCCGCGCGGGTCGCGTTGGGGCCGGATTTGCCGCCCTTTTACACCAATGATGAGGCGCTGGCGCTTGATGTCGCGCGGTGCGCGAAGCGGGAGAACGATCCGTTGTGGCGCATGCCGCTGTGGCCACCTTACGATAGCTGGCTCGATTCCAAAGTCGCCAACATCAACAACGCGCCATCGGGGACGTTCGCGGGCTCGATCACCTGCGCGCTGTTCTTGCAGCGCTTCGTCGAGCATGCCAAGAGCTGGCTGCACGTCGACATCTATGGTTGGACGCCATCCGCGAGACCGGCGCGGCCGGAAGGCGGCGAATGCCAGGCCGCGCGGGCAATCTACAAACTGCTGGGTGAACGCTATGGATGATCCGCGCCTGACGCCGGCGAGGGGCGACCTCGCCGCCAAATATCTCGAGGGCAAGGTGAAGGCTGAACGCTTTGTCGCGGGCGAGATCTTCGAGGTCAGCGGCGCGATCGCGCCGCTGCGCGAGGCGCCGTCCACTGATGCCGCGCTTTTGACGCAGGCGATGAAAGGCGAGCGCGTGACGGTCTATGATCGTAACAGTGAAGGTTATGCGTGGGGCCAATTGAACAGCGATCGCTATGTCGGCTGGCTTCCGGATTCCGCGCTGACGAGGCCGGGCGCCGCGCCGACCCACAAGGTCACCGCGATCAGGACGTTCGCCTTTCCAGGCCCCTCGATCAAACTGCCGCCGGCAGAGACGCTCCCGATGGGCGCGATGGTGACGGTTACGCGAGAAGACGACACCTTCGCCGTCACCCGCGAAGGCTGGTATCTGCCGCTTCAGCACCTCGCCGGCATTGGCCAGCGCGAGCCGGATTTCGTTACCGTTGCCGAACGTTTTGTCGGCACGCCCTATCTGTGGGGCGGCAAAAGCAGCTTTGGCATCGATTGCTCAGGCCTCGTGCAGATATCGTTGAATGCCGCTGGCACACCCTGCCCGCGCGACACCGACATGCAGCAGGATGAATTGGGCCGGTCGCTCGATGCAGTGGAATCGAAGAACCTGCAGCGCGGCGACCTGATCTTCTGGAAAGGCCATGTCGCGATCGCCCGTGACGCTCTGACCATCGTCCACGCCAACGCGTATCACATGGCGACCGTGATCGAGCCAACCTCCGACGCCATCGCCCGCATCAAGGCCACGGGCCTCGATGTACTCGCCATCAAGGGGCTAAAGCCTTAAGTCGCGACCGAGCCGTCCGGCGCGGTTTCGTTGCGGAAGGCAGCGGCAAACAGCGCGCGCGTATAGTCGGTCTTCGGATTCTTGAACAATTTCGAGGCCGGCCCTTCCTCCACCACCTTGCCGTGACGCATCACGATCAGATGGCTCGCGAGCGAGGCGACCACGCGCAAATCGTGTGAAATGAACATATAGGTGAGGTCGCGCTTGCGCTGCAGCTCGCGCAACAAATCGACCATCTGCGCCTGGAACAACATGTCGAGCGCGCTGGTCGGCTCATCCAGCACCACGAAATTCGGCTCTAGCACCGCCGCGCGCGCAATCGAGATGCGCTGGCGCTGACCGCCGGAAAATTCGTGCGGATAGCGAAACCGCGTGTCCGGATCGAGCCCGACATCGTTCAACGCCTTGATGACGCGCGCCTCGCGGCTCTGCCTCGAAAGCGAGCGCTGATGCACGCTCAGGCCTTCGGCGACGATGTCTCCGACCGACATTCGCGGGCTCAAGGAGCCGAACGGGTCCTGAAACACGATCTGCATGTCGCGGCGGAACGGCAGCATCGCCTTGAACCGCAGGCCTTGGATGTTCTGGCCTAAGAAAACGATCGGGCCGTCGGACGAAATCAGCCGCAACAGCGCGAGCCCAAGCGTGGTCTTGCCGGAGCCGGATTCGCCGACCACGCCGAGCGTCTCGCCCTTGCGCACCGCGAGGTTGACGCCGTCGACCGCCTTGATATGTCCGACGGTCGCGCGCAAGAGGCCGCGCTTGATCGGGAACCAGACTTTCAGATCGTTGGCCGAGATCACGACCGGCGACTCCGGCCGCGGCGGCGCCGGATCGGGCTTGGGCTCGGCCGCCAGCAGCGCGCTTGTATAGGGATGTTTTGGCGTGTTGAAGACCTGCTCCACCGGCCCCTGCTCGACGATCTGGCCGCCGTTCATGACACACACCACGTCGGCGATGCGGCGGACGATGCCGAGGTCGTGGGTGATAAACAGCAGGCTCATGCCGAGGCGCGCGCGAATTTCCGCAAGCAGCGTCAGAATCTGCGCCTGCACGGTGACGTCGAGCGCCGTCGTCGGCTCGTCCGCGATCAAGAGATCGGGCTCGTTCGCGAGCGCCATCGCGATCATGACGCGTTGACGCTGGCCGCCGGACAATTGATGCGGATAGCTTGCAAGGCGCGTTTCCGGTTCCGGGATGCCGACCTGAGTCAATAGCTCGAGCGTGCGCGAGCGCATCATCGATCCGGAGATATCGTTGTGAAGATACAGGATCTCGCCGATCTGCGACTCAATGGTGTGCAGCGGATTGAGCGAGGTCATCGGCTCCTGGAAGATGATCGAAATGTCGTTGCCGCGAATGCCGCGGATCTCGTTTTCCGACAGCCCGAGCAATTCGCGTCCCTTGAAGCGAATGCTGCCGGAAGGATGCGACGCGGTCGGATACGGCAGCAGCTTCAGGATCGACAGCGCGCTCACCGACTTGCCGGAGCCGGACTCGCCGACCAGCGCCACACATTGGCCGCGCTTGATGGAGAACGAGATTCGGTCCACCGCGACCGAAGTCCCGCTCGGCTGATGAAACGCCACCGAAAGGTCGCGGACGTCGAGCAGCGGCTGGTTGATGGCGTCCATGCGCTCCTCTACCTGAACGTCTTGCGCGGATCGAACGCGTCGCGCACCGCTTCGCCGATGAAGATCAGAAGCGACAGCATGATCGCGACCGAGAAAAAGCCGGTGAAGCCGAGCCACGGCGCCTGCACGTTGGATTTGCCTTGCGACAGCAATTCGCCGAGCGAGGGCGAGCCCGGCGGCAAGCCGAAGCCGAGAAAGTCGAGCGCCGTCAGCGTCATCACCGAGGACGATACGATGAACGGCAGGAAGGTCATGGTCGCCACCATCGCATTCGGCAACAGATGGCGGAACATGATCACCGCGTTGGAAACCCCGAGCGCGCGCGCCGCCTGGATGTATTCGAAGTTGCGGCCGCGCAGGAATTCCGCGCGTACGAGGCCAACCAGCGAGACCCAGGAGAACAACAGGAGAATGCCGAGCAGGACGAAGAAGCCCGGCACCAGCACGGACGACAGGATCAACAGCAGATAGAGCGAGGGGATCGCGGTCCAGATCTCGATGAAGCGCTGAAAGCCGAGATCGAGCCAGCCGCCGAAATAGCCCTGCACGCCGCCGGCGGCGACGCCGATGATCGAGGAGATGATGGTCAGGCTGAGTCCGAACAGCACCGAGATGCGAAAGCCGTAGATCAGCCGCGCGACGACGTCGCGGCCCTGATCATCGGTGCCGAGCCAGTTGTATTCGAGGTCGCGGCAGCTCTGCAGGCCCCTTTTCTGCACCACTTCCCTGCACTGCTCCTCCGTCAGCATCCAGGTCGGTTTTGACGGCGCCGGCGTCGGCAAATCGAGGTTATGCGTGTCGTAGGAATAGCGGATCAGCGGCCAGACGATGCTGCCACCCTTGTCCGCGATCAGCTTCTGCAAATAGGGATCGCGATAATCGGCCGCGGTCTCGAAGTCGCCGCCGAAGGTGGTCTCCGAATAGGTCACGAAAGCCGGCCAATACAAGCGACCGTCGAACTTGATCAGGAAAGGCCGGTCGTTGGCGATCAGCTCGGCGAACAACGACACGAAAAACAAGATCAAGAAAATCCAGAACGACCAGTAACCCCGGCGGTTCGATTTGAAATTCTGCCAGCGCCGGCGATTGAGCGGCGACGGAGCGAACGCGTGACGCGTGATCGGCACGACTTCGCCGAGCGGCGATTGCGTCTTGGTTTCGATCGGTGGCGGCGCGATGATCGTCATCAGACTTCCCGCGCCTCGAAATCGATCCGCGGATCAATCCACATATAGGCCAGGTCCGAAATCAAGTTGACGACGAGGCCGACCAGCGAAAAGATGAACAGCGTTCCGAACACGACCGGATAGTCGCGATTGAGCACGCTCTCGAAGCCTAGCAGGCCGAGGCCATCGAGCGAGAAGATGGTTTCGATCAAGAGCGAGCCCGAAAAGAAGGCGTGGATGAACGCCCCCGGAAACCCGGCGATCACGATCAGCATGGCGTTGCGGAAGATGTGATTATACAGCACCTGCCGTTCGCTGCAGCCTTTGGCGCGTGCGGTCATCACATATTGCTTGCGGATCTCGTCGAGGAACGAATTTTTGGTCAATAGCGTCATGGTGGCGAATGCGCCGAGCGCCATCGAGATCAGCGGTAGCGTGATGTGCCAGAAATAGTCGAGGATTTTCCAGTACCAGGGAAACTGCGACCAACCATCTGAAGTAAGGCCGCGTAACGGAAAAATGTTGAAGAACGAGCCGCCGGCAAACAGGATGATCAAGAGGATCGCAAACAGGAATCCCGGGATCGCAAAACCGACGATGATCATCGCCGAGGTCCAGGTATCGAACTTCGAGCCGTCCATCACCGCCTTGCGAATGCCGAGCGGGATCGAGATCAGGTAAGTCAGGAGCGTCATCCAGATCCCTAGCGACATCGAGACCGGCAGTTTCTCCTTGACCAATTGCAGAACGCTGACATCGCGAAAATAACTCTTGCCGAAATCGAACCGCGAAAAATTCCAAACCATCAGCGCGAAGCGCTCGGGCGCCGGCTTGTCGAAGCCGAACTGCTTTTCCAGGCTCTTGATGAAATCCGGATCGAGCCCCTGTGCGCCGCGATACTTCGATCCGACGACATCGCTGGACGCGCCGACCTGGCCGCGCGCGCCGAAATCGCCGCCGGCGCCGCCGGAAATCCTCGATGAGCCGCCGGTGTCAGCACCACTGAGCTGCGCGATGACACGCTCGACCGGGCCACCGGGCGCAAACTGCACCACGACGAACGATACGAACAGAATCCCGAGCAGGGTCGGGACCATCAGCAGAATGCGGCGGGCGATATAGGCGCTCATGATCTATTTCGCCTGCTCAGCCTTGGCCGCCTTGTTGGGGTCGGACCACCAGTTTTCCGGCGCACCGACGCCTTGCGCATAGCGCGGCGGCTTTGCCGGATGCCCGAACTGGTCCCAATAGGCGATCGGGTGGGTGGTGCGATACCATTGCGGCACCCAGTAGCGTCCGGCGCGAAACACCCGGTCAAAGGCGCGGCATGCAACCGTCAGATCGGCGCGGTTATCGGCGCCGATGATCTTCTCAATCAGCACGTCGATGGCAGGGCTGGCGATGCCCGCAAGATTGTAAGACCCCTTGGTGGCGGCCGACTGCGAAGAAAAGAACGGGCGCATGCCGTCGCCCGGGGTCGCCGACATGGAAAAGCGCTCGATGGTCATATCGAAATCGAAATCTTCCACGCGGGCCCGGTATTGCACGGGGTCGACGACCCGCAAGCTAGCCTCGATTCCGAGCGTACCGAGATTCTTGATATAGGGCGCATGGTGCGGCTGCAGCGACGGCTCATCGACCAGGAATTCAAGCTTGAAAGGTTCGCCGTTCGGCAACAGCCGCTTGCCGTCCTTGATGACCAGTCCGGCATCCTGCAGCAGCTGGATCGCCTTGCGCAGCAGCGTGCGGTCCTGTCCCGACCCATCCGATACTGGCGGCACGAACGGCGTGCCGAACACCTCGTCCGGCACCTGGCCGCGAAACGGTTCGAGCAGCGTCAGTTCCTCCGGCGACGGCGGCCCGCTCACCATCATGTCCGAATTCTGGAACGGCGAATGGGTCCGCGCATAGGCGCCGTACATGATGGTCTTGTTGGTCCACTCGAAATCGAACGCCTGGATCAGTGCTTCGCGCACCCGCGGGTCCTTGAATTTCTCGCGGCGCGTGTTGATGAACCAGCCCTGCGCGCCCGACGGAGTTTCGTCGGGGAGAGTTTCCATTTTGACGCGGCCGTCCTTCACGGCCGGAAAGTCATAGCGCGTCGCCCATACCCGCGCGGTGAATTCCTCGCGGAACAGATAGCTTTTGGCGGTAAATCCCTCGAACGCAACGTCGCGATCGCGATAGAACTCGTAACGCACGATGTCGAAATTATAGCTGCCGCGCGTCACCGGCAGGTCGGCGGCCCACCAATCCTTCACCCGCTCGAATTCGACGTAGCGATTGACTTCGAACTTTCCCACGCGGTACGGCCCTGAGCCCAGCGGGATATCGAGCGACGATTCTTCGAACGGCTGCTTCGTGTAATAGGCCTGCGAGAAAATCGGCAGGCCCGCGACATAGAGCGGCACGTCGCGCGCACGCTTTTCGGCGAAGGTAACGATCAGCGTAGCGTCGTCGGGCGCTTCCGCCTTTACCATGTCGCGCAACTGCACGACGATCAAGGGATGGCCTTTTGCCTTGAGCGTGGTCAGCGAGAAGGCCGCATCACGCGCGGTCAGTTTCGAACCGTCGTGAAACCGCGCCTCGGGCCGCAGCGTGAAACGATAGGTCAGCTTGTCCGGCGAAATCTGCACCGATTTCGCAGCCAGGCCGTACATCGCATCGGGCTCATCATTGGCGCGCACCATCAGCGGCGCAAACGTCATGTCCATGCCCTGCGCGCCATCACCCTTCAGGACATAGGCGTTGAGCGAATTAAAAGTCTGGTACGACTGGTTGTAGGCCCTGACCGACGGAATCAGTGAAAACACCCCGCCCTTCGGCGCCGCCGGATTGACGTAGTCGAAATGATGAAAGTCGGCCGGATATTTCAGGTCGCCGAACACCGATATGCCATGGGCCTCAGCGCCGGCTTCCGTCGCCATCGCGGGCCGCAATAGCGGTATGCTGAGCGCACCAATACCGAGACCGAGGACATGTCGGCGGGAGCAGGGCGGCATGCGGGGAAAATCCCTCAAGAGCGCTTGCCGATCCGGGCAGCCTTCTCGGCATCATACCACCACAGGGCGGGGAGGCCCGAGCGCGCGTATTTCGGCAGCTCGGCATGGCTGAAACGGTCCCAGCGGGCGTAGCGCGAGAAGGGATAGGTGAACTGCGGCACGACGTAGAAATTCCATAACAGCACGCGATCCAGCGCGTGGGTCGCCGCCACCAGATCTGCGCGGTCCTTGGCAAAAATCACTTTGTCGATCAGCATATCGACCGCCGGATTCTTGATGCCGATGGTGTTTCTCGAGCCGGGTTGATCGGCCATCTGCGAGCCCCAGAATTCCCGCTGCTCGTTGCCGGGCGACAGCGACTCTCCCCACTGCTCGAGGATGATGTCGAAATCGAAGCTACGCAGCCGGTTTTGATATTGCGCATCGTCGACGACACGAACCGAGATCGTGACGCCGATGCGCTCCAGCGACGGCTTGTAGAACAGCGCGATCCGCTCGGCGGACGGATCCTGCACCAGGATTTCGACGGTAACCGGCTTGCCCGCGGGATCGACAAGCTTTCGATCGCGCACCTCGCAGCCGGCCTCCTTCAACAGCCGCGCGCTTTCCCGCAAATTGGCGCGCACGGCCTCGGGGTTGCCGCCGACCGGGTTCTGATAGGGCGTGGTGAAAACCTCGGCCGGCACCTTGTCGCGCACCGTCTCCAAGATCTGCAGCTCTTGCCCCTGCGGCAATCCCGAACACGCAAGCTCAGTTCCCTCGAAGTAGCTGTTGATGCGCTTGTACTGGCCAAAGAAAAGCTGCTTGTTCATCTCCTCGAAATCATAGGCGTAGTTGAAGGCCCGGCGCAGCCGTGCGTCCTTGAATTGATCGCGTCGCAGATTGAATGAAAAAGCCTGCATCCGGCCGGAATCGTTGATCGGGAATTCTTCCTTCAAAACGCGCTTGTCCGCGACCGCCGGAAAGTCATAGGCCGTCGCCCATTGCTTGGCCGAATTTTCGCTGATCCAGTCGGCCTGGTCGGCCTTGAACGCTTCGAGCGCGACCTGATTGTCGCGGAAGAATTCGAAACGCATTTCGTCGAAATTGTTGTGTCCGACCTGCGCCGGAATGCTGGCACCCCAATAATCCTTTACCCGCTCCAGCTTGACCGACCGGCCAGCGACGAATTCCTTGATGCGGTAGGGACCGGAGCCCAGCGGCATTTCCAGCGTGGTCGCCGAGACGTCACGCTTCCTGCCCTGGCTGTCGGTGCCATCCCAGTAGTGCTTGGGCAATACCAGCAATTCGCCGACGATGGTCGGCAGTTCGCGATTTCCGGGAGTGTCGAAGGTAAACTTGATATCGCGTTCCCCCGTCTTTTCCACCTTCACAACGTGACGATAGTATGAGGCATAGAACGGGCTATATTTCTTTAGCACCTCGATCGAGAAAATCACGTCCTCCGGCGTCACCGGCTTGGTGTCGTGCCAGCGCGCTTCGTTGCGCAGGCGATAGGTGACCCAGGAAAAATCGTCCGGATGCGAGGCCGCTTCCGCCAGCAAGCCGTACTCGGTGGCGATCTCGTCCTGCGACCGCGTCATCAACGTTTCGTAGATCAGAGCGGCGGAAGGCGCGATCGAGCCTTTGACGCCGGCAACGGCAATGTTGAAATTATCGAAGGTGCCGATCGAGATCATGCGCGCGACACCGCCCTTGGGCGCGTCCGGATTGATGTAATCGAAGCGCTTGAAATCGGCGGGATATTTGACATCGCCAAACAGCGACAGGCCGTGCCGCCAAACCATGTCGCCCGTTCCGGATTGCGCATGGGCCGGAGCAATCGCGGGAACAGCCGCCGCGCCGCCCAGCGCCGGTGCCATGGCGGCAAACGCGCCGCCTCGCAGAAGGGTTCGTCGGGTAATCGCCAAAGGAAGCATCCTGTTGCTGAAGGGCTAATAGGGTTTGGGACCCAATATAAGGCAACGGCTCGTCAAATTGTGTTGCTTTTTCCTCATGATACTAACCCCGATGCGGCGAAAGGTCCCGATAACAAGCGCGCGAGGCCCACGCTGATATGAAGAAACGGCCAGGCATGGCCTGGCCGTTTGGAAGAATTCATCCGCCGCCCGCGGCTATTTCGACGCGGTCGGCAGCGGCACCGGGCTATCCGCCAGCTTGTGCAGATAGGCGATCACGTCGGCGCGCTCGCTGTCCTTGGTGATGCCGGCAAAGCCCATCGCGGTGCCCGGGACGAAGCCCTTGGGGTTGGTGAGGAACTGGTTGAGGTCTTGATCGCTCCAAGTGCCGCCCTTGGCCTTCATCGCGGCCGAGAAATTAAACCCGCCGCGGCCCTCGCCCTTGTGGTCGCCGACGATGCCATAAAGATTGGGGCCAACGCGGTTCGGGCCATTCTTCTCGAAGGTGTGACAGGCCTGGCACTTCTTCGCCGCGGCCTCGCCCTTTTCAACGGAGGCGGTCTGCAACAGCTTCTCGATCGGCTCGGATGGCACTGCAGCTTCCTTGGCCCCGCCGCTCGCCGGCGCTTCCTTCACGGCAATTTCGAAACCGGGCTTTTGCGGCATCACAGGCGCGAACAGCGCAGCGGCGGTGAAGCTCGTCACCAGGAGAACAAGACAAGTGCCGAGGATGGCGCCGAGAATCTTATTGAGTTCGAAGGAGTCCATTTCGGATCAGGCTCCAGGCCGTAAAAGGTCGATTTGGCCGGAGGAGGCGGCCGCGGGAAGGGCATCGGGAATCGGCCTTCGCGCCGCACCCCAAGCCAGGTTGAGATATCGGTTTGCCCGTGCTCTGGCAACCCGTATAAACGCGCCTTCTATCGGCCAATCCCCAACACTTCCGGCCCTTTTTCGAACGACCCGAGACCTCGCTCCTGATGACCAGAACCCGCACTTTGGTGCTGATTCCCGCCCGCATGGCCTCGACCCGCCTGCCGGGCAAGCCACTGCTGGACATCGCCGGGCTGCCGATGATCGTCCATGTGCTGCGCCGGGCCGAGGCCGCCCAAATCGGCCGGGTGGCGGTCGCGACCGACACGCCGGAAATCGCAGCGGCGGTGAAGGCCCATGGCGGTGAAGCGGTGATGACGCGCCTCGATCACCCCTCCGGTTCGGACCGGATTTATGAGGCACTCGAAAAGCTCGATCCAGGACGCGACACCGAGATCGTGGTCAATCTGCAGGGCGATTTTCCGACCATTACGCCGGACAATATCCGCGACGTGTTGCCGCCGCTTGCCGATCCCGAAGTTGATATCGCAACGCTCGCCGCCGAAATTCACACCGAGGAAGAGAGCACCGCCCCGAGCGTGGTCAAGGCAGTCGGCTCGCCGATTGGGGGACGGCGGCTGCGCGCGCTGTACTTCACCCGCGCCACCGCGCCACACGGCGACGGACCGCGCTACCATCATATCGGCCTTTATGCCTATCGCCGCGCGGCGCTGGAGCGGTTTGTCCGCTTGCCGCCCTCGCCGCTGGAATGGCAGGAGAAGCTTGAACAACTCCGCGCGCTCGAAGCGGGCATGCGGATCGACATCACGATCGTCGACACCGTGCCGCGCGGCGTCGATACCCCACCCGATCTCGAAACCGCCCGCCGACTACTAGCGAAAACCTAGGCGGCTGGTACAAGGCGCGCTATGACCAAGACGACCTCCAAAAAGCTGAAGATCGCATTCCAGGGCGAGCCGGGCGCGAATTCCCATATCGCGATCGTCGAGGCCTATCCCGACGCCGAGCCGTTGCCCTGCCCGACCTTTGAGGATGCGCTTGCCGCGATCACCTCGGGCGAAGCCAGTCTCGGCATGATCCCGATCGAAAATTCGGTCGCCGGCCGCGTCGCCGACATCCATCATCTCCTTCCCGCTTCCGGCCTGTTCATCGTCGGCGAATGGTTCTTGCCGATCCGCCACCAATTGATGGCGCCGCGGGGCGCCAGGCTTGCCGACATCAAGACGGTAGAGAGCCATGTCCATGCGCTCGGGCAATGTCGCCGCATCATCCGCAAGCGCGGCCTCAAGCCGATCGTGGCGGCCGACACCGCCGGCAGCGCCCGCGATATCGCCGAACGCGGCGACAAGAGCACCGCTGCGATTGCCTCGCGGCTCGCCGCTGACATCTACGGCCTCGATATCCTGGCCGAGGACGTCGAGGACGAGACCCACAACACCACGCGCTTTGTGGTGCTGGCGCGCGAGGCCGAATGGGCCAAACAAGGATCGGGGCCGCTGGTCACGACTTTTGTATTCCGGGTGCGCAACCTTCCAGCCGCGCTCTACAAGGCGCTCGGCGGTTTCGCCACCAACAGTGTCAACATGACCAAGCTCGAGAGCTACATGGTCGACGGCAATTTCTTTGCCACCCAGTTCTATGCCGACGTCGACGGCCATCCCGATGACCGGGGGCTCGTATTCGCGCTGGAGGAGTTGAAATTCTTCTCGCGCGAATTCCGCATCGTCGGGGTCTATCCCGGCCATCCGTTTCGGGCGACGTTTAGCGAGAAGCAGGACTAACGTCCTTAGTGCGCACAGTGTGCCCACATCGTCATGGCCGGGCTCGTCCCGGCCATCCACTTGTCGAGGAAGCAAAGACGTGGATGCCCGGGACAAGCCCAGGCATGACGTGGAAAGAGCGCTTTTCGAGAATCACGCCGCCACCCTCTTCCCCAACCCGAACGCATCGGCGAGCAGGCTGTAAGATTTCTTGCGCGCGTCGTGATCATATACCGCCGTGATGATCATCAGTTCGTCGGGCTGGCTTGCCGCAATCATCGGCTCAAGCTTTTGCATCACGGTTGCGGGGCTGCCAACGAACAGCCGCGAGCGGTTGCGCGCGATCGAGGCGCGCTCGGCATCGGTATAGGGATAGGCCAGCGCCTCTTCGACACTCGGCAGCGGCAGATATTGGCCGCGGTCGCGGCGCAGGCGATTGAGATCCATCGATGAGGCGAGTTTTTCCGCCTCCGCGTCGATCTCCGCCGCGACCGCAGCGATCGCCAGAATGGCGTGTGGCGTCGAGCGCCAGCCCGACGGCTTGAAGCGGGTGCGGTAGCTCGTCAACGCATCGACGGCATCATAAGACGCAAAGTGATGTGCGAACGCAAAGCCCATGCCGACTTGCGCCGCAAGTTCGGAAGAGTAGTCGCTGGAGCCGAGCAGCCAGATCGGCGGCAGCGGCGTATCGTCGGGCATCGCCACCACATTGTGGTAGGGGTGCCCGGGCGGGAAATCGCGCGTCTCCCACAAGGTCAGCTCATGCAGCCGTTCGAGGAAATCGTCGCCCTCTCTGGCGTCAAGCCGGCTGCGCAACGCGTAGGCCGTGGCGCCATCGGTGCCCGGCGCACGGCCGAGGCCGAGATCGATCCGGCCGGGAAACAGGGCCTCGAGCATCTTGAAGCGCTCGGCGACCATCAGCGGCGCATGGTTGGGCAGCATCACGCCGCCGGAGCCGACGCGGATGTTGTTGGTCACGGCGGCGATCTGGCCGATCATCAGGTCGGGCGCGGGGCTCGCCACCGACGCAAGATTATGGTGCTCGGCCAGCCAGTAGCGGACATAGCCGAGGCCATCGACATGGCGCGCCAGATCGATGCTGTTGCGCAGCGCCGCGGCGGGTTTTGTGCCGGTGGTGACGACGGAGAGATCGAGGACGGAGAGCGGGACCATGGTCTCAACCTAATGCGCGACAATCGGCTGACAAAGACCCCGATCGTGCAGAGCAGGGACGCGGCAGCCTGCCCAGGAACGGGCTTTTAGGGGGTGACGGGTGGGACATATGTAAGATAGATATCAATCTTTGTGTCCTGCCCACCCATACGATGCCGGAGAGCAGCGACCTTCTAGCGAACCAAATCCCCTTCATTGCCTACGTATCTGAAACTGGCGGCTTTGAGGCCCCCTGCCCATCAATTGAGGAATAGGGGACAAAATATCAGACTATTTACATGAATTGGGCCATTTCCCACCACCGATGGGCTGTTTTGGCGGCCCTGTTTGGCCTATTTTAGCGACTGCCGGGCTAAGCCTGACAGGCGCGAAACCGTAAGCGGAGTTTGTGGTGCCATGACCGAATTTGCTTCGCCTTCGCCCGATGGGCACCGGGCACCCGGAACCGGCGAAATCAAGACTCCTGCGATCTCCTTTGAGTTCTTCCCGCCAAAGACCACGGAGATGGAGCGCAATCTGTGGGACACGATCAACCGGCTGGCGCCACTTGCCCCCAACTTCGTGTCGGTGACCTACGGCGCCGGCGGCTCCACGCGAGAGCGCACCCATGCCACCATCGCCCGCATCCTGAAGGAAACGGACCTTCTGCCGGCGGCGCATCTGACCTGTGTCGGCGCCTCGCGCGGCGAGATCGACGACATTGTCGACCGCTATCACGAGGTTGGCGTCCGTCACATCGTGGCGTTGCGCGGCGACCCGGCGACCGGCATCGGCTCCGCTTACGCCGCGCATCCCGACGGTTATCAGACCTCGTCCGATCTCGTCGCCGGCATCAAGAGGCGCCATCCCGATATCGAGGTCTCGGTTTCGGCCTATCCGGAAAAGCATCCGGAAAGCGCCAGTTTCGACGCCGACATCGACGGACTTAAAGCCAAGGTCGACGCCGGCGCCACGCGCGCCATCACGCAGGTGTTCTTCGATAACGACCTTTACTACCGCTA
>Ga0210401_10002743_pt1 | contig 19276 bp, 20 predicted proteins | sample IncBWH32MmetaG_FD_150866 | JGI IMG/M metagenome (GOLD analysis project Ga0210401, IMG submission 150866) | Forest soil microbial communities from Barre Woods Harvard Forest LTER site, Petersham, Massachusetts, United States - Inc-BW-H-32-M | ecosystem: Environmental > Terrestrial > Soil >... | reverse complement strand
TCCATCACATTTTCCCAGACGCTCGGAACAGCGCTGGGCGACTGGATGGCCGACACCACTGGCCTCGGCTATGAAGGCGGTGCGCTCGTATTCGCGGCCGGACTGGCCGTCCTGGTCGCGGCCTATTTCTGGACGAACATCTCGCGGGTGACGTTGTTCTGGGCGGCTTTCATCTTGACGCGACCGCTTGGCGCAACCGTCGGCGATTTCCTTGACAAACCCGTCGAACACGGCGGCCTAGCGCTCAGCCGACCCATCGCTTCCGCTGTCATCGCAGCGTTCATTGTTGGGTGCATTCTGCTCCTGCCCCAGCGTGCAGGAAGGTATCCCAGCGAACCCCAACCAAGCGCTGTAAGAAATTCGTTCGATCAATTGGATCATCAGGCGGAATGAGGCCCCCTCCGAGGGCGCTTCCGCATCTGGCCCATCTCGTCATTTTTGCTGCTTCGCAGCAACAGCTTCGGTTAGGGGCCAAAGCGGACTTCAACTTCGATGCGTTACGCTTCGGGTTTGTGAGCACACAGCCTATATGTAGCCTCAGGAGATGGAGTTTACTTCTTTGTCCGATGCTTTGATTCGCTTGATCCCAATCTACGGCCCGTGGATCATCTTTGGTATTGTTGCATTCGAAAGTGCCGGTGTGCCTCTCCCCGGAGAGACAATCCTCGTTGCCGCTGCAACCCTTGCCGCCAGCACTGGTCAGATCAACATCGTCGTCGTTGTACTAGCAGCTGCAGCGGGTGCGATTGTCGGGGACGGAATGGGATACATGGTCGGGCGTCGGTTTGGTTTGCCCTTTCTTCGCAGATACGGTCGGTACATCCGCCTCGATGAGGATCGATTGCTGATCGGTCGATATCTTTTCTTTCAGTATGGGAACGCCGTCGTGTTCTTTGGGCGTTTCATTGCAGTGCTAAGAATGTTTGCGGCTTTGCTTGCGGGTGCCAACAGCCTGCCGGCAGGTCGTTTTTTCTTCTTCAATATAACTGGTGGAGTCTGCTGGGCGTGTCTCTTCGGCTTCGGCGCTTATGCAATGGGCGCCGAAATTTACAAAATTTCCGGAACGCTGAGTGTGATCTCATTGGGCCTATTTATTGCGGCGGGATATGCACTCTCAATTTTCATTCGACGCAATGAAGCCACGCTTCGCCGCCGGGCGGAGGTAGCTCTGTCAGATCCTTCGTGCGGATGACCAACTTCCGTTAATGGCCCGTCGCGTCATCTCGCGTGGGCGCGACAAATGGGTCGCTTTCGGTGCTAAGCCGACATCAGATGGTGGGTGACACCGGCTGGCTCAGTCGAAAATGACCCACAGCGGTCATTGCGAACTGGATGGAGCAGCCTCGCCCTTTCGACGTCGGCGTCGCTGAAGCGGCGTTTGCCTGTCAGTGAGACAGAGACGGCCGCCCGGTGAGCTAGGGCCGAAAGAGGTCTCCGCGCGCTGATCGAACTGCTGGCTGTAGATGCGGGTCTCGGCACGTTGGGCGGTGCTGGACATGGTGTGGCTCCTATGTCTGGTCGTTGAGGGTGGCGAGTTGCGCGCCACGGAACAAGGCACGGCGCACTGTTCGCGGCGCGCTGTTGTTGGCGTCGACGGCTTCGTCGGCGGTGCGGAACGCCCTGTAGGGGTGCTTGCTGATCAGGATGCGGTCGGCTCTTACCAGCCAGAATTGGCCGACGAGCTTGGCGTTGGTGGCGGGAGGGGGTGTGGTCCTTGTTCGCTCCCTTGGAACGAGGCGCGTAGACGTCGTGAGCCGAAAGCTTTCGCCGGGCTGAAACGAGGCGGTGTCGGTCGCGAAGCCTGCCGCCTCCGCCTCCTCGAACGTGCACGGGAACAGCCGTTCGATAGCCGTGTCGTGTGTTTGGCGGAACCAGCCGCCGTTCGCGATGTGCTGGCGCAGCGCGTGTTGGCTGCGCACGAAGGCTTCGACGTTGTGCGGTTCGCCGGGCTGTGCACGGCGCAAGACGAAATCGTCGCGATCGAGCGCGAAGCCTACGAAGAGAAGCGGGGTTGCGGGTGGCGGGTTGCGTGTGGTCATCGTGGTTTCCTATGTGCGGTAAAAGGTCCACCTATGACAGCGATCGCGTGATTACGACGCGTCGTCTGTCTGGTCCTCGGTGGTGGCAACATGTTCGAGGACGGTGGCGTCGTCGTTGACCAGCCATTCACCCTGATCCGGTTCCATATAAGTCACAAGCGATTTAGTTTCGTTGGCCGATAAGGTTGATAACGCCGAGGCTATCCTAAGTGATTACCAACAGATCGGCGGCGGAGGAAAGTGACGCCCGTGTGACGCATATCAATGCAGTCAGCCGACTTTTTGTCTACGCAATCCCGATCGAGCGGCTGTCGATTTAAGTCAGCTCGACTGAAACCCTCATTTTAATTGTCGTAGGCACGGAGCAGTTTTGTTGCGCCATCATTTCCCAATGTTCAAATTGATCATAACCGAATGCAGAGGTAATCCCCCCGATTGGGAATGGTGCGTCTGTGACATCAGCGATCAGCCGTTAAGGGTAGGTTGGAAAAGAACGCGCGAGGAGGCCAGGCATGAGGCTGAGAGCGCGCTATTCAATCTGCTCGCTTCCGGCGGAAATATCCCTCACAAGAAAAACATCCCGCCTCGCGGACGGTAAAGCATCTACGCACCGGGATCGGCCCTATCAGGCTGGCCGGTCGAAGCATTGGGTCAAGGTTAAGAACTGCCAGCATCCGGCGAAGGAGCGCGTAATAGATGCGTTGAGGTGAGGACGGACGTGGTAACAACGGATTTCCTGCTGAAGGGCTATGCTCTTGCACTTGAGCAGTGCGGGTTGCTGCTTCATGATGCCGTCCTGCTCTACAAGAACAAGTCTTATTCGAATGCAGTCGTGCTAGCTGCCTTCGCACGTGAGGAACTTGGGCGTTCTCAAATCCTGCTCGGTCTCTGGCGTCAGCGGATCGGCGGCGCACTCGTGACCATCGGCGACATCGAGAATGCCTGTGACAATCATGTCGAAAAGCAAAAGGCTGGAATGCTGAATATGACGATGAGGGCAGACCGGAACACTGGTCTCGGCAAAACCCTCACTGACAGAACGACAAACCCCCCGCAGAGCCAAAAATTCAAGGATGCAGATGCAACTCTGACGCGGATCGACAAGCAAACGGCAAAGCACACGCCTACCAACCGTCATAGCAAGCGGATGCGGTCGCTCTATGTTGAACCGACATCGAGCAGTGATTGGAACAGGCCAGCGGATGTATCCGTCGCGGATGCACACAGCTTCTTGCAGGACGCGGTGAATGATTACTCGGGGCGCTATAATCAAGGCTACATCACGTCAGAGCAATCTATTCTGAAAGACATCGATCAAGAACTCCACGATGCTCTTGATCGATTGACTGATCGCCCGCAGTTGCCACCTCCAGAATGGCCACCTTTCCCAACCGTGCTGCCCGCGACCGCTGTCCCAGCAGGACGCTTTCGCGGCATTATCGTTGTCGGTGTCGTAACGCTGGTACTAGCGGCGTTGACTCTGTTTGTGATGGTGGTCGGGAGATGAACCATGGCGAGATCTAGCGCTAACTATTGTGTCTTCGTTTAGCCTTGCACGTTAGACACCGCAAGTTTTGGACCGGGGTGCGATGATGCGGCCTTCTTGCGATAGCCGCCGAAGCCGTCATAAACCCAGCCGAGTTGCGCCAGGCGGTCGTGCTCCACCCGCATCCCCTGGGCCATGTCGGGGATCGGCCACTCGATAATTTCCTGTTGTTTTAGTGCGCGTGCCGCTTCCATCGCTTGCCCTCCCCCTCCGATGGTTACTAACACAGCCGTGATTTGCGTTAACAGATCATTAATAACGACACGTTGCATGACCTGCATAAGCAGGGAGGCGTCTCCAATTTGGGGGCGACCAAGGCCGGTGACCTTCAGCACGTTGGTCACCGGCTAGGCATGCCTTGCTATTGCTGCGCGTTCGCGGCCTTATCGAAGGCAGCGAGGATCTGGCCAAAGCGATCCTCAACCACGGGCCGATGTTCCGGGTCCGTGAAGATATATAGGTCGTTGTCGCGCACCGCCGCGACGACACGGCGCGCGACCGTTTCAGGGTCCAATCCCCCCTGAACGAGTGCTTCCAATTGCGCGTTGGCTTGGTTCACCGGACCGCCGAAGCGCGGCGGCCGGTTGCGCGAACTGGTAGTGATCCGCGTACGGACGAACGCCGTACACAGCACGCTAACGCCAATCGGCGGCCCGGGCCATGGTTGGGCTTGGGTGTACAGTCCGCTCTCCGTGCGCGAGACGGTTGAATGGCTACGGGTGCGAGGCACGGTCTCCGTGCCCAAGGATGCTCGGGAATTTGTAGAGTTGGCGACCCATGCCGATCACCTGGAGGCCCGCGCCCAGACATACGGCCCACGCTGGGTAGAACTCTGGCAACGCTCATATGGCAAGAGGCTTGCGGACGCTCAGCAGGCTCTTGCTGGAATGGTAGATCGAACGCAAAGTTACGAAAGAGCCCTAATTAATGAGCGTGTTCCGACACGATTGGGCGACGGTTCGGTCGATGTAGAAGCAAGCCCCGGGCTTTTTTCACCATTGACCGGTGAAAGCATCGACGTTCTATCGATCCGTGCGAACTGGCTCAGGCAAGCCGAGCCGGGCGCGACGGCGTCGGTCGTTGGCAACGACAACAATGGTCGGGCACTTATCAGCATCGGCTCTGCGTGCTTTACGTACGGCGTGGAAGGCCTCCATCGAGCGTAGAATGGACAAACGAAATATGATGCGGGCAGAAAACTAGGCCGCAAGTCTGAGTGAGCGCGAGCCAGCCTCTCGCGGAAATGGCGGCGAAAGGGATGGATATTCCGTGACGACCCGCGATACGACTAAGCAGATGGGCGATGCCGGTGAGATGCATCGCAAGTTGGCCGCCGATGCGGTGGTCAAATTGGCCAGAAAGTGAACGTTCTATGTGCCCACCTTGGAAAAGGTGAGCACGCCAGAGCTAAAACATCAAATGCGTTTTTTCTCAGTGGTGGGCCCGGCAGGAATAAAACCGTATTGAATTCGTGGCCAGATTTGTGACTAACCGCCGTAATGGTCGCACTGAGTTGCTTAAGGTCTGATGCCGAGTGACTAACCGAAATGCGTCGCGCAGCAATCTCGACCTCGAAGATCACTGATCGCGTCGGCGATCTCGCGCTGTTTATGGATAGAGCCGGATTGCGCCGGGCAAGGCGCTGACGCCCTCCGGCAAGCGGAGTTGTGCTCGATCCATTCCGAGAGCCGAAGGCGCGGCGGCGGGATCAGGTTACGCAGGGCTTGGCGGCGGACGGCGGCGAGTGTAATCATGGGACCTCATAAATGTCCCCCCGATTGTCGAAGCGAACCGAAAATGCTTAAGATTGGTGAGAACTGGGAATGTCCATATTGCGGACACGCTCAGGTCTTGAACGAAAAACGCGTGCGGCAAGGATGGAACCGACAACGCCTCGAAGGTTGGAAACACGGTCAGCCCGCTTTATTTACGTCGTTCGTTGTTTGCAGCAACAATGATTGCCAAGAACTAACGTTAGAGGCTGCGGTAGCACCGTTTGAGGATACTGATCATAATAATTTTAGGCTTGGCCCACTTGTTGGCAAATGGAAATTGTTTCCACCCTCTTCGGCCAAGCCCCAACCAGATTACATTCCAGAGCCTATCCGCAATGACTATTTCGAGGCGTGCGCTATCCGCGATCTTAGCCCAAAGGCATCAGCGACAATCATACGTCGCTGCTTGCAAGGAATGATCCGCGACTTCTGCGGCATCTCTAGGTCTCGGTTGATCGATGAAATCGACGAATTGCGCACTCGCGTCCAAGACGGCAAGGCACCGTCCGGCGTCCAGCCCGATACGGTTGACGCGATTGATCATGTGCGTGGCATCGGCAACATTGGCGCGCACATGGAAGCCGACATCAACGTCATCGTTGATGTGGATGCCGATGAAGCTCAGACCCTCATTGAACTGACAGAATTGCTATTTGATGAGTGGTATATCGCTCGGGAAGCGCGGACAAAACGTCTCGAACATCTTAAATCGATCTCTGATGCCAAAAAGCAGCAGAAGAAACTGCCGACGCCGGGAACGCCGTGACGGAATGGCAGCGCGCACATTGCGCCGCAAGACATCACTGATCAAGAACAGCTAACGCTGGAATTCGTAGCTGACTGCTGTCATACTTTGGACGACGGTCCTCGTGGCGGAAATGGGCGAGCCAATGAAAGCTCAGCGAAAACGAAAAGTGATGATGACACCCGAGCGCATAAAAAAGGCGATCACCGAACTAATGAGGCTCGGCAAAGGGCACCGGATTTTCGCCCGTGATTGGCAAAGGGCGCTTCGCACCCCATGGTCGTATTGGGTTGTCAAAAAGTTGAAAAAACAGGGATTGGTCGATTGGCGGGGTCGGGATTTCTATGTCTTGACTGATCGCGCATGGACCAAATTTTAAAGCCAACCTTGGTCGGGCCCGTACCGCATTGGCCAGAGGCACAGGACCCAGAGCCACGTGCGCACATGGGATTGGGGATAAGGACGCCTTGGCGCCTTTTCTCCTGCGCCGCGCCCCATCTCAGGTGTGGTACGATGGACCGATCTTTATCCTAGGTTGAATAGGGATGACTGCTTATTTCGCTTGGATTTGTGCTGCAGTTGCCGCCATTGCCACCCTCGGCGCAGCCTATTTCTTCGACAAGAGCGCTGAAGAAGGCATAGCTCACGCTGAGGAGCTGAGGAGAAAGCCGGTGAGCCGTGGTAGCCGGTATTGAGTGATTTTTTGCGCAGACCACGGCGTGGTTTGCTCCCTAGGTCTGTGCGGCGTTGCTTGTTTCTACTTGCTGATTTGCACATGCTTGTCAGTACGCCTTTCCTCGAAAAATATTGGCAATCGTCGGAGCGCTGACGTTGGAGGCAAGGCACCTGTAGTCTGCGATCGCTTACTCGCCCATGGAAACATAGATGCGATTGCCTCGCCGCCCGGATATGTGAGTACATGGCTAGCCGGAAGCAAGCGCAACTAGAGCTGACCGCCAAAAAAATGTCGGCGCGCCCTTGTCTGCGGAGAATCGTAAAAATTCTCGTTCGGGTCTCTTTAAGTTTTCGCGAGATGGCCCATTTTATCCTCGAAGCTAGCCACCTCTAAACAGTCCGTCGAATTTCGCTTGGGTCCCTGGCGGGGCTCGGAGTGTGGCGCTGCGCGCTTGATCGGGTTTTGTGCCATAAGAGGAGGTTAATGATGCTTATTGAACAAGCTTTAGCAGCGGAGAGTGTATTGTTGGCCGTTTCGGGCTCCCATGCGCTGGAAGATTGGCAAAAAATCATGGACCGAAAGGGGGCCGACGTTCGTCTCGTCGGACATACGGTTTGGGTGGTAAATTCGAATGCTGCGAGGCCAGACGCCGTCCAATCCTTTTGCAAGCGTTGTCAGGCTCGTCACGTCATCTTCGTTAGTCGGTCCCGTCCGAAGAAAGGCGATGCTGGAACGCAGCGCAATCAAAAAGCGCAATCCTTTTCAGAAGATCAGTCGGCCTGGAGGCCATTGGATAATCGTTTAGGGGACGTGACGGGTGACATCAAGCGGTCTACCACCGGTCTTTGGCTAGATTCTCTTGAGCAAGTGACAACCGGATCTTTGGCGTTGAACTCGTACATTAAAGATGCGGACCGCCAACGGCTGAAGCGATTCTGGCCGAGCGATTCAACCTTTCCCGTTCACCGCCACACGGAGGATGGTCGAGACGGTCCGTATGAGATACTCGCCGCCGGACGGCTTGCATCGCCGTTCGCTGTTTGGCTAGGCGCGTAGACGGCACAGCCTCGGTGATGGGCGCGTTAGTGCGCGCCCATGGCCGATGAGCTAGCGGACTCTGATCGGGGCTAGTGCGATTCAAGTCGGCTTCAACAGCAGGAAAGGAGAACATATATGTCCAACTGGATTTATGCTGTTCCAAAAGCGCCGAAGCCGAAGGTAAAGCGGAAGTTGAAATCAAAGAAGAAGGGAAAGCCCACCTCCAAAAGCATTTGGACAGTGTCAGGTGGATTGCCGTCTTTAGGAAAAAGGGCGAGATGACACCCGAAGTGCGCGATGCGAAATGCCTTGCCAATGCAGCAGGCCCAGGCCACAACTAGCAGGCCGCACCCTCTTCGGAACCGGGGGCAGGCCACATGCTTTAAAAGCAATCCTTAGTACACTCAGTAGTTTTGGGCGCGCTACGATCATCTCTGGTGACCAATACCGATACCGAGCGTTAACGCTTTTTGCCTTAGAGATCCCACGGATCTTTTCATTTGCTTTGCGATCTTTGATGCAGGCGTCCTCGCCTTAGAATGCTGCTTTAGCAGTTTGATGTCAGATGCGGTGTACGGCTTGCGTGCGGCTGTTTTTCTTTTGACCACTTTACACCTTCCTGGTTCTTGTTGAATGGAATTGACTCACATAGCACGTGCGGTCTCGTATTTTGAGGGTCAAGGCAACCAGCTCAGCCCTGTTGAGCGAGTCGTTCCGTCAACCTGATGCGTGTTGGGCGCCCGACCTTTTTGGCAATCCACCGCTTTCTGCGAAGCTTCCGTTCCGAGCCGACAGCCGTTCTGAAGCGCTCATCGGGCGGTCGTTGAAAGCGCTACCCCAGACAGGTCAGGTCGATTAGGATCATGTCGGGGCAGGCGAGCAGGGGCGCACCATGGACGTCGGAGGTTGGTTGCGGGGGCTTGGCCTCGAACAATATGAGGCGGCATTCCGCGAGAATAGGATTGACGGCGCGGTCCTCCCGAGATTAACGGCGGAGGACTTGAAGGACCTTGGTGTCGGATTTGTAGGTGATCGCCGCAAGCTGCTCGACGCCATCGCCGCCTTGCGCGCTGAGGCAAGCGCACCGGTGTCGTCACTGTCCGATGCTCCTCTGACAATCGACAAGGATGCCAAGGACACCGCCGAGCGTCGTCAGGTCACCGTGATGTTCTCGGACCTTGTCGGTTCGACGGCGCTCTCGGCCCGTCTGGACCCCGAGGACCTGCGCGATGTCATTACCGCCTATCAGAAGTCCGTCGCCGAGACCGTGGGTCGTTTTGGGGGATTTGTTGCGAAGTACATGGGCGACGGCGTGCTCGTTTATTTCGGCTATCCGCAAGCACACGAAGACGATGCCGAGCGGGCTGTGCGCGCCGGTCTCGGCCTGATTGAGGCAGTGAGGGGGCTCAAGTCCGCCGTTCCATTACGGACCCGCGTCGGAGTTGCTACTGGCCTTGTGGTCGTCGGTGATCTGGTTGGATCAGGACAGGCACAAGAGCGCGGTATCGTCGGTGAGACGCCAAACCTCGCTGCCCGCTTGCAGGGCATCGCTGAGCCGAACACGGTGGTAATCGCGGAGAGCACACGAAGACTTCTCGGCGACCTGATCGAGCTTGAGGACCTTGGCGCACAAGACCTCAAGGGTATTTCGGGGCCGGTGCGGACCTGGGTAGCGCTACGACCGAGTTCGGTGGAGAGCCGCTTCGAGGCTCTACATGCGAGCGGGCTAACGGACCTGGTGGGGCGGGATGAGGAACTCGGACTGCTTCTGCGGCGCTGGGCAAAGGCCAAAACTGGCGAAGGTCAAGTAGTGTTGCTCTCCGGTGAGGCTGGCATAGGCAAATCTCGACTGACGGCGGCGTTACTGGAACGTCTCACTGCGGAGCTGCACACGCGCTTGCGCTATTTCTGCTCGCCGCAGTACACCGATAGCGCGCTCTTTCCAGTCATCAGCCAGTTGGAGCGTGCCGCCAAACTTGCGCATGACGACACCATGCAAGCGAAGCTCGACAAGCTTGATACGGTTCTCGCCCAGAGCTCGATCTCACCTCAGGATGCCGCCCTGCTGGCCGAGATGCTGTCGCTCCCCAATGACGGGCGCTATCCCGCGCTCGATTTGGCGCCAGAGCAGCGCAGGGAGAAAACGCTTCAAGTGCTGACTTTACAAATTGCTGAATTGGCCAGACTGCAGCCGGTCCTTATGATTTTCGAGGATGCTCATTGGACCGACCCCACGAGCCTGGAAGCGATCGGCCGGACGGTGGACCGGATTAAAACGCTTCCGGTACTGCTGATCGTCACGTTCCGTCCCGAGTTCAGCGCGCCCTGGGTGGGACAGTCGCATGTGACGAGCCTGATGCTCAATCGGCTTGGGGAGCGCGAAGCCGCCACGATTATCGCGCGGCTGATCGGGAACAAGGCGTTACCGGCGGATGTGCTGGCAGAGATCGTCGAGCGTACCGACGGCATTCCCCTGTTCGTAGAGGAGATGACGAAGGCAGTTTTGGAGGCGGAGAGCGAGGGCGCGGCCCGTCGCACGGTCGCTGCAGCTCCGTCTTCCGCCTTGGCGGTGCCTGCGAGCCTGCATGCTTCCCTGATGGCGCGGCTCGACCGGCTCGGCTCGGCCAAGGACGTGGCGCAGATCGGATCGGCGATCGGGCGGGAGTTCTCGCACGCGCTATTGGCGGCGGTGGCGCGCAAGTCCGAGCCGGAGCTATCCTCCGCGCTGGACCGCCTCATTCAGGCTGGCTTGCTATTCCGGCAGGGTCTCCCACCGCGGGCGAGCTATCTGTTCAAGCACGCGCTCGTGCAGGACGCGGCTTATGGCACGCTCTTACGCGAGAAACGGCGCACGCTCCACGCCCGTATCGCTGAAACCCTTGAAAGCCAATTCGCCGAGACGATCGAAAGCCGGCCCGAGATACTGGCGCATCATTGCACCGAGGCGGGCCTGACCGAGAGGGCGGCGGGCCTGTGGGGCAAGGCCGCACAGCACTCACTGGCGCGCTCGGCGCTCGTTGAAGCCATAGCGCAGTTCACCCGCGCTCTTGCCCAGATTGCGACATTGCCCGCCACCCCTGCTCTGCGCCGCGAAGAGATCAGGTTTCAGGTTTCGCTCACAATCCCGCTCATGCACACCAAAGGCCATGCAGCACCCGAAACCAAGGCGGCGTTAGAGCGCGCGCGTTTGTTGATTGAACAAGCTGAGGCACTCGGGGAGCCTCCGGAAGATCCACTGCTGCTGTTTTCGGTCCTCAACGGCTTCTGGAGTGTGAGCCATATGGCATTTAATGGCGACGCGTTGCGCGAGCTTGCGGGACAATTCCTCGCTTTCGCGGATAAGCAAAAGGCGACACCCCCGCTGATGATCGGGCATCGCCTCATGGGCTGCTCCTTGCTAGGTACGGGCGACATCGCGGAAGGCCGGGCGCATCTTGATCGCGCGTTGGCGCTTTACGACCCTGCGCAGCATCGTCCGCTAGCGACGCGATTTTCGCAAGACGTCGGGGTAGTCATCTTGTGCTGGCGGTCGCGGGCTCAGTGGTTGCTAGGTTATCCTGAGGCCGCGCTCGCAGATGTCGACCGCGCGATCAAGTGTGCGCGCAAGATCGGCGAAGCTGCTACTTTGATGAATGCGCTAGCCGTCGCAACGTCGCCGCATGTTTGGTGCGGAAACTATGTGGTGGCGAAGGCGCGAAACGATGAATTTCTCGCGTTGGCGAATGAAAAAGGTGCTTCGTTCTATAAGGCGTACGGAATGTTGAGCCAGGGTTGGCTATTAGCCTTGACCGGTAACTTTTCGCAGGCAGTCCAATTGTCCACTTCGGGGATCACTGCACTGCGGTCAACGGGCACAACGTTTGCGTTACCGTCTAACTTATCATCTGTGGCGCGAGCCTATGCCGAGCTCGGTCAGTTCACGCTAAGTAGAACCGAACGCACAGGAAGAGGTGGCGGCTTCACTCGTGGCCTGATCGGCGGGGGCCATGCCCGAACCGCGCGACCAATATCAGCTTCGGCGAGTGCGAGAGCGGCGTGCGCGGGTTGCTCGTCTATTGCGCCAACCACCAGTGCAGCCGGGACGTATGATCGCGCAGTGGCGTGAGCCGGTCATCCCCGCGCATGCAACTCAAAGATCACCGCGCCGACGTCGGGATATCCGGTCATCCCGCGCATGCAGGGAACGCGGTCATGACCGCGGCAGGCGCTCCGGTCGCGCCGCGAGGCGCGCTGCGGCCCGCTTGGCAATGTCGATGATGTGATCGAGCTCATCCTCGCGCGGCGGATGCGCGAGCATCCGATCGAGCATCTGGCGTACGGCCCTGCGATCGTCGGGATCGACGCCCTCGACGATCAGCGTATATGGCACAGGCGGCTGGGCGTGGGGACGCGGCACCAACACGACCCAGATCAATTGCATAGGGCCCGGATGTCCGGGGACGTCGGCAATTCCAGCGACATCACCAGCACCAGCCAGCGTCGACGTAAATCCAAGTGGCTGGGCGGCAGGCGGTGGCGTGGAGTGGGCCTTCCTGCCGAATTGGACGGTAAGGACGGAGTACCTTCATTTGCAATTTGAAGGGGTCACAGAAGACCGCAGCAAATCGGGCTTCTTTCAGTCCCTGTTCATAACCACCCACGTTTCATCGAATGTCAGCATCGATCTCGTGCGCATCGGACTGAACTATCAATTCCACTGACCTGGTCGTCCGCGTGGAAGCGAATGAAATAAGGGCGGCCTTTTTCCGCAGCAGTTTAAACGAGGCGCTGCCGGATTATCATTGGAACGCCTCCATCGCCAGCCCATCGCCGGATGCTTCCGGGTTCTCCAGTTTCATCCAGTGCTTCGACCGGCCGAAGTAGCGATCGTCTAGCGTCTTCGAAAGTTTTCCCGTCCTCGGCGCTGATTCAGCGTTCGGCGCATCGTGCAAGGAAGCCTATTGATGCTGCGGTGCAAGAGCATCGATTCGAGAATAAGCAAGCCCTGATGCCAAGTTATCCACAGGCTATTTTGCTTATCCCAAATATTTAATCTAAGGTTCCTTGCATTGCTAAAAATATTTTTTGGGGGCGCTTGTGATGGACGAGAGAGAGGCCCGTTTGCGCGGCCATGAGCAAATTATTAGTCACTACAAAAACATGCTCAAAACCCGCTTGACCGAAGTCAAAATGCACTTCGTCGAAAGGCGCTTGGCTGAAGAGCGTTTCAAAATAGCGATGCTGGAATTCATGAGCCCATCACACACCGACTCACCGAGGGCAAAAGAAAGGGCCGCCCGCAAGCCTGGCTCGGGCGGGCTATTTCGTTCGCAACGGGCTCAATCTTCGCGCACCCCGTGAGAGGATCAGCCGCAAACGCGCCCGGATAGGTCAGCCTCTCAGAAACGCGTGAGCGGGCCTTCTCGCGGCTCCGGTTCGGGACCCAACAGCGGGTTTACGGCACCCTCCCAGGAGCCTGCGTTGCGTTTTCGTTGGTGACCAGGGGTCCCCCGCTGTCGAACACAGGGGTGACGTCGTCACCATTGTACGCGTGCCCTCCTGAGGCGGGTTCGGCTCCTAGACGGGAGATTTTCAGATTGGCGACGAGTTGTGAGACCGGTTTACCGGGGCGACAGGGTACGATTTGGTATTATCGAGAGCTGAGTGAGATCTTTCAGCGACTGCTTCATTGTCCACTCGCCGATGGTCTGTCACGGGCCGTGTCTGGCTTTCCCGAGTACTAGACTTCATGTTCTGGTGCTTGAGGCGATACACCATCTCAAAATGATCATGGTATTTGGAACGAGTAAAACGGTCCCCTAAAAAGGCCGAAGGTATTCAGAGCGATGCCAAACTAAGAACGGCCGTTTGCGACGCCTCCCAGGGCCCTACGCTCCGTTTTCGTTGGTGAGCAGGTTTGCCGCTATGCGACATAGGGGTCGTCAGTCAAACCAATGTACGCCGAACTGTGCCTCTCGAGCTGGGTTGCGCTCCTGACGAGAGGTCTTGAGCCGATAACGCGCTGACAACGGGCCAATATGGTGCGAACTGACGTTTTTCAGATCAGTGAGGGACGCGAGCGTTGCCGTGGCCGATTTTCTGATAGGTTCGACTGCATCAGGTAGAAATGGGGGTCTTCCATGCCATTGTCTAAAGCGTTTGATGACGCGTTGGTCTTTGCGGCTGATCTCCACCGCAATCAGATGGCACTGAGGTCCAAGCCATTGCTGGTCTGTTGCAGGATGCTGCAGAAGATCAAGGAGGCGAGGCAACTCTAGCCTTAACGGTTCGGCGATGGTGTAGCTAATATAGTTTCGGACTGCACGGACGCGTGGGTCGAGCCAAAGCCAGATTGGCGACCACGAAAAGAAGCTTACCTTAAATCGTTACCGAGAAAACCAGCAACGTCTTTGTTGGTTTCGTTGGCCGATAAGGTGGATAACGCCGAAGCTATCCTGAGTGACTACCAGCAGATTGGCGACAAGTTGTGGGATCGGTTTAATGGCGGGCGACAGGGTACGATCTGGTATTATCGAGAGCTGAACAAAATCTTTCGGCAACTGCTGCCTTGTCCATTCGCCGATGGTTTGTCACGCACCGTGCTGGTTTCCCCGAGCATTAGACTTCCATGCTCAAACGCTTGAGGCGATATACCACCTCACAAATGATGGTGTTTGGTATCATGGCCGCTTCTGTCAGCAATGCATTATCGATACCATAGCATCATATACCAATAATAAGTCGGTCCCAAAAAAGGCCGAAGATATTCAGACGCGCTGGTCCTGATGGGTTTGCGCTCTTCATACTCAACAGGGGCGGTACCCTTGGCCAGAACCAATAGAACCTCGTTTTCGCCCTTTACGAGGGGGGCCTAAAATTAAAAAAGGCCGAAGATATTCAGAGCGAGCATGCCAAAGTAAGAACGGCCGTTTGCGACGCCTCCCAGGGACTCTGCGGTGCGTTTTCGTTGGTGACCGGGTTGCTACCGCTGTCTGACATAGGGGTGACGTCGTCACCAATGTATGCCGCACGTGGTGTGCGTTCGATCAGCAGCCCTGCTTCGCGAAGCAATTCGAGGTGCCTGAAGAAAGATTGTCGCAATGAATAGAGCGCGATGCGTGTGGGTGTCATTCCAAGCTTGTGGTCAAGCTGCGATTGCAGGTCGTCAATTGTTAGGGTCGGATCAAACGCCAGCAGGATGTTGATCAAGGTTGGACACGAAACACGACCATGAAGGTCCTCAATGATTGTTCGTGGTGCATTCTTCTTTCGGGGAGCCCTTCGCTTCCATGTGTGCCAATCAATTTCATCGTCCCGCGACATACATATCTCCATGTCAAACCCCTATGTCCCCTGTATTTACAAAATTCTCCTTTGATATCAGTGGCTCCTTTGATCTCAGCGGCCCCCAATCTAGTCGGTCTGGTATTCCCAACACGTCGACAGGAATGATTTTTGCCTTTTGAATGACGTTCGGAAACAGGTCCTTGATGATCTGAGCACGATTTCCGATGAGTTTATCAAACTGGGATCGCCAACGACGCGGAAGGGAAGCACGCCGCTTGTCCATCAACTGATCATCAAAAGAACTGACTTTTTTGGGTCGTTTGGACAAATGGTTTAGTCTCTCATGCCTCACATTTTCTCGAACGAACCACCATTTAATGGCCTCGATATCAACCTCAACCAACTTGATGTTCCTATCGAACAACTTCCTCGGATTTAGGTCGATCAGATCTCCTGCGTGTTCGAAACCTTGCCGTCGCACTGTCTCCGTATTCTGTAGCCTCAATTCAACATGATTGACGTCTAACTCTCCGGTAATTTTGCTTTCCCTATCGTCATACATAAGGATGTCACGACCGCTTCTCCTCCGTCGGTCCTTCTGCTGAATGAAATATACTCCGTTCTCTTCGTCCAACATTGGCCCTCGACGTCTCCACCGCATGGTCGAGTGGCGCTCCAGCCAGTCACGAGAGTGACTTGAGAAATCGTAGGCGACATCTACGCGGCATAGCTTTCCACCATGCTTCTTTTGCAGACGGCCAAGGGTCTTCAGGGTGCAGACCTTAGGCTGGTGCAGGATCACTCTGTAACCCCAAACCCTACTGTATGTGTCCACGCAAGGCTCGACCAGCACCCGACGGCCATGTGTGCGCTCCAGAATCGTGCGTAGCCCCTTGGGCACATTTCGAAAAAAAACCTCGACCGTGTCGAGGTAGGCGACCGTATACGTGTGCATTTGATGCCGCTCATGTTTCGACGCGTTCTAGCTTGGCTGCCCGTTTGCGCATTGCGATGCCGCGCTTGTGCTTGCCTCTCATGAGACCACCTTCGGCTTATCCGCTTGCGCAACCTCTGCGAGAAAGTGCTTCACATCGCCGCAAAAGCGAGCAAGTTCCTCGTCGATATCGCCTTTAAAAAAGTTATCGAGAAGATTGCTGTAAAGCACGCCAACTATGTGCACCGCCTCCTGCGGGCTGCTGCCGTCGATAAGCTCTTTGAAAGAGGCAGAATATTTTGGCCTCCAAATCAGGTGCCATCTCTTCGTGGTCATCGATCATTGTTGTTCCTCTTGTTGCTTGGTAATCCACTTGGTTTGCGAGCCTTTCGGTTCCTTTGCGGCCGGCGCATTCGCTTTGCTTTTTCCTTTTCCGCACGTTCGAGCCAGCGGGCCGCGCGATCATCATCGAACCATTCCTTTTCATCCTCGATATTCAGCTTCGGTTTTCCGACAAACCTCGACCGTTCCCAACGAAGACGGGTCATTATGGACCTCCAATTTTTCCAGGTAGGTCTGCTATCAGACGTGTGTTTTAAGGCTTGGCGTTCGCCTGCCCGCTTGCAGAATGAAGAGGAATTTTGTGCCAGGTTGTTAGGGTGATCGAGCTCGTTTTCTGCGCCCCATATTTCGAACCGCTCGTGGTGGGGAGGCGACGTAGCGCTCGAGTTCACCGGTCGGTATGGGTGTGCAGCGTCAGCTATCGCCAGACGATTTCTTCGCCTTAGTCAGCGCAATCACATCGTGGAGGCTGTAGAGCCCTTTCGGCGATTTTACGCTGGGGTCGAGCCGAACGCGTGTCAGCAGACCCTTGCGCTCCAGTCGGATAACACTGGCTATGCTGATGCCCCCAAGGAGTTGGGCCGCTTGCTTTCGACTCACGACCAGCCGGTCGGAACGTTCATCAAATCTCGTTATCATGTAGGCCACCCTTTCATCTCAATTGCCTCTCATCGATAGACATACTGAGGCGAGTCGTCGGGTACGGCGAAAAACCGAGAAGTTTTGTCGATTTTCGTCTTTCGGGGGGTCTAAAATGCTGTTTTTACGTTGGAAAAAATTTTTTATATTTTTCCTCCAACGTCTCAATGGCCAGCTCATTGATAGTGCAACGGTGGCGAGTTCCCAAATACAGCTGACCCGCACTTCAGCCGAGCTCGTTGCAGCAGCTTTTCCTCTGGTTAACAGGCCTGTGGATGTGCTGGGTCGAGGCGTTGATCAAAATGGCGGAGACTTCGAAAGTCCCAGTCGGTTTCCTAATCGGGTCCTACATGGGTGGGACCAGCGCGATGGCGGTGTCCTATAGTGACAGCGAGAAATGAGGGAGCGGCGAGCGCGTTTTGCGCCACAAATTGCACTCAGCTACCAGCGCGTGGCCGCGCTGGTGAAGCGGTTGCAGCCAAACGCCGCCACCCCCAAAGCGCTTGTGCCCTTTCCGAATGGTTACGACCAGGCGCGCTCTGTTCCTTGTCTTCGGCGGTGCAATTAGATCGGCAAGTGCATCGCGATGTCATTGTTTACCGCCGTTGCGCAGGTAACTTGCACAGAGATCGTTATAGCCTTCGCTCTTCCAACCAAGCGATACCGCCAGGCGAGCCTCCGCTGAACGGTTTGTTGGGACGCCTGCTTATGATCGCTGCTTCGCAATGCTGATGACGTTGTCCTTAGGGTTCACGATCCGATCGATCTGCGCGGCCAGTGCCCTATATGCCGCTCTTTTCTCTGCGTGGTATTCGTAACGATCGTAGGTGCCACGGACTCCGGTGATTACGTGACCTAGACACATTTCGGCGTGGTCCGTAGGTACCCCTGCCCGGCTCATAAGCGAACGAGCAGTGCGCCGAAGATCGTGCAAGGTCCAATTCGGCAGTGGTTTCGCTTCCGGATCCTGCTCATGCAAGGTTGCCGTAACGGCCTTGTCAAAATCCCTCTTGAACTTGCTAAAGCCGCTGATCGGAGATTTGCCGTCTGTGCTGAACACGAAATTGCAGCCGACGATCTTTGGAAGGAGCGATAGGACGCGCGTTGCCTCTTCACTTAGGGGACGGATCAGATCGACTTTAGTTTTGTTTCGGGCCGCGGGGAGTGTCCAATTATCGTTCGACAGCTCCGAAGCCGTTATGCGGGCGCCTTCGTTGCGGCGCGCGGCGGTTAGCAGCAAGAATTGTATAAGACGTCCAAACGATCGCTCGCTGTCCTCGGCTGTATTCCAAACAGCGCGCAGTTCGTCATCGGTTAGGGTACGTTCACGTGCCCTCTCCCTGGGCTTGGTCCGGGCCATGCCTCGAACAATGGGAGAACGGAAGTCGTCCGACCTAGTGGCCCACCAATTCATAATTTTTCGTATCACCGCCAGGGTCTGATCGGCCATCACCGGACCGCCCTTGACGGGGTCGCGGTTGTCATCGGTCAATTCGCCGGCCTCAATCTTGTCGAGTAGCGCGACGATTTCTGAGCGCCTGATGTCACCGATCGGCCTGTTCCCGATGGCTTTGTAAACGAGGCGTTCCAATACACCGCAACGCCACGCACCGCTGCGTAATTTGTTGCCTTTGAATGTCGCCTTTCCGTCGGGATCACGCTGCATCCCACACTCCCGTCGGAGATATTCTTCGGCGATTGCCTTGAACGTATTTTCGGCTGCTGTTGCCTCCGCCTTGAACTTGTCGGGATTCTTGTGGAGCTCGCGCGCCATGTCGCGCGCATCCTTGACCGACAGTTTGGGATAGGTGCCGATTTTCGTGCTTTGCGCCTTGCCCCTGAAGTAGGTCATGACACGAAAGGCTTTGGTACCCCCGACACCTAGTACCAGCACGAGCGCGAGGCCGCGATCGATCGTATCGATGAAGGTGATCTGTTTCGCGTGGAGCTTGTCGCTTTTGCGATGTCGGTTGATAGCTTTCGCCCACGTCAGGTTGCGGACCCATGCGTCGGTGATCTTCACGGCTGGCATTCGCCGCTCCCTTATTAATCAATGAAATAAGCAATGTAACAGTTGCTTATCGGGATGTCGCGGTTTGATTAGATAGTATGCGGTTTATGGGAATTAAAGCGTTGACAATATTGATATTTCTCTACAGCGCTGTTGCGATTTGATTCAGTTTGCCGGAGCCTGATGCTTCTGAATATGTCATTCGTAATGACGGGGTCAGGGGTTCGAGTCCCTCTTGCGGCACCAGTAAAGTCAAACACTTAGC
>Ga0210401_10002740_pt1 | contig 19301 bp, 16 predicted proteins | sample IncBWH32MmetaG_FD_150866 | JGI IMG/M metagenome (GOLD analysis project Ga0210401, IMG submission 150866) | Forest soil microbial communities from Barre Woods Harvard Forest LTER site, Petersham, Massachusetts, United States - Inc-BW-H-32-M | ecosystem: Environmental > Terrestrial > Soil >... | reverse complement strand
GCCGCCAGTTGACTTGCGGCATCATCATGGAAGAATCGATGCGGTCGCGATACTTCATGGCGATGTTCATCAGCGAGTCAAGCAGCGAGTCGGAAAGTAAATGAGGCTGCAATCCGAGTTCGATAAGTTTGGAGTGTTTGGCATTGTAGTAGTGCTCTTCAGCTTCCACGCGGGGATCAGGGATGTGATTGACGTCTACCACCAGACCCAGTTTCTTGCCTTCCGCCTTGACCATGCGCGCCAAGTCCAGCACAGAAAACTGCTCGGTGAACTGGTTGAAAACGCGGAATTCACCTTTGGCAGCGGGATTGAGGCAGGCAATCTCGACGCAGCGCACGGTGTCGCGAATATCGAGGAAGCCGCGAGTTTGTCCGCCTTTGCCATAAACGGTAAGCGGGGTGCCGATGGCGGCCTGGACGCAAAAGCGATTCAGAACCGTGCCGAAGACTTCGTCATAGTCGAAGCGATTAATGAGGGCTTCGTCCATGGCTACTTCGTCGGTCATGGTGCCGTAAACCACACCCTGGTTGAGATCGGTAGCACGCAGGCCCCAGATCTTGCAGGTGAACATGATGTTGTGACTGTCATGGACCTTGGAGAGATGGTAGAAAGAGCCGGGCTGTTTGGGGTAAGGCACAGTGTCAGTGCGGCCGTTGTGCTGAATCGTGATGTAACCCTCTTCGATGTCGATGTTGGGCGTGCCGTATTCGCCCATGGTTCCCAGTTTGATCAGGTGGCAATCGGGCTGGAATTCACGCAGAGCGAACAACAAATTCAAGGTGCCGACCACATTGTTGACCTGGGTAAACACCGCATGTTTGCGATCGATCATGGAATAAGGAGCGGCACGCTGTTCGGCGAAATGCACGACCGCTTCCGGTTCGATGGCTTTAATGGTGGTAGAGAGGAAGTCGTAATCCATGACATCGCCGACGAAGAGATCGATCTGCTTGCCGGTAAGTTCCTGCCAAATCTTCAGGCGATCGGAAAGCGGGCGGATCGGGGTCAGGGTTTGCACGCCCAGCTCAAAGTCCCACTGCCGGCGGATGAAGTTGTCAACGATGGCGACCGAGTGGCCCCGATTGGACAGATGCAGGGCAGTCGCCCATCCGCAATAACCGTCTCCGCCAAGTACAGCGATCCTCATGTTTTCTCCTTCACATTGCATCCCTGAAGCTTATTCTGATGGGTATTTTCATTGTATCGCAGGCGCATTGGTATCACGGAGTTCCAGGAGAAGAATTTTCGCCGGCAGAGGCCGTCAGCGCGCGATTGCTAAGCACAACTTTTCCGCCACTGGCGGCCAGCAGGTGCAGTTGCTCGTTGCCCACCAGGCCTTCAAGACGGGGCACGGCGGATTCCTTGGCCACAATATAGATGGTGTCGGGACGGAGCCAAAGTTTCTTGAATTGCGCGTCATCAATAAATACATCAGGCGCTCCGGGAGCGTAGCTGCCGTATTCGAGATTGATCCTGCGCCCATTCAGGAGCAACGCACTGCGATTGGTGTAAAAGAAGACTGACGAAAATGTGTAGTAATGCCGATCGACGATCAATGTTCCGGGCGGCGCTTTCTGGATTGCCTCGGCCAACGGCCGCGAGGACAAGTAGGGATCGAAGGCCACCATGGCGATCCGCGCGGCATGAAAGAAAATGAGCATCATCAACGCCGCCGAAAGCACTGCACGTCGCGCGCCAGCACTAAAAGTTCCCACTGCGCCTACACCGAAAGCTAATACGGCGATTACCAGCGGCAGGCGAAGGTAGGCGAAGGACTCCAGCGTCAGATCTTCCATGTGTCCAAGCGATAGTCTGTAGGCGTTCGGGTGCGCGCTCAAGGCCGACGAAATGTCGCCAGGGGCTGGAATACCGCGGCTGAGGAACAAAATGATGATCCCGGCCAACGCGGCGCAGCCCGCAATTACCGTAAGCAGGCGTGTGCCGCGCCGTATCCAGATGCCTTCAGCCGCCAGCGCGGAGCCGAGCAGCAGCCCGAGCGCAGGATAGCAAGGCATTGAATAATATTCCTGGGTGGTGGAGAAGGTAAAAAAGACCAGGATGAAGCCGGTCCAGCAGAGGGCGAGCAGGCGGGTCCGTCCCGCGCGATCGACTGGCCGGAACGACAGTTTGGCGATAGCGGGAAAATAGACGCTCCAGGGAAACAACCACAGCAGATGAAAAAGCCAGAAGTAGAGCCGGGGTACGGTGTCGTAATCGCGCGGGTAGCGCAGGTTCAGAAAACGCAGTACGTGTTCGTTGATGAAATAGAACCAGAAAAAGCCGTGGTACTGGCCCGGGCCGCTATGCATGGTGAAATCAAAGTAAGGAGGCATGCGCAAAGTTGCCAACACATGCCAGGGAGCGGCGATAGCCAGAAGAATCAACGTTCCGGTAAATACATGGAGCTTGCGCCACAGCGTGCGCGAAAACAGTTGTTGCGTCACCAGCAGGTAAACAAATATGCCGCCGCAGGGGAAAACGACCGCGATCAACCCCTTGAGCAGCAATCCAACGCCGAGGCTTGCGGCCAGGACGATACTCCAGAGTCGCGGGTGAGCTTCATCAGCATCAATGGCACGCTGGAAACTCCAAGATGCTATGCACACCGTGAGCGTGACCATGGCATCGGGAATCTGGATGCGGGTGAACAGAAAGAGGCCTATACACGTGGCAATCGACAAACCCGCATAGGAGCCAGCGCGTCCACCAAAAGCCCAGCGGCCGTAGCGACAGGTAACCCAGGCCAGAAGAACGACGGCCAGCGCGAGCGGGATGCGCGCCGCCCAATCATGAGCGCCGAAAATCCGGAAGGAGATCGCCATCAGCCAATAGATCAGGGGCGATTTTTCCAGGTAGGGAACGCCGTCGAGATGGGCGATGACCCAATCGCCAGATTGCAGCATGTTGCGGGCGATCTGGGCCTGCACGGCATCAACGTCGTCCATGAGGGATGGCGGAGATACCGCGCAGCCGAAGAAGATCGCGGCCGCGAAGAGAATTACGATCAGGTCGCTGCGAACGAAATTTAAGCTGTCGCTGAGAGGCTCACGAAGCTTTTGCCTGCCGGTTCCGGTTCCGATACCGTCTGAATGTTCCAGCGTTTGATCCATAGGAATAAGATCAGCAATCCCCAGAGGTGGTAGCCCAAGCTTTCGCGCCGTTCCATGTGTCTGTTAATGACGGCCTGCACCCCTTCCCAACGGAAAATCCGAGTGTCTTTCACTGCTTGCTCGGTCAGAGTATCCAGCAACAAAGGTTTCAGCACGCCGCGAAACCAATCGTGCGCAGGAATATCGAAGCCCACTTTCTTTCTGCTTAGAATCGACGGGGGAAGTTTACCTTTCATCAGTTCTTTGAGCACGAATTTTAGCCGCGAGCCGCGCACCTTGAAATCTTCAGGTAAGGACGCCGCAAACTCAACCAGGCGATGATCAAGGAAGGGTGGCCGCACCTCGAGCGAGTGAGCCATGCTCATGCGGTCGGCTTTGTAGAGAATGTCATCGGGCAGATAGTACTTCTGATCAAACAGCAGATAGCGATTCAAACCCGACGCGCGCGGCATTTTCCGCAGAATGCCGGCCATGGGCGCCGGGTTCGCACCTCGCAGGAATTGGCTTTTTTCTTCCTCGGAGAAGGTGCCGTTCCAGAAAATATGCGCTTCATCCGGAGGGAGCAAAGATCCGCGCAGGAACCTTTTGAGTTTGTATTCGAAGCTGATCTTGTCATCGGACACTGGCCAGTGTTGCAGGCCGGCAATCGCCATTCGCCGCAGAGCCGAAGGCAACATGCGTGCAGTTTGCGCGTAGCGGCCGGCCAGATAGGTCAAGTACCCGCCAAACAATTCGTCCGCTCCCTCCCCGCTGAGGGCCACGGTGACCTGCTGGGAACTCATCCTGGCCAGAAACCATACCGGCAAGCAGCCGGCGTCAGCGCTGGGTTCGTCGGAATAATAGGCGAATTCCTGAATCGCACGCTGCAAATCCGACTCTGCGTTTAAGTCGGCTTCGCAATGGTCGGTCCCGTAATGTTGCGCTATTTCTCGGATGTAAGCACCTTCGTCGAAACTGCGGCCCTCGAAAGTGATAGAGAAAGTCTTCAGAGGTGCGGCTGAAGCCTCTGCCGCGTAGTGCAGAATGGTGGAGGAGTCGAGGCCTCCGCTGGCCCAGAGACCGACGGGCACGTCCGCGACGAGATGTTCTCTAACCGATTCCCTCAGCAGGAAATCAAGTCGTTCTTTGGCGGCGTCGAGGGTCCAAACTTTCTGCGTTTCAGATGGCGCGGGACACTGCCAGTAAGATTCGACGTTGGTTGTCCCCTTCTGCCAGGTAAGTACGTGGCCGGGGAGAAGTTTCTCAATCCCCTGAATCAGCGTGTAAGGCGCGGGAACATAATTCACGCGAAGGTAGCAATTCAGCCCGTCCATATTCAGGGTGCGATCAATCTCAGGGTGATGCAGGATTCCTTTCAGCTCGGAGCTGAAGTAAATATCATCGCCTTTGCGCGAAAAATAGAGGGGCTTGATGCCGACGCGGTCGCGCGCCAGGACCAGGCGCTTCCGCGACTCGCACCAGATGGCTAGAGCAAACATGCCACGCAGACGCCGGAAGCACTCGGTGTCCCACTCGAGAAAGGCTTCCAACACCACTTCTGTGTCGCTGTTGGTGAGGAATCGATGTCCGAGCGCCTGCAATTCAGCGCGCAACTCGTTGTGGTTGTAGACCTCACCGTTGTAGACCAGGACGGTGTCGCCATCCTGACTGCGCATGGGTTGCTCGCCGGAAACGAGGTCGATGATGGTGAGCCGGACGGCGCCTAAAGAGACGTTGCTAGTCTCGTAAATGCCTTGCTGGTCAGGCCCGCGATGAATCAGAGACGAGGTAGCGCCCTGGATCCGGCTGGGCGAAACAGGACGATCTTCATGAGTAAATCCAACGATGCCGCACACGCTATACCAAATGATAAATGGAGGAGAAGCTTTACGGAAGGGCGAGATCGTGGCTGCTTGACTCAAGCTAAGCCGCTACGCATTCTCGATACCGCCACCGGATGAAGCCGCGCCTGGGCGCCCACGGCGTTTTACATCCGGCAGGAAGAAGTCGAAGATTGGCTTGAGGCGGTGAAGCTGGAGCGAGTTGAAATCACGGCGCGCAACCGCAACAGTTGGCGCGGAACTGGCGTAAAGAGCAACTAACGATTCGGGGAACTGCCCGACAACGTCTCCCAGCCCCGCCGCGTGAGATCCCAAAAGATCAGATAGCCCGCGATACCGGCGACGACCAACAACATAATTCCCCAGAACCATTGCTGAAAGACAAGTTTCCCGATGCCGAAGAGGCATCCGTAAACCAGGATGACGCCCATCAACCAGTTGAACGCGTTGCCGGCGAAGTCGCGGACTTCCGGCAGTTCGGGCACCAAGCTGGCGATGTGTTTCCAGCCGTAGACGCTGGGATACACTCGCCGATAAAAAGCCACCAAGGTTGCTTCGGACTCGGGTCTGGTCACGAAAGTTGCGAGCAGCCAGGCCACGGTCGTGATCCCGCCGGTGATGAGCGCCTTCTTGGCATAGACCAGCGCGCCGTTGCCGGTGAATGCGACCCCGTTGAGCGCAAGGGTAACCGCAGCGGCAGCGATCATGGCAGAAATCTCGCTCCAGGCATTGATGCGCCACCAATACCAGCGCAGGATATAGACCGCGCCAGTACCGAAACCGATGTTCAGTACCAGGTCCCAGCCCTGCTTGATCGAAGTCAATTGCATGGCGGTGTAGCCGCTGGCCAGCACCAGCAGAACCGTAAACAGCTTGCTGATAAGGACGTAATGTTTCTCGCTCGAGTGGCGCACCAGAAAGCGCTTATAGAGGTCATTCACCAGGTATGAGCATCCCCAGTTCAGTTGCGTCCCCACGGTGGACATGAAGGCTGCGAGGAACGCAGCGACCATCAGCCCGCGCAAGGCCGGCGGCAAATAATCGCGCAGGACCATGACGTAGCCCTGCTCGGGATTCTGAGCGAAGGCGGGACTGGGATGGATTCCGCCATTGGGCGAATACACTGCCATGGCTACCAGGCCGGTAACAATCCACGGCCAGGGACGCAAGGCATAGTGCGCAATGTTGAACCACAAGGTCGCGCCCAGGGAATTCTTCTCGTCTTTCGCGCTGAACATGCGCTGGGCTACATAGCCGCCGCCACCGGGTTCCGCACCGGGATACCAAGCCAGCCACCATTGCATGCACAGGTAGACAAAAAAGGTCAGCAAGGGCAGGGTCCAGAGTGCATCGGTTGTCCAGCCGAGATGGAAATCAGGTAAAAACGCAGTCGGATCTGCGGCACGTGTTCCGGTCTGGCGAACGTTGTTCTCGACCACCTGCAATTGAAGTTGCAGCGCCTGCATGCCGCCGATCTTGGCCACCGCAACCCAGGCCAGCACCACAATCATGGTCATCTTTAATGCGAACTGAAACAGGTCGGTAACCAGCACGCCCCAGAGTCCGCCGATGAAGGTATAGATTCCGGTGAAGGGGATAAGTATGAAAATGCAAATCAGTAACGAGGTCGTATGAGGATCGGCCAGCGTGTACTGGAAAGTTCGGCCGGCGAGTGAGAGTTGCAGCACGCGCCCTTGCGCGATGGCCGGGCCGAGCAGGACGGTGATGATGTTGATCATGGCCTGCGTCACCCATCCCAGGATGAAACAGTTCATGAACAGCCCGAGGTAGACAGCTTTAAATCCGCGGAGGAAAGCGGCGGGCTTGCCGCTGTAGCGAATCTCGACAAATTGCACGTCAGTCAGGATCTCCGCACGCCGCCAGTAACGGGCGAAGAAAAACACCGTCAACATGCCACCGACGCAAAGGCCCCACCAGATCCAGTTGCCGGCGATGCCTGATTTTGCCACCAGGCCGCAAACCAACAATGGAGTGTCGGCAGCAAAGGTAGTGGCGACCATCGAAGTGCCGGCCAACCACCAGGAAACGTCGCGGCCAGAGACGAAGAATTCTTCTGTACCTCCGCTGGAACGCCGACGGTAGTACATGCTGATCAGTAAATTGACCAGCAGGTAGCCGATGATGACGATCCAATCGGTTGCGGTGAGAGGCATGCGTCCCTTCGTTTGGTGGTTGCCAAGATATTAACGGAACTTGCCGCCCCGAAAAATCACCACAAAGGACACGACGGTACACAAAGAAAACCGATGACACGAGACCCCGTGGGATTTCGATTTGTTTCGCGGTCAGGGTTTCGCGAGGGGCCGCTACTTGACTGAGACTATGATGGCGACAGGGGTGGTCGATGATCGCATACTTCCAGCGCTTATTCTCTTATGACGACTGGGCAAACCGCGAGGTTTTAACTTCGTTGCAGGCACTGAACGTCGCGCCGCCTCGCTCGGTGAAATTGCTGGCCCACATTCTCTCGGCTGAGAAATTGTGGTACGAGCGCTTGCAGTTGCAGAAACAGACTTATCCAGTATGGCCAGATTTTTCTCTGGAGCACTGCAAACTCGTGGCCGAAGAGATGCCAAAGCTTTGGAATGAGTACCTGCTACCGCTGAAGGAAGATGGCCTGACCCGCTTGCTCAGCTACAAGAACACGAAAGGCGAGAGTTTCAGCAGTTCGAAGCAGGACATCCTGATGCATGTGATTGTGCATTCGGCATATCACCGCGGTCAGATCGCTGCGGACATGCGGGGTGCCGGGGCTGTGCCGCCTTATACGGACTTCATTCACGCAGCGCGTTGCGGCTTGCTGGAGAGTGAGTAAGACTAACTTCGCCGTTCCCGCGAGACATGCCGAAAATAACCGCCAGGAGGGTAAGTGGGGGCATCGCGAGCAGAGTATAGACCGGAACCAGTTGGGCGGACCGCATTCGCTCCGCCGAAATCAGCAGTGAGCACAGTGAAACTACAACCGCCGCTGCCCACTGCCATCCCTGGGCGGCAAAAACGGCTTTGGTCAAGGCCCGGGGCAGTAGGCCCATCGACCGGATGGCCTGGCGCTGTGCCAGCAGTACGAGCAGAGGCGGAATGAGCAGGACCTGGTTGTAGACGGACAACTTTGGAATCGCGACCAGAGTAATCGATATCACAAGGGCCAGCGTCCACCCAAAGCGGTCAGCCTGCGCGGTGGCTTTTCTCCAGCGCCAGCAGGTCGCTGCAACGTAGAACACGAGCGCGACCAAGGCCAACTGTGCGATCACCTGAGGAAGTAACACCTGAAGGATGGAAGGATCGGTCCCGTAGCGGGGATAGTCGCGTACCGCTGCCAGAAAGCGGCCCATCCAACCTGGTGAGAGTGCTTGTGTACTCGCCAGCAGGATGGCCATGGTGCCTGCAAATGCCCAGATCAGGCGCCGGCGCTCGCTGCTTCCGGTTGCCCAAAACAGAAGCCACAGTGCGACCGGCGCGGTTACGTCAGGCTTGACGGTTGCCAGGGCCAGCAGGAACCCACTCAGGATCAGCCAACCGCGAACCAGAGAGGCCGTCGCCAAAGCCAGCAGTAGGGCTACCAACGCTGTCAGGTTTTGCATGTGAAATTCCAGAACCGCCGGATAGCTGCTTACCGAGAGCAGCATTGCCGAGGCGAGGTGCAGCGGCGGCAGGCGAAGGCCAACGGCATACATCCAGAGAGGCACACTGGTTGCGATGGCGAATAGCAGAAGCCAGCGAAAGACTTCAAGCACCTTCGGGAAAGGCAGAGTTACGGTTGGCGCCATCAGAAAGACCACATACAACGGGTACACGAACGATTCCTGAGCGCGAGGTTCGTTAGGGTTTGCAGGGTCAAGCGGCCGGCCGTAAAAGCCCGTCTGGATATCGCGCGTCACCTCCGCGCTGTAGGGATCGCGATTATGCAACAGCAGTTCCCGCGCACCCAGCCAGCGGGGATAGAGGTCAGAATTATTGCCAATGGGAACGCTTTTGCTTTGGGCTGCGAAGGTATTTGCCGGGACAAGAATAGTTTCTGCCCAATGCCAGACGCCGAAGCAAATCAGCACGGAGGCAGCAAGAATATGCCACGACGATCTGGCCGAGCTATCCAAGCCCACGCCTGCATTCTAAACGCGATTTGTGAAGCCGCGAAGAGAGGTGCCGCGTGGTGCAACGCTGCTCAGTACCGCGGCCAGGGTCAGCGGCGGCAGCGCGAGCAAGGTATACATGGGCAACTGAGCGACGCCGAGGAGTCGATGGGGAGCGATTAGCAAGGAGACGATCGAGAGGCCGGCCGCGGCAGACCACTGCCAGAGCTGGCAGGCAAGAGCCCCCTTGGTAAACGCGCGAGACAAGATGCCGGCAGTGTGATCGCGGGGACGCAGAAGCACGAGCAGAGCCGGGATCAGCAAGAGCTGGTTGTAAGGCGCCAGCTTCGGAATTGCGACCAGCGTTACTGTGGCCACGAGAGCCAGCGTCCAGCCAAAAAGAGGGGAGTCCGGCGCAGCCTTTCTCGACCTCCAGCATGCCGCCAGAAAAAACACGGCCAGCGCCGCCAGCAGCAAGTCAGCGATCAGTCGCGGGAATAATACTTGAACAAGAGACGGGTCGGTCCCATAGCTGGGATATTCGCGTAGTGCCGCCAGAAAGTGCCAGATCCAACCGGGCGAAATGGCTTGAGCCGCGGCCCACAAGATCGCGATGCTGGCGGCGAAGGAAAAGATCAGACGACGGCGTTCTCTGCGCCCTGTCGCCCAGACCAACAGCCAGAAGACGACGGGTATGGTTATGTCAGGCTTGGCCGTCGCCAGGGCGAGGAGGAATCCGCTGACCATGAGCTTATTGCGCACTGCTGCCGCGGTGGCAGCGGCGAGGAACAAGGCCACCAAAGCCGTCAAGTTCTGCTGCGAATACTCCTCGATTGCGGGATAGCTGCCAACAGCCAGCAACATCCCACAGACAACCATGGGCCAACGGGCACGGAGTCCCACGGCGTACATCCACAGCGGCACACTGAGGGCGATGCAAAGGAGAAGAATCCAGCGGAAGGCTTCGGCCACCATCGGGAACGGCAAGGGCACGGTAGGTGCCAATAAGAAAACCACGTACAGCGGGTACACAAAAGACTCCTGAGCGGTCGGGTCGGAGGGGTTCGAAGGATCGAGCGGCCGGCCGTAAAAGCCGATTTGAATTTCTCGGGTTATCTGCGGGCTATAGGGATCGCGGCCGTGCAGGAGGAGTTCGCGCGCGCCGAGCCAGCGCGGGTAAAGATCGGAATTGTTGCCGATTGGCCTATGGGCGGCGAGGACCTTTGCGGTATTCGAGGGAACAAGGATAGTTCTGGCCCAATGCCATACTCCCACACAAAGCAAGACCGAGGCAGCCAACACAAGCCAAGGCTGGTACGACGACTTAAGGGACAGCGGCACGCCTGCATTCTAACCCCCTCATCGGTTACGCCCCCTTTCTGGTATTTTGAAAGAGTGTTGGTTGACCATTCCATGAAAAGAAGTCTTTTTGGATTGTTGTTACTGGCCTTGGCTGGGTTCCCGGTCGCCGCGACCGACTCCGCGGTCGAGCCGCTGCCTGAGGCCATTTCCAACAACGCCGTTGCCGTCCTCAAAGTAAAGGGTCAGGTTGAACTTTTTTCTTTGATGGGCATGAAGTCCAAGAAAACCTGGGACGCAGTTTCGAACGAGGCCTATGAACTGGATGCAAGCTCAGGAAAGGCCTACGCCATACATCCGGTCCCCGGGACCGCGGGCCGGGTTGGGGCGATGGCAGTAGGCGCTGCGAGCCACATCTATCTCATGGGAGGATATGTGCTATTCCAGGGCGGAGGAATGGCAGTGCCGGACGTCGGCAAATATGAGACGGATCATGATCGCTGGTTTCGCCAGGCTGATCTTCCGGTTGCCGTCGGTGAGGCGGTCATTGGAGTCTACCGCGATCGTTACATCTATCTCGTCGGCGGACGGACCAACACTGGCCCGGTGACCGATGTGCAGGTGTACGACCTTGATAAGAATCGGTGGTCGAAGGGGACGCCGATCGCCACCCCAGTTTTTGGTCATGCCGGTGCGTTGATCGGCGATACGATCATCTATGTAGATGGGGCGGTGCGGAATCCCGGCGGCGGTTCCCCGCGCTATATTGCGAGCGACGAATGCTGGAGCGGCAAGATCAGCCATCACGATCCCACCAAAATCACGTGGACCAAGTTGGCTGCTCATCCCGGGACAGCTCGATTTCGCATTGCCGCAGGAGGCTCGGAAAAAGATGAAATGATCTACTTCTCCGGCGGGAGCGACAGTCCGCACGACGACGCCGGCATCGGCTACGATGGCAAGCCTGCCGAACCCGTAGCGGTGACCTTCGCTTTTGACTTGAAAACGCGAAAGTGGGCAACACTCGACGAGAACACTCCCGACCCGACGATGGATCACCGGGGATTGGTGGTAACCAAGCAAAACCTGGTCATCATTGGCGGAATGGAGAAGGGACAAACGGTTACGGCCAAAGTCACGGCGTTGCCGAAGGAAGCGGCAGCCAAATAAGGTCTACCGGGCGCGAGCCAGCACCAGGGTCACGTCGTCGGGCTGTTTGTTGGCGCCGATCCAGTCGTCCACGGCGGCGGTCACGATTTCGCTGATTCGCGGCAGCGGCAAGTCGCGGTTTTCTCGCAGTAGTTCGATCAGCCGGTGTTCGCCGAACTCCCCAAAGTCATTCTCAGGTTCAGTGACCCCGTCACTGTAGGCCAGAAAAATCTCACCCTTCCGCAACTGCACCGAACTTTCATCATAGGTGACGTGCTCGAACAGACCCACTACAGTTCCGCCCAGCTCCAGCCGCCGGACGCTGCCGTCTTCGCTCATTACGATGGGCGGCAGGTGTCCACCGTTGGTGTAAGTAAGCTGACGTTCGGCTCCGTTGTAAATGCCAAGGAACAAGGTGGCATACTTTTCTGGAGGCGTGCTTTCGTAGAGTTGATGGTTCAAGAGGGAAATCAGGGCCGAGGGAGAAACATCGAGATTGTGCAGTCTTGAGGCCACCATCGTGGCCGATCCGGAGGCTATGCCCATGGCCATGGGTTCGCGCAGCGCGGGAATGTCCTGAAGGCTGTACGCGCGTACGGCGGAATGGATGGTAGCCATCAGCAAAGCGGCAGAAATCCCTTTTCCACTGATATCGCCGACGGCCAGGATCATTCGGTCGGAATCCAAGGCCAGAAAGTCGTAGTAATCGCCGCTCACCGTACTCGCGGGGCGGCAGAAACCGTGGACCTCGAGCGATGCCAGCTGCGTAACCTGGCGAGGGAAGAGTTGCGCCTGCACTTCCTGCGCGATCACCAGTTCGTTTTCCAGCTTTTGTTTCTCTTTCTGCTCTTCGATCAACTTCTCCAGAGAAGCGGTCATCGAATTGAAGGAATTGGCGAGAGCGGCAATCTGATCGTTCGATTTGACCGGAATGCGATGCCGGAAGTCGCCGCGATTGATGTGAGTGGTGGCGTCGTAGAGTTGAGCCACGGTACCGGTCACGGTGCGGGTCAGGCTGGCACCGATAATGAGCGCTACCAATTCGATGACTGCGAAGAAGATGGCCATGAACAACAACCCAAATTCGACGGCGGGCGCAAAGTCGCCCAGAGCCGCAAACAGGCGCTGGTAGATTTGTGAGACGCGCGTCTGTACTCCGATGCCGGCCGGACTAAGTCTGCTCCCGGTGTCCCAGTCGACGACCGACACGGTGGTAAAGAAGGTGACTTGAGGATCGACCCGCGCTGCCGGCGGCGGCACGGTTCCGGCAGTGTACGTGGGCCGCGGCGCTTCCTTGCCGGTGTCGAGGACGTAATCACCCTCGGGTTTGCTTAACGTAAGTGCGACCTTTGAGCTATCGCTGGCTACAGCTTTCTTGCCTTGTCCGGGTTCGACCTTGCGTAAGCTAAGCCCCACCGTATAGAGCGAAATTTGGCCAAGATTGGTTGCTAGTTCCTGCAGCATGGACTGATCGAAAGGTTCGCTGGAGAGCACGGTCATGGTTTCGCCGCCGGCAGGGACCGTCCTGACTGAGCGCAGATAAAGCGCCTCGTGATCCCGGACAATGCCGCGGAACGAGTTCCCCAGATGGGCAGGGAGAACTGGGGGGGCAGAGTGGTCGCCCGCTGGTGCACTGTTCACAATGGCCTTCTTGCCCAGCCACACGCAAATCTGGCGATCGGCCCAAATCTTGTCTTCCTCGCGGACATCCTGAAACGCTTCCGCCCCGCTGTGCCCATGCTTCATCTGGGCGGCAACCTGCTGGGCGATGGCGTTGTTAGCCGATTCCAAGCTCACGAGTTCCGAGTCCAGGCCAGTGGTGACAATGAAGGTGGCGAACTGTCCGGCAAATAAGTAAAAGGAGCCTACGGCAAGCGCCACCAGCAAAACCACTGGAATCACGCCAATGAATACGTAGGTGACAATCAGGCGGTTACGCAATCGCCACAGCATTCTTGCCTTCAGCCAGCGGAAGGCGAGAACCAGAAAGAGCATGATGGCGACGAAACTGAGAAAGCTGACCCAGCCGCCGAGGCTGTCGGCAAAAGACAGTTTCAGCCTGCCTCCCACCTGTTGCAGCACAAATAAGAGCACATCCAGAGCCAGCACATACCAGGCGATCCGCGCCACCTTGGTGGTGGGCAAGAGACCCGCGTCAGCGAGTTTCATGCGAAGATAGCGAAGGGACGGCGTCATGTTCCAACCGAATTATAGATGGAGAAGCAGCGGTTCAGATTTCGGGATAAAAATCGAAGAACGCCTCCAGGCTGGTCTTGAGCTGTTTTTCGATCTCATCCTTGCTGCCCTCGAGAACGTGCATGGTCACGCGGGCCTCACGTCCGTTTTTCAGCTTCAGCGTGGCGTCGCCTACCTGCTCCACTTCCTCCGCCGGCAGCAGCCGCAATCCATAAACCAGAGTTAGATTTGCCATGGCAAGATTCTAATCTTTTGGCGGCAGACTGATCCCTGCAGGCATGAGTTTTTCGTTTAGAATGCTGTGTGCTCCGAAACCCAGTTACGATCCTCATCAGCCTATTGCTGGCGCAACTGGCGAGTGCGCAGCAGCAAGCGCAGCCGCAAGTGAAACTGAACGTGCTCAACGTGTGCGCGCCGTCAGCCGAGGATCAGCAGCAGATTGCCTCTGCCCTGCAACGAATCCCGCTTACGACCTCCTTCACTCAGGATTTTGAGATTGACCGTGGGCGTTCGCTGCTGGATCAGGGCGCCGACCTCCTGAAATTGGGGCAGATGGGGCAGAACGCGCAGATGGCGTCCGATCCGGGCACTTCGGATTGGGTACGAATACGCCGCGAATTCCCGGCACAGGGAACGTTTGCCACGGTGCAATATTCGTTCAGCAAAGACGCCAAGAATCTGGTGGAGACGCTGGTTTTCCGAGTGCGCGACCCCAAGGACTTGCTGCAGGTTGCAATTGAAGACAGCGCCTCGGCGGTGACAACCGCCGCGACCATGCTGGGGACTGACACTCCGACCACGCGCATTAAGTTGGAGCGGTTCGGCAAGGCGTCGATCGTGTTGGCGCGATGCCTGGGGACGGAAGATGGGCCACCGCCCGACCAGACGATCTATGAGCCGCTGTTTCGCAGCGCTTCCGCGATCGCTGCCAACTACCGGGATTTGTTGGGAGTGCGCCGCACCGTGCCGGAAGAGTTGGCGCGGGTGGGGGCAATGAAAGCGAAGAAAAGTCCGGTTCTTAAACCGATAGCCCCGGAGGGGAAACCGCAGTAGCCGCTGCTTGAACCCAAATCGTGAAGCTGGCAATCTAAACATTATCTCTATGGAGAATATCCGCGACGTCGTCATCATAGGTTCTGGTTGCGCCGGCCATACCGCCGCTCTCTACAGCGCGCGCGCCAATCTGAAGCCGCTGGTGCTGGAAGGTCATGAGCCGGGGGGGCAGCTCTCGCTTACCACACTGGTAGAAAACTTTCCCGGTTTCCCGGAGGGCATTCAGGGGCCGGAGCTGGTTGAAAACATGCGCAAGCAGGCGGTGCGCTTTGGCGCCGAGTACAAGCATGGCCACGTGACCAGCGCCGATCTGAGCCAGCGGCCGTTCAAGCTGCACGTGAGTCACGAAGTGGTACACACGCGCACCCTGATCATTGCCAGTGGCGCCTCGGCGCGCTGGCTGGGGCTGCCGCACGAGCAGCAGCTCATTGGGCATGGAGTTTCGTCCTGTGCCACTTGCGATGGGTTTTTCTTTTCCGGCAAGGAGATCGTTGTGGTCGGGGGCGGTGATTCCGCCATGGAGGAAGCCATTTTTCTTACCCGCTTTGCCACCAAGGTCACGGTGATTCATCGGCGGGAGACATTTCGCGCGTCGAAGATCATGCTGGAGCGGGCGCAGCACAATCCGAAGATCCAGTTTCTGACCGACACCGTGGTTGAAGACGTTCACGACAGCGGGAGAAAAGAGGTGACCAGCCTGACCCTGCGAAATGTCAAGACCGATAAGGTCTGGGATTTTCCAACCAGCGCGCTGTTTCTGGGGATTGGCCACATCCCCAACGCCAAGATTTTTGAAGGTCAGCTCGATGCTGACGCCGACGGCTATCTTAAAACTACCAAGTACGTTTTCACCAAGGTCCACGGAGTCTACGCATGTGGTGACGTGCAGGACCGGCGCTATCGCCAGGCGATTACCGCTGCGGGAACGGGATGCATGGCGGCACTGGAAGCTGAGAAGTTTCTGGAAGAGCAGGGAAGTAATTGAACCGGCGGTAAACTCCAGCGAGGTGAGCTATGCCCGAAGTCCAAGCCAGTTGTCCGCATGTGAAGGAGATTCGCCCGGTAACCCCCAGCGGAGATGGTTGCAAAGAGTGTCTGGAGATGGGCGATACGTGGGTCCATCTGCGGGAGTGCCTGGTTTGCGGCCACGTGGGTTGCTGTGACTCGTCCAGGAACAAGCACGCGACCAAACATTTTCATAAGACCAAGCACCCCATCATGCAATCGTTCGAGCCGGGAGAAGCCTGGAAGTGGTGCTATGTGGATGAGATTTTTCTGCAATAGTTGGATGGAAGCGCCCGGCGAGAGAATTTCACGATGAAGGTCCAGGAATACAAAGGCAAGGCGATCACCATACTGTACGACGCCCAGCGCTGTATTCACGCTAAAGAGTGCGTGCATGGCGCGCCCGAGGTCTTCAATATCGATTCCAAACCCTGGGTAACGCCGGACAGCGCCGAGGCGAAAGCGATTGCCGCCGTAATCAAGAGCTGTCCGACTGGCGCGCTGCATTATCAGGCGGCCGATTCCAGTCTGACGGAGCGCGCAGATCCCTCCAACACGCTGACCATTACTGCACACGGTCCACTGTACCTGCGGGGCAGTTTCGTGGTGGCGACGGAAGACGACAAAGAGTTGTTGTCCGACACGCGGGCGGCATTCTGCCGTTGCGGCGGTTCCAAGAACAAGCCCTTCTGTGACAACAGCCACTTCGCAGTGGCGTTCGAGGATCCCGGAACGATGGCGCCGGGCGTGGATGCACGCAAGGAGATGGCGACCAGCGGAAAATTGCGTTTGGTTCCGACGGTGGATGGGCCGTTCCATGTACAAGGACAGATCACCATCCGGAATGCTGCCCATCAAGTGATTTTTGAGGGAACGGAAACCTGGCTTTGCCGCTGCGGGGGATCTGCCAGCAAGCCGTTCTGTGATGGGAGCCATCAGCGCATCGGGTTTCAGTCCGAGTAGTGGAAGTTCCTCGCAGGGGCTTGGGTTTGTGATACAACCTTCTGTGATCTTCATGAACGCGCCGGACGTTTCCAGATCCACATTCCATTCTGCTGCGGGCTGGCCGTGCTGAGGGCGTTGTTCATCTCTCTTTCGGAGAGCCCAGGGCTGCGGTCTGTGGCCGAGCGGTCATCCCTTGGGCAGAGGTTCTCAAGCCGTTTCGTGGCGGGGACGCAAGTCGACGATGCGATCCGCGCCACCCGCGCCGTCAATCAATCGGGTCTCGGCGTTTCCATCGACAACCTGGGTGAAAACGTCACCAACGCGGACGAGGCCCGCGCCAGCGCTACGCTCTACCACCAGCTTCTGGACGAAATCGCTTCTCAGAAACTGAACGCCAATATCAGCCTGAAGCTCACGCACATGGGTCTGGACGTGGATGAAAAGCTGGCGCGCGATATGGTCGTCAGTCTGGTGGCCAAGGCTGCCGCCATGACGCCGCCTAACTTCGTGCGCATTGATATGGAGGGCTCAGCCTACACTCAGCGCACGCTCGATTTTGTGCACGAGTTGCACCGGTTGCCGGGAAATCGGGGATGCGTCGGGGCCGTTCTGCAATCGTATATGCGGCGGTCGGAGAGCGATGCCGAGAAACTGCTCGGAGCAGGCATCCGCATCCGGTTGTGCAAAGGCGCTTATAAGGAACCGCCAGAGCTGGCTTTTCAGAAGAAGTCAGAAGTGGATGAGAACTACGTGAAGCTGATGAAGATGCTCATGACGAGCGGGATCTATCACGGCCTGGCGACGCATGACGAGAGCATCATCAATCAAGCCAAGGCTTTTGCCACACGGGAGAACATTGCCCATGATGCTTTCGAGTTCCAAATGCTATACGGCATCCGCCGGGATTTGCAGCAGAGTCTGGTGAAGGATGGCTGGCGGATGCGAGTCTACATTCCTTTCGGTACCGAATGGTATCCCTACCTGATGCGGCGGCTGGCGGAGCGCCCCGCGAACGCGCTTTTTATTGCCAAGAATTTGCTGCGAAGGTAACGTCGGCTGCGATGAACGCGGCTTTACTCTTCCGGCGCATGCTCGTTGGGTTCGGGCGGTGCGAGCGGAAGTTTGGAAGCGCGGTCGAGCATGTCGCGCTCCTCGGGAGTGAATCGCTTCTTGTAATCGTCGGACTCGATGGCGCGTTGACGGGCCTCGGGCGGCATGGCGCGCAAGGACTGCAAAGAATTCCGCAGGGCCTGGCGACGCTCCTCAGGCAGTTGCTGGTAGCGCTGGTAGAGCCCACGCGCCTGATCTTTCTGCTGAGGCGTCAGGTGCTCCCAGGTTTCCATGCGATTCAGCATGCGGTCCTGCTGTTGCGGACTCATGCCGTTAAAACGCTGTAATTGGTTGCGCAGTTGCTGCTGACGTTGCGGTGGAAGACTGCGAAACCCAGGATCGTTTTCCAGCGCCTTCCTCTGCTGCTCCGGCGGCAGGTTTCTGTGCTGTTGCAACCACTGACCGGCGTGATGCCCCTGATTTTGCGGGTGCCCCTGGTTCCTGGGAAAGCGGTTGGCCTGCGAAGCGAAGGCGGAAGCAGCCAGGGTCAGGGCAAGCAAACCCGCCGCCATCCACTTCGTCATGGCTCTCAAGCGCCGCACACTTCCCCCTCGTTCTGGTCCAGATCGCATGCGAACGCTGATCTTAAGGATTTGCGTTGACATCCTGCTGGACCTGCAAATCATCCAGTACATCAAAATCGGAATACAGCTCGCTATTCTTGTCCATCGCGCTCAAGTCGCCGACGGCGGATCCAGGCTCGGCAACCATGGTTGCAACCTGGCCGCTGCCGCGGGTGCTGAGCCCGGCATCATTGCGGAACAAGGTGATGCTCATCACCATGAGCACAGCCAGCGAAACCGCCAGAGCGGGCTTACGCAGCCACAGCAGCCAACCGCTGGGCTGGCCTTTCTCCTCGCGCACCCGGGCCATCAGCCGGGTGTCGAAATAAGGCGATGGCTCCGGCGACCGCCATTCATCCAGAAGCGCCATGGTTTGGCGGACTTCCGTCAGCTTTTCAGCGCAGGCGGCGCAACTCTTCAAATGATCATTCAATTCGGGCGTGACTGTATTCAGGCCGGCGGCCAGGTCCGGCATCAGTTCGCAGATTTCATTGCATTTCATAACCGTACCCTCACAAAAACTCTTTCAGCTGCACCCGTAGCGTTTCGTAAGCCCGGAAAAGCAGCGACTTAGTGGCAGATTCACTCAACTTCAAAACTTCGGCAATCTGGTGATAATCCATTTGCTGATACTTGTGCATGATCACGGCCGTGCGTTGCCGCTCGGGTAGAGACTGCACCCGCTGGCGAATGGCTGCCATGCGTTCGCGGCGTAACAGGGCCTCCTCGGCGGTCAGCGAAGCGTCCGGCAGGTCCAAAGGCAATCCGGTTTCCTGATCCGGTTCGTCAATGCTGACGCTGGTCTCCGGACGGTCATGGCGCGAGTCGCGCGCGTGGTTGACCGCCAGATTGGTGGCGATGCGATACAGCCAGGTAGTGAACTTGGCGCTCGGCTCGTAGTTAACGCGCGACCGGTAAACTCGCAGAAACACTTCCTGCGCCAGATCTTCGGCCGCGGCC
>Ga0210401_10002739_pt1 | contig 19302 bp, 14 predicted proteins | sample IncBWH32MmetaG_FD_150866 | JGI IMG/M metagenome (GOLD analysis project Ga0210401, IMG submission 150866) | Forest soil microbial communities from Barre Woods Harvard Forest LTER site, Petersham, Massachusetts, United States - Inc-BW-H-32-M | ecosystem: Environmental > Terrestrial > Soil >... | reverse complement strand
CCGCGAGCAGGGCATCAGCAAAGCCGGCAATTGGCGCGCCCGTGAGCTCGCGGTCGAGCTGGCGTGGCTATGGACGGTTCATCAGCCCGACAGCGCCCTCGCGTCGCCGTCGCGGCCATCGCATCCCCGCCTCACGTTTCGTGACGATAGCGCATACGCCCCTCTTGTTGAGGCGGGACGCGCGGATCAAATCACTGATTTGGGTCGAGGTCAAGCAAATTTACGAAAATCAGAATACGCATCCTGCGACAAACTGGCACGACAGGCAATTTTCGCATGGCGTGCATGCGCGATCTGCCCGTCGTACAGATTGGCCGGTTTTGGCACGACGTATACGCGCCTTTGCCCACGCTACGAACTGCATCTAAACTCGCGACAGCCAAGCGACGGAGACCGCCCATGCTCTTCATGGTGATCGAACGCTTCAGGGATCGCGACCCGATCCCGGTCTACCGGCGCGTGCGTGACGCCGGCATCAAGTTTCCCGAAGGACTGAAATATATCGGCAGCTGGATCGAACCGAATTTCGACCGCTGCTTCCAGCTCATGGAAACGGACGATGCGCGGCTGTTGCAGGAGTGGATCCTCAATTGCCAGGGTCTTGGCATGACCTTCGAGATCGTGCCGGTCGTGCCGAGCAAGGAAACGCGCGAGGTCGTGGCGCCGTATCTGGACCAGACGTAAGCTGCGATCATGCTTGATGTCGGCACCATTTTTCTCGGCGCCTACCTCGTTTCATATGCCGTTGCAGTCGTGATGCCGACGTGGCGCTGGCTACTCGCCCTGACAATTGTCGCCGGGGTCTTGACGTACGCGGGCTGGCTTCGCGATTGGATCGCGTTGCTGCGGCCGAATGCCAATGAGGGACCAGGTGGCGTGCTCGGGAGCGCGTTGGCTTTTGCGATGATCGTTGCATTCTTGACCGGTATGGCCGTACGCGGGTTGACCATCCTGCTCGGGCTGTGCGGGCTACGACGCGGATATGTCGTCGTGATCTGCGTCGCCGGCGTCGCGAGTGGACCGGCCATCCTCACATTCGCTCCCGAGCTCATCACACGATCCGGTCACCTGCTGAGATGGGGCAGCTCAACGGCCTACTGCCATCCGGACCGCCAGGCACACGCCTCTCCCGCGCAGTGTCATGGGCGGGACTAGATGAACCGGCCCCTGGAAGCGGCATCGCTGGAGCACGAAATCTTGGGGTCGCATCGCGCCCGCCTTCGCTATATTCCTCGCCCGATTCTTTGAAGACCGCCCGTTGCCCAGGACACCCCCGCCGGGCCAAGTTGGCTCCGCGCTGAGGACAACGACGGTAGGTTACGCTGCCTAAAGTAGCGGGCGACGAGATCAAGCTGATCTGCTGAGACTCGGACGTTCTCTTCTCCGATAGAGAAGGTACGCAAGTTGACGCTCTTCGTTTCAATCGATGCGTGCCGAAATAATCATCGTCATTTCATTGTGCGTGCCGAAGCCGGCGCGCGGCCCGATCACCTGCATGCAATATCCAACATCGTCGCGTGCGACGGTATCCAGCTATCCCCGCGCTGAAACCCCCGTTGGCCGATGATCGTACTTCAAGCGTTTGCGAAATGCTGAGGGCTCGTCATTGATTGTGGGAGTTTGCAATGAAGCGTTGCGTTATGTTCACCGTGATGGTGTGTCTGAGTTTCACGACAGCCTCCAGGGCGCTGCCACCGGACCAGCCCGACATCGTCACCATCGACGGAAGTCCCTGCAACAGGCCTTGCCAGGCCTACATGGAATGGTCGCGCAGGCTGCTGAACCGTTCGGCACGAGATTCAGCCGATAGTCCAAGCCAGGTCACAGCGCCGGCCGCGGCAAGACCAAAGCCTGCAGTTCATGATCGTATCGCAAAACCTCGCGTCGCACGCACCGAGGCAAATCGCCCAGCCGCCATGCCGAAGTTGCCGGCGCCGCTTGCGAACAGCCCCGCCGCGGCCAATGCCACGCCGGCCGACACATCGCGCGCCAAACCACTACAAGCGCCCGATACCAGAAACCCGCAAGGCGCGGAGAAGGCACCGACGAAAGCTTTCGACAGCGCGCATCTGAGCCCGTCCGGCCCGAATCATTCGGAGACCTCCGGAGCCGAGATGGCTAACGCCAAGCAAACCGACGAACTGTCGTCGCACGCCGAGTTCGGTTCGGGCGCCGACTCCTTGCCGAGGTCGATCCGCGCGCAAGTCATCGCAGCAGCGGCCGTGGCGGAGCGATCGACGCCCGCTGCCATTCTGTTGCCTGACGCGACAAGCGCATCGTCCGTCGACAGCAAGGCCGACGAATCCACCGGACCGAACGCCGAAATGCCGGTCGCACTTGTCATCTCGCATTCGGAGATCAAGTCGGTCTCGGAGCTCACCGGCAGGAATATCGCGATCGACGACCGGCAGTCAGCGTCAGTGCCGCGCGTGACGGCCGCGCTGGTCGCCGCCGGCGCCACGGAGATTCAATTGCGCGACGGCGCAACCCTGGCCATCGACCGGTTGCTACGCGGCGAGGTGCCGGCGGCGGTCGTGGCGCTCGTGTCGCCGGAGGCGGCCGCAGCCTTTCCTGATATCGCGGGGTTTCACGTTTTCAAAATTCCGCTCGCGTCGCGGTAATCGCGGCGGCATCGCTGAACCGCGAAAATTTGGGGTCGCATCAAGCCCGGCTTCGCTGTAAAGCGCTGTCCGGACTTGATTATTGGCGCCGGCTTCGGATCCGGCCAAGACGCCCAGAGGAACGCCATGCCGACCTACCGCTCCCGGACAACCACCCATGGCCGCAACATGGCCGGCGCCCGTGGCCTGTGGCGCGCCACCGGCATGAGGAACGAGGACTTTGGCAAGCCGATCATCGCTGTCGTGAACTCGTTCACCCAGTTCGTGCCCGGGCACGTGCACCTCAAGGACCTCGGCCAGCTGGTGGCGCGCGAGATCGAGAAGGCCGGCGGCGTCGCCAAGGAGTTCAATACAATTGCGGTGGATGACGGCATCGCCATGGGCCATGACGGCATGCTCTACAGCCTGCCCTCGCGCGAATTGATCGCCGACAGCGTCGAATACATGGTCAACGCCCATTGCGCCGACGCCATGGTGTGCATCTCCAATTGCGACAAGATCACGCCGGGAATGCTGATGGCGGCGATGCGCCTCAACATTCCCGCCGTGTTCGTCTCCGGCGGCCCGATGGAATCGGGCAAGGTCAACGTTCAGGGCAAGATCAAGTCGGTCGATCTGATCGATGCGATGGTGGCCGCCGCCGACGAGCGCGTCAGCGACGACGAGGTCGAAGTGATCGAACGCTCGGCCTGTCCGACCTGCGGCTCGTGCTCGGGCATGTTCACCGCCAATTCGATGAACTGTCTCACCGAGGCGCTCGGCCTGTCGCTGCCGGGCAACGGATCGGTGCTTGCGACCCACGCCGACCGCAAGGGCCTGTTCGTCGAGGCCGGGCATCTGATCGTCGACCTGTCACGGCGCTATTACGAGCAGGACGATGCCAGCGTGCTGCCGCGCAACGTCGCGAATTTCAAGGCGTTTGAGAACGCCATGAGCCTCGACATCGCCATGGGCGGGTCGACCAACACCGTGTTGCATCTGCTGGCCGCCGCGCATGAGGGCGAGATCCCCTTCACCATGAAGGATATCGACCGGCTGTCGCGCCAGGTACCGGTGCTGTGCAAGGTCGCGCCGTCGGTGGCCGATGTGCACATGGAGGACGTGCATCGCGCCGGCGGGGTGATGGCGATCCTCGGCGAGCTCGAGCGCGCCGGCCTCGTTCATTCCGACCTGCCGAGCGTGCATTCGGCGAGCCTTGCGGCGGCACTGGAGCGCTGGGACATCCGCCGCACCTCAAGCGAGAGCGTCCGCAGCTTCTACAAGGCGGCGCCCGGCGGCGTGCCGACGCAGACGGCCTTCAGCCAGGGGCGGCGGTTCGAGGAGCTCGACACCGATCGCACGACCGGCTGCATTCGCGATGTCCCGCACGCCTTTTCCAGGGATGGCGGCCTTGCCGTGCTCACCGGCAACCTCGCGGCCGACGGCTGCATCGTCAAGACGGCTGGCGTCGATGCCAGCATCCTGAAATTCGCCGGGGCCGCCCAGGTGCTGGAAAGCCAGGATGCCGCGGTCGAGGCGATCCTGACGGGCAGGATCAAGGCCGGCGACGTGGTCGTGATCATCTATGAGGGGCCGCGCGGCGGTCCCGGCATGCAGGAGATGCTCTATCCGACCAGCTATCTGAAATCCAAGGGGCTCGGCAAGGCCTGCGCACTGATCACCGACGGTCGCTTCTCCGGCGGCACGTCGGGCCTTTCGATCGGTCACGTCTCGCCGGAGGCCGCCGACGGCGGCCTGATCGGCCTGGTGCAGGACGGCGACCGCATCGAGATCGACATTCCCGCGCGCAAGATCAATCTTGCGGTCGACGAGGCGGAACTGCAGCGGCGTCGCGCGGCGATGCAGGCCAAGGGCGCAGCCGCCTGGAAGCCCGCCAAGCGCAGCCGCAAGGTCTCGACCGCGCTGAAAGCTTACGCGGCCCTTGCCACCAGCGCCGCACGCGGCGCGGTGCGCGTCGTCGAGGATTGAGCGGAACGGCGACGCGGCCGAGATGCGCGCCCTCCCCCGCTTGCGGGGGGCTGGGTGGGGCAGCGAATTCAGCCCATGCAGCCGTAGGGTGGACCGAGCGAAGCGAAGCGCATCATTCGCTCTCGTGTCGCACTTCGGGCCGTGCAACGAGCCCGGCGCAACGAACGATCACTGCGAGCTCACCGGCTGCAGGATGTTTTTCACGACGTAATCGCCAATCTGGTAACCCATCTCCGTGCCGACGCGAGTCGAGAAGCGGTAGTGGAAGCCTGCCCAGATTCGCCCATTGGCGACCTCCTCCGTGAAAATCGTCATGTCGGTGAAGCGGTGGGTTACGCCGGGTGCCGTCGGGCTTGTCACCGGTATTTCCGGGATCAGAGTGCTTCCGAGTGCCGCTCTGGTCACACCCGCGACCGTCGCGCTCAGGATGCAATGCGCACAAGGATATTCCGGGTGCATTGGTGTGGTGGCGATGGGCTGCCACGTTGCCTCACGCTCGGTTGCCGGATTGTCATCGATATCGCCATTGCGAATGGCGGTGATCGGCCGCCAGAAATTGTAGTGATATTTGGCGTCCAATACGGCGATGAATGCGTCATTGAGGCCAAGCGCCGCGAGCGTCATGAATCGTGAACTGTCGACGACATTCATCTGCTTTGCCAGCACGAGCTGCCGCACGAAAGGATGGTAGGCGCCCGGTCCGGCCATCAGCCAGAACCGCGCCGTCTCGGTCTGCTCAGGTGTTCGCTTCGTGCTGCGTTGTGCACCATAGTCCTTGATTTCGTTGTAGTCCGTTGCCCACTCGCTGCTATCGAGTGCAACCGGCGGCCTCGGCCTGAACTGAGATCCCTGGGCGAGGGCAAACGGCTTCATGTCCGGCCACATCGAGTTGATGGTGATCGCGGTCGGTACATAGACGCCCGGCGAGGTCCGCGGCCGATAGGCATCGGGCGCATTGCAGCCATCGTCCGACCGCGCCTCGATGATCTTCGCGGCAACCGCCTCGCCGAGCCTGACGCCATCCTGCTTCGCGGAACCGTCGGGAATGGCTTTGAGATATGCCGCAAGCGCAGTTTTCATTTCGCTCGCTGTCTTGTCGTCGATCGTGCCCAGGATCGCTGCAGCTGCGGCCGCGGCCGCGGCTTCCTTTGACGTGCCGGGGTCGACAGGCAACTGCACCAGATACGGTCGATACCGCGGCTCGATTGAATTGACGGCGTCGAACATCGCGGCGTGGGCCATGGCCATGATCCGCTGCGCCATGTAGGGTGTGGTGTTGCCAAGGCTCGCCATGGGCGTCACGGCGATGACCGCTTTTTCGTCCCAGTCGGTGATGACGTTGGCCCGCGCCGACGCCTGAACGATGATGGTGAGGGATGTCGCGATCAAGGTCGCCGGAATCGAACGGCAAATCGATGCACGCATGCTGTCCTCCGTTGATCAGGAACCTGTCTGCGCGTGCAATATCACTCGAACAAAATGTCGAAGGCTCGCACGAGCCACGTTGCCGAGATCACCGGCAGAGGCTTTGTCCGCCGCCGCATCGGGTCATACTGCACGCAGTTCAACTGCTGCCGGCGATGCGGGTGTTCTGTTTATGACAGCCGACGCCGGAACCAATGGAACGTCTAGCACCGGCAAGCTCGCTGGGCGTGTGAGACTCCTCACATCGGCATGACGATCTCTTGCCTTCCCTATGCGTCGCCGCCCGGCACGTAAAGTTCAAACAGGGCCCGGCGGAACTCCCGCGGCCAAGAGGAGCGAAATACGCGGGCGGGCGCCGTATCTGGATCAGATCGAAACGTAGGGCGGGCCGAGCTACTCGTTGGCCGACCTGTCCGCCGAAGCTCGAAGAGCGAAGGCGGACGTTCACGCCACGCGAAGGCGGAAGCGAAGCCCACCGCCCAAAAATCATCTCCCCGATGATGGGCACGGCGCTTGCGCGCCTCAGCCCACCCTCCAGAATGAGACGTGGAAGCAGGCAAGTCGACGTGCACATCATCGCTCAATCGATGCGTGCCGAACGATCCTCACCATTCGTTGCACGTGCCTAAGAAGCTCGCGCTCCGCCGCGATCACATGCCCGTGCAGTACCGGCAACGGTACCCCGCTGTCCCCGCTTTGAAACCCGATTGAGCGATAATCGTAGTTTGCGACGCTTTGCGATGGTGCTGAGGGCTCCTCATTGATTATGGGAGTTTGCAATGAAACGTTGCGCTGTGTTCACCGTAATGGCGTGCCTTTCTTTCACGACAGCGTCCTGGGCGATGCCACTCGACTCGCCCGACATCGTCTATATCGACGGAATTGCCTGCAATCGGCCTTGCCAGTCCTACATGGCGTGGTCTCGCCAGGTTTTGAACCGCGCCGCGCGCGATTCGTGGAACCCTCCGAACGAGATCGCGCCACCTGCGGCCGCAAGATCGAAACCTCACGACCGCGTTATGAAGCGCATCATCCCCCGCACGGCCGAAACGCGCAAAGCGAAGATCGCAACCTTGCCCAAGGTCGCCAACCACCTGTCAGACTCCAGCGCCAAGCCGCAAGAAACCATGACGAAGCAGGCACAGCCTCCGGTCACCACGGAGGCAGAGACGCCGGATACGACAAAGACAATCATCGCCGATACGAAGCCCGACACGCAGAAGGCGGACACCCCGGCTGTGACGAAGTCAGGGACCGTGGGTGCCGCACTGGCTGAGCCTTTCGATGGCCCTCGAGCAACACCTTCCGCCAATGACCGGCCGGAATCGTCCGGTCCCACGGCGACGAAGGCCAAGCGGGTCGAAGAGCTCCTTGCCCGCCCCAATCGCCCCGTGAGCGCCGGCTTGTTGCCGGACTCGATCCGAGAGCAAGTCATGGCCGCGGCAGCCATAGCAGAGCTTGCGACGCTGGAGCCTCCCAAATCGCCCGGCGTGACAGGCGCATCTTCTGCCGACCGCAAGGCGGACGACTCCATCGATCGCGACGCAAACGCGCTGGTCGCGCTTCTGATCTCGCGTCCCGAGATCAAATCGGTCTCCGATCTAGCCGGCAAGGATGTTGCAATCGATCACCGATATTCCTCGTCCGAAGATCGTGTGAAGACCGCGCTGGTCACCGGGGGCGCAGCAGACGTCCAGTTGAGCGGCAATGACACGATGGCACTCGACCGCCTGCTGAAGGCAGAGGTGCCGGCGGCGGTCGTCATCTTGGTGTCTCCGGCGGCGGCCAAGACCTTTCCGGAAATCGCAGGCTTCAAGGTTTTCAAGATTCCGCTCGCGCCTCGTTGATGGTCGAGGCCTGTTATGCGCGGCGCGAACGTGAGATCGGAGGGCGAGCAATCGCCCTACCGGTCCACCGGCTGGTCGTCGTGCGCGGCCTGCTCGATCTCGGCCACCGCGAGATCGCCACTGTCCGCAAGCCGCGCCTTCGCGGTCTTGCGGACATGGGCCGCCAGCGCCGGCATACGCTCGATCAGCGCATGAAAATCCTGCGCGTCGAGCACCAAAAGCCGGGTCTTGCGCGTCGCGGTGACGGTGCCGGAGCGCTTGGTCCGGTGCAATAGCGCGATCTCGCCGAAGAAGGTGCCGTCGGCCAGCCGCACATGCTGGTGCGGCAACGCGATCTCGACCTCGCCTGAGGTGATGAAATACATCGACGACGCCGTGTCGCCGCGGCGCACCAGGATCTCGCTTGTCTCGATGGTGCGCGAGCGCAACAGCCGCATGATGTCGGCGATCTCCTGGGCATTGAGATGGGCGAACAGCGGCACTTTTGCGAGCATGCCCCAGGTGACGACGAAATCCCGCCGCTTCACTTCCTCCGCAAACGCCGTAGAGATGATCGCGACCGGCAGCGCGATCATGGCAAAACCCCAGATGATCGCGAACACCGTGATCAGCTTGCCGAGCGGCGTGACCGGCACGACGTCGCCATAGCCGACGGTGCCGAGCGTCACGATCGCCCACCACATTGCCTGCGGGATGGTGCCGAATTTTTCCGGCTGCACGTCGCCCTCGACCGCATAGAGCAGCGAGGCGAACAGCAGCACCGCGCCGGTCAGGATCACCAGGCAGCCGACCAGCGTGCGCCGCTCGGCCTGCACCGCCGAGAGCAGCGAGCGCATCGCCGGCGAATAGCGCACGAGTTTCAGGAACGGCAGCACGACGAACGCCGCGACGAGCTTGCTATTGCCCGCAATCATCGCAATCGCGCTCGGCAGAAAGGCAAGCAGATCGATGATGCCGAGGCTGGAGGCCGCATAGTCGAGCCGGTCGCGCAACGGCGACAGTTTGCGCAGGGCATGGCCGGCCACGCTCCACAGCCGCGCACCATATTCCAGCGCAAAGACGATGAGGGTGCCGACCTTGACCGACGTGAACAGCGTGCCGAAGCGCGCGTCATAGTCAGGCACCGAGGCCAGCACCACCGCCATCACGTCGAGCGCAACCACGAGTACGACGAGCCTTGCGAAGCGCGAGCCGGCCGCATGCGGCAAATGCTCGTGCTCCAGCAGTTCGTAGAGTCGGTCCCGAAGGTCGGGGTCGTTGCCGGGCTGCCGACCGATCGCCATCGCCGGCCGCCGGGATCAGGCAGCGGCGACGGCGTCTTCGATCGCCTTGAGCGCGGCCTCGGCCTTCGAGCCGTCGGGCCCGCCGGCCTGCGCCATGTCGGGACGGCCGCCGCCGCCCTTGCCGCCCAGTGCCACCGAGGCGACGCGCACCAGCTCCACCGCGTTGTAGCGCGAGATCAGGTCCTGCGTGACGCCGACCACCACGCCGGCCTTGCCGTCGTCGGAGACGCCGACGATGGCGACGACACCGGAGCCGAGCTGCTTCTTGCCGTCGTCGGCGAGGCTCTTGAGATCCTTCATCTCGATGCCCTCGACCGCGCGCGCCATCAATTTCACGCTGCCGATTTCGCGCACGCCGGCCGATCCGTTGCCGGACGAACCACCGCCCATCGCGAGCTTCTTGCGCGTATCGGCGAGCTCGCGCTCGAGCTTCTTGCACTCGTCCCTCAGCGCCGTGATGCGCGCGGGCACATCGTCCAGCGAGGTGCGAAGTTCGCTCGCCGCGAGTTTTGCGAGCGCAATCGTGTCGTTGGCGTGCCTGCGCGCATGGCGCCCGGTCAGCGCCTCGATGCGGCGGACGCCGGAGGCCACCGCGCTCTCCGACGTCACCGAGATCAGCCCGATGTCGCCGGTGCGCTTCACATGCGTGCCGCCGCAGAGCTCGACCGACCAGCCCAGCGCGTTCGCGCCCTGCTCCCGCGCACCCTTGCCCATCGAGACGACGCGAACCTCGTCGCCATATTTCTCGCCGAACAGCGCGCGGGCGCCGGCCTCGCGCGCATCGTCGACCGCCATCAGGCGCGTCGTGACCTCGTCGTTCTCCAGCACCACCTCGTTGGCGATGTCCTCGACGCGGGCGAGCTCATCGGCAGTGATCGGTTTCGGGTGCACGAAGTCGAAGCGCAGGCGGTCGGGCGCCACCAGCGAGCCGCGCTGGGCGATGTGATCGCCGAGCACCTGCCGCAGCGCTTCATGCAGAAGATGCGTGGCGGAGTGGTTCTTGCGGATATCGCCGCGCCGGCCATGGTCGACGTCGAGCTGCAGCGCGGTACCGATCTTCAGCGTGCCCTGCTCCACGGTCCCCAGGTGAGCGAAGAGATCGCCGGCCTTCTTCTGCGTCTCGGTGACGCGGAATTTTACGCCCTCCCCGACCAGAAGCCCGGTGTCGCCGACCTGGCCGCCCGACTCCGCATAGAACGGGGTCTGGTTCAGGACCACCGCGCCACTCTCGCCCGCCTTCAGGGCCTCGACCTCCTGGCCGTCCTTCACCAGCGCCGTGACCGCGCCCTCCGCGGTCTCGGTCTCGTAGCCGAGAAACTCCGTGGCGCCGAGCTTTTCGCGCAGCGGAAACCAGACACTCTCCGTCGCGGTATCGCCCGAGCCGGCCCAGGCCGCGCGCGCCTTCTCGCGCTGGCGGTCCATCGCATCGGTGAACGAGGCCTGATCGACGCTGATGCCGCGTGCCTTCAGCGCGTCCTGGGTGAGGTCCAGCGGAAAACCATAGGTGTCGTAGAGCGTGAAGGCGACGTCGCCGTCGAACATGTCGCCCTTCTTCAGGCCCGCGCTCTTCTCGTCGAGAATGGCAAGGCCGCGCTCCAGCGTCTTGCGGAAGCGGGTCTCCTCCAGCCGCAAGGTCTCCTCGACCAGTTTTTCGGCGCGCACCAGTTCCGGATAGGCCTGGCCCATCTCGCGCACCAGCGCCCAGACCAGGCGATGCATCAACGGCTCGCGCGCACCGAGCAACTGCGCATGGCGCATCGCGCGGCGCATGATCCGGCGCAGCACATAGCCGCGGCCTTCGTTCGACGGCAGCACGCCGTCCGAGATCAGGAATGACGATGCGCGCAAATGATCGGCGATGACCCGCAGCGACGCCTTCTGCGGCCCTTGCGGATCGGCGCCGGTGAGATCGGCGATGGCGCGGATCAGCGCGACGAACAGGTCGATGTCGTAATTGTCGTGCTTGCCCTGCAGCACGGCCGCGACGCGCTCCAGCCCCGCCCCGGTGTCGATCGACGGTTTTGGCAGCGGCACGCGCGAGCCGTCCTCGAACTGCTCGAACTGCATGAACACGAGATTCCAGATCTCGATGAAGCGGTCGCCATCGGCCTCCGGCGAGCCGGGCGGCCCGCCCCAGATCTTGTCGCCGTGGTCGTAGAAGATTTCCGAGCACGGGCCGCAGGGACCGGTGTCGCCCATCTGCCAAAAATTGTCAGAGCCGGCGATGCGGATGATGCGCGACTCGGGCAGGCCGGAAATCTTCTTCCAGAGATCGAAAGCCTCGTCGTCGTCGATATAGACGGTCGCGGTGAGCTTGTCCTTCGGCAGCCCGAACTCTTTCGTCACGAGGTTCCAGGCGAGCTCGATCGCGCGGTCCTTGAAATAATCGCCGAACGAGAAATTGCCGAGCATCTCGAAGAAGGTGTGATGCCGGGCGGTATAGCCGACATTGTCGAGGTCGTTGTGCTTGCCGCCGGCGCGCACGCATTTCTGCGAGGTCGTGGCGCGCTGGTAGGGACGCTTCTCGACACCGGTGAAGACGTTCTTGAACTGCACCATGCCGGCATTGGTGAACATCAAGGTCGGGTCGTTGCGCGGCACCAGCGGCGAGGACGGCACGATGGCGTGGCCGTTCTGGCTGAAGAAGTTCAGAAATGTCGACCTGATCTCGTTGACGCCGCTCATGTTCGTCCAATCGGAAAATGTACGGGGGATTCAGAGACACCGCTTTTAGACAAGGGGACCTTGACTGTCCAGAAACTGTGCAGGCGGATCATGGACTTGCTGCGGTCGCTCAAATCGGTCGTTGATAGCTGTCGCGGCCGCGTTGACAGACTTCACCCCGCCGTGTTTCCTTCATATATGTAAGACCGTCGCGTCGGGAGAGATCGGCCTGTTCAGGCCGGCGCCGAAGGAGCAACCGCCCCGGAAACTCTCAGGCAAACGGACCGTCGCGACGGAGACAGCATCTGGAAAGAGACACCGGCGCGATCGAAGCGTTCCGTCAGTGTCCGCCGACGGGATAATACTCTCAGGCACAGCGACAGATGGGGCTTTGACGGGATTTTCTGGGGAATCGCTCCCCGGGAACCCTTGAAGGGCCCTATTGATGCTTGTGCGCGACGACCTCACCCCCCTGAAACGGACGCCCCTCCACGGCTTGCATGTGAGCCTCGGCGCCAAAATGGTGCCGTTCGCGGGCTACGACATGCCCGTGCAATTTCCGGCGGGTGTGCTGCGGGAACACCTGCATACCCGCAGTAATGCTGGGCTTTTCGACGTCTCGCATATGGGCCAGATCGCGTTGACGGCGAAGTCCGGCCGCGTCGCGGACGCAGCCGCCGCGCTGGAGGCCCTGGTGCCGCAGGACATTGTGGGCCTGCCGCGCGGCCGGCAGCGCTACGCCCAGTTCACCAATGCCGACGGCGGCATTCTCGATGACCTGATGGTGGCGAATTTAGGCTGGTACCTGTTCCTCGTGGTCAACGCCGCCTGCAGGGAGGCCGACGAGGCGCATCTGCGCGCGCATCTGTCCGACGCTTGCGTGATCGAGCCGCTCACCGATCGCGCACTGATTGCGCTGCAGGGGCCGAAGGCCGAGGCGGTGCTGGCGAAATTTTGTGCAGAGGCGCCCGCGATGCGCTTCATGGATGCGGGCCCGCGCAAGGTGACGGGCATCGATTGCGTGGTCTCGCGCTCCGGCTACACCGGCGAGGACGGCTTTGAGATCTCGGTTCCGGCTGACCGCGCCGAGGAGCTCGCCCGCGCGCTGCTTGCGGACGCCGACGTGCAACCGATTGGGCTCGGCGCGCGCGACAGCCTGCGGCTCGAGGCCGGGCTCTGCCTTTACGGCCACGACATCGATACCACGACCACGCCGCTCGAGGCGGCACTGGAATGGTCGGTGCAGAAGATCCGCCGTCCGGGCGGCGCTCGCGCCGGCGGCTTTTTGGGTGCCGAAAAGATCCTGGCGCACTTTGCCGACGGCGCGCCACGCCGCCGCGTCGGCCTGCGGCCCGAGGGACGCGCGCCGGTGCGCGAGGGCGCGAGCCTGTTTGCGGATGAGACGGGCGCGCTACCGGTCGGCAAGGTGACGTCAGGCGGTTTTGGCCCAACGCTGAGCGCGCCGGTCGCGATGGGCTACCTGCCGACCGCGCTTGCTGCGCCCGACACAAGAGTCTTCGCCGAGGTGCGCGGGCAGCGGATGCCGCTCCGCCTCGCCGCCACGCCGTTCGTCAAAAACACCTACAAGCGCTGAAGCACAAGGGATTCGCATGACCACGCTGTTCACACCGGACCATGAATGGCTGCACATCGACGGCGATGTCGCCACCATCGGGATCACCGACTATGCCCAGTCGCAGCTCGGCGACGTCGTGTTCGTTGAGCTGCCCAAGGTCGGCCGCACGCTGAAGAAGGCCGAGGCCGCCGCCGTGGTGGAATCGGTGAAGGCCGCCTCCGACGTCTATGCGCCGATCTCGGGCGAAGTCGTCGAAGTGAACGAGACGATCACGGCGGAGCCCGCTCTCGTCAATTCGGATGCGGCCGGCAAGGCCTGGTTCTTCAAGATCAGGATCGCCGACAAAAGCGAGCTCGGCGGCCTGATGGATGAGGCCGCCTACAAGGCGCACACGGCGTGACGTCATGAACAAGATCGTCGCCGCGCACACAGCTGTCGTCGCCCGACTTGCCGCCTTCGCTGAAGCTCCGGCGCGCCCTCTGAGATCATGGCCCCGCCGAAGCCTTGGGCGTAGGCGGGATCGGGCGATCCGGTACGGCGCGCCGGCTCAATTCGATTTCGATGTCAGTGGTTACTGGATGCCCCGCTCAAGGCGGGGCCTGACGCGCACAGCAAGGACCAGCTCATGAACGCCCCCTTCAAATCGACCAGCGAAACCGAGACCTCCTTCGCACGCCGTCACATCGGCCCTTCGCCGCGCGACGTCGCCGCGATGTTGGACACGGTGGGCGCAAAGAGCCTTGGCCAGCTGATGAGCGAGACGCTGCCGGGCGCGATCCGGCAAAAGACGCCACTCGACCTCGGCCGGCCCTTGAGCGAGACCGAGGCGCTCGCGCATATGCGCGCGCTCGCCGCGGAAAACCGCGCGTTCACCTCGCTGATCGGCCAAGGCTATTCAGCCACCATCCTGCCCGCGGTGATCCAGCGCAACATCCTGGAAAATCCGGCCTGGTACACGGCCTATACGCCGTATCAGCCGGAGATCAGCCAGGGACGGCTGGAGGCGCTGTTCAATTTCCAGACCATGATCTGTGATTTGACCGGGCTCGACGTCGCCAATGCCTCGCTGCTGGACGAGGCGACCGCCGCGGCCGAGGCCATGGCGCTGGCGGAGCGCGCCTCGCCGGGGAAGGCCAAGGCGTTCTTTGTCGACAAAAACGTGCATCCACAGACGCTCGCGGTGCTGCGCACCCGCGCCGAGCCGCTCGGCTGGACCCTGATAACAGGCGATCCCGCCACAGACATCGAGAAAGCCGAGGTGTTCGGCGGCCTCTTGCAATATCCGGATACGACCGGGAGCTTGCGCGATCCGCGCGCTGTCATCGCGGCGCTGCAGGCCAAGGGCGCGCTCGCAATTCTCGCCGCCGACCTTTTGGCCCTGACGCTGACGGCCTCGCCCGGCGACCTCGGCGCCGACATCGCAATCGGATCGGCGCAGCGCTTTGGCGTGCCGATGGGCTATGGCGGTCCGCATGCCGCCTACATGGCCGTGCGCGACGCGCTCAAGCGGTCGCTACCCGGCCGCATCGTCGGGCTGTCTGTGGACTCGCGTGGGCAACCTGCCTATCGGCTGGCGCTGCAGACCCGGGAGCAGCACATCCGTCGCGAGAAGGCGACCTCCAACATCTGCACCGCGCAGGTGCTGCTCGCGGTGATCGCCTCGATGTATGCGGTCTATCACGGCCCGGAGGGTCTTTCGCAGATCGCCCGCAGCGTGCATCGCCGCGCCGCCGTGCTGGTGGCGGGGCTGAAGCGGCTCGGCTTTGCGCCTGCGACCGAAAACTTCTTCGACACCGTGACGATGGAGGTCGGCGTGCAGCGTGACGCGATTGTTGCGCGCGCGCTCGAGGAAACCATCAATCTCGGGATCGGCGAGCGCACCCTGCGCATCGCGCTCGATGAGACCACGACGACGGAGGTCGTGGAAGCGGTGTGGCGCGCCTTCGGCGGCGAGCTGTCCTACGCCGAGATCGAGGCCGGCGCACGCGACTGTCTGCCGGCCGAATTGAAGCGCATGAGCAGCTTCCTGACCCATCCGGTGTTCCACGCCCATCGTTCGGAGACCGAAATGCTGCGCTACATGCGCAAGCTCTCAGATCGCGATCTCGCGCTCGACCGCGCCATGATCCCGCTCGGATCCTGCACCATGAAGCTGAACGCGACGAGCGAGATGATCCCCCTGACCTGGCCGGAGTTCGCATCATTGCATCCGTTCGCGCCCGCCGAGCAGGCCCGCGGCTATCACGCGCTGTTTGCGCGGCTCGAACAATGGCTCTGCGACATCACGGGCTATGACGCGATCTCGCTGCAGCCGAACTCGGGCGCGCAGGGCGAATATGCCGGGCTGTTGGCCATCCGCGCCTATCACGCCGCGCGCGGCGAAGGCCGCCGCAAGGTCTGCCTGATCCCGTCATCGGCCCACGGCACCAATCCGGCGTCGGCGCATATGGCGGGGATGGAGGTCGTGGTGGTCGCCTGCGACGCGCGCGGCGATGTCGATGTCGACGACCTCCGCGCCAAGGCGCAGGCGCATGCGAAAAATCTCGCCGCGATCATGATCACCTATCCCTCGACCCATGGCGTGTTCGAGGAGCACATTCGCGACATCTGCGACATCGTGCATGGCCATGGCGGGCAGGTCTATCTCGACGGCGCCAACCTGAACGCGCAGGTCGGCCTCGCGCGTCCCGGTGACTACGGCGCCGATGTCAGCCATCTCAACCTGCACAAGACCTTCTGCATCCCGCATGGCGGCGGCGGCCCCGGCATGGGTCCGATCGGGGTCAAGGCACATCTTGCGCCCTACCTGCCAGGTCACCCTTCGAATTGCCATCCCGCAACCGATGGCGCGACGGCGCACGCCGTGGGCCCGGTGTCGGCGGCGCCGTTCGGCTCGGCCTCGATCCTCACCATCTCCTACATCTACATCCTGATGATGGGCGGCGAAGGGCTGGCGCGGGCGACCGAAATCGCGATCTTGAACGCCAACTACATCGCCAGGCGGCTCGACCCGCATTTCCCGGTGCTGTATCGCAACGCCAGGGGCCGTGTCGCGCATGAATGCATCGTCGATCCGCGCCCCTTGAAGGCGACCTGCGGCGTCACCGTCGACGACATTGCCAAGCGCCTGATCGACTACGGCTTCCACGCGCCGACCATGAGCTTTCCGGTGCCGGGTACGCTGATGATCGAGCCGACCGAATCGGAATCCAAGGCCGAGCTTGACCGCTTCTGCGACGCGATGATCGCGATCCGGCAGGAGATCGCCCAGGTCGAGCAAGGGCGATTCAGGATCGAGGACTCAGCCCTGCGCCACGCGCCGCACACCGTGCACGACATCGCCGATGACGGGTGGGCGCGCCGCTACAGCCGCAGCGAGGGCTGCTTCCCCGACGGCGTCTCACGCACCGACAAATATTGGAGCCCGGTCGGCCGCGTCGACAACGTCTATGGCGACCGCAACCTCATCTGCTCCTGCCCGCCGGTCACGGACTACGCCGAAGCGGCGGAGTAAGGAGTTAGGGCGCGATTTCAGTTGAGTCGAATGCAGCAGCGAGCACGCTCTTCCTCCCTCCCCTTGCGGGGCATAGGCCACCTTCGGCGGCCGTCATGACTTAAGCGACGCCGAAGGGATGAACCAGTATCAATTGTGCATTCGGCACCGGATCGATCCACAATTCGACCCTCTCGCACTGCTCGCAGAGTTCGATCAGTCCGAGCCCCTTCCGGCCGATTGCGCCGCGACGACGCCGGTCGAGAAAATCCAGCCAATAAGAGACCGCGGGATCCCGTTCCGGCGAGCGCGGGGCCAACAACGTCGCAAGCTCCGCATCCGGCGGCAGCGGCCCCCAAACGAAGCGAAAATCAAAGGGAATGACGACGTCGGCGAAACCAGCCCGTATGAGAGCACCCGCACCGGCGTCGCACGTCGTCAGGATTAGGCGCGTCATATTCGTCTCCGAACGGCCGACGGCAAGCCGCACTTCGGGAAACAACGGGCTAAGAAACGCCGGCCAAAAAAATGACTGAAGAAACAGCAAGCCCAGACGACAGCGGGCGCTGAAGACATCGGCAACTCAATGTCCGCAGCGCCCGCGTGCCGAACTCAAGCGATTTCGGCTCGAGTTCAAACTGTCGATTTCAACTCACCCTTCGGCCGGCTCCTCGCCCTCGGCATCGCGCTCGGCGGAGCCTGCGAGGATCTGCTCGGCGATCAGGCCGGAGTTTTGCCGGATCGAGCTCTCGATCTTGGCGGTCATGTCTGGGTTGGCCTTAAGGAACGCCTTGGCATTTTCACGGCCCTGGCCGAGCCTTTGGCTGTCATAGGAGAACCAGGCACCGGACTTCTCCACGATGCCCGCCTTGACGCCGAGGTCGAGGATTTCCCCCATCTTGGAGACGCCCTCGCCATACATGATGTCGAATTCCACCTGCTTGAACGGCGGCGCCAGCTTGTTCTTCACCACCTTCACGCGCGTGGTGTTGCCGACCACCTCGTCACGTTCCTTGATCGCGCCGATGCGGCGGATGTCGAGACGGATCGAGGAATAGAATTTTAGCGCATTGCCGCCGGTGGTGGTCTCCGGCGAGCCGTACATCACGCCGATCTTCATCCGGATCTGGTTGATGAAGATCAGCATGGTGTTGGATTTGTTGATGGAGGCGGTGAGCTTGCGCATCGCCTGGCTCATCAGCCGCGCCTGCAGGCCGGGCAGCGACTCGCCCATCTCGCCCTCCAGCTCGGCCTTCGGCACCAGCGCCGCGACCGAATCGACCACCAGCACGTCGACCGCGCCCGAGCGCACCAGCGTGTCGCAGATTTCCAGCGCCTGCTCGCCGGTGTCGGGCTGCGAGATCAAAAGCTCGTCGATATTGACGCCGAGCTTGCGCGCATAGACCGGGTCGAGCGCGTGTTCGGCGTCGATGAAGGCGCAGATGCCACCCTTCTTCTGCCCCTCCGCCACCGTGTGCAGCGCCAGCGTCGTCTTGCCCGAGGACTCAGGCCCGTAGATCTCCACGATGCGCCCCCTCGGCAGGCCGCCGATGCCGAGCGCAATGTCGAGCCCCAATGAGCCGGACGACACCGTCTCGACATCCATCGAGCGGTCGTTCTTGCCGAGCTTCATCACACTGCCCTTGCCGAACTGGCGCTCGATCTGGGACAGCGCGGCGGAGAGAGCCTTACTCTTGTCCATGGACGATCCTTCGACGATGCGTAGCGCAGTGGCAGACATGGGCGGTGGCTCCTTATGGCGGGGATTCGCCGGATGGACAAACGATAGGCGGTACCTTTTTGCGATACCTGCCTGGATGGACATAGCGTACCCTATTTGTTCCATGTTCGCAATATGTTCTTTTTTGAAATCGAGCGCTGTCCGTATCGAACAGCACCTGAAATTGGGGTGGTGTCCGTATTTGACCCTGTGCCCCAAGCTGAAACCGGCGCTCCTTCCAAATCAGACAAGCAAAAAGCGCCCGGGTCGCGATCACGGGTCGTGTTCGTGGTTCGCCCCCTCTCGGCTATGTACAATTTTGTGCATTCGCGGCGGAACGAAAGTGGCTTCCCCGCGTGATGTAAATTGAGTATTTGCATCGCGGAGAAGGCAGCCAATGCCGCACAGGAATTATCTGATCCGGCAGGCCGCCTGGCTCTTGAGGTTTGCGCAGGAGACGCGCGATCCCGAGGTCGCTACCGTGCTTCTGGCCAAGGCCGCCGATCTCAACGAGCAGTTGTCGGCTCCCGGGACGGATGCGAGCCTGCAGGCGCCCGACGTGGAACCGGAACGTGACGGCCGCTTCGCTGGCCAGCGTCCCGCATAAAGGTATCATGATCCCGAAAAAGTGACTTGAGGGTCTCGTGGCGCCGCTTGCCAGGGCCGACCATTGCAAAAGATACGTCCGCTCGGAACAGGCCGCTG
>Ga0210401_10002734_pt1 | contig 19327 bp, 23 predicted proteins | sample IncBWH32MmetaG_FD_150866 | JGI IMG/M metagenome (GOLD analysis project Ga0210401, IMG submission 150866) | Forest soil microbial communities from Barre Woods Harvard Forest LTER site, Petersham, Massachusetts, United States - Inc-BW-H-32-M | ecosystem: Environmental > Terrestrial > Soil >... | reverse complement strand
GGATTTCAACTCACCCAGGAAACGGAACCCTGTTGGGCGCGGCTCGTCAAGACGATCAACGCATTTCGAAATCGCGGTTCGATGCCACTGATATTGTGCGTGTAGCGGCGTTCGATCGTACGCTGCGGCAATTGGACTTTGGGTCCATCGCCAGCTCGGCAGAAGCATTAGGGCCCGCGGCAGCGTCGCGCGCGCAGCGCTCTACCGCGCGAACGGTTTCGTTCTGTGGCCCATCGCGTCTATCTGGGAGGCTGATCGAGATTACCGCTATTGAGGGGTAAGCGGACCACCCCGCAACATCGGGGGATCCACGATGCGTAGTGCTAGATGGCAGAGCATCGCAGACTTGCCGATTGTAGCGCATCGCGGGCTTCGGCATCATAGGGGAATCGCGAGGGAGTAGTGCCCATCTTCATCGGCCGTGGCGCGCCAACCGATACTGGTCCGTTCCGGCATACAACGCGATATGCAGGCCCAGCTTGAGACTTCAGTTTTGCTTCATTCGCACGAGTAAGCAATTGGGAGAAAATCTTCGGCTCAGGCAGATAGAAAGGGACAATGCGAACTCCAATAGTGGCAATCCCAGCCATCTGCGCGTAGGCAACATCGCAGGTTCGCCGTTCGTGGAGTAGAGGACCGCTCCGCGATGTACGGGCGAGGAACATGCGCCGGCTCCGGGGCTAGCCGCACGGGGTACCATCAATCATCGAGAAATAGAGAAAAGTGCCAAGCCAGAGCGCAACGACCAAACTGAGCGGCTCGGGTGCGTTCACGAGATTCGGGATTAGAGCGATCGTCCCTGCCGACGCTCCGTGGTGTTCACGCTACGGCGTTGCGTAGTCCCAAACATCAGGCGGCAGCTTATCCTTGAGGGATGCATACATGGCGTCGCGGAACAGTTTCACCGCCGGATACGGTCGAAGGGCAATCGTGCGCTCCACTATCAGCCCCTGTTCGTTGTCCACGATGACCTCCAAGCTCTCGATCTTGTGGCCGTCCATGGTCCCCTCCCATCGCAAGAAGGTGGTACGCCCATCGAGCTTGAACTCGGCCGTATAGGCACCGGAACCACGCGTCGAGCTCGACTGGGCGAATATCGCCGCGATGACTTCACGCCCCTCGATCGGCCGTACCAGGATCGGGCTCTTGAATACGATGTTTTCGGCAAGGAGCGCGCTCACCTGGGCGGGTGTAGCGTTACCAGATTCCCGTAGTTTGCGTAAGGGATGCATTGTGATCCCTCCTATTGTGTGAAGGCAAAAAGGGCGTCCCCGACGCACCGACGTGCGGTTGATAGCCGTAGACGTACGCGATGACAAAAAGGACGTGGCGTTGATGCGGCGGATTCTGACGGTCTGCGTGACCGTTGTTGCCACCGTAAAGCGATTCTACACAGCCGCCTCGCGCGCAACAAGACGGTTCGACGCAAAGCCTCATTTCGGTTTCAGCAAGAATGCCTGAACGCCGCTGCGAAATGCTTCATCGTCGGCCGACATGGGCGCTGCACGGAAATCATATGTTTCCCGTCACTCGCAAAGCCGCTTAGCGGGTATTATTGCAGAATATGGGCGTGGCATATCGAGCCAGAGCGCGATGGAGAGCGCCAGCATTGCTGGTGCAAAAGTCCTCAGCGCAAAAACGAGGGCAGCATGCCGAATCCAGAATGGTGCAGAGTAGTTCATGGGAGCGTCCTGGCATCCGGCTCAACGGCTATGCGCCACTGCCAAAAGACGCAGATGAGACTCTTGTGCGCCAGAAGTCTTGCAAGGGTCCGACTTGCGCGATGTCGGGATCGGGCTCGTAATACTCGGCTTGAACGAGGCAAGGATCACCGTCGCGGGCACAATAGGTACAAAGGTGGGCACGCTGACCTTCTGGCTTTTGTGGCGGGCGACCGGCAAGACAAATTCGACTCGACTTGTATTGAATTTCACCGGCCGTTGCTTTGCTCGGACTACCGCCACTTTGTCATCAGTTGTTGTGATTGGCGGCGCGGGCGTTCGGTCGATGTAGCCTGTGGCTCTCGGAGCATTTGCTCCGTGAGGCGGTCGGCGAACGAGCCGATCGCGATGGACGCAAGGCCGAAGAACGCCATAACGGCTTCAAGGTAGGTAAAGTCCATTGGTGCTATCCTCTCTCTGTTTCCACAAAAATGTGGTCGATAAAACCCGAGTCATCCTCCTCCAGCGCTCACGTGCTCACGCCTGTTGCAATGAACATATCGAAGCGTTGGGCGAAGGGTTTTTCTTCGGATGCTGCCTCCTTGTCTCGTATTTCAAGGAAGCCGTTGCGGGATCATCCAAACTGAGACGGTCTGCCAGCCGCCCTCTCCTGAGTTGCGTTGGTATGCGACAAAGTCAGCGCCGTTGTCGCGCATCAGTTTGTGACGATAAGAGTTGGTCCTTTTCGTCATTGAACTTCTCCTCGTCGGCTTGGTGTATATCTTCGTATGACGCCCTTACTGGATGAGATGGAGAGGGAAGTCCGCCCTGCCACCTCATGAATTTTGGAAGCAATCCTTCCGAAGGATGAAAGGCCCCCGACGCTCAAGCGAGATAGCCAGACACGCCGTCCCATAACAGCTTCAACGCCGTCACGACCAGCAAACCGTAGCAGGCCCGATAAATCTGACGCTGGTCCAGCGCGCCATGAAGCCGCCAACCCAGCCATACGCCGGCGGGAATGGCGAGCAGGCAAATCGCCATCAAGGTCCGGACATCGGCGGTGGGTTTCACCAGCAGCAGCCACGGCACCGCCTTGGTCGCGTTGCCGACGGTGAAGAACAGACTGGTTGTTCCCGCGTAGATTTCCTTGCTGAGGCCGAGCGGTAGCAGATACATCGCAAGCGGCGGTCCGCCCGAATGCGCCACCATAGTGGTGATCCCCGAAGCGAGACCAGCGGTGATTGCCTTTGGCGTCGAACGCGGACCGATCATCGCCTCCGCGCCTGCAACAAGCCACAGGCCGACAAAGATCAGGGTGGTCGCCGCCATCACAATCGAGATGGCGCGATGATCGAGGAAGCGAAACAAGAGAAAGCCGAAGCCGATGCCGGTCACGAGCCCCGGCAGCAGCAGCGCAAGGTCCGGCTTCGACCAAGTCGAGGGCTTCCAGTAGAGCAGCGCGAACAGATCCATCGCGATGAACAAGGGCGCGAGCAGACCGCCGGCGGTGACCGGGTCCATCACGATCGACAACAACGGAATGCCGACGATGGAGAATCCGCCACCGAACGCTCCCTTCATGAAGCAGATCAGGAATACGCCGGCAAAGGTGACCAGGATTGTGGAAACCGTCAGCTCCATGGGCGCCATCATCACATCCTCCCCTGCTCGGGAAGAGTAATGAAACCGTGGACCGCCGCTTCGATCTGAGAACGTGCGATGCCGATGTCCCGAAGTGCGCGGTCGTCGAGCTCGCGAAGGGTTGCAATGGCGGTGCGACGGACGAAATGGCGCGCGATCCCATCACAACAGGCGCTGAAAATCTGGGCGAATGCGTTCGCCCGCTTCGTAACCTCAGGCCGAACGATCGTAGCAAGGGTTGTAGACACGCTGGTCTCCAATGGTTGCTCCGGGGCAATGCGAGGCCGTCGGCGCACGCGCTTGTCGCGCCGGCCGTGGGGCTCATTGACCGCAGAAATCTTCGTATTTCCCGGTACAATCGGGTTGATGCAGATATAATGTTACGATACATGTCTCGGTGCAATAGAAACATTGAACTAGGTGCAATAAAATGTCGAAGTCCGAATATCTGAAGCTGGCCGACGCTATCGCCGCTGAGATAGCTGGTGGCACCCTCAAGCCGGGCGACCGCCTGCCGCCCCAGCGCAATTTTGCCTACGAGCGCAAGATCGCCGTTTCGACGGCGGGCCGCGTCTACGCCGAGCTATTGCGCCGCGGACTCGTGGTCGGCGAAGTAGGCAGGGGCACCTTCATCTCGGGCGATGCCAGGCGCGGCGTTGCGGCGCCAAGTGAGCCACGCGGCATCCGGATCGACCTCGAGTTCAATTACCCGATGCTTCCCGATCAGACCGCACTCGTCGCAAAAAGCCTGAATGGCCTGGAGAAACATGCGGCGCTCGATGCCGCATTGAGACAGGGGACCAGCGTCGGAACACCGGCGGTCCGAAGCGTTGCAACCGCGTACCTGTCACAGGGCGCATGGTCCCCTGCCCGCGAACAAGTCGTGTTCACCGGCAACGGACGGCAGAGCATTGCCGCCGCGCTCGCCGCAGTCGTTCCTACCGGCGGCCGCTGCGGCGTGGAGGCCCTGACCTACCCCTTCATCAAGGGCATCGCCGCCCGGCTGGGCATTTCGCTGGTGCCGCTGGCGATGGACGAAGGCGGGGTACGGCCAGACTCGGTGCAAAAGGCGCACCGTGAGGCCCATCTCTCGGCCATCTACATTCAGCCGGCGATCCACAATCCGTTGGGTATGACGATGACCTCGGCACGGCGGGCCGATCTCGTACGCGTGGTCGAAAAGCTCAACCTTCCGATCATCGAGGACAATGTCTACGGCTTCCTCGACAATGAGCCGCCGCTTGCCGCGCTGGCGCCGGAGACCTGCATTGTCATCGACAGTCTCTCCAAGAAGGTTGCGCCGGGCCTGACGCTGGGCTTCATCGTGGCGCCGCGGCGGCTACGTGAAAGCATGACGGCCTCGGTGCGTTCGGGCGGATGGACCGCATCAGGATTTGCGTTTGCGGCTGCGCAGCGGATGATGGGCGACGGCACCGTTGCCGAGCTGACAAGACTGAAGCGCCTCGACGCGCGCGCGCGTCAGAAACTGGCGGTCGATCGCCTTTCGGGGTTCGAAATCCAGACCAACGAAAAATGCTATCATCTGTGGTTGACGCTGCCGGCGCACTGGCGCTCGCAGACTTTCGTCACTGCCGCAGCCAGGCGCGACATCGCATTGACACCCTCGACGACTTTCGCCGTCGCGCCCGGCCATGCGCCGAACGCCGTAAGGTTGGCGTTGGCGGCTCCGACCATGGACCAGCTCGATACCGGCCTGCGCACGTTGGCCGCGATGCTGAACGCCAGGGAGGAGGATTTCGATTCGACGGAATGAGCGTCGCTGTCGCAATGCTCGTTCCGTATCCAGGGCTGTTGGGTACGGCCGAATGACCGATGTAAAGGTCCTGGTTTCTATCGAACCTAGGCGCGGCGAATGCCCACACTAGGCTAGAACGCTTGTTCGCGCGCTGTTTCAGCCTGACCGAAACCTCGGTCTGGGCTTTCCACAATTTGGAAGGGCTCCTTCCGATTTGCGCGCCTGTTGACGCACGGTCCTCGCCCCATCTCCTGGCCGAGACGCCGCCTGAGCGCGGCACATTCTACCAGGAGGCGAACATGGGCGAAGTTGTCCGATTTGTTTCAAAGGCCGAGCGCGAGCGACTCCGCCTGATTCGAGAAGCCCGCGCCATGTACGACAGCGTTTTCCCGTCGTCTCAATCGATCAACGCGCAGCGCGACAAGGCGACAATAGCTCAGACGGTCAACGGACCCGATGCTCGGTACGGAGAGAACAGCCTGCCGTGATCAACAACATCGCTATCTCTGCAACCGCTGCACGTTCTGTCGCAGCCCAAAAGGAGACTACCATGTCAATCCGCAACATGCTTATCGCAACCGCATTCGCTCTTGCTTCCGTAACGACCGCTTATGCTGATGGCCTGCGTCCGATTGAGGCCAAGAGCATCGACCTTGGCGAAGTATCGGGCATTGCCTACTACACGGCCGAGCATGATGGACTTCATGTCGTCACTACTCTTGCGGAAGGCAACGCAGGAATGCCGATCCGTGTCGTGTCTGTTCTTGCGCCCGGTCAGCGTGTGGTTCTCTCGACACCGCAGGTGGGTGCGCTCGAAATCAGCCGGCAAGGCGACACCGTGTTCGTCCGCAAGGCGAACGCGGTCTCGAACTGAATTTCGAGGTCAACCGGTGCCTTCGTTAGAAGACATGGAATAAGGTAGCCACGGGCATGTCCACGATTCACCTCCATCGGACGACCACAGCAACGCCCGAGCAGTACATTGCCGGCCTCACCGATTTCGGGCCTGGACGCTCGAAGCTCTTTGGCAACAGCGCCGACGTGTACCTCAAGGTGCATCACAAAGGCCCCTTGCAGGCCGACGTTACGGAAGGTTCGAACGGCATCTGGGAACGCCTGCACTACGATTGGTCCGATCCCGACCGCGTTGTCCTCACGACGACCGACTCCAATGTGTGGGGAGGTGCATCAGGCCACACCTACACCTTCACGCGTCGGCCCGACGGCACTACCAACATTGACGTCGTCGTCGTACGTGACGGCAAGAATCTCAAGGGGTGGGTGCTCGTCTTCGTGCTCGGGAGCGTTGGCAAGCGCGTTTTGGAAACGGCGTTTGAAAATTCGGTCAAGGCGATCGAGGTCCGGTGCAGCACCTTGAAGCGACGCGAGATGGTGGCCGCGGCTGTCGGGCCATAGCCAAGCGTATCACGCCTAGCGATTAGGTAGCTTAGAATCCGCGAAGACTCGCTTCAGCCGAGGCGTTGCAAAGTCGAGGAAGGCCCGCACCTTGATCGGTAGAAACCGGTTAGCCGCGTAAACAAGGTTAACCGGCTGTGGTGCGGGCTGGAAGTCATCGAGCACGGTCGTCAAAGCTCCGCCTTCCGGAGCTGCTAGGAGTTGATAGGCGAAGGCGATCGTAATTCCGATGCCGGCGCGAGCTGCGGCACACGCTGCCTCAACGCTCCCGACGGCGAGCCGCGTATGCACCGGCACCGCAATGGTTGCCTTGTCTCTGACGAATGCCCAGACATCGGATGACGCAAAGCCGGCATAATTGATGCAATCATGCCCGGTCAATTCTTCCGGCGTGCGTGGTGTCCCGCGGGCCGCCAGATAGGCGGGACTGGCGCAGACCACGCGGCGCGTCGCACCGAGCGGTATCGCAATCAAGCTGCTATCCGGCAACGCGCCGATGCGCACACCGACGTCGATTTGCTCCTGAAACAGACTCAGCACGCGGTCCGTAGGAATCATTCTGATCTTGATATCCGGATACGCCCTGAGGAAATCAGCCATGATCGGGATGACAATGGTACGCCCAAGACCCAATGGGGTCGTCACAGATAGCTCGCCTGTCGGCGCGGTGTATTCACCGGAGGCTGTACGCTCGGCTTCGGTCACGTCCGCGAGAATGCGCTTACATGCGGCCAGATAGGAACTGCCCGCATCAGTGAGCACAAGTTGCCGGCTCGACCGGCTGAACAGCTTGGTCCGCAGGTGAGACTCAAGCTCCGAGACCTTGCGGCTGACCGTTGTGAGAGGCGTCTTCAATCGACGCGCCGCGGCGGACAGGCTACCGGCCTCGACCACAATCAGGAAAGTCGACATCGCTTCCAGGCGATCCATCGAATCCTCTTCCAAAATTCGGAAGGACAAGTTTCGATTTTGCCACGTCACCGCAAATTTCGAAAGACGATCGCTTAACGCCAGCAACCGGCTAAACCTTTGAGTACGCTTCACCAATTCACCCGAGGAGCGCCGGCATGCGGACCCGAGAGATGTCAATGTGATCAGCGCGTAGGTCGGCTCCGGGCTATTCGGATCGTCGTGGGAACGTCCGGTTCTGGCGCCAGAAGCGGTCTACGCACTCTTGTAGCCCAGCCGCTCCCTCAGTCTCGGAATCGAAAAGCCCAGAAAGGCGCGCAGCTTCAGCGGCACTTGGCGTTGGCTCGGGTAGATAATGCTGACCGGCATGGGCGACGGCTCATACCCCCGCAGCAGCTTCACCCCCGAGCGCGATTTCACCAGATCATCGATCAGGTACGACAACACCCTTACTTTGCTTGTCCACCAGTTCCGGGGTGACCCAGAGTCGTCTGAATCGCCGCAATTTCGAGATTTAATAGCCCGAACCGAGGCGCGTATCGTTGCCTTTGGCAACCTTCACCGGTCGCTCATGGTCGGTGCCGCTAACACCTGCATCTCGGTCCAAGGCACGCAGGTCGTCGGTCTTCTCGCCGTGCAGAGAGCCCCGCATGACGCCGCAAGAACTCGTCTCGGACGCCCTTGATGCGGTGGTGGCCGGCACCAACGACGAAATCGTTGCCGGTGCTCAGTCGCGTCAAGTCTACCAGCAATTCATCGCGGATCCCAAAGCGCTTCAGGCAATGATGCTGACCCGGCTGCCCCAGCGGTGGTGACAATGTATTCGGGGCGAAGGCGAAGACAATCAAATCAACCTCGATCTCCGTCAAAAGGGGAAAATAAATGAAGTCCGCTCTCACCGCCGGTCTCGCAGTGATGCTTAGTCTCGCCGGCGTAACAACTGGATACGGACAAACCGCCTTGCAACCGACACCGACCACAAGAATTCTCGCTATCGGAACCATCAATCCCGATGTCGAACCGGAGAAAGTCTTTGCAATGCTTCCAGAGGAGGTCGGGGATACCGCAAACCTCTATCTGGATGGCAAGATCGACCAATGGTACGCGCAACAGAACGGCAAGGGGGTGGTGTTCATCTTGAACGTCACTGATCCTGCCGCCGCCCATGAGATGCTCGAGAAGTTGCCGTCGGCCAAGCCCGTCTTATGAGCTTCGAGCTGATCCCGCTCGGCCCGCTCGCTCCGCTTCGTCGGCTCCCCGGGGATGACAACAAAGCCGTAGCTGGATGAAAGGCTGCGGAGATTCGCGATGTCTCGGAAGTGACGGTCAGGCAGCCGCAGCTTCTCATATCGGCCTACTTCAAAGCGGACTCACCGCTTTCGGTGTGAATCGGCGCCCAACAACATTTACCCCACACTTGAGAGATCAAACAATCACTTAAGACGTAAATACGCGTTCGGACCCCACGCCGAACAACACCAACAACGGCAACATGCTGTATCAAGCCATGCTCGGGTGCCGGGATCGGGCTCGCGCCGACCTTTGTCGTGGCAAGGACTTGGCGGAGGGCCGCCTGGTCTCGCTGATGCCGGACTACAAGCCAGTCGAGAGCGAGCTATCGGCGATCTATCCGCTGGGAAAACCCGTCAGCCAAGGTGCGGAGCCTGATCGACTTTCTCGCCGCGCGCTTTGGGCCCGAGCCGCCCTGGGATGAATAGGACACGACCGAGCGCACGAAGAAAAACAGAGCGAAACATCGATAACGGTCGATCAATCAGGCGGCAACTCAAAGCGTACAGAGAGAATGAGAAACCGGTATGGACTCGCACGCACTTGGAGTTGCGATTTCGCCGTCGCTACTTACCCGTGCCGACGGGGTGATCGAACGAGCGCAACGACTTCCGGTTTTGGCACGTTTGAGACATGCCGACTGGTGCTGCCGATGTCTGTTCACAGGAAGATCGGAAGTGACCAGCGCGCGGTTAAAGTGCCGCTTTTGACCTAGAGGCGGCATTAGCCCACTTCTTAAACTGCGATGCGGCGCATAGCTCTCTCTCGAAGACCGTATTAGACTTTTGAGGTGGACCTCGGCCGGGCAAGTAATCCCAATAGGCGGCGGGAATTCATCGATCTTTTGGCAATACGGCAGCAATCTGCCGAGCATCGGGCCGCCATTACCGAGCGGGGGTCCGTATCGAATGGAGGCGAAGCCATGTCATCGACCTATCGCTCATCAATCTGCTCCCACGCAGCGGCAATTGGGCTCGGCGCCGTTGCTGCCGCAGCATTGCCGAGCGCGTATTTTGCGAATCCGCAATCGCTCGCCGTCTACGTCTCCGCGATCTGCGCGAAGTCGTTTGGTTCTGCGCCCTCTGCTGAAGCGCCGTACCTGGCTGATAGTGTCAGCGCCATGACAAAGATGATGATCGACATGGGCATCAGGCCATCAGGGGATGTCGATACTGACTTCGTCGAAATGATGGTGCCGCATCACCAGGGTGCAATCGAGATGGCGCAGGCCGAACTGCGTTACGGACGCAATGAGCGGCTCCGACGCATGGCCCAGGAAATCATTGTCACCCAGCTGCAAGAGATGACTGCAATGCGATTGGCGCTTGGCCAAGCGCTGCCACCCTCCGTACCATCACCCGTTCAGATCCCGCCCGCGGCAACGAACAATCCTAAATAAGACAATGCAACACATCTAATAAAGGAGCCGTGACATGCAACGCTGCCTGATACTAACTGGTCTGTTGCTCGCAACAGCTCTCGTCAGCGTGCGCCATGCTGTCGCTGGACAGGTTCCGGCGGCCGCAAGCGATCCCGACGTAGCGATCAGCCATCGCGACCGCGTCTATTCCGCGGAGCAATACTCGAACACGGTCTCCGTCACCGATCCCGCCAGCAACACGCTCGTCGGCGCGATACGCCTGGGCGATCCGCTGCCGGCGAACCTGAGCCCGCTCTACAAGGGCCAATTGCTGGTTCATGGGCTAGGATTCTCTCCCGATCATCACACCATTGCCGTTGTCGCGATCGGCTCGAATGCGGTGAACTTCATCGATACCGCCACCAACGCCGTCAAGCACGTGACCTACGTCGGGCGCTCGCCGCACGAGGCGTTCTTCACGCCGGACGGTAGGGAGGTCTGGGTGGTGGTGCGCGGGGAGAATTACGTCGCAGTGATCGACGGCACGACCTACGAAGAAAAGACCCGCATCGTCGTTGCCAACGGCCCCGGCATGACGATCTTCTCGCCCGACGGGACATACGGCTACGTCTGCTCGTCCTTCACGCCCGAGACCGCCGTCATAACTGTTGCCGACCATAAGATCGTCGGCAAGGTGGCGCAGGCGAGCCCGTTCTGCCCGAACATCGCCGCCACGCCCGACGGCAAGCAGGTCTGGTTCACCTTGAAGGACACCGGCAAGACTCAGGTCTTCGACGCGCAGCCGCCCTTCTCGCTCCTGAAAACGCTCGATACCGGTCCGATCACCAATCACGTCAACATCGTGCGCAACGCCAACGGCATGTTCGCCTATGTCACCGTGGGCGGGCTAAACGAGATTCAGGTGTTTCGCACGGACGACTTTTCCAAGGTCGCAACGATCCCGACCGGCAAGCTGCCGCACGGCATCTGGCCGTCGGCGGACGGCACGCGCGTCTACGTCGGCCTGGAGAACGAGGACAAGATCGCGGCGGTCGATACGCTCGTTAACAAGGTGATCGCGGAGAGCCCGGTCGGCCAAGCCCCGCAGGCGCTCGTTTACGTCCCGAACGCAATTCCTGCGGAAAGCGAGGGCGGCAACGCGGCAATGACAACGATGCCGGTCGTGCCCGACCAAGCTGGAAGAGAAAATCTGCGACCACTCGGGCTTGCCGGCCAGTCGACGCAACTGTGGCTCGCGGCACCGGGCCGCAATGAGCAAAAGAAGCTCACCAGCGTCTTGCTGTCCGACCAGGGCTTGGTGCAGGTGCTGGAAGCCGCGGTCACCGGGCTCGAGCCGGGAAAGCCTTACGTGCTGGCGCTGGCGAGCGAGGCGACCGGTAGCGGCGCGCTCCAGCCGTTGCAAGGCTTCATGACGAATCCTGCGGGCGCGGCCGTCGTCAACGCGATCGGGCCGATCCGTCAGTTGGTGCGCGGCGAGGACAAGAGTCCGCGGCGTTACCTGGTGATCGCCCCCGGCACCGCCGAACAACACGGGGCTCCGGTCCAAGTGCAGGCTGAGTGACGCGACCTTCCGCTCAAGGTCATCAAGTGGCACTTTCTTGAAGGGGACTGGCGCTAGCGTTTTTGGCTTCAGCCGCTTGCGATTGTGCCAATGTCGCCTATTGGCGGATTTTGTTGCAAAAGTCCCAAAAGGAGCAGCGGCTAATTTCCCGCCAAAGAACGAAACAAGCGAAAATCGCCGATCAATAGAGCTTCAAACGCGTTACCAGAATCGCCAGTGAGTTTAGCGCTTCACGACGTGGTCCCTCACATCATTACTCAATCGCTGCATCTACGGGTCAGAGAATCTGAGTCCCACCTCGCAAAAAGACTTTTGCAACAATATCCGCCAGAAGGCGACGTTGGCCACTATTCGATCACCTCATCGGCGAGGGGCAAGAAGCTTTGGCGGCATTTCAACCCCGAGGTATAAGCTCGAACTTATCGGACAGATTATGATCTCCGGAAGGTCGCCTTGGTTTCAGGCCCTTGAGAATACGCCCCGCATAAACGCCCGCTTGGGAATGCCCAATGGCAACGAGCAGCGCCTCACACTGCAATCGAACTACGGCGTTTCTGTTGGCTGTGGAAGCCTACCTCATTGCAATCGCGACAACGCCGACAGAAGGCGGTCGCGGGCGATTTCGTACGGGAAGTCGCTGCGGTTGGCGAGCAGCACCACGCCGACCTTTCGCGCGGGTACAAATCCGATATAGGCTGACGCGTTGTTGAGACCACCAGGTTTGTCGACGATGGTTATCCCGTCTACATAGACGATTTCCCAAGCCATCGCCTGTCCGAGTTCTTGACTGACACGGATCATCTCCCGCTGGGTCATCTGTAGTGCCTCAAGTAGCTGCGGATCGGCCGCTCCGGCACCGAAGCAGGCGTCGAGAAAAATGGCGAGATCTCGCGCCGACGAAAACATCTGTTCTGTGCCGGCGAAATTAAAATAGCTCTGCTGGTCGCCCGGTGCACCGATTGGTATGCCGTTATATAAATAGCCTTGAACGACGCGTTGCATGAGTTCCGGCCTCAGGATGGAATGGTTGTCTGGCCCGCGTTCGGGAAGTAGCGTCGAATTCATGCCGAGAGGCTTTAGGATACGGTTTTCGATAAGCTCACCAATCGGAACCCCATAGCGACGCTCAAGCGCGAGTTGCAACAGCACGTAACCGGCGTGCGAGTAGATACGTTGCTTGCCCGGCTCTTCGCCGGCGTGTGGGTTCCAGGAGTTGAGCACGTCGATGAATTCGTCGAAAGAGTATGATTTACTCGGCCATGGCGGATGGTCCGTTGCTAGCGAAACGCCGGAAGTATGGCTGCTAAGCTGCCCAAGCGTGACCCGACGAATGTAGTCACCGTGCAATTCGGTGACATACTTATTGATCGGGTCGTCTAACCTCATTTCGCCACGAAGGGTTCCGAGCGCAACCAGTGTCGCATCAAATACTTTGCGCACAGACGCTAAATTGAACAGCGTGTCCGAGGTGATTTTCCGTTTCTCCGCTCGACTAGCGAGGCCGTAATTAAAGAACCATGTATGGCCTGCGACATAGACTGCGGATGCGAGGCCGCCTGCGTCATTTTCTATCGCGACGGGGGCAATGTTGTCCTCAACGATATCTCGAACCTTGGCGTCCTTGTCAGTGTCTGTCATGGCGATTTGCGGCAGACCGAGCAGGACGCAGGCCAGAAGAGAAAGACCGGCGGCGAATATGGTGCGCCACCAGCATCTCATCGAGGTTATTGCCATTCGATATGCATCCTCGATGTACGGCCAAGCGCCAGGCTCCCGCGCAATCGGCGGACGTGAACAAAACGGACGCGTCCCGCTGGGGAGTAAGCCGAAACCTCAAAAGACACTTCGTTGGGGAATGGTGGCGTCATCGTCATCGCAATGTCCACCTCTCCAAAACGGGATTCTCCTCAGGAGTGATAATACGCAGGCACCTCATCGCCGACCTCCATCGCTCCCAGCCTACCATATGGAGGCCTCGAGTACCTGCGTGCAATGTCCGAGCCGGCAGTCAAAAACGGAAGTTGAGTCACCTCTGAGCTAGGTCCGTTCATCCCCGGGTGTAAAGCGGACGTTCGCCGACCACCCTGAATTTATGGGTCACGCCCTGGCACAACCCAGCTTTTTGGCAAGGTAATTGCTAAAACCTTGCCAAAGCCTTCGCCTTCGACCTGCAGCGGACCATGAACATAAGAACGAAAAGTTATCGAGTGGTTTGATCGCTTGATCCACCATCCACGCCCGATCCTCCTTTCTGATGTCTGTCGGCATTTACGGTGGGCGCGGCTACTTGGCCCTGTTGGCCAATTGCAAATCGATTCCGGTGTTTGAGGCGTCGTTCGAGTTCAGCGGAGTGTCGGCCATTTCGTTCGGTCCAATGACCTAAATTGCAAGGCCAGCCACAGGTTGCGCTTGCCCAGCGCGAGCGCGAGCAGATCGACTTAACTAAGCCAGCCAAAAGCTGCGCTTTCTTGTTCTTCTGACTAAATTACTACTTCAGAAAGATAAGATAGGGGGCAATCTTGCGCAAATCTCTCGCACAGTTTGTGGCCGTCGCAATCTTCAATCCAAAAAACGATATGCGAGACCATCCGGCAGTAGTTATTGGTATCGAACGGGCGGCCCGTATCGCGACGGCCGTCAAAAATAAGCAGAAGGTATCCCCAGAGTTAATCGGGTTGGATCTTCAGACGCGTGAAGAAATACTCCACCGCGTCAATTAGCTTTCTAATGACAGCGGACGTTACAAAAAACCGCGGCTTGAAATTGCCGCACGTGCAGTGAGTTACCTAGCATAATAGCTATAAAATCAGTCTTGTTTAATTCAGCTCCGTGTTTGACGGCCTCGTATGCGGTATCCGCCCGATTGGCAGAGGTCCGACTGAAAGTATGGAGGCTTCCGTGCAGCTCTTGCAGACGCTTTCGAAGCGTGATGAGACTCTTGATGCTGCCTCCAAGTGCATCCGCCGTTTTCAGCCGTCATTGCGGTCCACCATACCGAAACCGAATTAGGCGTCATTGTCTGCCCCAACTTCAAAGGGCTCCCTATGTACGTCAGCTGCGTTGACCCACATTGGAGCATGGCGAAGATCGACTTCACCTAGGAATGCTATGACTGCGGCACTAAACTGACGAAAACTATGACCAGATCAGAGCAGCGACGCTAGCATCGCCCTTAGTCACCGTGATGTTCTCTTGCTGGAGTAGGCGGCGATCTAAGCCGCCCTAGTATTTCCCATCACTTAATTTGCACGTGAGTAACATCCGACATCGAAGCCGCCTCCTTGCAAAGGTCTTTCGATTGGTCGGTCAGCGCTCGCAGCTGTGTTTGGAAAAAGTTCGTCTGGATACGCAAAACGTCTTTGAGGTCCCTCGCGCGCAACAGCTTGTCAGAAAGCTCAAAGCTCGCAGCAACGCTCCGCTCTACGCAAGCTCGAAATGCTTTTGTCTGATCCGTCGTACCCAATGGCGAAACCGATATTGCTTTTTCTACTAACTGAAAATAATTAGCAATCTCCCGATGAGCTTGTTCAACGTTGTTGATCATCATTGAAAGCGTGACATCCGACTGCTTCTCAATGTCGATCATGGCCATCTCCCATGTGAGCGGACCCATTCATCGGAAGTCCAAAGCTAACTCTCTGTCGTTGTTTACGCAGCAAGATTCGTTCGTGTTTGCATCACATCATTGGGTTTCATTGCGATAGCGATTGTTACGAATTGTTAATGCGGTGACCAGGATTTCGTAACGTGAACTATTGCAAACTGTTGTCCATAATTGCGCTTTCACGAGCACGTCCGACGATCTAGATCAAGACGGCAACCGCAAGACACTGTGTGAGAATTCAGACTCGCATGCGTGTGTTCAGCAAACGAGAAGCTGTAGTTTGGGTAGTGGGCTTTTTGGCAGCTCTCACTCTCACTATTTGGCTGGCGTTGAAGGCGGTGGATTATTTTTTTCCAGAGGACGAGGACGACCTCGTCGTTGAAACCTTAGCCCTGCAGCTTCGAATGACTGACTGAGCATGACGAACCCAAGCTACCTCACAGAAAATGAAGTGTACTGCGTATAGTTTTTAGCCACATTGCTGTAGCCGTGAGATCTCGGACGAGATGTCGGACGATACCTTAAAAAAGCTCATTGTGAGTATTATTGCTTTGATGGTTTTTTCGCTATGGGCAATTCGCCAAGATGGTCGCTGCAAATACAATTGCGTGACGGATATTTCCGCTAGCCGAAAGTGATCTATCACGCATTGTCGCCAATCACACGCCTCGTGGCTCGCCAGCAAACGCGTTCGCTGACTCCGAGTGTTCTAGAATGGTCGCCGGTCATTTAGGCATGATAGCCAGCCGGCACTTTCCAAGACACGGAAATCCGTTTTTGCGAATGCAGCAGTTCGTCTAGCTAAGGTCTACAACAGCCGCTGACCAATCGTGACGATTGCGGTTTCGTGATCGGCGAACGGCTCGTTTTGGATGAGAAAGTGCTTAGATCTTCGATAGTTGGATCATCCTGGGGGCGAGTCTCCAGGTGTGTCATGTCAGTCCTGAGTACCCTCTTCAGCTGTTGGCTCGCGTTTAACGCGGTGCTCTTAGCGGCTCTCTATTTCAGGCGTCCTAACCCCAAGCTGCGGGCTAACTTGTTCAACTGGGTCGTCCGCGGTCCGCAAAGGCGTTCGCGCCACCTTTCCGAACATAGCCGACGCGCGCCGGCGCAACCGGGCAAATCATTATCGGTGATGTAGGCCGGATGCCCCTGCATGACTCTAGGAAGGCCGCCGGTCTGCGTTCCGGCGGTCGGCTGTGATGTCCCGGAAAACTGTTTCTGACCCTTGGGCGCGCCAGCACGCTTGGAACACCTGAACGAAACGTGACGTTTGGGCACCTTGTGGTCTAGTCTCCCCGCTACCATGAATCATGAGAGGGGCCCCAACTCGGGAGTTCCATCATGCGAAAGCTGATCACGACCATAGCGTTGCTGGCCCTGATCGACACTTCGGTAGCGATTGCGCAGACGGTTGGTTCGCGAAATCCATCCGCACCACCTCCATCGACGAACCCGGACAAGCAATTGCTGCCGGAGGCACCGGTCGGCCACCGCCAACCGCGGGCCGATCAAGTGCCCTCGGAGAAGAACCTGACGGATGATCCGAACGATCCAATCAATCGCGAGAACGCGGCACTTGACCGCATGGTCAAGGGCATTTGCCGCGGTTGCTAAATACTGAGAATTCGCAATGCTTGTTCTTCGCGACGGACAGGCACCATTCTGGCCGCGCGCATTTGGTACCTCCAGACGAAGAGGCCGAGGTCTATGCGAACATGGGGGCAGGCTCCAGAGCCGGCTCGAAGCTGGTAGGTGGTGAACACAGACAAACCCGCGCCACTTAAAAAATCGCAGATATGTGAACCGGGTGGCTGAGCTTTAATTTGGCAACGCCTCTGGTGTCGCTAAGGGTTGGACGGGCCCTCGGTGTGCCCCCCACTTCGCTGGGCCCAGCGACCTCGCCGTACCCCACCTATACGGCGGGGTCGCCCCTCACGTGATCACCGCCTCACGCCCGCGACGCAAGGCGAGCGCGGCATCAGGGCGGGTGACGTTACCAAGTACAATGGATCGGGCTGCGGCTGACAGCAAGGGATCGGAAATCACGACGTTCGTCTTGGCCCGATCGCCTCGAACTGCGCTTTTTGTTCGTCGCTCAGGGGTGCGTAGAAATCCTCAAGCGCTGGGCGCACCAGTTTGACGGCTTGCAGCATGGTGTCGAGCCGCTTGGCGATCGCGGCAAGGCGCGCCGGGGGCGTGAGGCCGTCATCCGGCTGGCATGCGGACTCAGCATGTCGGCAGCCTTGGTGCTGGCGTTCTGTAGCACCTCGAGGGCTGGGTGTCGTTCAGGTGCATCCTGGTCTCGATCTCGTTGCCCGGCCATTGGAACGCGGCCGGCTGCGCATCGCCACAGTTTTGGGCCAGTGACGCTTTGGACGCGGACGCCTTGCGCTGATTTTCGGCGAGCCCGTTGGGCCGCGCTTTCTGTTCGTCGTCCAGCTGTCAAGGCCACCGTCCTTCGAGCCGAAGCATGATCCATGCGCGAATAGGCCCTGCACGACTCAAGGAAGGCCGCTGGTGCGCCTGGGATTTTGCGGACTGTGTGTGCCCCCGGTCGATTCCTGCCATCGCCCGGCTAGCCAATGCTGGGCCGGAGAGTACAGTGCCGCTCCGGGGACGATCTGCACACCCAACCTTGAGGTGAGCGGACGAGAGAGAGGGAGATTCTGCCATGCTCGCAAAGCTTATCCGCGCCATTGTAGCTGTTACAACTGCCTGTGTGATCACATGGGGCGGAAATGCGCGAGCAGAAATACTTATCACGACTGCCGCCATCTCGGGCGGCGAGTTAGTAATCGTCGGAAGGGTTAGGCGACCGCGCGAGCCCGCCGTGCATATTAAAATTAATCCAAGCAAAACGGTGCAGGTCGAGAGTACTAATACCGGAGGGTTTAGATGGATTGGACTAGAGTTCCCCTCCACTTGCATGATCGAGATCACCTCCGGGGAGGATAAGCGAGAGGCGCTGATACAAAACTGTGGCCTCGCCGGACCTCCGGGACCCGCCGGACCTCCGGGGCCCGCAGGCCCCCCAGGCCAGACAGGTCCTGCAGGCCCCAAGGGAGATCCCGGCGAAGCCGCTAAGCAATAAAACCGACCACAAACGCAGCCGCCGCCTATTGGATCGACCTCTGTTTATCGCACCGAAATTGCGCTTTCTGACCGATCGGCGCCGGCGCCGGTAGGCACGAAACCATTGCGTCAAGTTAATGAAGCGATCCTGAAACCAGCGCGGGCTATCAGACGTTCCTTGTAGGGCAACAGGGTGCGTAAAAATGATTGAAGCGGTCGCGGCAGTTTTGGGTCTGTTTTGCGTTAGCATCTTTGTAGCTCATGCAGTCGACGCTTATCTCACGCCCTAAGGGCCGACTACGCTTATCGCATTCGCTAAACTCTTGTTCTGCGTGAGGTGTCAGCGCAAAGGAACTTGCCGAGCGCGCTCGCATGTTCGAGGAGCGAGCAGAGAAAGCGACCGACCCGATATCCCGGCAACACTACCGGGAAATCGCTGCCCACTATCGATCGCTGTCAGTCGAACATCAGGACGTGGTGGTCGATCATCAGGACATGGTCCATTGACCACGGCATCGAAAAGTCTCGCGCCCGCCGTTCGCGTTGTGGCGCTCATGCGTGTAGGTTGCCTGTTTCATCCTCAAATGGACCCTTGATCTGCCCATCGCCCCAATCGATGACTTCGAAAATCATGCCACGCCTGAGCATCTCGTGTTCGAGATCAGCGGCATGCTGCTTCCAATCGGATGTCTCTCGAACGCGAGACCTGGGCTGCTCGCCGAGGCCAAGAAGTTCATCGTCGGACTCGAGAGCGGCGCGGATACCGTCGTACGTCATGATGAGGCTGTCGTTTGTCAAGGCTTGGTAATTCATGGGGGCCCCTAACCTGACAAAGGACACTGCATTCGCTAATCAATGCCGCGGGGGCGCTTGCAGACGAAACCATGAAGGGAACGACGATGTCGACTTCACTTCGAATTCTCGCCGTATCGGCCTTGTTGACCGCCAATGCGGTCCTGTTCACCGGCGCCGCTGAGGCGGCACCCGTCGGCGATCCACTTGCGTTCATAAAGGTGGTCCCGAACGCCAC
>Ga0210401_10002727_pt1 | contig 19346 bp, 18 predicted proteins | sample IncBWH32MmetaG_FD_150866 | JGI IMG/M metagenome (GOLD analysis project Ga0210401, IMG submission 150866) | Forest soil microbial communities from Barre Woods Harvard Forest LTER site, Petersham, Massachusetts, United States - Inc-BW-H-32-M | ecosystem: Environmental > Terrestrial > Soil >... | reverse complement strand
GAGCGCGGATTACCGGTGCTTGGGCTCGAAAGCTCGCACCCCGCCGCCACTGCGGCCTGGAATCAGAATCGCGTCGCGGTGGTTTGTGGCGACCTTTCGAAGTCGCCCATCGAGCGAGGCGGCTGCGCTATCGTAACGATGTTCCATGTGGTCGAGCACCTCCACGATCCCGTCGGCTATTTGCGATCCGCGCGCGACCTCTTGCTGCCGGGTGGAAGGCTGATCGTGCAAGTGCCCAACGCGTCGTCCTGGCAGTTCCTAATTTTCGGCGAGCATTGGAACGGCGTTGACGTTCCCCGCCATCTGGTGAACTACCGCCAGCGCGACCTCGAGAATCTCCTCGAATATTGCGGCCTCGAAGTGGTCCGCCGCAAGCACTTCTCGTTGCGCGATAATCCCGCCGGACTGGCCTCCAGCATTGCGCCCGGTCTCGATCCCATGGCTCGCCGGGTTCGCAGGATCCGCGAGTCTTCGATGCTGAAGCTTGCCAAGGATCTCCTCTATTTCGGCATTGTGCTGGCATCCCTGCCCTTCACCTTGTTTGAAGCGGCCTGCGGCGCTGGTTCCACGATCATGCTGGAGGCGCGCAAGAAAGCTTGAATTATCAAGCCATCGAGCGTCACCTGCCCGGCTTCCTGCGGCGTTACATTCTGCACTTCGAATCCGCGATCGATGACTCGCTCTCAGGCTTCGCCGCGTCGCTTCCTCTTGAGGCCCGCGTACTCGATGCCGGCGCGGGCGAGCGTATTCACCAGAAATATTTCTTAGGCCAGCATTATATAGCCATCGATCTCGCGGTCGGCGACGCGGCTTGGGATTACGGAAAGCTGGATGCTATCGCCGACCTGACCGCTCTCCCCTTTCGCGAAGCGTCGTTCGACGCCTGTATCAACATCGTGACGCTGGAGCACGTGCGCGAGCCTGGCTGCGCGCTGCGGGAGATCGAGCGCGCGCTGAAGCCCGGCGGACGCCTGCTGGTCATCATTCCGCATGAGTGGGAGGTGCATCAATCGCCGCACGATTATTATCGATACACCCGGCATGGCGCGGCGTACTTGCTCAACCAAGCCGGTTTTCAAGAGTTCGACATCCAGCCAGTGGGTGGATATTTCCGCCTGATCTCCCGCCGGCTCCTGAGCGGCCTGCAGTTTTTCCCCGGGCCGCTCTTCTTTGTGGCCGCGCTCTTTCTGGCGCCTCCTGCCCTAGTGCTGCCCTGGTTCGACTCGCTCGATCGTGAACGGAATTTTACACTGGGATATATATGTACTGCACGAAAGCGCTCCTGATCCTGTTCGCTTGCACCGCCTGGGCCGCCGACTTCAGCGGATCTTCCGCGCTCGAATTCACGCGCAAGGCCGTCGCTTTCGGGCCGCGCCCACCCGGCTCCGCAGCCAATCAAAAGCTGCAAGCCTACATCGAATCGCAATTGAAGCCGCTGCACTGTCAAACTTCCTTTGACGCTTTTACTGCTCAGACGCCCGCCGGTGCAGTCGCGATGCGCAGCATCATTGCCAAGTTTCCCGGCCAGTCCGGCCGAGCAATCGTTATCACCGGACATTTCGATACCAAGCCTATGCCTGGCCGCGTCTTCGTCGGCGCCAACGATGGCGGCGCGTCCACCGGATTTCTGCTGGAGCTGGCCCGGGTGGTCAACTCGATGTCCCATGTGGACGACATCGACCTGGTCTTCTTCGATGGCGAGGAAGCCTTCGGGGAATGGTCCGACACCAACGGCATCTATGGCAGCCGCCATCTAGCCGAGAAATGGTCGAGCGACGGAATGCTGACCCGCATCAAGGCTCTCATCAATGTTGACATGATCGGCGACAAAGACCTGGGCATCCTGGAAGATACCAATTCCTCCCGCTCACTCCTGCGCCTGGTGTGGCAGACCGCTAACAATCTAGGCTACGGCAAGTACTTCCTCGACTCCGCGACCCCCATGGAAGACGACCACATGCCGTTCGTCCGCAAAGGCGTCAATGCGCTCGATCTGATCGATTTCGATTACGGCCCCAACAATGCCTACTGGCATGATGAAAAAGACACCATGGACAAGGTAAGCGCGCATAGCCTCGAAGTCGTAGGGAACGTTGTCGTAGCTGTACTCCGAAAACTCCAGTCGTAATGCAGAAGATCTACGTCATCGCGACGGGCGGAACCATCGAAAAGGTCTATTCCGAACAGACTGGTAACGTCCAAAACCTCGACACCAAGATCGACCGGTATTTCCGGCAGCTTCGCTTGCCCGATGCCGAGATCCAGGTCACGCACCTGATGAACAAGGACAGCCTGGAGATGACCGACGACGATCGCGCCCGAGTGCTCGAAGCCGTGCGCGAGAAGCTGAAGGACCCGGCTCCGATTGTCATCACCCACGGCACTGACACCATGATCCACACCGGACTGCTGCTTCAAGAATCCCTGCCCGACTTGGCTGTTCCCATCGTCCTCACCGGCGCCATGACGCCTTTAGGCTTCGAATCGAGCGACGGATTGCAAAACTTGACCGAAGCGCTATTCGCTGTGCGCGTACTGCCGCCCGGCGTCTACATCGTCATGCACAACCAGGCGTTTCCCGTCGACCGCGCGCGCAAAGATCGGGAACTCTCCCGCTTTGTCTGGATGACGTAGGAACGTTCCGCAACTCCCAATCTCCGCGGCCTGCGAGAATTGGAGTATGCGAAATCTGGGATTGATCGGCGGCCTGGGTCCCCGCGCAACGGTTCACTACTATCGCGAGCTGGCCAAAGCCCAATCCGGAGAGATGCTGGTTATCCAAGCGGATATGGACCGCGTTTTGGGCGACGTGCAGCGTGACGACCGTAACGGTTTGGCTCAATACTTCGCGCGGTTGATCGAGCGGCTCGCCCGCGGCGGAGCGGAAGTAGCTGCGATCTCGGCCGTCACGCCGCATATCTGCATCCGCGAACTCCAGAGGATTTCACCGCTGCCGATAGTGAATATCATCGAGCAGGTGAGCGCCTCGATTCGTTCGCTCAGCTATAAGCGGATAGCTCTGTTCGGCACGCGGTTCGTCGTCGAGTCCCGCATGTTTGGAATGCTCGAGGGAATTGAGGTCGTGGTTCCGGATCAAGTGGAGACCATCCACCAGGCGTACATGCAGACCGTCGAAGGTTCATCAGAAGGCCGGGCTATTCTCTCGCGAGTCGCACACGAACTGTCCGTGGATGCGATCGTGCTGGCCGGAACGGACCTCTCGCTGATTTTCGACGAAACCAATACGGACTTCGCGCATATCGACTGCGCAAAGATCCATATCCAGGCCATCCTGCGAAGTCTCGCAAATTAGGAACAGTACACCTCTACCGTCTTGAATTACTCGGTCGCGGCGGGACGGCGCTGGGCTGGCTGCGGTTTAGGTAGAGGCTTGCGCGGCAGCATTTCATCGCGCATGGCGGCGTTGTAAACAAACGAAGCCATGATGGCCGAGGCTTGCATCAGATCGCCGGGCTGAATGTGATCGTACACGTCCATGTTCGAATGATGCGTGCGAGTGCTGTATTCCATCGGATCCTGGATAAACTGGAAGCCGGGCAGGCCGACCGCGTCGAAGGACTGGTGATCCGTGCCGCCCGTGTTGCGAATGGTGACCGTCGTCGCGCCCAGATCCTTGAACGGCGCCAGCCAAGCTTCGAAGATGGGCCGAGCCATATCGTTCCCTTGCAGGTAGACTCCGCGGATCTTGCCGGTGCCGTTGTCGTAATTGAAATATCCGGCCAGCTTGGAGTGCTCGGCCGAGAGCTTCATGGTTTCGCGATCGGCGAAGTGCTCTTTAACATAGGCGCGCGATCCGAGCAGGCCTTCTTCTTCCCCGCCCCAGAGGGCCATACGAACCGTGCGATCCATCGGCACGTTGAGCGACTTCAAAATGCGGACGGCTTCCATCACCACGGCGCTTCCCGCGGCGTTATCGGTGGCGCCCGTGCCGCCGTGCCACGAATCCAGGTGCGCGCCCAGCATCACGATCTCATCTTTCTTACGACTGCCGGGAATTTCCGCGACCACATTCACCGAATCCAAATTGTTTTCGTAAACCTCGTTCCGGATGTTGAACTGTAGCTTTACCGGTACCTTGTGATCCATCAATCGCGCGATGCGATTGTAATGCTCGGGCGTGAGGGCCACCGATGCGAGCGCGAGGGGCTTCTTGGCATCGTAAGATCCGCCCGAGGACGCGAAAATCGTGCCACCGTCGCCGTTGTAGCCGTAAGAAAGCAGCAGCAACGCGCCTTCGTCCTTGTAGAATTGCGCGACCTTCTCGCCGAACTTGCGCCGTTCCTCCCTGCGCTGGCGCGCCTCTTCCGGCGTTGCCGGCGGCCCACCGGCTGCGTTGCCCGGAGCACGGAGACTGAACGGCGACCTTCCCGGTTGCGGCGCTCGCGCTTCATCAGCCAATTCTTCGTCCGTGTATCGATGTCCCAACGGGGTGGTCTCGAAGGCAATTTCCTTCGGCGTCATCGACATAATGATCTTGCCGCTCAGCTTGCCCTTGTATTTATCAAAATCAGCATCGGTTCGGATGCTGACCATCAGCGGCTCGCCCGTAATCGTTCCCTCGGTCGAGGCTGTCCAGGCCAGCGGAACTCCAATCAGGGGTTGATATTGCGGCTCGATGAGGTGCGCCTCAAAATGCTTGTTCGCCCAGCCGCGGCCGAACGGTCCCCACTTCTCCTCGCGCGCCACCAATCCGTACTGGGTCATCCGCTCGACCACCCAATCAGCCGCCGCTTTATAGTTGGGCGAACCAGTGAGCCGGGGACCATGAACGTCGGTCAGGTAGAACATGTGGTCCATTACCTTGGAGTTCTCGAAGGCCTCGGACTTGATGCGGCTGATGATCGAAAGGTCGACCTTCTCTTCGGCTATCAGGAATAGCGGTACGCTGATCGCTGCCAGGCAGAACAGCACGCGGATGGTTTTGTGTCTAGACATAGTTACAGTTTCACCAAAAACATTAAGGCGTGTTGGGGCGACTCGCAGGTTACTCCACGGTACAATTTTGGTTAAGCGTGAAAATTACCATCTCCAAGGAGAACTATCTGAAGGCGATCGCCGAGGCCGAAAGCGAAGGTGAGCCCGTAATAGCGGCCACTCTGGCGAGGTGGCTGAACGTTTCCGCTCCCGCGGTGACGATGGCCATTAAGCGGCTCAAGCGCGACGCCTTGATTCGGGTCGGCAAGGAAGGGCAGCTCTCGCTCACGGCGGCGGGCCGCGACATCGCCAACCGGGTGCTCAACCGGCATCACCTTATCGAACGTATGTTAACCGAGATTTTCGGCATGGAATGGTACAAGGTTCACGACGAAGCCGAGCAACTGGAGCATGCCGTTTCGGCCGATTTCGAGCGGCGTTTGTTGGACAAGCTCGGGACCGGCGAAGCTTGCCCGCATGGCAACCGCGTGGAGCGCGACACGCCCGTGGACCGCCGTAATCGAGGTTGGAAACCGCTGGATGAGGCCCCTTCGCAAACCGAGGCCACCGTGGTCAGTGTGTTCGAGCGCGACCGCCGCCTGCTCGAATACTTGAACGGAATCGGCATCCATCCCGGCGCCGTGGTGCGGATGTTGGCCTCGAACTATGACGAGACCCTGACGCTCAGAATAGATGGTAAAGCCGTGCAATTGGGTCGAAGCGCGGCCGCTAAAGTCTGGGTGGAACTGGCAAAAACCTAGCCGCTCGCTGCAGTTTCAGGCGTTCAGCGTCGCAGGCAACTTCTGAAAATATTCGATCGTTTCGCGCAGCCCATCTTCCAAGCCAACCTTTGGCTCCCAGCCCAACACGCGCTTGGCTTTCGAAATGTCTGGCTGGCGGCGCTTGGGATCGTCTTGCGGAAGCGGCTTGAAATCGAGCGACGCGTTGGTCCCGGTGAGACGCTTGATCCGTTCGGCGAATTCCAGAATGGTCATCTCTTGCGGATTTCCCAGGTTAACTGGAAACCGCTCGTCTGAAAATGCCAGGCGATACAGGCCGTCCACCAGATCGCGGACATAGCAGAAGCTGCGGGTCTGCGAGCCGTCCCCGAACACCGTCATAGGCTTGCGGCGCAGCGCCTGGTCGATGAACGCCGGCACCACTCGGCCGTCGTCCAATTGCATGCGGGGGCCGTAGGTATTGAAGATGCGAGCAATGTTGGTCCGCACCTTGTGGACGCGATGGTAAGCCATGGTCAGCGCTTCGGCGTACCGTTTGCTTTCGTCGTAGCAGGATCTCAATCCGACCGGATTCACGTTGCCCCAATAAGTCTCGACCTGCGGATGGACCAGAGGATCGCCATAACACTCCGAGGTGGACGTTAGTAGGAACCGCGCCTCATGCCGTCGCGCGATCTCGAGCAGGTTGCGCGTTCCCGCCGAGCCCACGTCCAACGTTTCGATGGGATGCGCCAGGTAATCCACCGGGCTGGCCAAAGATGCCAGGTGCAGAACGCCGTCAATCGGCCCGTCCACATCCAGAGGACGGCATACATCCCACTCGCGAAACTCGAATCGTGGGCTAGCCGTCAGGTGCTCGATGTTCCGCGTTGCACCCGTCAACAGATTATCGAAACCGAGCACGTAATGGCCTTCGGCAACCAGCCTGTCACATAGGTGTGACCCGATGAACCCGGCGGCGCCGGACATTATGAATCGCAAGCATTCACCCCAATAGCACATGGTAGCCGAGTTTTCCCGTAGGACGCCGATGGTCTGCGCTACACTCGCTGTTTATGGTCCAACTTTCGAGGCCCGAGGCGGTGCTATTTCTCGTTCTACTGATCGCCTCGCTCTACGGTTTTTGGCTGCGATTCGGCAAAGTCTGGCGGACGGTGCTGGCCTCGAAGAAAGATCCCGACTTCACCATTGAGCCCGTTGCACGCCGAACCCGCGACTTCGTTTGGGAAGTGCTGCTTCAAGGAAAAGTAATCCAGCAACGGCCTTTGCCCGGCTTGGCGCACGCCTTGGTGTTCTGGGGATTCTGCGCGTTCGCGTTGGTGACCATTAACCATTTCGCGGAAGGCGTGGGACTGCATCTTTTGTCGCGTGACGGCTTCTTTGGATCGTTCTACTTTCGCTTGGCGGCTCTGTTCGGCATAGGCGTGGCGATCGGCATCAGCGGTCTGGCCTTTCGCCGCTTCGTGATCCGCCCGAAGTGGCTGGGGCCGTTGTCGTATGAGTCCGGCGGAATCGCACTGCTGATTTTGATCTTGATGATCACCTACCTCGCGACGTTCCTGCGCGGCGGAGAAGATAGCCGTGCGCTGTGGTGGTCGCACACGCTGGCGATCCTTATCTTCCTTCCTCTGATCCCGCATACCAAGCATCTGCACCTGGTGCTCAGTCCGGTAACCGTCTTCTTGAAGCGCGACACGTTCAGCAAGATTCCGCCGCTGGTGGGTGACGACGATTTCGGGCTCGACACTGGCAAGGATATTACACAGCTGGTCTCGCTTCAGGCGTATAGCTGCGTGGAATGCGGGCGCTGCACCGAGCACTGTCCGGCGGCGAATACAGGCAAGGTTCTCAACCCGAAGGAAATCGCGTTGGGCGTGCGCGGATATTTGAACGAATACGGTCCTGCGGGCGAAGAGCCTCTGCTGGGCAAGCATCTTTCGCAGGAAGCAGCCTTCCAATGCACTACCTGCGGCGCGTGCGAGTTCCAGTGTCCGGTGGGCGTGCAGCATCTGCCCATCATTATCGGGCTGCGGCGCGGCGCCGTGAACACCGGCAAATGGGAAGACGATTACGGGACGAAGTTGTTCCTGAATCTGGAGCGCAATGGAAACTCGCTGGGCTTTGCGTCCAGCGAGCGCGACAAATTCATTCAAAAACAGGAGCTGCCGATCTTCGACGGCACCCAGGAATATTGCCTGTGGCTGGGATGCATGGGCGCGTATGATCCCCAAGGCCGCGAGATCATCGCCTCGCTCGCAACGGTGATGCGCAGGCTGAACGCCAGCTTCGGCGTCCTTCGCAAGGAGAAGTGTACGGGTGATCCGGCGCGACGCTTAGGCAATGATCTCGCATTCGGGCAATTGGCGGAGTCGAATCTCGAAACGCTCAAGCAAAGCAAAGTGACTAAGATTATTTCGATCTGTCCACATTGCGTGCGGACGATCAGCGTCGACTGGAAAGAATACGGCCAAGCGCCGCCCATCGAGCACCACAGCGAGTTCATGGCGCGGCACCTCGACCAACTGCCGTCCAAGGCGGCCAATGGCGGCAAGATCGTGTATCACGACCCCTGCTACTTGGGACGCTATCGCAACGTGTACGACGCGCCGCGCGATGTGATCGGGCGATTCGGCGAAGTGATCGATCCGCCGCGAGCACGCGAACGGTCATTCTGCTGCGGCGCCGGAGGGGGGCTGGCGTTTCTGGGCGAAGAGAAGGGCAAACGCGTGAGCGTCGAGCGCGCCGAAGAATTGGTGGCGACCGGGGCTAGCGTGGTCGGAGCCGCTTGCCCGTTCTGCAACACCATGTTTCGCGATGCGCTGGCCGGCGTTTCAAAGACCCCGCCCAAGCTGATGGACATCGCGCAAATCGCGGCCGAGGCGATGGCGTCTAGTAAATCTCCCAGCATCCCGGGCTGACCAGCTCGAGCAAGTGCTCATCTGGATCCCGGAAGTACAGGCTGAATCCGCCGCGCGGCCAGGCGACACGGCTCTCGATGGCGATGCCGGCGGCTTTCAGATGATCGGTCCAGGCGGCTTCGTCTTCCTTTGAAATCGTGAAGGCCAAATGCATCTGGCCATCCCCATCGTGGGGCGGGATGATGCCGCCTGGAATCGTGACTGGCTCGGTGGTTGCATGCTTTCGGAAGAGTAGAAGGACCTGCTGGCTCGAAACGTTAAGTGCACAAAATCGGTCGTCGGCCATCAGCGCGTCGAAGCCGAAGATCCGCTCGTAGAATCCGATCGAGCGGGCAAGATCGTCAACGTAGAGCGAAGTCTCGAGAACGCGGCCGACAGCGGGCATAGCTTTGCTTCAATGATACAGTCGCCGGAACATGATCAATCGAACTCCAGCCATTATCAACCAACAAAACCGGTATCATGGCCAGGATGAGGGCAAACGGATTGAAATTCGCCGGTAACGGAACAGCATGGTCAAGATTCGCGGCCTGCACGCTCGCGGTAACGTTCACAGTCGCCGCACCAGCACAAACTACACGCCAGTTGACGACCCCGAAGGAGGCTCTCGGATTCGAGGTCGGTGACGATTACCAACTGGCCACTTATACGCAGCTCACCGCATGGTGGCAGAAACTGGCCGCCGCGTCGGATCGCATGAAGCTGGTCGAAATGGGAAAGACCGAAGAAGGCCGGCCGCAATGGATGGCCATCATTACTTCACCCGACAATCAGAAGAAGTTAGAGCATTACAAAGAAATCTCGCAAAAACTTGCGCATGCCGAAGGGCTCACCGACGACGAGGCGCACGCCCTGGCGCACGAAGGCAAGGCGGTCGTTTGGATCGATGGCGGCATTCACGCCACTGAAGTTCTGGGCGCGCATCAGTTGATGGAGTTTGTTTGGGAGATGCTCAGCCGCAACGATCCCGAGACGTTGCGCATTTTAAACGACGACATCATCCTGGCCGTGCATTGCAATCCGGACGGCATGGAGTTGGTCTCCAACTGGTACATGCGTCAGTCCGATCCGATGAAGCGCACGACGCAATTTGTGCCGGTCCTATGGCAGAAATATATCGGCCACGACGACAATCGCGATTTCTACATGTCCAACATGAAAGAAACCACTAACATGAATCGCCAGCTTTTTACTGAGTGGTTTCCGCAGATCATGTACAACCATCATCAGACCGGTCCCGCGGGCGCGGTGATGTTCGCGCCTCCGTTTCGCGATCCGTTCAATTACAACTTCGATCCCTTGATCCCGCTGCAAATCGAATTGGTGGGAGCCGCGATGCACAGCCGAATGGTAGCGGAGGGCAAGCCTGGTACGGTGCAGCGCAGCGGCGCGACCTATTCGACCTGGTACAACGGCGGCCTGCGCACCGTTACGTATTTCCACAATATGATCGGACTGCTCACTGAGACTATTGGCAATCCGACGCCAATGGAGGTGCCGCTGCTGGCCGACCGGCAGTTGCCCAATGGCGATGAGCCGTTTCCGGTTCCGCCTCAGACCTGGCATTTTCGCCAATCGATTGAATACTCCATGACCGCGAATCGCGCGGTGCTGGACCTGGCGTCGAAATATCGCGAGGATTTTCTCTACAACCTTTATCGGATGGGGCGCAACTCGATCGAGCGCGGGAGCCGGGATTCGTGGACCATAACCCCCAAGCGCATCGAGGCTCTGGAACAGGCCGCGACAAAAGGATCTGGCGCGTCGACCGGGACGGGCCTGCCCGCCAACTTGTATGCTTCGGTGTTGCATGATCCGGCGCTGCGCGATCCGCGCGGCTACATTATTCCCTCCGGTCAGCCGGACTTCCCCACGGCCACCAAATTCATCAATGCTCTTCTCAAGAACGGCATCACCATTCTGCGCGCCACTGCCGATTTCCAGGCGGCCGGAAAACACTATCCGGCTGGATCTTGGGTGGTGAAGAGTGCGCAGTCATTCCGTCCGCACGTCCTCGATATGTTTGAGCCGCAGGATCATCCGAACGACTTCCGCTATCCGGGCGGTCCGCCGATTCCGCCGTACGACGTCACCGGCTACACTCTGGCCTTTCAAATGGGCGTGAAGTTCGACCGCATCCTGGATGCCTTTGATGGCCCGTTCGAGAAGGTCAACGGTTTGCAAAATGCTCCACCGGAGCGGATCCTCGGCCCCGCGCAGCCGACCGGCTACCTGATCAGTCACCAGCAGAACGACGCATTTATCGTAGTTAACCGGCTGTTGAAGAACGGCGACGAAGTGTACTGGCTCAAGAAACCGGTCACGCTCGCCGGAGGAAGCACGGGCCCTGGAACAATATTCGTTCCTGCCCGGCCGCAAACCCGCGCAGTGCTTCAGAAAGCTGCGGCTGACCTGGGCGTAACCGTGGAAGGCGTGACCGCTCGTCCATCAGGCGAGGCCTTCAAACTCAAGCCGGTGCGGATCGGATTGTGGGATCAATACGGCGGTTCGATGACATCGGGCTGGCTGCGCTGGATCTTCGAGCAGTTCGAGTTTCCGTTCGAGGTGGTTTATCCGCGGGCGCTGGACCAGGGTGATCTGGCCACTCGTTTCGACGTGCTGGTGTTTCCGAGCGGCGCGATGCCGCGCTCGGTGGGCCTGGGCGAGGCGCGCGGCCGCGGTGGATTCAATCGCCAGCCTAGCCCCGACGAAATTCCCGAGCAATATCGCAAGATGCTGGGCAACGTTACCACCGAGAAAACCGTGCCTCAGCTCCGCAAGTTCGTCGACGCCGGCGGTACCATCGTGACCATCGGCGATTCCACCGAACTGGCCCGTTTGTTCGGACTTCCGGTGGACGACGGCTTAACGGAGAGGACCCAGGACGGGAAGCAACATCCGCTGCCGCGCGAGAAGTTCTACGTCCCCGGCTCGGTGCTTCAGGCCAGCGTCGACAACACCGATCCGGTGGCTTATGGCATGGGCTCCGTGGTGGATGTCTTCTTCGAGAACAGTCCAGTTTTTCGCCTGAGCCCGGAGGCGGAGTTGAAAGGCATTAAGCCGGTTCTGTGGTTCCCGAACGCAGCACCGCTGCGTAGCGGATGGGCCTGGGGCCAGGGATATCTCCAGGGTACGATAGCGGCTGCGGAAGCGCCTATGGGCGAAGGCAGATTGTTCCTGTTAGGCACGGAAGCTGCTTTCCGCGGGCAGCCGCACGGCACTTACAAACTGTTATTCAATTCGATCTATTTCGGATCGGCGAAAGCGGCGACTCTCGGGCCCTAGGGCTCCAAAACTACAGCGCCCGCCTTTGGCTCCTCCACCAAAAGCGGGCGCTCTTCTCCGAGCTATTAGCTCATCGTGTCTTCGTTCAGTAGACTCTGCTTCGGGCGGAACGTTTCTTGAGCAAGATTACTAGTTTCAAAGCGCCTTGCCGCCGCCATCCAAGCCGCGCTACTCTCGGAATTCAATGAAAAAAAATTCATGGCTGCTCGTTCTTGTCCCCGGTTTCGCGATTGCACAAAATTCGTCGACCCCGGCCTTCAAATTCGCCGTTTCGGGTGATTCCCGCAATTGCGGCGACGTGGTGATGCCGGCTATCGCTGCCGGCGCCCGCCGAAACGGAGCGGATTTCTACTGGCACCTGGGAGATATGCGAGCGATATATACCTTCGATGAAGATCTGGTGCCGCCCTCCAAGCTGGCGCTGCCTCCGCGCGGCGTACCCTTGAATGTGAGCACCTACCTTTCGTCGGCGTGGCCCGACTTCATCGCTCGTCAAATGACGCCCTTCGGGGATCTCACGGTCTTTCTCGCGATCGGAAATCACGAAACAATCGCGCCATCTACGCGCGAAGCTTGGCTCATCCAGTTCGCCGATTGGCTTGAGAATCCGGCCATTCGCGCGCAGCGATTGAAGGACGATCCTCTGGATCGCAAGCTGCACGCCTATTATCACTGGATTCAGGGCAACATCGACTTCATCACGCTCGATAATGTCACCTCGGAACAGTTCGATCTGGCTCAACTCGCCTGGTTCCACAAAGTCATCAATCGCGACGAAGCATCGCCGGATATCCGCACTATCGTGGTCGGATCGCACATCGCGCTGCCCGGCGCCATTGGCCATAGCCACACCATGGACGATTGGCCGCAAGGCATCAAGACCGGTCGCGAGGTTTATGAAGCGCTCTGGCACGCGCGCAGCGCAGCCAATAAACAGGTCTATGTGCTCGCCAGCCATTCCCACTTCTTCATGGAGAACGTCTTCCGCACACAAGACTGGAAGGGTAAGGAACTGCCGGGTTGGATTGTCGGGACCGCTGGAGCGGTTCGTTACCAGTTGCCCGCCGAAGCCGGGCCTGATCAGAAGGGAATGACTAACGTTTATGGCTTCCTGCAGGGAACTGCTATGCGCGACGGCTCCATTTCGTTCGCCTATCAATCAATTAGCCTGCAGGATTTACTGGCCGCCAACCAGGGAAAGCAGCCCGAGCCGTTAGCACGCTGGTGCTTCGACGAGAATTCGCTGGCTCGCTGAGCTTTCTTTCAGAAACCAACCCGCCGAACAGTCATCTAAGACTATGGGGTGCTATGTCGCGTCTAATCTGTAGATCGGAGCCATGCGTGCATCTTCAAGTTAACCAACGGGAAAGCGAGGGGATTGTCGTCCTGGACTTGAAAGGGCGACTGATTTTGGGCCCGGAGGATGTTGCGCTTCGACAGCGGCTGCAGGCGTTACGCGAGGCTGGATCTACGAATGTTGCCCTGAATCTCAAGGATGTGTCGGATATCGACTCCACTGCTCTCGGCACGATAATCTTCTGCGCGACGAAATTTCAGGAAGCTGGTGGACGCTTGGCGCTTTTCAATCTCTCGCCCTCCCACTCTGCATTATCTAACGCAGTCGAGCTCAATACTGCCTTCGAAATTTATCCTGACGAGGTGTCTGCTCTGAACAGCTTCTTTCCCGAGCGCGCGATCCAACACTATGACATCCTCGAATTCGTGGAAGATTTGGAACAGAAGCGGCACGGGGATGATGTAGAAGCCGGCAAGAAACCATAGAGAGAAGGGAAATGGCCAAAGCGGGCGACAGTCTCAAGAAGTACCGAAACAAGCGGAACTTCGACGTTACAACGGAGCCAAGCGGCGCTGAGCGAAAACGTACCTCCGCGAAAAAAGCGCTGGCGTATGTGATCCAGAAACATCAAGCCTCGCAGCTCCACTACGATTTCCGTCTCGAGTGGAACGGTGTGCTGCTCTCCTGGGCGATCCCCAAAGGGCCATCGTTCGATCCTTCCGTAAAACGTCTGGCGGCTCAAGTGGAGGATCATCCGCTCGAATACGGCAGCTTCGAAGGCGTGATTCCGGAAGGCGAATACGGTGGCGGCACGGTAATGGTGTGGGATAAGGGAACCTGGACTCCCGAGGATCCTGACGTCGACGCGGCTCTTCGCAAGGGCGAGCTCAAGTTCAAGCTGAACGGGAAGAAGCTGAAAGGCTCCTGGGTCTTGGTTCGAACCAAGGGCGGTTTCGGCGGATCGCGAAAGCCGCAGTGGCTCTTGATCAAGCATCGCGACCAATACGCGTCCGCCGAAGATGTGTTGGCAACGAAGCCGCGCTCGGTGATCTCCAATCGGCCGATGGCCGGCATCGCTCGCGATAACCATGGCGACATCGCGAAAGCGGCCAAAGCCGATCTTGCGGGGAGCCGGGCCAGTTGAGCGATCGCGTTCCCTTTCGAGTTCAGCCCATGCTGGCCACGCTGGTCCGCGAACCATTCCATCGTCCTGGTTGGGTCTATGAGGAGAAGTACGACGGGTATCGCATCGTTGCTTACAAGGAGGGCGACCGCGTCACGCTTCTGTCTCGCAACGCCAAGGACCGGACCGCGACATTCTCGGTTGTGGCCGAAGCGGTAGCTTCGCTCAAAGCGCGCACCTTGGCGCTCGATGGCGAAGTGGTGATGTTCGATCGCCGCAATGTTTCGCGCTTTCAACTGCTGCAGAACCTAAGTTCGCCCCCGAAATACAGCGTCTTCGACTGTCTTTATCACGATGGCCGCGATTTGCGGAACCAGCCGCTGTCGGTCCGTCGTGGCGAACTTGAGAACGTCGTCGGAAAGGCGGCTCGAAAAGACGGCGCCATTTTCCTTTCATCCCGGTTAGCGGACAACGGCCTGAAGGCTTACGCCGCCGCCAAGCGCAAAGGCTTCGAGGGTGTGGTGGCCAAAGAAGAATCCGCGCGATACATCCAGGGACGCTCGGGCAAATGGCTTAAATTCAAAGTTCATCAAGAAGATGAATTCGTCATCGTTGGCTACACCGCGCCGGCCGGTTCCCGCCAGCATTTTGGTGCGCTACTGCTAGGAGCGTACGCGGACTCGAAGCTCCAGTATGTCGGGAAGGTGGGTACCGGATTTTCTCAAGACGTGCTGGCCAGCCTCTTCCGGAAATTTCAGCCGCACGTTCGCGCCAAGCCCGCCGTAGTCAATCCGCCGCGCGAGAGAGACGTCACCTATCTGGCGCCGCGCCTGGTGGCTCAAATTTCGTACGGCGAGTGGACCAACGATCAAAAACTCCGTCAGCCGGTCTTCCTGGGCCTGCGCGACGACAAGAAGCCTGAGGAAGTCACGCTCCCGGAGGCCAAATGAAGCTCGAAAAGCTGATCAGCCATCCCGAGAAGGTGTTCTGGCCCGAAGAAGGCTATACGAAACTGGACCTCGCGCGTTTCTACGCCAGTGTTTTCCCCAAACTCAAGCCCTACGTTGCGGACCGCCTATTGACCATGGAACGATGTCCGGATGGAATGCGCGGCGGATGCTTCTATCAAAAGGAAGCGCCCAAAGGTCTGCCTTCCTCCACTCCCACACAGATGATCGAGCATCAGAATCGGAACGTCCGCTACGTGGTGGGCGGCGCGCTTGAAACTCAAATCGCGCTCGTCAATCTGGGCTGCATTCCGGTACACGTTTGGGGTAGCCGGGCAAAGAGTCCGCAGAAGCCGGACTGGATGGTGTTCGATCTCGATCCCGGTTCCGGTGAATTTTCGGACGCAGCTAAAGCCGGCCTGGTCGTGAAAGAAGCGCTGGACGCGCTCAATCTTGTCTCGTTCCCTAAGACGTCCGGTAGCCGTGGACTCCACGTGTTCGTGCCTCTCCGCGCCGGTCCGGATTTCGATGAAGTGCGTTCTTTCGCGGCGCAGCTTTGCGACCGGCTGGCGGCCGCGCATCCCAAAGACCTGACAGTCGAGCAGCGCATCGAAGCGCGCAAAGGTCGCGTTTACCTGGATTCCTTTCGCAATGGGTTCGGAGCCACGGTGGTCGCGCCCTATTCCGTCCGCCGCCGTGAAAAAGCGCCGTTTTCGACTCCGCTAGCATGGAAAGACGTGAAGCCGTCGCTGGTTCCGTCGAATTTCAACCTCGGCAACTACGAGAAGCGGCTGGCCGCGCCGGACCCTTGGAAAGATTTTTTCGCCAGCAGGCAATCGATCAAGAGCGCGGTGAAAGCCGTGAATAAGATCTGAACGTTCACGCCTTCATCGCCGTCGTAGTCTATAAGTAGTTACGGCCGTCAAAAATGACCACAAAGCTGATCTTGCTCATGCTTGTTTGTTGGTCGAGCGCCCAGCTTTGGGCAGATCCGCCTGAGTTGCTTCGAGTCATTCGAAACGTTCGCGATCTGGAGCCCAGTCGGCCCTACGCAGATGCAAAAACCGCAGTCAACGTACTCGGGATGCGGGCTGTTTCCGGCCTGGACGAAGCTTGGCTGATGGAGCTGCACGATTCGTTTGCGAGCATTGAAGAAGTCGACCAGGCTCTAGCCTCTACTCGTCCAGCGAGAAACTCGAATGCAAGCGCCAATCTAGCGTCCGACGACTTGCTTGCGCCTGCTCGATTGTTAATTGCGTTATATCGGCCCGGTCTCAGTTACCGCCCTGACGAAGCCGCGAAGAACTTACCCAAAGCACATTACCTGCTGATATCGATCTACCGAATACGGCCGGGCAATGAAGCCGCGTTCTCAGAGATAGTCAAGCTGCGCAGAGCTCGCAGCGACAGCATCAATCTGGATCGGCCGGAGATCGCCTACGAGGTGGTCGCGGGTTCAATGTCCGGTACATATGTATTTGTTGCGCCATTTCCCACACTCAAGACCCTGGATGATGGTCTCGCCAGGACCCCGGCCTATGCGGAAGGCGTTCGGGACGCCAGTAAGAAAGCTGCCGTGGAGACGGAGGTCAGTCAGGAGCGGCTGCTGCTCCGAATCGAACCTGGGCTAAGCTACGTTTCCGACGACTTCGCCTCTGGCGATCCTGAGTTCTGGAATCCAAAACTGCCGCCGAGCCGCGCGCGTTAGCAAGCGACACTAGCTCACGACTCGGCCACGAAACGTCCGGCTCCCCAAGATCACTGAACCCACCACGCTCACAACCAGTGCCACCATCACCCAGCCGATATGCAATGTCGCTATGCTGTGCCCATTGATCGGCGGCACCATGGCATACCGCAGACCTTCCGACGCATAGGTCAGCGGGTTGAAAAGCGTGAACACCTGAAACCAGCGGATGTTGTTGAGCTGTCCCCACGGATAATAAGTGCACCCGGTAAACAGTAGTGGTGTGAAGATGAGCGTGAACATCATGCTGATCTGTTCCGGCTTGATGACTGTGCCCATCACCAGTCCAAAGCTCGCCCCCATGCAAGCTGTTAGCACGATCATGCCCGCGAGCAGAGCGATGTGGTCCGAACGAACCGCGTAGCGATCGCCTAGGATCCACCACGCCAGCGGAAAGATCACGGCTCCCGCGATCACACCCCGGACCGCGGCGAACAGCACCTTCTCGATGGCCACGAATCCGATAGGCAGCGGCGCCAGCAGCCGGTCATCGATCTCGCGCGCAAAGCCCAGATCCAGCACCAGCGGCAGCGTGACTCCCTGCATGGAGGCAACCAACGTCGTCAGCGCTACGATGCCGGGCAGCATGACAGCGGCAAAGCCTGGCGCCGTCATGCCCATGCCGGGCAGTACCTTGCCGAAGATGAACAGGAAGAATAGCGGCTGCATGAGGGCTTGCAACAGAAAGGCAATGAATTCACGGCCTGTCACAACCAGGTCGCGCTGGAACATCGCCAGGAACGCCGTCAAGCCGAGCGAAAAGCGGGATCGGGATTGCATCAGCGCAGGTGCCTCCCGGTAAGATAGATGAAAACTTCTTCGAGCGAGGCCTCTTTCAAATGCAGATCGTGTACTTCAGCGCCTGTCGCTAGCACCGCCTGCGCCGCCGACCCGACCAGCGACCGCGCCTCTTCCGCATACAGCCGATACGTCACGGCATGCGGCTGTGAAGGCTCGGGCCTGCCCTCAACTTCCTCTGCTTTCGCCACACCGGGCAAAGCCGCCAGCGATTGCTGCAACCGCTCGCTCAGCGCCGCGTCCTTCGAATTCGGAACGCGAACGCGGATCTCCAGCGCATTGCCGCCGGGGATCATCTTCTTCAATTCCGCCGATGTGTTATTCACCAGGATCTTCCCGTAGTCCATGATCGCGATGCGCTCGCACAGCTTATCGGCTTCATCCATATCATGAGTCGTCAGCAGAATGGTCAGGCCTTGCTGATTCAGCTCGCGGATACGGTCCCACAGGAACAGCCGCGATTGAGGATCGAGATTGTTGGTCGGCTCGTCCAGGAAAAGCACGTCGGGCGAATGCATGAGCGCCCGCGCGATCATTAGCCGCTGCGCCATGCCGCCGGAGAACCGGTTCACTTTGTCGTTCTTGCGATCGGTTAGCCCGAGCTCGGTCAGCAGCTTGTCCGCGCGCTCTTCGCGCTCCTTCCGTCCGACGCTGTGGTACGCGGCATGGAACGTCAGAATCTCGCGTACCCGAATACTGCGGTCGAGATTGCTCTGCTGCGGGACCACGGCGATGCGCTGCTTGACGCCAATAGGATCACCCACCACGTTGATGCCCATCACCGAGCACGAGCCGCTGGTAGGGACCACGCTGGTAATCAGTACGCCGATCGTGGTGGTCTTGCCGGCGCCGTTGGGACCAAGCAGACCGAAGATTTCGCCGCGCCGAACTTGAAACGACACGCCATCCACGGCATTAGTCTTCGATTTCTGATAGCGCTTGACGAGGTCGCGCACTTCGAGCGCGAGCGTGATGTCGGCGGAGGCAGCCATTCGGTCTTCTATCAATTGAACAACAGGAGCGATACGGAATGCTGTGCACTAGACCCCGTTAATTCTGGGTCGGTCTCTCCGCATGGTCGATGACCAGAACTTCGACCGGGCCATTGGCCGGTTCGAGCTTCAGCCCGAGTTGCTCCTCTAGCGCGGCGAAGATGTTCGGGAGGTTGGGATTGGCCTGCCCTCCGTAGCCCGGAGGCATTCCCATCAGGGCCCCGTCCGGAGTGAAATTCAAATAGACATCGAATTCGCTAGTGAATCCGGTCTTGTCCAATATCGGACGGTCTAATATTAATGCGAGGTGTCTTGAGAGGTCCGCGATGCGAACCTTCCTTCCTACCATTCCCAGCCCTAGCCCCGCCGGGTCCGCCCGACTGTTCCCCGCTGAGAGCCCAAATGCCGGCCCAAAGACATTGCCACAGTCGACCTTCCCCGGGACGTAATGCGGCTTCGTGCCGGGCGGAAACGAAATGCAGTCCGCCGGCTTCGCCGCCGGCAATTTGAAGCCGTTCTTCGCGGCAGTCAAAACATAAACAGGGAGCTCTCTGGTCTCCCGAT
>Ga0210401_10002725_pt1 | contig 19351 bp, 12 predicted proteins | sample IncBWH32MmetaG_FD_150866 | JGI IMG/M metagenome (GOLD analysis project Ga0210401, IMG submission 150866) | Forest soil microbial communities from Barre Woods Harvard Forest LTER site, Petersham, Massachusetts, United States - Inc-BW-H-32-M | ecosystem: Environmental > Terrestrial > Soil >... | reverse complement strand
CGGACAATGCACCGGCGGCTCAAAGCGCCGTAAACATTGCATCTTAAAGACTTACTCGAAAGCTTTTCGAATTGGTCGCGCGTTCGGCACAATGCACGCAAAGACGCGCCCAAGGAAGGGCCTCAAGCCTTGCCTTTGGGATTTCAGTGCCGCAATGGTCGCAGACGCCGTACTCACCCTTCTTCAACCGGGTCAGCGCCAACTCAACTTCGTTAAGAGTTCGCCGCTCGCGTTCCAGCGTTACTGCCAACATATCTTTCGTTGCGTTCTCAACGGCCGCAGCCGCTTCATCGTCCAAGTCTCGATCGCTGACCGCATCCATCCGATGACGGTCAATTCGAAGTCGTAATTCGTTCCGTTGTGAAGCCAATTGCTTTTCGAGCACTGTGAATTTTTTGCTGCGGCCAGAGCGAGTGATTGTCGGCATGATGCGGTCCCTTCGGATGAGATTCGGAACTTGGCATTCACTTACGTATATTGCATTGTTCGCTTTCAGCTTCACTTAATTCTTTCGCGAACATAACTGCACCGTTCCAGGCGATCAATCCAGAGGCTAATGTAGGCTCTGCCGGAAAAATGTGTAGATCGCATTTATTTGATGAAAATAAAACTTCGATGGATGTCCGATGAGGGGGGACTGCAACATTTTGCACATAAAGTATAAAGCCCGTACGAACATTCAAAACTTCGCACGGGCTTTATACCTTCACCTTATCTGGTTTGCTTTATGCTCCCGGACTCGTGATTGCCTGTTCCTCTTATCCGTTTTTAACGATCTGCTTTTTCTGTCCCGCTAATCCAGTACATATGTACTCTGCCGTATTTATCGAGAACGAGCTGCTTTCGCTTTTGTATTCGTCGTCGGCCGCTCCTTAACCTGCTCTTCGGATTCGTGCGAGGCGGCTTCCGCATTAATGCCGTCCGACAATTCTGTCAGAGCTTCGTCTGTCTCCTTTTCTTCATGTAGAGTTTTTTCGAGAAGCGAAACGGCGTTCTGCTCGCCAAGCACCGTAGCGAAATTACGAACCGTGCCATAGGCTGCGATTTCATAATGCTCCACGCGTTGCGCCGCTGAAATCAACCCCGCATCTTTAACTTCGCCTTCAAAATCCTCTTCAATCATCTCGCTTCCTTCCGCCACAAGCCCCTGCATTGCCTTGCACTTCTTCCCGGCAGGCTTCTCGCCCAACTCACCGAAGATCTGCTCCAACCTTTTCGCGTGTTCTTTAGTTTGCTCGAGATGTTTCTCGAAACCCGATCGAAGTTCCCTGGAAGTGGCCGCCTCGGCCATCTCAGGTAGCGCTTTGATCAGTTGTTTTTCTGCATCGTAAATATCGCGTAATTCGTCCACATATAATCGCTTGAGTGTATTTTGTGCCATTTCATCCTCCGCTGGAAATTAACCGACATGTCCGCATCATGGTGAATCGACACATTAGTGGGTATCCGGTGAAGAGTGTAAATTTCGAGAAATGAGCGGTGTACAGGCAAAACGAAATGCGTGTAAATCCTCGGACCGTTTCCGTCATTCAGGGAGAACCTGGAATAATTCGCGGCGCACTTTGAAGCAATTTCCTTCAAAAGAATCAAATAGAGGATTGCGATCACTCGACTGAAGTGGGAAATTGAAGAGCAGGCTTGGCCGTTAGCCGGCCAGGCCTGCTCTGAAATGCATTTGCATCAGTTTGCGATCTGGGACTACTGCTGTTGTTGTATCGTCCCGGCTGCAAATTCTGTTTTATCCACCTCAATCGTAAAGAATTGAGTGCTACTTGCCTGGTAGACCACATACTCCAGAGTCGGTGGATTGGCTGGCAGACTCACAAGAACTGGAATCGTGAACCGGCCTGCGTGCGTTGCGTCAGGAACAAATGTTCCTGATACGGAAATTGCGCCGTTCAGCCCGGTATTGAACAAATCACTCAAATTTTCTGTGCCAGTGAATGCCGTGCCGGCCACTGTCGCAATTCCGACCGAGTCCATTTCATTGTTGGAGGCTGACGATTGACTGCCAGTAGAAAAGTTTCCCGTAAAAGTCGGAGTGCCAGCTGCAGGAAAGATGAGCCAACCGCTGCCCGTTACTTTCGTATCGAGATCGAGCAGCAGTCCACTCAGCCCCGCGTCCGCCGGACTATTCGGGTCGGTGGGATTAATGGTGGGATCAGCAAGATAAAGGCCCAGAACGCTGATGTCCTGTGTATTCCCAGGCGTGATTGTAATATTCCCATAACCGCTCCCATTCACGGTATAGGTTCCAGTCACTGCGGCACTCGTTACACTGCCGTTTTCATCCACGTCCGCAAATCCGCTGGTAACATTGCCGTTCCCGTCCAGGGTAAGTTTTCCGGCTGCCGCATAACTTGCCCCTGCCGATAGAATGCTTGCGTCAGTGAAGACAAACGTGCTGCCAATGGTGGCGTTCGTTACCCCTGTGACTCCGGCATAGGCCGAGCCAATATCCGGCTCGCCGGCGCTGGTAACAATGATTCGAAGCACTTTCGGCGTAACCATATAGTAAACGAAGTTCGTGCCGCCGAACGACATAGTGCCGCGTCCCGTTGCATCCGGTCCAGTATACGTCGTCGAATTCGTTCCGCCACGGCTCACCGTTCCGCCCTCATTCGAATCCAGAGCGTTGACAGTGAGTCCCCCGGAACCATCCGCAGTGAATAGTCCCCCGAAAGCTTCCGCCCTCGTTCCATTCTTTCCGGAGACCGTGAAGACAAAGTGTCCATTCACCGCAGCGACCGTAGTACTGGATACGGTCTGAAGGTCGAAGCTTCCACTCGAGGATGCGCTGGTGTCGAATTCTCCAATGATCGCATGTTTGCTGTTTACCTTGGAGAAGCTGAAGGTCTCCGTCCCGCTGGTGCCCACAGCGCCATTGTTGGTGATTAGAGTTAATTTCCCCAGACTGTTCGTGCCAAACGTTAACGTTCCGCCTGAAATCGTGTCGCCGCCCGGTTCGGGAGAGGTCGCGCCGCCGGAGCTGACGTAATCCTGTTTTCCACCCGTTACATTTCCGTTCGCGTCCAGCACTATGGCACCTGCTATGGCGTAGGTATTTTTCTTGGAATCCTCGCCGCTTACATAGAAGGAATATGTTCCCGCTGGGATTGCACCTGTGGTCGTGGTCGCCGTCACCGAAACATTAGCGGTAGCCGTGGCCGTGGAGCTGCTGGTTGCGGTTGCCTTGATCACTGCGGCAACGGCCGCTGCCGGCGCGGTGTAGGTGGTATTTGCGCCGCTGGCCGTGTGCGCGGGGTTAAATGTGCCGCATATTCCTGTTGGTGTGCACGTCCAGTCGACACCGGCATTCGTGGAGTCATTCGTAACGGTTGCACTGACCGTTGCAGTTCCGTTTAGCGCGAGGGTTGCAGGAGGAGCTGTCGTCAATGAAATTGCAACTGCATTGCTCGCCGCGGTGATCGCGATGGTTGCTGTAGCGACTGCCGTGTGTGTGCTGGTTGAGGTGGCCGTGATTATCACACTAGCTGCGGCATTCGGGGCGCTGTACGTTGTCATTGCGCCGCTCGCCGTGTGTGCTGGATTGAAAGTTCCGCATGCGCCCACGGGTGCGCATGTCCAATCCACGCCTGCGTTCGTGGAATCGTTCACAACTGTCGCGGAGATCGTAGCCGTTCCATTTGCCGCCAAAGTTCCAGGAGGAGCTTGTGTGAATGCAATCGACGTATTCCCGGTAGTGGTCGAAGGCGATGAGCCAACGGCACCGCAACCGGAAATGCTTAGAGCAAAAAATACGAGAACCAGACTCGCGAACAAACCAGACGTCCACGTTGCGCGAACTTTCTTCACGACATCCTCCTAATTAGTTAGCTCTCTAAATTCAGTCACTGTTATGCGGACACACATCCACGCGAAACTAAAAGCATCTCCGTTAAAAACCTTCGCAAGGTGTGCGTTCCCGCACACTTACAAGTAGTGAGAAATAATTGCCAGAGAATTGTCGACGCAACAATCAGGCAGCAACTTTAGGGAGGATGGGAAATCCATGTAATTCGCGGCGACGAACAAATGCAGAGCCAATCATTCCAGGAAAAAAATCAACAATAAGTGACTGCGCAGGCGAACTGTGGAATGTTGAAAATGCAATACATTGGCAAATCATTCTGATATCAAAGTGTCGATATTGAATGCCGCGAAGGTCTTTAAACCGCAGAGCCCGAAGCGATCCATTTTCTACAGTTATTTCCTTGCCAACCTTAGGCATTTGCCCTGATTGTTACCAGCAAATTGCGGAACCACAATTGCCCAGCGTTTCTAAAAACTCGAGCCTAGTCACGCCGCTTGGAACAAAACCCAGGAGTTACGCGAATGGACCCAACCAATGAATCGTTGAAAGGTTTACGCGTGGCCATCCTGGCAACGGATGGCTTCGAGTTAGCCGAACTTGTCGAACCGCGAAAAGCGCTCGACGAAGCCGGCGCAAAAACTTCAGTCATAGCTCCCAAAGGCGGCGCAATTCAGGGAATGAATCATGACGAGAAGGGCGGCTCGGTAAACGTGGATATTACGTTCGATCAGGCGAATCCGGCTGATTTCGACGCAGTCCTCCTCCCCGGCGGCGCATTGAATGCCGATAACCTCCGGATGAATCAATCCGCACAGGACTTCGTTAGAGAAGTTGATTCTCATCGCAAGCCCATCGCTGTGATTTGCCATGCGCCTTGGCTATTGGTCTCCGCGGGCCTGACCTTCGAGCGGACCATGACCAGTTATTTTACGATTCAGGACGACATTCGGAATGCAGGAGCCATTTGGGTGGATCAGGAAGTTGTGCAGGACCGAAACTGGGTGAGCAGCCGTAAGCCAGACGACATTCCCGCCTTCAATCGAAAGATCCTCGCGGTTTTCGGAGAAGCAAAGGCACGCGCCAAGGGTGCATGAATAATTTTCATAGGGAGTGTGGCTTTGCATCCCTGGCTTGAAATTCATGCCGGCAACACCGCCTCCAAAGAATTTGTCGAAGTTATCAAATGTTCGTTTAATTAGCATGCGATAAACAATGAGGTGCGGGATGCGCAATCAATTCAGCCAGGCACGAATCATTTTCATAACGCAAAAGCCCACAAGTGAGGTTGCATCGTCCATGCCAAAATTGAAAGCGGGCAAGCTAACGACTTGATGGATCACAAGGCAGACATAAAGAATTCAGAATTTATAACTGGAGATAATTCATGAAAACGATTGAAGTTGAACATACGGGCGGACCCGAAGTTCTTCACATGAGGGATATCGGCGGTCTGGAACCTCCAGGCCCGGGACAAGCTTTAGTCCGCGTACTCGCGGCCGGCGTCAACTTCATGGATATAGGGCAAAGACGTGGCAGTTATCCGCGACAGGTGCCATTCACTCCCGGGATGGAAGGCGCCGGGGTCATCGAGTCGATCGGCGATGATTCGAGTGTGGTAGCTCCCTCCAGTCGAGTTGCGTTTGTCGATCAACCCGGCGCTTACGCGGAAGCGAGCCTGGTTTCGGCTGACCGACTCATTCCCTTGCCTGATGATTTTACTTTTGAGGAAGGAGCCGCCTTCCCGATGCAGGGCATTACGGCTCATTATCTGATTCATGAATTTCGAAAACCGGTCCGTGGAGATGTTGTGCTGATTCATGCGGCCGCCGGGGGCGTGGGGCAAATGCTCGTTCAATGGGCCCACCACCTGGGAGCGTTTGTGATTGGAACAGTTTCATGCGAAGAGAAGGCGCAGGTGGTTCGCCAGGATGGCGCCAACGAAGTGATCATCTACACTAAAAAAGATTTCGCGCGTGAAGTGAACCGCTTGACCAATTATCACGGGGCAGATTTGATCCTGGACGGCGTAGGCAAAGCAACGTTTCGAAAAAATCTGGAAGCCGTTGCCGTCGGTGGCCACATTGTTATCTTTGGAGCATCCAGTGGACCCTCCGACAAGATCGATCCAAATGAGCTGAAGGCCAAATCCATATCTATTTCTGAAGGAAGACTTAGTAAATTTATTGGCACCCGGCAGGAATTGTTGCGGCGGGCAAATGACGTAATGGAGGCTATGCGTCAGGGATGGCTAAAATTGCACATTGATTGCGTGCTGCCATTGGACCGGGCAGATGAAGCTCACCGACTGTTGGAAAGCAGAAAAACTACAGGGAAAATTATTCTCGTGAATACAGCGGGAGAGGATAGTAGCACTGTTTAGAAATGACCCACCAACCGTTTTCGATTTGCCACCCGAGGATTTCCCCTCTATTTTGATCCTCTATGTCGAATTTCCGTGTCCCCATATGCTTCGTCCGGATCCCTCCTAATCTGATCGTTAGGTGGTGAATCGGGATCGTGGTACGTGGTTCCGCGTCTTCCGGGTGCCATAGTTCTGTCTTCCTTTTTATCTTTCTGTTTCCGGCCTCTTCGCAAACTCCTGCCCCGCTTAATCATTGAACCTCCCTTCGCAACCAGTTTGATAAATGTTTGCGGGTGGAACGAAAATAAATGAATTGATTCTCCTGACGACGCATCGCGCGATGCACTTCACCCGTCAATACATTTGTGAAAAGATTAAATGAAATAGGATCAGTTTGCCATCCAAAGGAAATTGTAGATTCGGAGGAAATCACATGGATGTGTGAGCGGAAGAACGCTTAAGGTTCTCGATACTTTCGCGCTCAGTCATTTTTTGGACAATGCACTCACAATCTCGGGCCTCTCTCCAATTCTCTCTTTATTTAGCGCCTGGGCAGCGAGCACCAAAGCCTTGACCGAGCATCGTCTTGCGGTTGAGGTCTTTGAAAAACTTTCAAATTACTTTTCGATAATTGCGGCGTAGATGAAATGCCTGATTGCGTTCGATGATTGACTCATCCAATTTAATCGAGCAGATTCTTTAACTTAAAAAATTTATAAGTTTCCAAATATAGGGTTTCACTTACAGTGATTCCCCTAAGGGAATACACCTTTTCATCCATTGTACAGAAAATTGCCCCGTGTGATTTTCTTACACGAGGTCTGAGGATGAGCCTGACCAAAACCGGAACCTTCCATCGCCGGCGCGCGTCAACAGGACATTTCTGCACTGTTTTACTTGGACTAATTGTTATTTTTATTTTCCCTGCAATTTCCACGGCCCAGGGGCAGCAACAGCAATTAAATGGCATTCCCGGTTCCAAGTCGGATCTAGCTTCTCAGAATATGAATAAAGTTGCGGCATCGGCGTCGGACATTAAGGCCGTTTTATTGAAAGAGCCGGGAATCATGGTGGAGCTAAAGCGCTGGGTCGCCAAGGATTCAACGGATCACGGGCAAATTGTTGGAGAAACGGAACTCAGCGAATATGCAATTTTTGATCGATTGGAAAATGACGTTGAGTTTCGCTCCGTCGCCACGATCCTCGTGCAGCGCTACGGTTATCTCATCCCGAAAATAAATCCTGAATCCGACCTTGCGAAAGAGCAGGATCTTCTCAGAATCGAGCGAACAAAATGGATGGCGCAGGAAGATGAGGAAGAGCGCGCGCAAGCCAGGCAAAAAGCCGCTGAAAATCTGAAAAAGACTACCGCATGCGAGAACCTGAGAACCCCTGATTGCAACGGTGCACAACCGAATCAACCTCCTGCACAGCAACAGTTTCCCTACGCGGCCCCTCAGAACCAATTGATTCCCTTGGAGAACGCTCCGCGCGATCAAACCATTCCCAACAGTCCGAATTTTGCCGGACCGCAACTTCAGCAAACCATGCTCATGCAGGGCGGGGATAGTTTTTCAAATTCCAATCCCTTTTCGCAGTTATCTTTGTCTAATTCCACGAATAGTAACTCAGGTAATTCTGGCAGTCTGGGCGGCTTTTCCACACCAGATTCGAACGATATTGGGGGGAATAAGCAACTTGCCGCCATCCTGAACAATCAAAACCAAAGCATGAGTACTCCTTCGGACGGATTGCTCTCCGCATATGGGTTGGGGACGGGGGCAGCAGGCGATTCAAGTTTTGGAATGGGCATGGGAATGGGGATGGACAGCGCAAGTCAGCTTCTGGGAAATGGTGGGCAGGCAAACGCTTTATCTGCTCCGTCGAGTCCATCTGCCCTTATGCCAATGCAACCGTATCGACGATCGCCAACAGGTATTCCTATTCAACCATCGGATATGGTTCGCAGGCCCAACCCTTTCGAAGATGTTCCATCACTTGCAGACATGTACATGCAGACCGTGGCGCATCCATCCAACCCAAAGCGCTTTGGCCTGGAAGTTTTTGAAAATGGCGTACATGACCCTCAATTAATTCCAATGGATCTCCCCGCGGGCCCCGATTACGTGGTCGGTCCCGGAGACGGACTAACAGTGGATCTCTGGGGCAGCGCCTCCATGAGGCTGACTCGTACTGTGGATCGCGGCGGACAAATCAGTTTGCCTGAAGTTGGACCTGTGGAAGTCAACGGTAAAACATTGGCCGCTGTTCAAGAAGATGTTCAGCAAGCTTTGAGAAGCCAATATCGAAATGTTTCCGTTGGAGTTTCCCTTGGCCGCCTTCGAACGATTCGTATCTACGAAGTAGGCGATGTAACAAATCCCGGAGCGTATGACATCAGTTCCCTATCAACTCCGCTGAATGCGCTATTTGTTGCGGGCGGACCCTCGCCGCGCGGATCGCTTCGCATTTTAAAACACTACCGCGGGACGCAACTGATTCAGACCGTGGACGTTTACGATCTTTTGCTGCATGGAGTTAAAAAAAATATTGAGCGGCTCGATAACGGCGACACCGTTCAAGTCCCACCCATTGGTCCACAGGTGACGATCGAAGGAATGGTTCGCCGCCCAGCGATTTACGAATTGCTCGACGAGCATAATCTGGAGTCCGTGCTGGAGCTTGCAGGCGGACTGCTTCCGACCGCAGCGCTGCGCCATATCGAAGTGCAACGCCTGATCGCGCACGACAAGCAGACGATGTTGAGCCTGGATATTCCGGACAATTCAGATCCCAAAGAAATTACCAAGCAGCTGGAATCGTTCGAAATCCAGGACGGTGACAGGATTCGAATTTATCCAATCGCTCCCTACAATCAGGACACGATTTACCTGGAGGGGCATGTCGTCCGCCCCGGCCGATATTCGTATCACGATTCCATGAAGGTGACTGACGTTATTTCGTCATACAAGGATTTGCTGCCGGAGCCAGCGAACCAATATGCGGAAATTATTCGCCTCAACGCTCCTGATTTCCACCCGAGCGTGGAAAGTTTCAATTTGTCGGCTGCCCTGGCAGACCCTTCAAAATCGCCTGCGCTTCACCCCATGGATACCATTCGGATTTTCAGCCGTTTTGATTTCGAATCGCAACCCACCGTTGCTGTCCTTGGAGATGTCCGCGATCCCGGCACGTACAAGACGGATGGGGAAATACATTTATCGGACGCCATCCACATGGCCGGCGGATTAAGCAACGATGCGGATACGACAGATGCGCAAGTATTTCGGTATCAGCCGGATGGGACACTGAAAGTTTTCAGCGTCAATCTGAGTCAGGCCATCAATGGCAGTGCGGTTGAAAACATTGTACTCGAACCGCGCGATCGACTGTTAATTCACCGGAATACAAATTCGATTGAGCGCGCCAGTGTCTATGTGCAGGGCGAAGTGGGCAATCCCGGTCGCTACCCCCTTACTGCCGATATGCGCGTTGCAGATTTAATCCGCATCGGTGGAGGCATGACGCGAAGCGCTGATACGGAATCGGCTGACTTGACGAAATACGAGTGGCTGAATCAGGCCAAGCTTTCCGGCCATCAGGAGCGAGTCTCCATTACTTCAGCGCTCGCCGGCGATGCGAAAGCAAATATCGCGCTTCATGACGGTGACGTTCTTACCATTCGCCAGGTTCCCGGTTGGAATGACCTCGGAGCCTCCATCAGCTTGCGAGGCGAGGTGAGGCATCCGGGCGTGTACGGCATTCGTCCAGGAGAGCGGCTCAGTTCGGTCATCGAGCGCGCCGGCGGTTTCCTCCCTGACGGGTACCCGTACGGCGCCGTGCTACAGCGCTCCGCCGTGCGCGAAGTCGAGCGAAAACAGCAGAATGACATGATCGTGCGCGCGAAGAGCGTGCAAAGCAATATTGAACTGATGCCTGAAAATGATCCCAGGCAGAAACAGGCGAAAGAAACTGCGCTGCAGCAATACCAGACTACCGTGCAGGAACTTGTTGCAAATCCTCCGTTGGGACGCGTTTCGATCCGGATTTCCTCCGACATCAGTCGCTGGAAAAATACCTTGGCAGACGTTGAGGTACGAGCTGGGGACTCCCTGATAATTCCGAAAAAGCCAAGTTATGTCATGGTATCGGGACAAGTTTTCAATCCAACCGCTGTTGCCTACCGCCCGGGCAAGAGCGCGAAGTGGTACCTCAGTCAGGCGGGAGGCCCCACGCTTCTAGGCGATAAAAAAGCAGTTTTTGTAGTTCGTGCGGACGGTTCCGTTATCACAACTGGAAAAAGTATGTGGAGCGGAAGCTCAATGGGCGCCGTGCTCGAACCAGGAGACACGGTAGTGGTTCCCGAAAGGCCGGTTGGCGGTCCTGTGGATTGGCAAATCATCTTTGCCGCCGCACAGGTCGCGAGCGCCGTGGCCAGCACTATTTTTATCGCATTGCATTACTAGCGTGGATCGAGGATGAAAATAAGAGGCGCCAATATTGTGTTGAATTGTTTCTTATTTGCGGGAATGCAATCTCTATGCGCAACATATTCCTTCGCGCAAGCGCCTGATGTTCAGGTGTCTCCCGGCGCGGATAGCTCTGTTACATCCACTGCATATCCCGTTTCGCAGGACCCGGATGAACCTAAAACGAAAGATTCATCCGATCCCGATGTCTACCGGGACAATACGCTCGGAAAAGAATTCATTAAACATTTGATCTCAGATCAGAAGGCTATTTGGACAAGTCCCGCGCACTTACGATGGGCTGATGCGGGCTGGCTTTTCCCCTTGGCTGCAGCGACGGGCGGATTTTTTGCTACTGATCGCGCTATTCCTCCAGCCCTGACTAAAAACCAAACCTCGCTGAACCGTTATGTTTCAATTTCCAATTATGGCTTGTACTCCATGATTGCAGCTGGCGGCGGTCTATACATTTTAGGCAAACTTACGCACGATGATCATAAGAGAGAAACTGGAGTTTTAGCGGGCGAGGCTGCAATTGACGCTTTGGGCGTCAATACAGCTCTCAAATATGCTTTTGGCAGAGCGCGCCCCTACCAGGATCAAGGCCTGGGCAATTTCTTCCAGGGCGGTACGTCGTTCCCATCTGATCACTCCGCAGTTGCCTGGTCCATCGCGAGCGTAGTGGCCCACGAATACCCTGGGACCCTCACGCAAATCGGTGTCTATGGCTTGGCGACACTCGTAAGCGCCTCCCGTGTTGCGGGCAAGCAACATTTCCCTTCTGACGTTCTGGTCGGAGGCGCGATCGGCTGGTTGATTGGCCGGCAGGTTTACCGCGCTCATCATGATCCGGAATTAGGCGGAGGAGGTTGGGATACTCTTTCGGGAAACGAAGATGGAGAAAATCGCCGACCCCGCCAGAATATGGGATCGACATTCGTTCCACTTGATTATTGGGTCTATCCAGTAATCGAGCGGCTGGCAGCCCTTGGATATATACAGTCAGACCTTCTGGGAATGAGGCCATGGACACGAATCGAATGCGCGCGCCTGACTGAGGAGGCCGGAGAGGCGATCCAGGAAAACGATAATGTGTCCGATGAAGCGGCACAACTTCAATCTCGCCTCGAGCACGAGTTCGCTTACGAAATTAACTTGCTGGGAGGCGGCCGTAATCTCACCGCAAGTATTGATTCCATTTACGCGAGGGCCGTTTCCATCAGCGGTCCTGCACTCACAGACGGCTACCATTTCGGCCAAACCGTCGCTTACGATTTTGGACGGCCATTCGAACGCGGAACCAATGGGCAGGCCGGAGGATCGTTCAGCGCCGCGGCAGGACCCGTGGCAATTTATGTTCGCGCGGAATATCAACACGCGCCCGCAAGCCCGGCACTTTCTCCAACGATTGTTAATTTCATTTCGCAAGCGGATGGCGGAACGGCCATCGGCGGCCCCGCAATCCCCATCTCCAAAATTCCATCTGGACCATTTGCCAACACCAATCGACTTGAGTTGCTCGATGCCTATGTCACTGTAAATATGAGCAACTGGCAACTCGTCCTCGGTAAGCAAAGTGTGGTTTGGGGACCGAGCGTCGATTCCATGATGTGGAATAACAATATTGATCCCGTAAACATGGTCCGCCTGGTGAATCCCGAACCTTTTTATCTCCCAGGGTTGCTGAAATATTTGGGGCCTATCAAAATTGACCAATTTGTCGGGCGTCTGGATGGGCATCCGTATGTGCCCAGACCTTTTGTCTATGGCCAGAAAATAAATGTTAAACCATTCACTTTCCTCGAGCTTGGATTCGGACGCAGAAGTTTGCTGGGAGGCGTGGGAGGCGCGGACCCAATCACGGCGCATAATTTTTTGAGCAGTTTTTTCGGAATTAATACGGGAGGAACCCCCGGCGCCAACAACGGATCCGTTGCTGGTGATAGCGACACGGAAATGGATTGGACTTTTTATGTTCCGGGCGTGCGGAATTACATTGTCCTCTACGGGGAAGCATATGCGGAGGATGACATTCTGCCGATTGAGAATCCCGCGAGAAATCCGTGGCATCCGGGAATTTACATCACGCGAATACCGGGGATACCGAAACTGGATCTCCACGTCGAAGGGGTTTCGACCGAGCAGAATGGTCTGGTTCCAATTGCGGGCAACGGCAACCACGGAATTTTTAACTACTGGAATCAGAATTACCAGGATGCAAATACACAGTATGGATTCCTGAATGGTAATACGGTTGGCCGTGAAGGGCGCGCCATCCAGGCCTGGCTGACTTATTGGATTTCTCCTCGAAACACCGTGCAGGTCAATTACAAACACAACACTGTCAATGCAGATTTCGTCCCAGGCGGCGGAGCTTGGCAGGATTACGGCGTACAAAACGAATTCACATTGCACAGCGGCTTTTATATGAAGACACAGGTGCAGTACGAACACATTTCGCGTTATCCCCTGCTGTTCAATGGGCCTCAACATAACGTTACGGCAAGTTTGGAGGTGGGTTTCTATCCGCAGAAGAAGCAACAACAGTAACGCATAAAACTTTAGGAGCCACTAGCAAAGGAAACTTCGTACGTAATGCGCCGACAGTTCACAAATTCGACTGAATTCCCGCCGGAACTTTTTAGCGGCCCGACCAACGGCTCAAATTCCGCCAAGCTTCCTTTTTCGAATGATCGAACTGTCACTAAATTGAGGATGCTGTGGGACAAGCGCCTCTTCCTTCTTCGTCTCGCGGGCCTTGGGCTCCTGCTGGGGACCGTGGTTGCCTTTCTGATTCCCGAACGATACGAATCGACCACGCGCCTGATGCCGCCCGATCAGTCGAATTCCGGAATGGCCATGCTTTCGGCCGCTTTGGGAGGCCGGTCCGGTGGGTCCGGGGCCGGATCCGGAGGCTCGGGAAGCATCGGAGCGATTGCCGGAGACCTCCTCGGCATGAAGACTTCCACGGACCTCTTCATCGGCATTTTGCAAAGCCGCACAGTTGAGGATGACCTGATTAATAAGTTTGACCTTCGCAAGGTCTACCACGATCGATATTTTAAGGACGCCCGCGAAGACCTGGAAAATAAAACCGATATTACGTCTGACAGGAAAAGTGGAATCATAAAAATAAGCGTTACGGATCATGATCCAAAACGCGCCGCGGCCATGGCTGGAGAGTATGTTGCGGAATTGGATCGCCTGGTAGTGAAAGTGAACACCACGTCCGCTCACCGCGAGCGCGAATTTCTGGAAGGACGCCTGACTGAGGTTAACCAGGATTTGGAAACCGCCGAAAAGCAGTTCAGCGAATTTGCGAGCAAAAATACCGCTTTGGATATTCCCACGCAGGGCAAGGCCATGATTGAAGCCGCCGCTGCATTGAAGGGGCAGCTCATCGTGGCCCAAATGGAATTACAAGGGATGCGTCAAATTTATTCGGACAACAACGTCCGTGTCCGCGGGTTGCAAGCGCGTGTGGATGAAATCCAGAAACAAATGCAGCTACTGGGGGGAACGTCCGATGCACCGCCTGCCAATAGCAATCAAAAGGACGATCAATCGATTTTCCCAACCATCCGCCGTCTTCCCGCACTTGGCGTGAACTATGCAGATTTGTACAGAAACACAAAAGTCGAAGAAGCAGTGTTCGAAACTCTAACCCAGGAATATGAACTCGCAAAAGTTCAGGAAGCGAAGGAGACGCCGAGCGTAAAACTAATTGACACTCCTGATGTTCCAGAAAAGCATTCTTTCCCTCATCGTCCATGGATAATTTTGGGTGCATCGACCCTGTTCTTGTTGTCCGGCGCAGTTTGGATTTTTGGCACTGAGCATTGGGAAAGAATTGAGGCGAGTGATCCTGGCAAGGCATTTGTGATTGAAGTAGCTTCATCATTGAAACCATTTTTGCCTGCAACATTGGCTAACCCTGACAGCCCCGTTGACCCGACCCAGTCAAAATCAGATCAGACCAAATCCGAACATTAATTAGGAAACCAGCTCACGTAGATATTAGACACCTCACCTACAACATTTCATCCAGATGGAGAGATTCAAGAACGACGCCAATGGACGGGAAAAATCATAAAGGGCAGGAGTGGTGGCCGGCAATGTATAGCACAGATGCCAGTCGTCCGCTAAGTGCGAATGCCGGATCGATCCATGGCAGTTCGGTCCCGGTCGTTTGGACAAATTCACCGCCTTCCAAAGGACGCACGAGGACGGCCCTTCCTAAAACACCTTTTCGCGGGGGCCGTACCGTTCAACTTATATATGCATTGATTGATGTATGTATCGTCGTAGCAAATGGCGCGGCAATGTTCCTCTTGCGGTTTTCCCATGGCGATCCAATTCAATATTTAAGGACAAAATTTGGAATCATCGCGGGGCAACCCTATATCAGCTATGAGGGATTCCTGTTCCTCTACGTTGGATTGATCCTTCTGTTCTGCGATTGGCAGGATTTGTACAGGACTCCCCGCATGAGGTCCGCATTGGATGAATCCCTTGCAGTAGTAAAGGCAATTTTTTTCGCAACTCTTCTGCTCACAACATTTATTTATATTTCCGGGGAAAAAGAAATATCGCGTCTCGTCGTTGCCGGGTGCCTGATCCTGAATGCCATTTCGCTTGTGGCGTGGCGCTATGCAAAAAGAAAAATTGTGATTCGGCGGGCCGCGAATGGTCTTGGAATGCGCAACGTGGTAATTATCGGCGCAGGAGCAGTGGGCAAAGAACTCGCACGGCAATTCGAGGAGAACAAGCTTTTGGGCTACGAATTTAAGGGTTTCCTCGACATAAACCAATCGGCGGATTCACGCGTTCTCGGAAATGTGGAAGATCTTCCTCGAGTTGCCAGGTCGGAATTCCTGGACGATGTTTTTATTACCATTCCCTCGGACCGTGAGCTTGTGAAACAAATCGCGGTGGAAGCCCGCATCCAGCGCCTGGACGTCAAAGTGATTCCCGAACTTTATGACGGGCTGTGCTGGAATGCTCCAATTGAACACGTCGGAGATTTTCCCGTCATGGAAGTTCATTGGCGGGCCATTCCCATCTTTGGGCTATTTGTAAAACGTGTGACTGATGTGATCTTATCTCTTTTTGGTTTGGTTATATTTTCTCCGCTGCTGATCGCACTCGCAATCGCCATCAGACTGGACTCTCCCGGCCCGGCTCTTTACAAATCACCACGAGTCGGGAAAAAAGGCCGCCCATTTCCCTGCTTCAAATTCCGCACGATGGTCACAAACGCCGACGATATGAAGGCGTCCCTGCGCTCGAAGAACGAACGTGTCGGCCCCACTTTTAAAATCAGGGAAGATCCCCGAATCACTCACTTGGGGAAATTTCTTCGCAAATACAGCCTGGATGAATTGCCGCAACTTTGGAACGTTTTGCGCGGAGAGATGACATTGGTCGGCCCCCGCCCGCACCCCATGGATGATTACGAGCAATATACTTTGGATCATCTTCGCCGCCTCGAAGTAAAACCCGGCATCACCGGATTGTGGCAAACCATGGCGCGCCGCGACCCATCTTTTGAAACCAACATGATCCTTGATCTTGAATATATAGACCATTGGAGTTTGTGGCTCGATTACAAAATCATGCTCAACACTATCCCGGCCGTTTTTCGAGCCGAAGGTCATTAGGAAAAATATGCTGCCTGTAATTGAATCAACCGTTCAACCAACTGCAATCGGCACTCAAACGGAAACTGGAATTCCGCGAAGGCCTCCTTCTGTTGTCATTACTTCCGCCAAGCTTCGCGTTTGGGGAACAAGGTCTGCGGTTTCATTGATCGACCAGGGTTTCACTTCCGGTGCGGCATTCGGCGTAAACATTTTCCTTGCGCGATGGGTTCCCGCGGACGTGTATGGTGCCTTCGCTGTCGCGTTTGCAGGATTCCTTTTTGTTTCAGGATTTCAAAATGTTCTACTGCTTGAACCGATCAGTGTTTTTGGCCCAGCTCGCTATGCAGGCAGACTCTCACAATATTTCAAAACGCAGCTTCTCGTTCACGTGCTTTTAATCGGATTCCTTTCTTCAACCGTAATCATTTCCGGACTTATATTGGGCCACTTTTCTCCAGGCAATTCTCTGGTCGGGGCCACGTTAGGAGGCGGAATCGCTTTGCCTTTTATGTTGTTGCTCTGGCTGGCGCGCCGAATGTGCTACATCATGCAGCGCCCCGCCATTGCGGCCATTGGAAGCGCTTCGTATTTGCTTTTTGTTGCTGTTGGATTGCTATTGCTTAAACATTTTGCGTTGTTGGGATCCTTCACAGCTTTTACTCTATTGGGTGCTGGAAGCCTGCTTTCGTCGGTCATTCTCATCTGGCTCCTTGGAATACTCAAATCTTGGCCCAAAACGCTGCCATCTATTTCCTGGCGCTCGGCTTTGAAAGAGAATTGGACATACGGCCGCTGGCTTGTCGGCAGTATTTTATTATTTTCAATCTCCAGCCAGGCGCAAACGTTTCTCGTTGCCGGTTCGCTCGGTCTTGGCGCCGCGGGGATTCTGCGCGCGATGCAAATTCCTTCCCTGGTCATGACGCAGGTCGTCACTGCCACTGGACTCCTGGTTCTTCCTACACTTTCCTACGATTTTGGCCAGGGCCTGATCCGCAGAATGCGCCACAAGGCGCTGCTGGTGAGTGTGGGGCTATTGGGCATCACGCTCGGTTTTAGCGCGCTGCTGGCGATTGAAGCGCCGAGAGTCGGGCATTTGTTATTTGGAGACAAATATTCTTTGCAAATTTGGCTGATGCCAATCCTTTGCCTGATTCCCGTTGCGAATGGCGTGGCCATGGGATTTTCCATGGCACTGAGAGCGGCCCAGAAACCGCGATTTGACCTGATCTCCAACTTGTTTGCCGCTCCCATTGCGATACTTTCAGCAGTGGTGTTCATGCATTTCTGGGGGCTCGCCGGGGCCGCAGCCAGCATGGTGCTGAGCTTCATGGTCTTGACTATTGTCACCCTAGTTTTCTTCTACAAATATTCCGATCCACACACGTTGACAAACGACACAACAGGACTCGTGTCATGAGCCAATTCCTGAATACGCTCGATCAAATTGTGCACTCCGACAGTGTAGGTACGGTTGAAGGGCTCCGCCGCCACGGCCAGTGGCAGATTCGAAAACTGCTCAACCTGTTTCCGTGCTCATTGCCTATCGCAGGATCTCAGCTTTATGTCGACCGCCCGGGCGGAGTGGCAGCGCTGGTCAATGCCATGGGCGAATATGACTACAACAATATGGAATTGCTGCGCCTCGTAATGTCTCTCGGCAACTATACATTTTTTGATATTGGAGCAAACATAGGCGCGTACACACTGATCGCGTCCGAAATTTCCCACGCGTCGGTCGTATCCATAGAGCCGCACCCATACACTTTTTCGCTTCTTAAGCGAAATGTGGAGATTAATTCGCGGAACAACGTCATCTGTTTGAATGTCGCCGTCTCAGATGCTGACGGAGCGGTATTGTTCTCTGACTATTCCGAATCGTGCTTGAACCGGGTCCTAAAACCCGAAGAAATAGAACCACAAAGTTTGCGTGTGGCCTGCCAGCGGATTGACGAAGTTTGCATTGGTCTGAAAACCGAACCGGATTTCGTCAAAATTGACGTCGAAGGCCATGAACCGCGTGTGCTCGCAGGTTTTGGAAATTTAATTGGGAAGACAAAACTGTTTTTTATTGAGAGAGGGGAAAGACCGGAAATAAGGACCTTTTTGGAGGACGCTGGCTACAGTGGACCATGGTTTTTTCACTTAAAACAGAATCTCATGCGAAAGGACAAACAACCGCGAGAGGAAGATTCGATTTACATCGCACCGCAATATCTGCCTGAGTTGAAGGCCGTGGGTATTGTAATTGGTTAAAAAATGCATTGAACCATACGTGGAAAAATGCATTCCTTGCGAAATTTGGGAAGCTACATTTACGCATTACTGAGGACGGTCTGAATATTAAAGGCTAACGGATTATGTTGACAGACATTCAATACACACTCATAAATACTTCGGCGGAAGCAGAAAAGACGCCCGCAACCGCAAATTTGCAGGATACCTCAGGCAAGGGATGTCTGCCTGTCAAAGCTGCGTTTTTAACAAATTGTATTGCGCCATATTTTCTGCCTGTCTTGCGCGTTCTCACAAACTCCATTAAGGATTTCCATGTATTTATCAGCACCCCTATGGAAAAAGACCGTCCCTGGGAACCTGATTGGAACGGCGTAAACGTCACCTTACAAAAGTCATATTCGACTCGCAATTCGCATACGTTCAAAGAGGGGTTTACTGAACGCTTTGAGCGGCACTTTCCGTATGACACTTTAGCTTTGCTCTTCCGTTATCGGCCTGATGTCATTGTTTCCGCGCAGCTTGGCTTCAGAACGATTCAGGCAGCCATTTACCGCCTGCTTCACCGGTCATGCCGCCTGGTTATTTGGGCAGACTTGTCAAAGCACACGGAACGTGAAATTGGACGGGGCCGGAGTGCCGTGCGACGTTATCTTCTGGGTCTAGCGGACGCTGTGCTCGTAACTGGGAAGAGTGGATTTGAATATGTCCAAGACATGGGGGTTCCGAAAGATCGTATTTTTATTGCACCTTATGTGACTGAAATGGCGCCCTTCCAGGCTGCGCCTCTGGTAAAGGATGCGCATGTTATCCGTCGCCTTCTTTATGTCGG